>Ga0224530_1000209_pt1 | contig 41183 bp, 41 predicted proteins | sample CBST75metaG_FD_179873 | JGI IMG/M metagenome (GOLD analysis project Ga0224530, IMG submission 179873) | Peat soil microbial communities from Stordalen Mire, Sweden - C.B.S.T75 | ecosystem: Environmental > Terrestrial > Soil > Wetlands > Peat | place: Sweden: Norrbotten County, Stordalen Mire...
GCCCCGAAACCTGGGTCATCAACTGGAAGACCCTCTCCGCGGCGCGGAAATCGGGCATGGAGAGCGAGTGGTCGCAGCCCACCACGCCTACCAGTGTGACTCCGTGAATGTCGTGGCCCTTGGCGATCATTTGGGTACCCACCAGCAGGTTGATCTCTCCCGAGTGGAGGCGCGCCAGCAGCCGCTCCATGTCGTAGCGCCCACGGACCGTATCGCGGTCCATGCGTCCGATTCGCGCGCCGGGAAAAATCTCTCCCAGCCGCTCCTCGCCTTGTTCTGATCCTGCACCCAGGTAGTAGAGGTGCTCGCTGGAGCACTTGGGACAGCGCGCGGGCACGATGCGCTGGTAGCCGCAGTAGTGGCATTCCAGACGCTGTCCTTCCCGTGCAATGCCGGCGTTGTCGGCCGGAGGCTTGTGATGCGTGAGCGCGATGGCGCAGTTCTCGCACTCCAGTTTTTCGCCGCAGGCCCGGCAGATGACGGCGAAGGAGTAGCCGCGCCGGTTGAGCAGGATGAGCGCCTGCTCGCCGCGGTCAAGCGCCTGGCGGGTCTGCTCGACAAGAGAGCGCGAGAAGAGCTGCTCCTTGCCCGTCTCCTTGAACTCGCTCCTCATGTCTACGAGCTCGACCTCGGGCAGCGGGCGGTTCATCACGCGGTCGCGCATCTCAATGCGGGTGTAACGGCCCTGCACGGAGTTTTGCCAGCTTTCCAGAGACGGCGTAGCTGATCCTAGCACCACCACGGCGCCGGCCAGCTTGGCGCGCATTACGGCCACGTCGCGGGCGTTGTAGCGGGGCGTCTCCTCCTGTTTGTAGCTCTGGTCATGCTCTTCGTCGACCAGGATCAAACCCAGATTGGGCGCTGGAGCGAAGATCGCCGAGCGGGTGCCGACAACAATCGGCGCCTCGCCCCGCCGGATGCGCCGCCACTGGTCGCTGCGTTCTTCCGGAGTCAGCGCGGAGTGCAGCAGAGCTACCTTCTGTCCAAAGGCCACGTCGAGCAGGCCGACGGTCTGCGGCGTCAGGCCGATCTCCGGAACCAGCAGGATCGAGGACAACCCTTTGTCCAGAGCCCGCTGCATCGCCGCCAGATAGACGGCTGTCTTTCCCGACCCGGTCACCCCATGAAGCAGAAAGGGATGAAATCCCCCCAAGGCCGCAGCCAGAGCGGCCAGGGCGTCGATCTGGGTTTCATTAAGCCGGAATGGCCCGTCCGCCGGCACGATGCCTCCCAGATGAAAGGCAGCCGGCCGCTCCTCAATGCGGACCAACCCGCGCCGAACCAGTGTTTGCAGTGTCGAGGAAGATAGTTCCTTCTTGCGCAACTCCGACAGAGGCAGCTCGTTGCCGCAGGCCGCGAGTTCGGCCAGGATGGCTTGCTGGTTTTGGGTGAGGGACGGCAGCCTCGTCTCGGGAACCAGGACGGCAAACCGCTCCATCCGCCGCGCATCGCGCTCGACAGCAGCCGTCTCGCGGGCAATCCACTTTTTTCGGACCATACCGCCCAGCACGGGCAGCGTGGCGGCCGTGGCGGTTCGCAGTGTGGATACCTTCACTAGCTCGCCATCTGCCAGGCGCGCGAGCACGCGGCGCTCCAGGTTCTGCTCCTCGGCCGAGAGCTTTCCGCGGCGCTTCGGGGCGCCTGCGTGGGCCGGGCCGTTTCGCCCTGCATCTCCGTCCATGGTTTCCGCCAGCAGGTCCCGGCCGAGGTCGGTAATGCGGTAGTAGACGGTGCGGCGCACCTCGGCCATCAGAGGCAACATGCCGCGCAGCACCTCACCCAAGGGCGCCAGGTAGTACTGCGCCATCCACTCGGCCAGTGTTAGGAGATGATCGCTCAGCAGAGGCTCGTCGTCCAGAACGGCTTCAAGGAACCGAGCTTCGAACTCCGTAGGGGCTTTTCCGCCGGTTGCCGTCACCACCCCGATCAGCTTCTCGTTGCGAAATGGTACGATGACCCGCGCGCCTCGCAGCGGCACCTGCCCCTCCCGCACCGCGTAAGTAAACGTGCGGTCCAGCGGCACAGGCAAGGCGATTTCGCAATAGGCAGGCATGGGGGTCAAGACTCAGTGTAGGGGATCGAAGAAGGCAGTGTACCCGGTCTGCGCAGAACGTTTTCAAACTGCCCGTTGCAAAATGGGTCCTTCGCAGTACAATTCCTGCTGATGACTCCCAAGCGATCCACCACCTCCGCGCCCGCTCCCGTCGCCTCATCGAAACCAACCGGTCCCATCACCCTGTGTATCGACATCGGCGGCTCGGGGTTGAAAGCCATGCTGCTCGACGCCGAAGGTAAGCCGGTAAGTGAGCGCCAGCGCGTCGTAACCCCGGTCGTCCCCCATCCGGAGGCCGTGCTAGCCGCATTGGACGGCCTGCGCGCCCTGATGCCAGAGTATGATCGCGTCTCCGTCGGCTTTCCAGGCATCGTGAAGCGCGGCACCACCTACGGAGCCTTCAACCTGCATCCTCTGTGGGCAGAGGGTTTCCCGCTGGAAGCGGAGATGGAAAAACGCTGGAAGAAGCCGGTGCGGGTAGGCAATGACGCCGATGTGGCCGGTTATGGGGCTATTCAGGGCCACGGAGTGGAGCTGGTGATCACGCTCGGGACGGGCCTGGGTGGAGCACTGTTCACCAACGGCCACCTGGTCCCGGGTCTTGAGTTTGGCCACCACATGTGGCGGAAGAAGGGCATGACCTACGAGGACCATCTGGGTCGCAGGGGCCTCGACAAGTTTGGCAAGAAAGAATGGAACAAGCTGCTCAAGGAGGCGATTGCCTCCACCGAGGCCCTGTTCAACTGGGACCACCTCTATCTGGGCGGCGGCAATACCAAGAAGATCGACTTCGATCCGGGCCCCAAAGTGACGATCGTCTCCAATGACAACGGAATACTGGGCGGCGTGGCGCTTTGGAAAGATCAGGGGTAGCAAAGAAGCATTCGGATCGGAGCGCGGGGCGTTTGTTGTTTGAGCGTTTTTGGAAGGCGCTGATCATGAAAGAGACAGAGTATTTCTGCTGTTTCTGCGGCCAGAAAATCGGCCACACTCTCCCGGACCCTTGCTTCCTGGATTTAAGAACCAACCGCGACCAGGACGAAGTGCAGGAACTCGCGTGTCACGCTGAGTGCCTAGACAAAGTCACTCAGCCCGACTTTCAACTTCTCACTCAAATCTGAGACGTTGAAAAGTCGGGCTGAAGTTTTTTCTCAGAGGCCAGTGAGCTGCTGATTCTGCGCGGTTGCCTCTGGGTTCAATCCTGAAAGTGGCGCTCCGGCTTCCCAAATGCCGAAGGAACGGAGAGACTCTCTCTTTTGAACTCAGGATTTGGCGGGCGGTTTGAGCCCCAGCTCGCGCATGGCAATCTGCAGATCGGCCCAGGCTTCCTTTTTTTGGCGAGGATCGCGGAGCAGGTAGGCGGGGTGGTATGTAACGATGAGCTGCGTGCCGCGGACGGCATGTACGCGGCCGCGCAGGCCCGCCAGGGGCTGGCGCACGCCGAGCAGGTAGGTGGCAGCCGTTGCGCCCAGAGCGACGAGCACCTGGGGGCGCACCACGTCGATCTGGCGGAATAGAAACGGTGAGCAGGTGGCGCCCTCTTCCGGTGCTGGAGTGCGGTTGCCGGGTGGGCGGCACTTGACCACGTTGGCGATGTAGACCTGTTCGCGCTTGAGGCCCATGGCGTTGATCATGTTGTTGAGCAACTGGCCGGCCTTGCCGACAAAAGGTAGTCCCTGCGCGTCTTCGTCGGCTCCGGGGCCTTCGCCGACGAACATCAGCCGCGCGGCCGGGTCCCCGTCGCCGAAGACCAGTTTGTGGCGGCCAGAGTGGAGCGGGCAGCGAGTGCAGTCGCCTATCTCGTCACGGATCAGTTGAAGGGCGGCGGCGCGGCCGGCCGGAGGAACGGCGGCGGCGATCTCCGGAGGTATGGGCAACGGCTTGCGGGGCGGAATCGGTTGTTCCTCCTGGGAAAAAAGCGGTTGGGAAGGTGCTTTCTTGGTTTCGGAAGCAGGCTCCGGAGCGCTTGCACTTCGGCTTTGCTGCGGTTCGGGTTCAGCGGCCAATTGGGCCAGCAAGGCCGGGTCCACGGGCCGCCGGTAGAACTCGGTGAGGCCGAGATCGCGGTAGAAGCGGATACGGTCGAAGAGAGAGTTGCGGGTTGCTGAATCGAGCTGAATAGCCAACGCTGCTTACTCCACGATGAGTTGGCGATGAGCCGCTAGCGGCTGAGCTGTTTCACCGCGTACTTGGTCCTGCCTGAATTTTTCGTCGTCGTCCTCATCCAGTTCGACGACCACGGAGCGGGGTCGGCGAAGGGTGAGAATCTCGTCGAGGATTCGGTCGGCGAGCTGGCGCTTGGGCATCTCGGGCATTTCGATGGCGGTGGCGGCGGTAAGAAACGTAGCGGCGTTGAAGTCCGAGTCGAAGCCCAGCCCCGCTTTGGCCACATCGTTGACCACAATCGCATCGACGCCCTTGCGCAACAGCTTTGCGCGGCCGTTTTCCATGCGATTCTCGGTCTCGGCGGCAAAACCGACGATCAACTGCCCGGGACGGCGCTGGCGGGCCACCTCGGCCAGAATATCCTCGGTGGGAGCCAACTCCAGCGTCAGGGGGCCGTTGCGCTTGAGCTTCTGCTCGGAGATGCTGACGGGGCGGTAGTCGGCCACAGCGGCGGCCTTGATCACCAGTGTCGCTTCGGCAACGCGCTCCAGAACGGCGTCGCGCATCTCACCGGAGGTCGTCACCTTCATCAATTCGCAATGCGCGGGCGGGTGAAGGGCCGAAGGGCCGCTGACCAGGATCACCTTGGCTCCGCGGCTCTGCGCGGCCTCAGCCAGGGCATAGCCCATTTTGCCGCTGGAACGGTTGCCGAGATAGCGGACCGGGTCCAGCGCCTCGCGCGTGCCAGCGGCTGTGACCAGGACAACCTCGCCGGCCAAGTCGTGGCGGCGGCCGAGAAGTCCCATCGCGGCCTCGGCAATAGCCTCCGGCTCGGCCATACGTCCTTTGCCGACCACGCCACAGGCCAGCTCGCCGGTGCCTGGCTCGACAAAATGAACGCCGCGTTGGCGGAGGATTTCAACGTTGGCCTGGGTGGCCGGGTGATCCCACATGTTCACGTTCATGGCGGGAGCGACCAGAACCGGCGACTGCGTGGCCAGATACATGGTGGTGAGGAAATCGTCGGCGATGCCGTGGGCGAACTTGGCCAGAATATTGGCTGTGGCCGGAGCCACAATCAGGGCGTCGGCCCATTGTGCCTCGCCAATGTGTTCGATGGACGAATCGTAGGCGCCGTCGCTGGTGCCGGCATCGTCCCAAAGACTGGTGATGACCTTGTGGCCGCTGAGGGCGGCAAAGGTGAGCGGCTGGACGAAACGACAAGCCGCTTCCGTCATCACCACATGCACTTCCAAGCCTTGGCGCTGAAGAACGCGCACCAGCTCTGCCGCCTTGTAGGCAGCGATTCCGCCGGAGACGCCGACTGCAACTCTCATGGTTTGATTGTAACTGTTTTCAATATGCGGAGCACCCTTCCTGCTACCGGAGAGAGGCGAACGAATGGCGAACCTATACCCCCAGGGGGTTAGGGGGGGTAGGGGGGGGCTTTTGGGTTTCCTTGGACATCCCGCTCTCTCCGCCAGAGAGTGGGATGGGGCCGCATATCTTCATTGTGCACGCTTGCAGGCTAATGATCTGCAAACAGCTTTTATGGCGCAGCGCTAAAGGGATCGACGTGGAGGAAGTGCATTAGAGAATTGCCATAGAAAGGCGTGACCGTGAAGGTGAGCAGAAAGATCAGCAGGGCCACGAGGCCCAAGGCGAGACGTCCTCGCCTGAGTCCGGGGCTGGTTGGAACATTGGGATGGCGCATGGCGGGAACCATCAGGAACAATCCCCACAGAATCCAGCCTACCCAGTAGACAGTTCCCGCCAGGAAGAGGACGAAGGGCAGAAAAAGGGTGAAGACGCGGTGAACGCGGGGAGAGATGGCATAGAGGACGTGGCCGCCGTCCAGTTGTCCGCCAGGAATCAGATTGAGAGATGTGATGAAGAGGCCGATCCATCCCGCCACCAGGATGGGATGGGGCGCGATCTGGTCGAAGGAGGGGATGGAAGGATCCCAGCGCACCAGCAAAGCATGGAGCAGGCGGATGGTCAGCGGTTCGCCGCCGAAGCGGACGATGGCGTGGGGAGCATCGGCAGCTGCATGGAAGCTGAGGGCAAAGCCCACCGCCACGGCGATGACGGAAGCGAAGTAGCCAGCCAACGGACCATAGAGTCCGACGTCCATCAGTGCAGCACGGCTGGGAATCCGGGAACGGATCTGAATGACGGCGCCGGCCGTTCCGCTGAGTGTGGGAGCAGGCAGTACCCAGGGCAGGGTAGAACGAATGGCGTGCCAGCGGCAGGCGAAGTAATGGCCGAACTCGTGAATCAGCAGAATGCCCAGCAGAGCGCAGGAGAATGCCCGTCCGGTTACAAACAGACCGGGATGCTCGGAGAGCCAGCCCCACGGCCACAGATCGCTGTCTCGCACCACCGGGGGCATGCCTTCGAGAAAATTCTGCATGAACCGTGCGCCGTTGGCCGTGGTGGTGAGAACACTGGCGGCGAGCAACACGAGCGGCAGGCAATACTCCCGGAAAAATCTGCGCACCGATCTCCTCTAAGCGAGCTTGGGCGGGGCTGCGTGTGCCGGAGTTCCCATGGGTGCGGAGAACCGGGCAGGTCTGCCGCCGGGGGCGGGGAGCACGGCCGAGTGGGCTTGGCCCAACCGACACCTTACTCGAGAGCTGGGGAGCCCGCCTCGATCGAATGCAGTTCCTTACCCGGCTTGAACCGCACGGCCTTGCCGGGGGTAATGCTGACTTCGGTGCCGGTGCGCGGATTGCGGCCGATGCCGGTCTTGCGTGCGCGGACGCTGAAGACGCCAAAGCCGCGCAGTTCGATGCGTTCGCCCGCCGTCAGTGCCTGTTTGAGGCCTTCAAAGACGCTGTCTACGGCTGCCTCGGCCTTGGTGCGGGGCAGGCCCGTACGCTCAATTACATGATGGACGATGTCCTGCTTGATCAAAGGGGTAACCTCGCTGGCTCAACTGGATTGACTCTACTACGACCTATCAAAGTGATGCTACAGGTTTTATCGCGATTGTGAAACACCTGAGTGGCCGTGGGGGATAAAAGTGGTCACTTCCCCCCAAAGATGCCCTGGAAGAATGCAGGGAGGCCCAAGCCAATCGGTGCCAAGACGCTTTTGTACAGGCAACCCATTGAAAAACCCCAATGGAGTCCTTAAGATGGAGCGATCAACAAGTGTCCAAGTGTAATCGCCTCTCCATTCGAGCGGGCGGAGTATGTACTGAACAGGGGAGGTATGTCGATTCAGTGCCCTAGGCGAAATCGGAAGCAAGTGCTTACGCACGTCAGGGGCGGACTCTGCAGCGAAAGACAGTCTGTTGCGGGCATCAACTTCTATGTGTTTTGCTCCTACCGTGATGACCTCAGAGCTTCCAAGGCCTCTGACGATAGATCTTTCGTACGCTTGCAGACAGATTCGGCTTTTGTACCGCCCAACTCGTCTACCTTGGCAGGTTCCATTGAAAATTTTCCCATTCCCAGAGAGGTATTGACAATCTGCGTTGGAAAGTCGACCTATGTGCGTTGCGGATTCACTGCGAACGTAACGCCATTCGAGCCGGAGTAAGAGGGAGCCGTGACGCTGGAAGTCTTCAACACGACGCCCGCACCGGCCAAGGTGTACGCCAACGAGGGGCTGTGCCAGATTCTGTTCTTCCGTTCCCACCAGGCCTGCGAGATCAGCTATGCAGACAGCAAGGCCAAAAGCCAGAAGCAACGGGGAGTCTTGCTCCCCAAGTTCTAACGCTGTTCGCAGCACACTGGATCGGTCGGTTCGGGGAAGCAGAGATAACCGTGTGGCGATTCAGGGAGAGTTGTCTGCCTGATCCGCATGGGGCGCATCTCACCTGCCTGTCGCACGGGAGTGGGTTCATGAGTTCGATTCAAATGCTTCAACCGATTCATGTGGGCTTGATCGCGGACGAACCGATCCGTCTGGAAGGTCTGGCAAGTGTCTTCGAAGAGGAAGCAGGCAAGGACCATGTTCGTATGCTCCCGGTCATTGGGACGATTGAGGAACTGCTGCAGGACGCGGCGCTGGAGTATATGGTCGTGGACCTGAATTCATCCTCATCCTCCGGCGGAATGAAAACTCTGGAGTTCATTCGCCGTCAGCGTCCGGCTCTCCGTTTGATCGTGATTGGACCAGAGGGAGACGACGAACTGGTGATCGAGTCGATCTTGGCTGGGGCCAGGGCCTATCTGGATCTGAAAGCCAGCCCGCAAACCGTGCACCAAGCCATTGAGGTGGTGACCAACGGTTCGATCTGGGCGCCGCGCAGGCTACTCTCCAATCTCATAGACAGGCTTCTTCCGGTCAGCGACAGCAGTTTGACCAACGATCCGCCCCACCTGACTGTCCGCGAGCGCGAGGTGCTGGACCTGATTCTGATGGCGCGCTCCAATCGGGAAATCGCCCTCCAGTTGGGGATCGAAGAGCGCACGGTGAAGGCTCATGTGGGCCGCCTGATGCGCAAGGCCGGCGCCGACAATCGCATTGAGCTTTCGATACGCGCATTGAGCCACGCAATGGACTTAGATGCCATCCCGGACGGGCGAAGGTAATTTGAAATCTCCAGCCTTCGCCTTCTTACTCCAAGCTTCATTGGTTGTTACTAATGAGTTAGCACCTGAGTTACTTTGATCCATACTACTTCCGTACCCTTGTGTAAAGGTTGGAGTTTCCTCAGACTGTTCTACAGAAACAACGCAGATCTGGGGAAAGGAGTTCCCAGGCAGCATGTTTCCCGTGACGCCTGGGAACTCCTCTTTTTTTTCTTGCTCCAACTCCGGCCCTGCCCGGCGCACCTTCAGCCCTCCCTTGCGACAAAATTAGTATCTCAACAATTGGATTAGTCCTTTCAGCCGCGGCCTCTGCATCCGCTTCCCGGATGGCGGCGTCCAATGCCATGTGCTCCTCCTTTGCGTCGAAGCTCCATGTTCGGCGCTGGGCGCTGGGCGCTGAAATTGCATCTGCGGTGGAATCTCTGGGCTGACGTGGATTTTTTGTTTCGCCGTCAGCCGGTCCTGAAGCTATTCTTGAGCTTGTCGATCTGTGAAGAGCCAGGTTACTCGCCCGGCTCTTCTTCCCCCATGGCTCCTCAACCCGCGGCGTCAAGGGCCGCGGAAAGAAAGGGATCTGAATCATGAAAAAAACAATCGCGTTGCTTTGTCTGTGCTTCGTGCTCCCATCGACCGCTTTTGCAGGCTCCAAGCGGGAGGACTTGCAGGAGCGCATCGACTCCGCCAAGCTGGTTCTGGACCAGATTATGGCAGCCAACGACAGAAGCATTCCGATGAACATTCTGGAACAGGCGACCTGTGTTGCGGTTGTTCCGGGAATGATCAAGGGCGCGTTCGTATTCGGCGGACAATACGGGCAGGGCGTGGTCACCTGCCGCACCGGCCACGGCTGGAGCGCTCCGGTCTTCATTCGGATGGCCGGTGGCTCTTTTGGCTTCCAGATTGGCGGTCAATCCACCGACCTGGTGCTGGTCGCCGTGAATGAGCGCGGCTTTCAGGATCTGCTCAAGAACAAATTCAAGATCGGCGGGGACGCGGCAGCTTCCGCAGGCCCGGTGGGCCGTAACGGGCAGGCCGCCACCGACTGGAAGATGAACGCCGAGCTGCTCACCTACTCGCGCAGCAAGGGCCTGTTTGCGGGTATAGATCTGGACGGCACCAGTGTCAGCCAGAACAGCGATGACACGGAGATGTACTTCGGCGGCCCGCACAACTTCGAGTCGGTGCTCAAGGGAAAGGTGGAGGTCCCGGCGGGTGCGGTTCCATTTGTGAAGACGGTCGCACGCTATTTTGTCGAATCCAAGAACCACCAGTAGCCGCAAGGGAAGAGCGCTTCGCTCTCATTTCTCGATGGAGTGAGAGCGAAGCGTTCGCTGGCTCTCACTCCTGCCGAGGGTTCCCGGTTCTTCTCTACGGTCTAGCGCACCGAAGGACGGGCGCCCAGGCCGTTCAGCTTGCTGCGCGCCTGCGCCGCTTCGGGGGTCTGCGGGTGGCGCTGGACCAGTAGCCGCAATTCGCGAATGCCCGCGTCCTTCTTGCCTTCCTGTACCAGTGCCAGGCCCTTGCGCAGTTGTGCAGCCGGAGCCTTCGGGCTGCCGGGGAATCCCTCGAGCACGTTGTTGTAGGCCTTCACCGCGTCGGGGTAATTCTGCTGTCTATAGGCAATCTCACCCAAGTAGAACTGTGCCTGCCCGGCCAGCTCGTCCATCGGATAGTAGTGAATCACATCCTGGAACTCTCCGACGGCCACTTCAAACTTGGCAGCGTTGTAGTCGCGCACGCCGGCCTGAAAGGTCTCTTGCATTGGCGGAGCCTGATTGGCCGCGGGGCCGGAGGCACCTGCGCCGTTGGTCGCAGGCATGGCGCCCGCCGGAGTGCCCGAGGAAGGATTCTGCGGTGTGTTCTGTGTCTGCGCCTGCAAATCCTGGATGGATTTATCGAGCTTGGCAATCCGCGACTTCAACTCATCCACCGAATCGTTCAGCGATTGCACCTGACCGGAGACTGTGTCCAGCTTGCCGCCGCCCGCCTCGCCTTGTGCATTGAGCTTCTGTTGCAGGGCATTGATCGTGGCGGTCATCCGGTTGGAGTCGTCCGCGGTCTGCTCCACAAGGTGCTGGATCACGCCAAAGCGCGTATCCAGCGTGGACTGCAGCCGCTGCATCATGTCCAGCAGTTGCTGCACCTGGGTCTGCAACTCGATGATTTCTTTCGATGTGGCGTGCGCCGGCGCGGGCGCGGATGCCAGAACTGCAGCCATCATGGCTGCCGCGAGGAAGCGATTGCGAAGTCCGTTTGTTTTCAGCATTGTCCACCCATTTAAAAGCTTACAGCAAACAGCCGACAGTGGACAGGTCACTGGCTTTGGGGGGTACCCATCCAATTGCCTGTCAACTGCCGGCTGTCAGCTGTTGACTACTAGTTCAAGTCCTACCGGTCCAATGTGAATCCGGCGCGGCGATTCTGCTGCCAGCACTCTTCGGACGACTCGGAGCAGAAAGGCTTCTCCTTGCCATAGCTGACCACGCGGATGCGGCTGGCCGCGACTCCGGCGGTAATCAGACCGTTCTTGGCGGCGTCGGCGCGGTTCTGGCCGAGGGCGAGGTTGTACTCGTTGGAGCCGCGTTCGTCGCAGTAACCACCGATGACGACCTTGACGTCTGGATGGCTGACCAGATAGCTGGCGTCGTGAGCGAGCGTACCTTGTGCATCGCTGCGGATGTCATACGTGTCGTAGTCGTAGAAGATGTCCTGGACGTTGGCCTTGAACTCTTCTTCCGCACTCATGGTGTTGGTGGGGACCACCACGGCGGGCGGCGCATTCACGGTGACGCGCGCGCTGGCTTCGGCTGTACCACCCTCGCCGCGGGCTACCAGATGGTAGGTCGTCGACGCTGCCGGGGTTACGGTCTTGACGCCCGAAGTGGGCACGTCGCCAATGCCGTCGATGGAAACCGCCGAGGCACCCGTCGTGCGCCAGCTCAACTGCACCTGGTCACCAGCGGAGACCGAGGTGGGCGTTGCGGTAATCTGCGCGGTAGGCGCGACTGCTGCAACGGGGGGAGGCGGCGGTGCTTCCTGGGGTAGCGGCTTCTTCTTGTGGCAGCCTGCGACGGCTACCAAAGCGATAAGCAATACAACTGGTGCAAGGAAACGATTACGTCGGTTCAATGGGTTACTCCTTCCGCGAATTCGAGCATTTCTCCCGCGTGGTCGGACCTGTTGTCATTCTGCTCCCAGGCATCCCTGCGATGAACTGGAGGGCAAGGGTTCCGGCCTTTCACCTCGCGGAAAACGTTGTCGTCCATGCCGTTGTGCATCCGGCTCGATGACGGAATGCGCAGGGCCTTACCTCTTCACCTTAACCCTTCAGCGCGAGCACCGGCGGGCTTTTGGTATCGCAACCATCATAGTGCAGTCGGGCTGGATATTCCACGTAGCAAATCATGTTACCCATGGTATTCCCCCCCCTTTGGTTACTTCCAACTCCAGTTCGGCATGAAGTTGCTGCCAGTGTGTGTCAGCTGGTGCTGCTCGGTGCCGTCGGACAACATGGTCCAGATCTGAGGGTGTCCTCCAATGGAGCGCTCAAACACGATGTGCCGCGTGTCCGGCGCCCAACTGGGGTAGTCGTTGCTGCCAGCGTCGTGGGTCAACTGCAGCCAGCGCTTGCTGGCGATGTCCATGACGTAAATGTCTTGTCCGCCCGGCGCTCCCGGTCCGTACTTGCGATTCCAACTGAAGGTCAGGAATTGCCCATTGGGCGCCCAGGAGGGCGAGACAGCGTAGCCGCCGTCGGTCATGCGCTGAATGTTCGCACCATCCTGATCCATGACGTAGATTTGCGGCAATCCGGTGCGTCCGCTGACCCAGGCGATTTGCGCGTTGGTGCGGGGATTCCACGTGGGCGCCACATCCGGTCCGCGGAAGGAGGTGATTTTGCGCAGATTCGAGCCGCTGGCATCGGCGATGTAGATCTCTGGATCGCCCGACCGCGAGGACGAAAACGCGATCTTCGCTCCGTCTGCCGACCACGCCGGCGACTGGTTGCTGCCTCCGGCCGTCCCGGCGGGGAAACTCACCATCCGGCCGAGTTCCAGCGAATACATGCGCACAGCCCAGCCGTCGCGGCCGAGCGATGCGAAGGCGATGCGGGTGTTGTCGGGCGAGATGCGGGGCGAGATGGTGATGCTGCCCAGGTGGGTGACCTGGTGCTCATTCTGCCCATCGTAGTCCATCGCCCAGATCTCTTTGGTTCCAGTGCGCGTACTGACGTAGTAGATCTTGGTTTCGGCAATGCCGTTGATGCCTCCGCCGAGCCGGTAGATGATCTCGTCGGCAAAGCGATGCGCCACGGTGCGGGCCATGTCGGTGCTGGCCGCCTCGTTGTATTGCTTGGCGAGCACCTGTGGGCTCACCGTGTTGCGCACGTCGAAGAGCCAGCCGTAGACCACCAGCCGCCCGTTGGTTGCCGAAAGTGCACCAAAGGACACCATCGAGGCGTTCGCCGGCGCGGCCGACCATTGCGTCACGTTGATTTCCTGAGGGGCGCCAGGCGTGGACTGCGGAGCCAGGCTCTTCGATACCAGGTCGAAGATGCCGGCGTTGGCCAGATCTCCATAGAGTGTGGCGTCGAAAGCTGCCTTCAGCGCCGGTGTCTGCGGATCGCTGCCCACGGGCTTCAGGTCTGCGGCCGCCAACCGTATGCGGTCATTGCCGAGATTGGTTCCGGTGTGAACCCAGTCCTGGGCCGGCAAAGAGGAAGCCGAAAGAGAGAGCAGAATGACGAGAGAAAAGGGCAGAAGCCGGGAAAATGCCTTCATGCGATGAGCAATCCTTCCTGGTGAAGACCGGATGGTTGAGCCCGATGAACTCGCCGAGACTCTGGAACCGGTCGAATCGAATCCCGCAGCTTGGGTTCTACACACTGTGGAACCGATGTCATGTTTCTGGCAGCATCATTCCGTACGTTGAGTTCCCGCTCTCCCAGGTGCCCAAAAGCGAGGCCCCTGGGGCACCCAGCTTTGGTACAACACCGATCTGACAGAAACCTAGTACTCACAAAAATAAGAGACCTTCAGCGTACTTGAATTATAAGACGATGGGAGCTGGCCGAAGGTATCCACCCGCTGTACGCCGCGAATGCAGGAGCGATCCAGCGTCGGGCTGCCGCTCGCCCGGTCGATCTGCACGTCTTTGGGGGTTCCGTCCCTGCGAATGGTGAAGACCAGAAAAACCCGCGCGCCCCTGGGAGTGCGGGAGTCTACCTCCATCTTGTTCCAACTGGTGGCCATCTTTCTGTTAATCGCGTCCACATACCAGCCGAAGCGGCTGGCAAAATCCCCGTCGCCCACCGAGGTGGGGCCGTTCGAGCCGCCCTGCGACTGAGCGGAGCGCGGTATCGACGAACCGGCCTGCTCGCCGTATTGCGCCCGGTTCTCCATCTTGGACACGGTCTGGTGCGGAGGTGTCTTGGGGGCGCTCTGCTTCTGAGCCGGGGCCTGTTTTTGTTTGCTGGAGATGGGGATCGCCGTCTCGTCGACGGTCTGCTTTTCTTTGGGAGTGGGCGCGGCCGGTGCCTGGCTGGGCGTATCGGTGGCCAGCACATTCTCATTCGGCGGCTGATCGGCAGGCAAAGGCAGGGCGCTGCTCACCAAATTCACCTGAATCGACCCGCCGCTTCCCGGATTGCCCCAGATGCTGCCGTGAAAGTAGCCGCCAATGATCCCGTAGAGCACGATGCCCAGAGCAAGCGCGCCATGCAGAGCAAGCGAGCCGATCGCCGGCGCCGCTAACGGCTCCGGCGCCAGTTCCTGCTCAAGTTGCTCGCCGCGTTGCGCAAGAGTGCCCATGGCTTGACTGTGACTCTTCCTTGAAGGCCCTAGTTCCCGTGCGCTGCCGTGCCCTTGGTGTCGAGCGGCTGCGTCACGATGGAAATGTTGGTAATTCCGGCCTGCTTCACTTCGTCCATTACGCTGGCGAAGACGCCGAAGGGAACCCGCTCGTCGGCGCGCAGGTAGATGACCTGTTTGTCCGGGTCCGTGCCCCTCTGGTGCAGCTTCTGCCCCAGTTCGTGGACGTTGACCGCCTGGTCGCCCAGAAAAACCTCCTGGTCGCGGTCGATCGTCACCACCAGGCGTTGCTCGGTAATCTCCTTGACCGTGCGCGTCTTGGGCACAGCGACTTCGATTCCCGACTGGAGCACCGGCGCGGTAATCATGAAGATCACCAGCAGCACCAACACCACGTCGACCAGCGGCGTGATGTTGATCTCTGCCAGCGAACTGCGTGTTTGGCCGCTGCTACTTGTAAAGGCCACGCTCCACCTCCCGGGTGGGGTCGGGAATTCCGGTCCGCGACGAAGGAGCCACGCGCACCGGAATCTCTTCCAGTGAGTTCAGCAGTTCGCGGCAAAAGTCGTCGATGGCGGAGGCAAAGTTGCGAACTCTGGCTGAAAACTGGTTGTAGGCCACCAATGCCGGAATGGCCACAAACAGGCCAGCGGCAGTGGTGATCAGCGCTTCGCTGATGCCCGGAGCCACAGCCCGGAGCGTCGCGGTTCCCGCCTGGCCCAGCCCGTGAAAGGCGTCCACGATGCCCATAACCGTGCCGAAGAGGCCCACGAAGGGACTGGCGGAGGCAATTGTCGCCAGCCAGGTCATCCGGCGCTCCAGGTTGGTGATGGCTTCGCTGGCCGCCGTTTGCGCGGACCGTTCGAGAGGAGCCAGGTTGCGCGGCGGCCCCGAACCGCCTGTCTGCCGCTTGTAGGTCTCGTAGACATCGATGAAGACCGCTGCCAGCGGACTCAGCTTGTAATCCGCCGCCAGCGCAGCAATTTCTTGCAGGCGGCTTGCTTTGCGGAAGGCCCGGATAAACCTGCGGCTCTCCTGGGTTGCCTTTCTGAAAGAAGAGATTTTTCCGAAAATCACGGTCCACGAGTAGAGGCTGGCGAGCAGCAGCACGACCAGCACGCCCATGGCCACCGGGCCGTTGTTCATGACCATCTCAAGCAGCGCGCTCGAACCCTGGGCCAGCGACGGAGTTCCCTGGGCCGCGCCGCTATCGGCCTGCAGCATTAGGACGAAGACAGCAGTCAAAATCGGTATTCACCTCACTATCAACGGTAACAGACCGCGTGACGCGCTCCAAGTTATCGATCTGGTCCCCCGGCGGTCTTCCGTGCTGGTTTCCCGGCCAATCGCGAGGCCATTCGTGCTATGCTGCGCTCGGATTCCCGTTGTGTCATTTCGCTCGGCTGAGCGTCGTAACTCCCGTGGCGAGTTGCAACAGCAGCAAGCCCGGGCGGGGAAATCTTACCGGATTTTCGCGCCTCATTCTCTCGCTACTTTGATGCGCGAGGCTGGGAAACCACGAACCGCAGGACGCCGTCCCATTTTCGCGAGGTTTGCTCCACCATGCTCGTCGAGTTGCGCGCTGAGAACTATGCCGTCATCGATCATGCCATCGCCGTCTTCGGCCCCGGCCTTAACTTGCTTACCGGCGAGACCGGCGCGGGCAAGTCCATCCTGGTGGATGCGCTGGCCCTGTTGATGGGCGGCAAAGCCTCCGCCGACGTGGTTCGCCACGGCGCGGACAAGGCGGTCGTCTCCTGCGTCTTCGAGTCAACCCCCGGCGCCGAGAACATCCTCGAAGAGAACGGCATCGACTCGGGTGGCAACGAAGTGATTCTGCGCCGCGAGATTCTCTCCACCGGCAAGGGCCGCGTCTTCGTCAACAACCAGCCAGCCACCGTCGCCGTTCTGCGCCAACTGGCCCCCGAACTTGCGCTGGTCCACGCGCAGACCGAAACCACCTCCAGTTTCGATCAAGTGCAGCAGCGCACTCTTCTCGACCGTTTCGGCGGCATCTCGACCGACGCCGTCGGCCAGGCTCATGCACTCTGGCGCCAAGCCGCCGCGAAGCTCGACGAACTACTCCAGGGTGAGCAGGACCGGCTGCGCATGGTCGATCAATGGGGCTACCAGCGCAAGGAAATCGAAGCGGCCCATCTGGCGCTCGGAGAGGACGAGGCACTGGAAACCGAGAAGCGCGTTCTGGCCAATGCCGAAAAGCTCTTCACCGCAGCCAAAAGTGCCTTCGAGCAGCTCTACGAGGGCGAATCCTCCGCAGAAGGCTCTCTTCGCGGCGCGCTGCGCAACGTGGAGGAGTTGGCCCGCTACGACGCGCGTTTCGCTGAGGCGGTGCAGCAGCTTGCCTCGGTTCGCGCCACGGTGGGTGAGATCAGTGCCAGCCTGCGCGACTACACGGAGACGCTGGACGCCAGCCCCGAGCGGCTGGGCGAGATTGAGGACCGTCTCGCCCTGCTCGATCGCCTGAAACGCAAATACGGATCGTCGGTCGCCGAGGTCATCGCCTTTGGAGAGGAAGTTGTCCGCAAACTGGCTGAAGTGGAAGACCGCGACGAACTGCTCAAAGTTCTGCGCAAGGATCTCGGTGAAGCGGTGGCTGCGTATCGGAAAGCCGCCGGATCCCTCACTGCCGAGCGCAAAGCTGCCGCCCAAAAGCTGGCCCTGCTCGCCGAGACGCAGATCAACTCCCTGGCCATGAAGGTCCGCTTTGAAGTCGCCGTCATCGAAAGCGCGAACCAGAGCGACTGGACCGCACACGGCTGGGACCAGGTGCAATATCGCATTGCGACGAATGCCGGCGAACCCCTGAAGCCCCTCGACGAAATCGCCTCCGGCGGCGAAATGAGCCGCGTTATGCTGGCGCTGAAGGTGAGCGTCGAGGAGGGTTCCATCAAGCCCAAGACAAAGAACCCCACACCGCGCACGCTGGTCTTCGATGAAATCGACATTGGCATTGGAGGCCGCGCCGCCGAAGCCGTTGGCCAGAAGCTCAAGTCCCTGGGCCGCGGCCAGCAGGTTTTGTGCGTGACCCATCTGCCCCAGATTGCGGCCTTCGCCGACCAGCACTTCCTTATCGACAAGCGCGAATCAGAAGGCCGTACGCGCACCAAAGTCAGCCTGTTGGACGATCGCGCACGGACCCATGAAGTCGCCAGAATGCTCTCCGGCGCCAAAGTCACTGAAACCAGCCTGCAGCACGCGGCTCAGATGATTGCCTACAGCCGGTAGCTGTTTCGCCGTGCAAGTCGTGCCAACGAACAAGCTGTCGTGAAGTGAATTTCTGCGCAGATGAGCAAGTCTGAACAGTCAAGGCACACTGTGGCCGCCGTATGATCCATTCCTGTAGCGAAACCGTCGATCTTTTCCCTCCCGACCTGGCAGAACGAGTGGAATACGAACAGGAGACAAGTTATGGATCTCTCGGACCTAAGTGATGTGCAATGGACGATCATCCTTGTTGGTGTGGCGCTTGTGATCGCCGTCTGTGTGACCGTTGTGGTGCTGCAAAAACGCCGAACCGCGCGCTTGCGTGCCCAGTTCGGCGCCAGCGAATACGATCGGGCTTTGAGAGAAGGCGGCGGGCGACGGAGTGTCGAGGCCAAGCTTGAAGAGCGCGCGGACCGCGTCGAAGCATTCCATGTGCATCCTCTGGCTGCCGAGGACCATGATCGCTTTATCGCGGCCTGGGACAGAGTGCAGGCGCACTTCGTGGACGGTCCGGCCAGTGCAGTGGCTGAGGCCGACCAGTTGCTTCGCGATGTGATGACCGTACGCGGCTATCCCGTAACCGACTTCGAGCAGCGCGCCGCGGACATCTCCGTGGACCATCCGCAGGTTACGGTGAATTATCGTTCAGCCCATGGCATTGCGCTTCGGCAGATGAAGGGCCAGGCCACCACGGAAGAGTTGCGTCAGGCCATGATCCATTACCGGACCCTCTTCGAGGAACTTGTCGCCGAACCGGTTCTGCTTGGGTCGAAGCGATCCCACTGATCCGGATCGAATTCTCTGTGGCCAGTAAAGCCGTGCCTTCTGGAAACTTCGGCGTGTTTTGAAGTTTCATAAGGCGTCGGCCCGTTTCTGGTTCCGTCACCCCGGAACCAGCTACTTGGTATACTGAACTGGTGACCACAACTGTCTTAAATTCCTCCTCGAACGGTACTCCCGCCGGGACTTCCCCCAGTCAGAAGAGGGTGTTGTTGCTGAAGCCGAGAGGCTTCTGCGCCGGTGTGGTGCGCGCCATCGACGTCGTCAAGATTGCGCTTGAAACCTTTGGTGCACCTATCTACGTCCGCCGCGAAATTGTCCATAACAGCTATGTTGTCAACGAACTGGCGGAGAAGGGCGCAATCTTTGTACATGAGATCGACGATGTGCCGGACGGCCAGAGGGTCATTTATTCGGCCCACGGCGTTTCGCCCGCAGTTCGCGATGTGAGCCGGGGCCGCAACCTGAAGGTGATCGATGCTACCTGTCCGCTGGTGACCAAGGTCCATATCGAAGCCGTCAAATTTGCCAAGCAGGGCTACTCGCTGGTGCTGATTGGCCACCGCGACCACGACGAGATCGAAGGCACGCTGGGCGAATGCCCCGATGTGACGCAAGTGGTTTCGAATGTGGAGGAAGTAGCGGCGCTCAGCGTCCCTGATCCCAACCGAGTGGCCTATTTGACGCAGACCACGCTCTCGCTTGCCGAGGCGCGCGACATCATTCACGCGCTTAAGGAGAAGTTTCCCAATATCGTCGGCCCGCACTCTCAGGATATTTGCTATGCAACTGAAAACAGGCAGGTTGCTGTCAGGAATGTAGCACATAATGCGCAACTGGTGCTGGTGGTGGGCTCGACCAATAGCTCCAACTCCAACCGCCTGGTCGAGGTTTCGCGCAACCTGGGGACCATCGGCTACCTGATCGACAACTCCCAGGCCATCGATCGCGCATGGCTCAAGGACGTGAACACGGTGGCCGTGACCGCCGGCGCCTCGGCTCCCGAAGTGCTGGTCGAGGATGTCGTGAATTATTTGCGACTAAACGGTTTTGCCAACGTCGAAGAAGTTGAAGTCATGCCGGAAAACGTGCGTTTTGGGCTGCCGCCGGAGATTGTCCAGGCCATTGGCAGCGCAGGCGGCGGGGACGCTGTGCACGTTGGGTAATCCGGATTTCGCACGTCAGGCGAGGCGATTGCCGGCATGGGCGCCAGGTAAAAAACAAAGCCCCGCAATTCCCAGCCGTTCGAGTAGAGTTGCTGGATGGATGGGAGGGGCTCGGCTCAGTCACGACCAAATCCGGGTCGGTGGAACGGGCCTTCGATCCGGGATCTCCGGACAGAAATTGAGGCATTTTAAATCGCATGAAAGCTAAGCAGGGAATGACGCAAACCGTTGCGCCCAGATTTGGGCGGCTGGATGCGGATTTGGCGGATGTGGAATCTGCGATTGTCCGTTCCCGGGACTTCCTGCTCTCCCAGCAGCATCCCGAAGGCTATTGGTGTGGGGAACTCGAGGCGGATTCCATGCTCGAGGCCGATTACATTTATCTGCACACAGTGCTTGAAAGTGGCGATCCCGGCCGGCTCCAGCGCGCATTTGCCGAGATGATGCGCTACCAGAACGAGGACGGAAGCTGGAGTATCTATCCCGGCGGACCGGGCAACATCTCGCTCTCGGTCAAGTGCTATTCCTCGGCAAAAATCATGGGCCTGACTGCGGACGATCCGCGCATGGTCAAGTGCCGCGAGTGGGTTCTGGCGCATGGCGGCGCGGTGGAGTGCAACACCTTCACCAAGATGTATCTCTGCTCGCTGGGGGAGTACGACTACGATGCAGTTCCGGCTGTTCCGCCGGAGATCGTGTTGTTTCCCAACTGGTTTTACTTCAACATCTACGAGATTTCCGCGTGGTCGCGCTCGATTCTTGTGCCTCTGGCGATCATGTACGCCAAGAAGCCTTTCAAGAAGCTTCCGCCGGAGCAGGGAATCGACGAACTCTTCGTGGGCGGGCGGACCAACGCGAAACTCCGTTTGCGCATGGATCGGAAATCGATTCTGTCCTGGCGCAATTTCTTCATTATTCTCGACAGGATCATGCATGTGATGGAGGCTGTCCACATCCGCCCGCTGCGTACGTTGGCCCTGAAGCACGCGGAGAAGTGGCTGCTGGAGCGGCTGGAGATGACAGACGGCTTGGGTGCGATTTATCCGGCCATGCTGAATGCCATCATCGCGCTGCGTTGCCTGGGCTACTCCGAGGACGATCCGCAGGTGATTCGGGCGCGGGACGAGTTTGAGAAGCTGGGCATCGAGGAACCGGCCAACGAAACGATGCCGGAGCCGACCTTCCGTATGCAGCCTTGCGTCTCTCCGGTGTGGGACACGGCGCAGGCGCTTTTTGCGCTGGGCGAGGCAGGCGTGCCGCGCGACGACGAGCGCATGATCAAGGCGGCCGACTGGATTCTCTCAAAGGAAGTCCGCCACAAGGGCGATTGGGCCGTGAAGGTGCGCAACACCGAGCCCGGCGGCTGGTACTTCGAGTTCAATAACGAGTACTATCCCGACACCGACGACACGGCCCAGGTGCTGCTGGCGCTGAACAAGGTGGACAATCCCCGCGAGCGCTATCAGCACCAGGTGGTGGAGCGCGCGATTCAGTGGGAATTTGCCATGCAGTGCAAGAACGGTGGCTGGGGCAGCTTTGACAAAGACAACACCAAGATGATCTTCCAGTACATTCCCTTCGCAGATCACAATGCGATGCTCGATCCGCCGACGGTGGACATTACGGGAAGAATTCTGGAGATGCTGGCCAGTTACGGCTACACGCGCGGCGACAAGCGTGTGGAGAAAGCCATCAAGTTCATCTTCAGCGAGCAGGAGCCGGATGGAAGCTGGTTTGGCCGCTGGGGTGTGAATTACATCTATGGCACCTTCCTGGTGCTGCGCGGATTGGACGCCATCGGCGTGGATCATCTGGAGCCGCAGGTGCAGCAGGGCGCGGAGTGGATTCGCATGGTGCAGAATCCCGATGGCGGCTGGGGAGAGACTTGCGGCACCTACGACGATCCGGATTTGCGCGGCGAGGGCGAAAGCACTCCGTCCCAGACGGCCTGGGCACTGCTCGGACTGCTGGCTGCGGGCGACGACCGTTCGGACTCGCTGGCCAAGGGCGCGCGGTGGCTGTTGACGCACCAGGAGCAAGCGGGCAGTTGGGACGAGTCGATGGGAGAAGGAGCCGTTCGCCAAAGTATCATCACTGGGACGGGATTCCCCCGCGTCTTTTACCTGGCCTACCACATGTATCGCCAATATTTCCCGTTGCTGGCCCTTACCGGCTACAAGCGGGCCATGGAACGCGCCGCTCTCGGCGTTGGAGGATAATCTTTAAATGGCAATTCCTATCTCCCAGATGTGGACCGTGTCCACGTATGTGCTGAAACAGAAGCTGACCGGCACCAAGCGCTTCCCCTTAGTGCTGATGCTGGAGCCTCTGTTCCGCTGCAGCCTGGCCTGCGCCGGTTGCGGCAAGGTGCAGTATCCGCCCCATATTCTAAAAAAGCAGCTTACCCCCGAGGAGTGTTTTGCCGCGGTGGATGAGTGCGGTGCGCCGATGGTTTCCATTCCCGGCGGAGAACCGCTGCTGCATCCGCAGATTGTGGAGATCGTCAACGGGCTGATTGCGCGCAAGAAGTACATCTATCTGTGCACGAACGCTCTGGAACTCAAGCGCCGGTTGCCGGAGTTCACGCCGTCCAAGTACCTCACCTTCTCGGTACATCTGGATGGACAGCGCGAGCACCATGATTTCTCGGTTTGCCGCGAGGGCGGGTACGACATCGCCGTCGAAGGCATTAAGGAAGCCGTCAAGCGCGGCTTCCGCGTGACCACCAACGCCACCTTCTTTGACGGCACCGATCCGAACAGCGTGCGCGCCTTCTTTGACGAAGTGATGGGCATGGGCGTCGAGGGAATCATTCTTTCGCCCGGCTACAGCTACGACAAGGCTCCGGACCAGAATCACTTCATGGGCCGCGCGCGGGTGCGCCGGCTCTTCCGCGCCATTTTGTCCAATCGCAAGCCTACCTGGAAGTTCAACATGTCGCCGCTGTTTCTGGAATTTCTGATGGGCAATCGCACCTATGAGTGCGTTCCGTGGGGCATGCCGACCTTTAATATCTTCGGCTGGCAGAAACCCTGCTATCTGCTTCAGGACGGCTACGTCGAGAGTTACAAGGAGTTACTGGAAACCACGGCCTGGGAGCAATACGGCGTGGCCAGCGGCAACCCCAAGTGCGCCAACTGCATGGTCAGTTGCGGCTACGAGACGCCTGCCATTATCGATGGCTTTGGCTCGTGGAAGGGCTTTCTGGCCATGGTTCGCGGCAACTTCAACAAATATCCCGACGCGGGCGCGCTAAAGCTGCTGGATGAGATTGCGCCGCATGCCCCGGCTGCGCTGGTGCAGATTGAAGAGCCCGTCAGCACCCTTGAGGAGACCCACGTATGAGCGCCGAAGTGATGAAGTACACCCTGGCACAGGTTGAGGCGCTGGAACTGGCTCCCGGTGCAGAGCATGAGAATCTGGAGGGCTGGATTCCCGAAGTGGCCAGCGAGGAAGAACTGCACCAGGCTCTGGAAAAGGCTTTCGACTATCGTGGCGACGTAACTCTCACGCTGAAAAGCGGCGAGCGGATTGAAGCTTTCATCTTCAATCGCCGCACCGGCACTACGCTGGCCGACTCGTATGTGCAGTACTTTACCCCCAAGGCGACGGAGAAGCGCAAGGTGAGTTATGCGGAGATTGCCCGCCTGGAATTCAGCGGCAAAGACCGCGCCGCCGGCAAGCACTGGGAAGACTGGGTGAAGAACTACAATGAGAAGAAAGCGGCCGGCGAGAAGAACATTGCGCTGGTGCCGGATGCGTTGGAGTAGCCGGATAGGAATCGGGGAACGGTTCATGCTGGCGGCCCGGGAGATGCGAAATGAAAGACGGCATCGAGGGTGAAGAGGATTCGGAGTTGTCGCTCCAAATGGAAGAGGACGCAGAGGAGGACAAAGTGCCGGGATTGATGCCCGAAGTTGGACACGCTCACGGCTCTCATGGCCACGGAAGCGGTATCCCCTGGCTCGATGTGATCGTTGGCCTCAGCGCCATCTTCATCTCTGTGGTCTCGCTCGTTGTTTCGATCGAGCACGGCAAAACGATGGAAAAGATGGTGGATCAGAATCAGAAGATGGTCGAAGCCAGTACCATGCCGATTCTGATGATCTCCGGGACCCAGTTCGATGGTGCCGCAAAGCCGTTGTTCCGTGAGATTATTAGCAATGGCGGAGTCGGCCCGGCCATCATCGACCGCTTCGAGATTCGCTACAAGGGCGTTCTCTATTCCAACGAACCGGATCTGCTGCGCGCCTGCTGCGCCGCCGCATTCCTCGAATCGAAGAAGAATGGGCACGCGCAGGTTTTCTATTCCAATGTTTCCGGTTTTATCCTTCCAGCCCGCGGAGAGATTGACGCCATCACCATCAAGCCGGTCCAGGACGGGCTTGATCTTTTCCGCGAGTTTATTAAGGTTCATAATACCGACGACCTCACTTATCATGCCTGTTACTGCTCGGTCCTGAATGAGTGCTGGGAGACCGACTTCGACCATAAACGCCCGCAGCCGGTGAAGGAGTGCAAGGTTTCTTCGAATGAAAAGCTCTGGTAACTGACTGCTGACTTATGAAGATATTTCTTACAGGCGCGACGGGTTTTGTAGGCCATCATGTGGCGCGGGCTTTGGCCGCCGAGGGCGCAGAGTTGCGCATGCTGGTGCGCAAGACCAGCAATCTTGACCACCTCGAAGGCATCGACGGCGAGACGCAAGTGGGCGATCTGGCCCATCCCGAGTCGTTTGCTCCCGCGCTGGCCGGTTGCGATGCAGTGGTTCATGTCGCCGCCGACTACCGGTTCTGGATTCGCGATCCTGAAGCGGTGTACCACGTCAACGTGGATGGAACGCGCGATCTGTTGCGGCTGGCCCGCGAGGCCAGCGTGCCGCGCGTGGTCTACACCTCGAGCGTAGCCACCATGCACTTCCGCACCGACGGCATCGTCATCAACGAGGACACGCCGGTTTCGCTGGCCGACATGGTGGGCCACTACAAGCGGTCCAAGTTCATGGCCGAGCAGCAGGCCATCGCCGCCGCCCAGGACGGGCAGCAGGTCATTATCCTCAACCCCACCACGCCCATCGGTCCCAACGACGCCAAGCCCACGCCAACCGGCCAGATTTTTGTGGATTTTCTCAAGGGCAAATTTCCTGCCTATATGGACACTGGGCTGAACCTGGTGGACGTGGCTGAGGTGGCTCGCGCGCACGTGGCAGCGCTGACCAAAGGCCAGTCGGGCCATCGCTATATTCTGGGCGGGGAAAACCTCACCCTCAAGCAAATTCTGGACAAGATGTCAGCTATCACCGGCCTCCCATCGCCCACGGTGAGAATTCCTATTGCTGTCGCCGCCACCTACGCGTTTTTTGAGGAGTGGATCACCGGTCGCATTCGTGGCCGCGAACCGCGAACTACCGTGGAAGAGGTGCGCATGGGTCGTAAAAAGATGTACGCATCGAGCGCCCACGCACAGCAGGAATTGGGCTTCCGCATTGTGCCGGTTTATCCGGCCATGCGCGCCGCCATCGAGTGGTTCCGCGCGAATGGGTACGCACCCCAGGCATGACGCGAGTCGCCATCATCGCCGCCATGGCCGGCGAATTGAAACCACTGGTGCGCGACTGGCAGCACGAGTACCGCAACGGCGTTCATCTCTGGCGCTGGAGTTACGATGAGGGCGAGTGGATTGCCGCCTGCGCCGGAGCGGGCGTGGAAGCTGCAACGCGCGCCTTTGCCGAGGTCGAGAAAGACGGTCCGATCTCGCGTGTCATTTCTACCGGCTGGACAGGAGCCTTGCGCGAGGAGTTTGTGCCGGGAGAAGCTTACCGCGTCTCCGGAGTCATCGACGCACGCAGCGGCGAACGCTTCGCGGTTGCCGCGCCTGCCGGTGAATGCTGGCTGGTGACCAGTCCCAAAGTCGCCGACGAGAACGAGAAGCGGCGGCTGGCTACGACTTACTCTGCCGCCATGGTGGACATGGAAGCTGCGGGAGTGGCGCGGCTGGCGGCCATGCGCGGCATTCCCTTCGATTGCGTCAAGGGAGTGAGCGACGGATTCCGGGACAAGCTGCCGGATTTTAACCGCTTTATCTCCGCCCGTGGGCAGTTTCAACTGGCCCGTTTCATTCTTTTTGTCCTCATCCGTCCGTCGCACTGGCCGCGATTGATGCGGATGGGCGAAAATAGTAAGAAGGCCGCCGAGCGGCTGCAAACGATTCTGCTCGATTATCTCGATGCAAGTTCAACTATCAGGAAGCGAAATGCCTATCCAAACCGCAGACGTTGAAAACGAAAAAGAGGTGCGCCTCCCCGCCGCCATGCGGGCCGTCGTCTACCACGGCAAGAACGACCTGCGTCTGGAGATTGTCCCTGTCCCAGCGATCGGTGCCGGCGAACTGCTGGTCAAAATCGCCACCTGTGGCATCTGCGGCACGGATTTGAAGAAGATCCACACCGGTTCGCACTCCGCGCCGCGCATCTTCGGCCACGAGATGGCTGGCACGATTGTGCGGGTGGGCCAGGGCGTCACAAATTTCAAGATCGGCGAGCGGGTGATGGTTTTTCACCACGTTCCCTGCGGCACGTGTTACTACTGCCGCAAGCACACCCCGGCGCAGTGCCTGCAATACAAAAAAGTGGGTTCCACGGCGGGCATGATTCCTTCCGGTGGCGGTTTCTCGGAGTACATCCGGGTGATGGACTGGATTGTCGCCAACCGCGGCGTGATTCGGATTCCAGATGGCGTGCCCTTCGAGCAGGCGGCGTTTATCGAGCCGATGAACACGGTTCTGAAGGGCGTGAAGCTACTCGACCTGGCCGCGGACGACACGGTTCTGGTGATTGGGCAGGGACCGATTGGTCTGATGCTGGCCGCGCTGTCGCGGCGTACCGGGGCGCGGGTGCTGACCTCCGATCTTTACCCCGAGCGGCACGCCATTGCCGCCAAATTCGGGTTGCACGAGCCCATCGATGCCGGAACGGAAGACGTGGTGGAGCGCACTCTGGCTGCAACAGACGGCCGCGGAGCCGACGCCGTGATTCTGGCCGTGGGCGTCAATGCTCTGATCAAGACAGCGATGGCAGCAGTGCGGCCGGGCGGGCGAGTGATGCTCTTTGCGCAGACCCAGCATGGGGAAACCATCATCGACCCCGGCGCCGTGTGCATGGACGAAAAGACGCTGCTCGGCTCTTATTCTTCCTCGTTCGAGTATCTGGACGAGGTGACCGACCTGGTGCTGGGCGGCTATGGCCATGGATTCGATTTGACGCAATTGATTTCGCACCGCTTTCCGCTTGAAAAGGCCATGGAAGCGATTGAAGTAGCTTCCCACCCCCAGGGGGACTCGATGAAGATTATGATTGAGCCTGTCTCCGGGGCGGGGGCAGATTAGGAGGAACCCGGTGGCGACAACCATGAAGGCTGCAATCCTCCACGGCAGAGAAGATGTCCGCATTGAAGCGGTTCCGATCCCCGAGGCGGCAAAGGGCGAGTTGATTGTCCGCGTGGGCGCGGCACTGACCTGCGGCACGGATTTGAAGGTTTTTCGCCGGGGCTACCATGCGCGCATGATCGTGCCGCCGGCGCTCTTTGGCCATGAGTTGGCTGGCACCGTCGTCGAGGCGGGAGAAGGGGTTACGGAGTTTGCTCCCGGCGACCGCGTGGTTGCGCTCAACTCCGCACCCTGCGGCCACTGTTACTTTTGCGCGCGTGGGCAGGAGAACCTCTGCGACGATCTGCTCTTCAACAACGGCGCGTATGCGGAGTTCATCCGCATTCCCGAGCGCATCGTCATGAAGAACACGCTTCATGTGCCCGACCACGTGCCGCTGGAACACGCGGCGCTGACGGAACCGCTGGCCTGCGCGGTGCATGGATTTGAGGATTCGCGACCGCAACCGGGAGACATTGTGGCCATCATCGGCGGCGGCCCGCTGGGACTGATGATGCTCCACGTGGCTGCGCTTGCCGGCTGCGAGGTGGTGGCCATCGTCAAGCACGACGGCCAGGTGGAAGCCGCCAAGCAGTTGGGCGCAACGCACGTGGTACAGACGGCCAACATTCGCAAGGCGATTCGCGATACGCGCGCCCTGACGCCCAAGAACCGCGGCGTGGACATTGCCATCGAAGCGGTGGGCGTTCCCGAGGCTTGGGAAGAAGCGGTCGAGATGGTGCGCAAGGGTGGCACGGTGAACTTTTTTGGCGGATGCGCGGTGGGGACGCACGTTACTCTCGACACCAACCGGATTCATTACTCCGACATCACGCTGCGCGCCACCTTCCACCACACTCCGGCGATTTGCCGCAAAGCGCTGGAACTGATTGCCGGGGGCCGCTTTCAGGCAGGAGCCTTCATTACCGGCCATGCCCACCTCTATGAACTCAACCGCGTTTTTGAGAAGCTGATGAACCGCGGCAGCGAGATCAAAACCGCCATTGTGCCCTGAGGATCGCGATGACCACGGCAACACTGCAATCGGAGAATGAAGCGCTGCTGGCCCGTGGCTGGGCAGCGCTTCCCGCCAGCTACCGGATGCCCGAGGTGGCGCCCACGCTGGCCGAGGCCCGCGCCTGGTGCAAGCAACTGGCCGAGTCGCACTACGAGAACTTCCACGTCGCGTCGTGGTTTCTTCCCCCGGCGCTGCGCCCACATTTTCACTCGATTTATGCCTACTGCCGCGTCTCGGACGATCTGGGCGACGAAGTGGGCGACCGCTCCGTGGCTTTGGCGCTGCTGGATTTGTGGGGGCGCGAGTTAGACGCCTGCTACGAGGGCCGCGCGCGCCATCCGGTCTTTGTCGCGCTCGCGGAGACCATCCGCGCCTGCTCCATTCCCAAGGAACCGTTTGCCGACCTGCTGGTCGCTTTCCGGCAGGACCAGTCCGTAAACCGCTTCGGCTCGATGCAGGAGGTGCTGGACTACTGCCGCTACTCGGCCAATCCGGTTGGCCGCCTGGTGCTTTACGCCTGCGGCGAACAAAGCGAAGAGCGCTTCCTGCTTTCCGATGCCACCTGTTCGGCGCTGCAGTTGGCCAACTTCTGGCAGGACGTGAGCGTGGATTATGCAAAGGGGCGCGTCTACCTGCCGCAAGACGACATGCAGTGCTTTGGCGTCACGGACGAGACCATCGCGCAGGGAATTGCCACGCAAGAATTCCGTGCCCTGCTGCGCTACGAAGTGGACTATGCGCGCTCGCTTTTCGAGCAGGGGCTGCCGCTGATCGGGATGGTCAACCGCGACCTGGCTCTCGACCTGGACCTCTTCAGCCGCGGCGGGCTTGAGATTCTGCGCGCCATTGAGCGCCAGGAGTACGACGTGCTCACGGCGCGGCCGTCTATCACCAAGGGCGCCAAGCTGGCGCTCGCCCTGCGCGCTGTCAGCGGCAAGCTGCTGCCTTTTCTGCGCCTGGGTAAAACCGGGGGGAGAGCGGCTTGAGTACGGTACTCATCATGGATCGCCCCCAACTGGAAAGCGCGTACGCAGCCTGTCGCGCCATCGCGAAGCGCGAGGCGAAGAATTTTTATTATTCCTTTGTCGCTCTTCCAAAACCCAAAAGAGACGCCATCTGCGCCATCTATGCCTTCATGCGCAAGGCAGACGATTTGGCCGACGATGAAAGCCTGTCGCGCGAGGAGCGCCGCCGTCGCCTGGATTCCTGGCTCACCGACTGGCGCGGCGTTTGCCACGGCGGCGACTCGTCCGACCCGGTCTTTCTGGCAGTGCGCGACGCCACTGAGCGCTATGAGATTCCACTGAACCTATTGGATGAGCTGGTCGCCGGGGTGACCATGGACCTGGATCAGGCCACCAGCGATACGCCGGCCCCCTACGCGACATTCGACGATCTCTACAGGTATTGCTACCTGGTGGCGTCGGTTGTGGGGCTGGTTTGCATTCGCATCTTCGGCTATTCCGATCCGCGCGCCGAAAAGCTGGCGGAGGAGACGGGCATTGCATTTCAGTTGACCAACATTCTGCGCGATGTGGCCGAAGACGCCGAGCGCGATCGCGTCTATCTGCCACTTGAGGATTTGGCGGCCCACGACCTCACGCTCGACTCTCTGCTGCATCGCGCGTCCGGCGCGCCGCCCAGCGCCAATGAGCGCGCGTTGCTGGCGGCGATTGCCGGACGGGCCGACGAATTCTACCGCTCAGCCGAGGATTTGCTACCGCTGATCGACAGCGAGAGCCGGCCGGCGATGTGGGTGCTGGTTTCCATCTATCACGGCCTGTTGAAGCGCATCGAGCGCGCGGACTACGACGTCTTTTCAATCCGCGCCTCTGTGCCCATGCGGCAGAAGCTCGGGATTCTGGCTGTGGGGATGGCGCGCATGGGCTGGGCGCGTCTGACGGCCTGATGCGAGAGACTGGTCCGTGCAGAAAACGGAAGAGACGTTGAGCGTTTTGCGGCAGAATCCGGCGAAGACAGTGACCGTGATCGGTGCGGGCGTAGCGGGCATGAGCGCGGCGTGCGCACTAGCCGAGGCTGGCCTCCGCGTGCAACTCGTCGAGCGGCGCGGCTACCTGGGAGGACGCGCTTCTTCCTATCTGCATCCGGGCGTCCATGAGATCATCGACAACTGCCAGCACGTACTCTTCGGCTGCTGCACCAATCTGATCGGTTTTTATCGCCGCATCGGCGTGGCAGACCGCATCCACTGGACCAGCGAAATGACCATGATCGAGCCAGGAGGACGGCGCTCGGCGCTTGGTCCGTCGTGGCTGCCAGCGCCGTTGCACGGGCTGCCCAAGCTCATGACCGCTCATGCCTTCACGCCAGGCGACAAGCTCGCCCTCGGCCGCGCTTTTGGAGCACTGATGCGGCCCGTCGCGGCCGATTCTTCCGAATCTTTGGGTGCGTGGCTCAGCCGCAACGGGCAGACCGAAGGCGCGATCAACCGCTTCTGGCGACTGGTGATTGCCAGCGCGCTCAATGCCGAGATCGACCAGATCGCGCTGCCGTACGCGGCCAAGGTGATTCGCGAACTGTTCATGAATTCAGCTGAGGCGGGCAGTATGGGGATGAGCACGGTCCCGCTCAGCGATTTGTACGCGGGCGTGATTCCGTTCCTCGAAGAGCGCGGCGGCAGAGTGCACCTGAATACGCACGTGGAAGGCGCGGGGTGGGATGAGCGGCGTGCGCAATGGACCGTTCGTACGCGTACAGGCGAGCTGACTTCGGAGTACGTGATTGCGGCGCTGCCGTTCGAGGCGATGCAAGGGTTGTTGCCGCATCTGCCGGCGGCGGAAGGCGCGGAGAAGCTGGCGCAGCAGATCGCGCAGCACGAGCATTGGCCCATTTGCAGCGTGCATCTCTGGTTCGACCGTGAGATTACGGAACTCGAGCACGCTGTTCTACTGGATCGTGAGATTCACTGGATGTACAACCAGTCGCGGCTGCAAACCGGGCGCGGCGGACACTACATCGAGCTGGTGGTCAGCGCCACGCGGGCGTTTGCGGCGCTCAAGCGGGAAGAGGCGATTGCGCTGGCCCTCGGCGAACTGACGGAGTTCTTTCCGCGGGTGAAAGAGGCGAAACTCGAGAAGGTGGCGCTGGTGAAGGAAGTGCGCGCCACTTTCGGTGTGCCTCCGGGAATCGATGCGTCGCGGCCGTCTGCCGTTTCGCCTTGGCCGAGCCTCTTTCTGGCTGGTGATTGGGTTGCGACAGGCTGGCCTTCGACGATGGAGAGCGGCGCGCGGTCAGGGCATCTGGCGGCGGACGCAATCTGCCAGAGTGTCAGGGAACCGCGGGCGATTCTCGTTCCAGATTTGAAGCCAAGGGGATTAATGCGTTGGCTTGGAGCAGGGAATAGGGAATAGGGAACAGAATTGCTGTGGCGCGGTCAAGATTTCTGCGTCAAATAGGGATGATTTCTCTATGCAGCCGGAGAGCGCTTTCGATTGATTGAATTCGGCCCGTTTGAACATGTAGAGTTTTATGAACAAAGCAGCAAGTTAGCTTCCGCTTCGCGGAAATCGCGAGTTAGCGAGTTGGCGGTAGTTCACTCCAGCCGTAACTCGTTGCGGCGAGTTATGACTGCTCAGGAAGGCTTGCTTTTCTATTCCCTATTCCCTGTTTCTTCAATGCGCAAGCAGATAGACCCCGATGCAAACCAGGACGGCAGAGGCCCAGCGGCGACGGTCCACATTCTCCTTGAGGATGAACTTGCCGGCGACGGCGTTGGTGACCAGCGTGAGCGAGGCCGAGGCGGGCGCCACCAAGCTTAGGTTCAGGTGGTTCAGGGCAAAGAGCAGTGAGAAGAAGGAGAGCGCCAGAAAACTTACCCCGGCAAAGAAGAGTGGGCAGGTAAGGACGGCGCGAATGGCGCCCTTCATGCCGGAGTGGGCGCGAATCTCATCCAGGTCGCCGACGGACTTCATGGCGGCGGCGGTCAGTACTTCCCCGGCGGTCGAGGTGAGGATGATGGCGGCGATCATGGCTGCTGCCGACCAGGGGCCGGGCGTGACGGCAAAATAAGTCATCGTCATAGCACCTGCTCCTCTTGAAGGGCGGCTTCGGGTTCGGCTGGGGGGCGCTCGGTGAGCGGCGGTCCTTGGGCAACAAAGCCAACTCCCACCGTAATCAGCAGGATTCCTGCCCAGCGCTCGAGCGAGATCGGTTCGTGCAGCCAGAAGCGGGAGAGCAGCGCGACGAAGACATTGCCGATGGCGGTTGCGGGAAGGACATAGGTCAGATCAGCCCACGAGAGCGCCGTCAAATAGCAGGCAAAAAAGCCAATCAGGAGTCCGATGCCCACAGCGACCCAGGGAGTAAAGACGGCGGCAATCAGCGTTGCGGGATGAGCGAGCGAGATGGCGGGCAGGTGGGTCATTCCGCGCGACAGGCAGGTATCGCCCAACGGCGCACAGATGGCCACCAGTGCCAGAATGAAATATTGCCGCGGCGATAACTTGGCTTGAGACATTCGTGCTTTCAACGGACCCTTTGTACGGCGAACGTAAAAGGAGGGCGGACGCCATGGCGCCGCCCTCAATGGAAAGTGCAGGAACAAAGTTTAGACGCCGGCGCTCACGGGAGCGGGCGGATCGAGCGGTTTTTCGCGGGCCACCTTCACCATCTTGTTGCGCTGGGAACGCAGCTTGAGGAAGGATTTGGCCTCGACGTAAAGCCGGCTCAAATCGCGATTCAGAAGCGCCTTCCAAACGACGCGGAAAGCAGCCTTGGGGCGGAAGAAGTACTCGTCGTAGAAGCGGTGCACCATTTCGAGCACGTAGTCGGCGGGGAGGCCGGGGTACTCGATGTGCGCCAACTGGTGGCCGCCCTCGTCGCTCATGGACGTGGCATTGGTCATGAAACCATTGGCCTTGACGTAGTCATAGAGCTCGGTGCCGGGAAGGGCATGGGCGATGGAAACCTGAATGGTCTCCACATCCAGCTTCTTGGCGAAGTTGATAGTGTTCTGGATGGATTCCTTGGTCTCGCCGGGCAGGCCGAGAACGAAGTCGCCGTGGACGCTGAGGCCCAAGTCGTGGCAATCCTTGGCAAAGGCCAGAGCGCGCTCGACGGTGGCACCTTTCTTGATGTTCTTGAGAATCTGCGGATCGCCGGACTCGAAGCCCACGATGAGCAGGCGGCAGCCGGCATCCTTCATGGCTTTCAGCGTCTCGCGGTCGGTGGTGACGCGCGAGGTGCAGCTCCAGGTCAGATTGAGCGGCTTGATCTTCTCGCAGAGTTCGACGGTGCGGGCCTTCTGGATGTTGAAGGTGTCGTCGTCGAAGAAGAACTCCTTGACTTGGGGGAAGGCCTGCTTGGCCCAGGCCAACTCGGCGGCCACATCGTCCGTGGAGCGCTTGCGCCAGGCATGTCCGCTGAGCGTCTGCGGCCAGAGGCAGAAGGTGCACTGCGCCGGGCAGCCGCGCGTGGTGTAGAGCGCGATGAAGGGATGCAGTAGGAAGGGCACGTTGTAGCGCGTGACGTCCATGTCGCGCTTGTAGATCTTGGTGGCCCACGGCATCGCGTCCAGGTCTTCCACCTGCGGGCGATCGGGGTTGTGCACGATCTTGCCGTCGAGCCTGTAGCTGATGCCCAGAATCTCGTTGAGCGGCTTGCCTTGTGCATATTCGACCACGGAGTAGTCGAACTCGCGGCGGCAGATGAATTCCAGAGCCGGGCATTCGTTAAGTGCTCTTTCCGGGTCGGTGGTCACCGGAGGGCCGACAAATGCGATGTGAATGGACGGATGAGCCGCTTTGATGGCCATAGCCAAATGCTGATCGCTCTTCCACCCGATGGTCGAGGTGAACAACACCAGGAACTCGTAGTCCTTGCAAATCTTGATGGTCTCCTCGGCGGAGACGTGGTGCGGGGACGCATCCAGCAGGCGCGAACCCTCGAGCAGGCCGGCGGGATAGGTCAGCCAGACCGGGTACCAGTAGGATTCAATTTCGCGCGTAGCGGGCCAGCGGGAACTCGCGCCACCGTCGAAATTCTCGAACGAGGGCGGATTGAGAAACAGCGTCTTCAAAGGCATAGGCATCCCTTCTATTCTAACATTTTGGCGTTTTCTTACGTTCCGCGGGATCAGTCAGCCCTCCCGCGCAGGGCCTACTTTGCGTGCAGTTCGTGCAGCCAGTCTTCCATATGTCCGAGGGCGCAGAGCAGGCTGAGCCGCGCCTTGGCCAGGTCGAATCCCGCATCCATCGATTCCAGGAGCTTTTGCTGCGCGTCGATGCGGGCCAACTGCTCGGCCTTGGGGCTGAGTTGTGCCGGCGCGCCCGGTCCGTTGGCGGCGCCGTTTCCCAGTTCCAGTTGCGTCAGCACGGACTGCAACTGCTCGTGGGCGATCTGCTGTTTTAGACTCGCGATTTCAGCTTCGGCATCCAGCTCACGCAGGCTTCCGGTTAGTTGTGCGATTTGTATCTCGTTCTGCCGTTGGGCTTGCTCCGCCTCGACGGTGGCGCGAAGGGCGTCTGCTGCCGAGGACTTGGCCTTGGCGTAATGGCCGATGTCGAAGAGCGGAACCTGGATGGAAAATCCGGAACTGAAGTTGTTGGTCGGGATGGGCTTTTTGTAGTAATCGTCCGCGTTGTTCAGCAGCGTGGTGCTGCGGAGGTACTCGGCGTTGAAGACGATCTGCGGGAAGAGCCCGCTCAGCGCGTCGCCGCGCGCCATTTTCTGCTTGGAATGGGCGAGCATTTGCGCGGATGCGATGCCGAAGGTGCCGCGTTGGGGCTCATCGGCGTGGACCTGGGGTATTTCCGGGATGGAGGCGTGATCCGGGGTAATGGCGCCAACCGGAAGTCCGGTGAGTACGGCGATCTGTTTGGAGAGGGTGGCGGCGCGCGTCTCCAGGTGCAGGCGGGTGAGCTTGAGTTGGGCTGCCGTCAGTTGGGCCTGCAAGAGTTCGCTGAGCGGATCAACGCCGGCTTCGGCGCGCTGCTGCTCGATTTTAACCAGACGCTCCGCAGAGATCTGCTGACTTTGGGCTGCTTCCAACTCGTGGTCGACCGTATCCTTTTCGAGATAAGCGGTCGATGCGCTCAGGGCTACTTGTTCGCGGGCATCCTTCAGGTTGAGCGCGGCAGCTTTGAGCCCGGAGCGCGCCGCATCGATGTACTGCTTCTGGGGAAGATCGAATACCAGCGACTGGACGTTTCCGGTCAGGATGGAAGGCACGCCTCCGGTGAAACCAACCGAAGGGAATAATGCGGGAAGTCCTGAACCGAGCATCGCGCTGGGCATGAACACATCCTTGGATCTGGACAGCTCTGCCTGTGCCTTCATCACATCCGCTTCGGCCAGTTTGACGGTGCTGGAGTTGCGCTGCGCCAGGTCCACCACTGTGGCCAGCGAAACCTGTGCGGGCAGCAGCGTGGAAAGGCTTGCCAGCGCCAAGCCGGCAAGCATGCGGGCCCAGGTTTTCGTCGGATTGTGTCCGTTTCTCACGTGCTCTCTTCCGATCAATGTTTCAATTCCTGAGCTGGTTTGTAGTCGTGCGCCAGGGCCAGAGCCGCGGCGCGTTCCCGGCTGGCTGCTGCCGGGTCCCCAAGCTGTGCCTTCAACACGGCCAGCCGTGTATGTGCCACAAATGCCGGCGCTTCTTCAGTTAAACGTGGGCCGGCCAGGTATTGCTCCAAGAGCTTGGCGGCCAATTCCGGGTCGCGATGGCAGGCGCGCAGCACACTGGCACCGTTGTAAAGCGCCACGCCTGACTTTTTGTCGTGCTGCGCTGCGTTTTCTCCGCTGCGCAGGGCCGACTCCATATCCGTCCAGCGCTCACGCCGGCGGTAGAAACTGGCCAGCGTCATCCATTCGAATGCAGGCTGCGGTGAAGCGCCAATCGCCTGTTTGAACTGTTGTTCGGCTGTGGCGTAATCCTTGCGCGCCTCGGCGATGCGGCCCCGTAATTCGTGGGCGCGCACCTGATCGAATTTTGCCAGTTGCGCCGCTACCGATTCAGCTTTGTCGAGCCCGCCGCCGACCACGCTGGGAGCGTCATGGTAGAACTCGCCCAGATCGGCCAGAGCCTCTGCGTTGCGGGGGTTGAGCCGGGCGGCCTCTTCGAACTCGCCCCGCACGCGCTTGCCTAGCGAATAGGCGCTCAGGAACGAAGCCCGGCTCGCCTTCTCGCCAAGGGCGCGCCCCAGCCACATGTGATATTCCGAGTTCTGCGGGTCCAGCTTGACTGCCTGCTCGCACTCGTCCGCGGCCCGGTCCCACTGTTCCAGCGTGTAAAGTACGCGGCACTTAAGGTTGTGTGCCTCGGCAGGAGCGGCGCCAGACTGGGCAAGCAGAGCCAGGGCCTTATCCGCCTGGCCGGCTTGTAGAGCCGCGTTGGCTTGGGCCAGTTGGCCCTTGCCGTCCTGGGCCGGGGCAGCCATCGCCGTGGCTGCCGCTAGCACTACTGCAAGGAATACCCTCACCGCACGACCTTGATAAGAACGCCATCCTGAAGGGGGAGTCCATTGGTTGTCCCGGTCGTCACCCAATCTCCCTCCGCAAGTCCAGAGAGAATGGAGGCCTGAGTCAGGTTGTTGGTTCCAGTGGTTACAGGGGTTCTGACCAACTCGTCCTTCACCACTTTGTAGACGTAGGCCTTGCCGCCTTCGGAGTGCAGCGCCTCGCGCGGTATGCTCAAGACGTTCGCCTCGCTATGGGTGGTTACCTCCACCGTCACATTGGTTTCCGGTAGCAGGTCGCCATCTGTATCGTCGATCTTCACTCGCACTTCGCCCACATTGCGGGTGCCGATGGTGATGACCGTGACCGGTGTTCTCTCAATGTGCCCGTTCCACACGCGGTTCGGTTGGGAGTCTCCGTCCCATTTGATCTGAATCTTCTGGCCAACGGCCAGTTTGCCGATCTCCGGCTCGTCGAAGTAGGCCAGCACGCGCTCGTGATGCAGGTCCGCTAACTGCAAGAGCAGTTTGCCCGCCTCGACATACTCCGTGCGTCCGGTATTGATGCTGTAGATGGTGCCGGCGGCTGGGGCGCGCACCGAGGTCTGCGCCAGGATCTGCTGTGCCGCAGCCAGGCCGGCCTCAGCGTCGGTAAGAGCTGCCTTGGCCCTCTGCACCTCGGCGGAAGAGTAGCGATTGTGCGCGCCTTCCTCCGCAGCATGGAGACTGCCTTCGGCTCCCTCCAGACGTTGACGAGCCGCCGCCACTTCGCTGGCTGAAGCCGCACCGGTGGAGTTGAGCTTGGTCAGGGCCTGGAAGCCTTGGCGAGCTTGATCGCGTTCCAGGCGGGCTCGCGCCACGTCGGCTGAAGCCATCTGCCGTTCCTGCTGGGTTCCGTTGTGATTTGCGGCCTCGAGCGCGGCTTCGGCGGACTTTACTCCGCTTTGGGCCGCGGCCACGCGGGCGCGCGCCTCCACATCGTCGAGAGTCATGAGCACTTTGCCTGCCGGCACTACATCTCCGGTTTGCACAAAGACCTGTTTGACCGTCGTCGCGATGGGGCTGTGGACCTCGAAGTTTACCTCAGGCTCAACGCGGCCGTTGGTGCTGATGGTGCTCACTAGCGGCGCACGAGCTACTTGAGCCACGTGTACCGGCAGACGTTCCCTGGTCATGGAACGAACCGAGAAAAACACCACTATCAGTACGACCGCCGCGCCTAACCAAAGCCAACGCCGGTTTAATTGCTTTCTTTCTTGTGTCATTCAGGCAACCAAGGCCAGTATATAGGACTCGGAAACTCCTCCAAGGAATCAGAAAAATGCAGCTGGGGAAATCTGGCCGCAAAATGCCAAGCCTCGTACAATCGAAGCATGGCTTCTTCAGAACCCCGCTATACCGATGACCATGCCAAAGCCGGCCTCGAATTCGCCTTTCCCGCCATCGAAACCTGGCAGAACCAGTTCCCGGGCTACGAAATTGTGATCGAGGATCCCGAACTGACCTCGGTCTGCCCCAAGACCGGTTTGCCGGACTTCGGCATATTGAACATTCGCTATATGCCCCGCCAGCGCTGTCTTGAGCTGAAGTCGCTCAAGGAGTACCTCTTCAGCTACCGCAATCTGGGAATCTTCCAGGAGAACATCGTCAACCAAGTGCTGGAAGACGTGGTGAAGGCATGCGACCCGGTTTGGGCCGTGGTGCACGGCGTATTCCGTCCGCGCGGAGGTATCTCCACCACCGTCGAAGCCCGCTGGCCCCGGCCCAAGGAATAGTCGCTTGTCCATCTCCTGTGTTCTGCTTCGGCGCAAACTTCGAGCGTTCTGCGGTTCACTGTGATATTCGTGATGAATCTCCTCGATTCGATGAGATGGATATCGATTGGCAGTTTCTTTCCAGCCTCGGCTCGCGCGCACCAACCCCGCCTTGGGGACGCTGGTGCTGCTCATCGGTCTGAACCTGCTCAACTACATGGACCGCTATATCCTGCCTGGCGAAGTTTCGCTGATTCAGCGGGAGTTTCACTCCACCGACCAGCAGATGGGCGCACTAACGACCGCCCTGTTTCTCTTCTACATGATTGCCGCGCCACTCACCGGCTGGCTCGGCGACCACTTCCCGCGCAAGCCGCTGATCATCTTCGGCGCGGTGCTGTGGAGCGTGGCGACGCTGGGCACGGCCTGGGTTCACGACTACACGACCCTTTATATCCGCCACGCTCTGGTCGGCGTGGGCGAGGCCACATTTGGGATCTTTGCCCCTGCCGTGCTGGCCGACTTTTATCCGGAACGCGACAGAAACCGCATCCTCTCCATCTTTTATCTCGCCATTCCGGTAGGCGCGGCGCTGGGCTATCTGGCGGGAGGGGAACTGGGCAGCCTGTGGGGCTGGCGCGCGCCGTTCTTTGTTTGCGCGATTCCCGGCCTGGTGATCGCGGCGCTCTACGGCTGGCTGGGACGGGAACCGGTGCGCGGCTCCAGCGACCACATCCGTGCCACTGCCGACCGCTCGACTGTCCTTGGTCTCTTCCGCAATCCAGCGTTTCTCACGGCGAGTTTCGGCTTGGCCGCGCTGACCTTCACGATGGGAGGCATCTCGGCCTGGGTACCGGAGTTCCTGCGGCGGTCGGCGGGATTCTCTGCCGGGAATGCCAGCCTGGCGGTCGGCGCCATCACGGTGATCGACGGGATCGCCGGAACGCTGGTGGGCGGTTGGGTCGCCCAGCGCTGGTTGCGCACCGACCACCGAGCGCTCTACCTGCTCTCTTTTTGGAGCGTCGCCCTCACCTTGCCTTGTGGTGCGCTGGTCTTCTTCGGTCCCCCGGCCTGGGCTGTCCCCGCGCTCTTTGCTGCGGAGTTCTTTCTTTTTCTGAACACCGGCCCGCTCAACGCGGCCATTGTGAACTCGGTGACCGGCCCGGTCCGCGCCACCGCCATCTCCCTCAATCTGTTTTTGATCCACTGTTTCGGCGACACCTTCTCGCCGCAGATTATCGGTGCAATTTCCGACCGATCGAAGAGCCTGCGCCTCGGTTTGGGTGCAACGCTGATCTCGCTGGTGGTTTCGTGCGTGATTCTGAGGGCCGGGGCACGGTTTGCGCCGCGGCTGGATGAAGGTGCTTGAATCTGGTCAAGCCCGCGGGAATATTGTGGACAATATATACCTATATAGGCATAATTGACTCGTGAAGCAAGACCTCAGGTTGTTGCGTTGGATTGGGTCGGCAAAGAAGGACCTGTTGGCGATGCCGGATGAGGTGCAACAGACCTTTGGATTCGCCCTTTATTACGCACAGATCGGCATGCTGCACCCGGCGGCAAAGCCACTGAAGGGCTTTGGGTCGGCGGGCATCGTGGAGATTGTCGAAGATTGGCGTGGGAGTGCATATCGCGCGGTGTACACAGTGCGATTCGCCGACGCGGTTTATGTCCTGCACTGCTTTGCGAAGAAATCGAAGCACGGTATCCAGACACCTAAACGAGAGATGGAATTGATTCGCGAGAGATTAAGAGAAGCAGAGGTTCAGGCGAGAGGAGGCGGGCAATGAGCAGCGCTGAAGAAGACAAGGACGTATATGCCGAGCTTGGCTTTCCGGATGCCGGAGAGATGCTGGTGAAGGCCCAGTTGGTGGTGAAGATCGCCGAGATTCTGCGTGAGCGGGGATGGAGCCAGCAACAGTCCGCCAAGATTCTAGGCCTGACCCAGCCCAAACTCTCCAAGATGCTGCGTGGGCAGTTTCGCGGCATCAGCGAAATCAAGATGATGGACTGCCTTGTCCGCTTGGGGCGCGGGGTCAGAATTGTGGTTGGGCCAGATTCCGAGCCGGCCAGCGGACGCGTGGAAGTGGTAGCGGCGTAAAGGCTGTGTATAGGTTGCTTGACCGGTCGCAATGGGAGCGCATCTTTGAAGCCTGAGAAAACATCTGCGCCAGTTCCCGCCCTTACTTTCCCGGCAGCGTTTCCTGGTCACGCGTATTCATGAAGGCGCGGCGTCCGCCCTGGGAGCGCAGATTCGGGTCGTTCACGGCTGGACGGCTCTGGTCGGCGCTGAAGCCGCGCGCCAGCTTTGGGTTGGGCCGGAACTTCGGCGGTCCGCCGTAGAATTGCCGCGCATGGCTCAGCACCATCCCGGCGCGCCCGTGCATGGGCCGCACAATCCCGCGAATCCGCACGTCCATGTCGCGGTATTTGCGCAGCTCGCCCACCTCGTCGCGGTCCTCCCAGAGGCTCACGATGGTGAAGCGGCAGCGCTCGTCCGGCGTATCGGGGGTGCACACGTCCAGGTAACGCGTGCCGTCCGGAAGCTCCACCACATCATAGATATGCGCCGAAACACAAATGTCTTTGTTGAGTAGTTTGCTGGCCTCGTCGGCGGTGACGCACGCCTTTTGGGTTGCGGCAAAAGCCAGCGCAGGCGAGATTGCAGCAAGCAGAACCATCCAGCCGAATCGGCTCAGGACCACGGAAAGCCTCCCAGGAAGGTTGCCGAAATCGTAGCGCTAAATTGACCAAAATTGGAAGAAAGGAGCCTCTTGCAAAATTCCAGCTTTAACCATATTTAAGTGTGGGAATTCAGAACATTAGAATAGGGTTACGAGACCAAACTTAATGTAAAGGAACCCCACATTATGCAGCTTACCCTCTCCGGC
>Ga0224530_1000211_pt1 | contig 41026 bp, 34 predicted proteins | sample CBST75metaG_FD_179873 | JGI IMG/M metagenome (GOLD analysis project Ga0224530, IMG submission 179873) | Peat soil microbial communities from Stordalen Mire, Sweden - C.B.S.T75 | ecosystem: Environmental > Terrestrial > Soil > Wetlands > Peat | place: Sweden: Norrbotten County, Stordalen Mire...
GCCAAATCGCCGTACCGCTCGGGGAGCTACTCCTTGGTCTTGAGTTTGCTATCGTTTTCCCGGATGAACGCCTCAATCTCAGGAGCGCTGGCAAGAATGCGGAGCCATTGTTCCTTGTAGAGGGTGACGGGGAAACGTCCCATTCCGTAAAGGGATACGGCGCCTTTCTCGCTGACCTTGAGACTCAATCCTGCTGAATCCTTACTCTTGAGCTTTGCGTTTTCTGCTCGCAGGCGCTCCAACTCGGCTTTCATTTCCGCTTCGTTCATGCCGTCTCTCCCATTCTGTTTTTCGCTTCTACCGTCTCACTGCGCACTGGTTGTGCCAAGCCGCAAGGTTCAGCAGCGCCGGCCAAAAGCGCCTCTATCCGCTCGACTTCGAGCCGCCTGAGTTTCGCGGTGCTGGACCACTGCTCCATCCGTTCAGCATCCGTGGAGAAATCGGCGGAGATTTCCATCCACCTGCTCTCGTTCTCGCGGGCCGCCTTGAGCGCGACCTGAAGCGCCTCGATTGGCTGATTCCTGGATGAATTCATTCAGAAATCAGTTTATATTGTCGTCGCTGTTCCGCCCCAAAGCGGCCAGCACGGCAATCCAACGCATCCTCGAATAAATGGCCGACCGGCCATTCTTCACACCCGAATCAGTATTCCGTCTGAGGTAAATTCAAATGAAACCAACCAAGCTTTACGAAGCGCTTCATGCGCTGATCGGCGAACGTGTGCCTCTGCATATCTGGGGCGCTTGCGGCGTCGGAAAGTCGCAGATCGTAGCTCAAGTCGCGGACGATCTCGATTTTGAGTTTTTGGACGTTCGCGCCGTGCAACTCGATCCGGTCGATCTGCGGGGGCTACCGCGAATCAAGGAGGACCAGACCGAGTGGGTTCCGCCCAAGTTTCTTCCCACCAGCGGAAAGGGCATCCTGTTTCTCGATGAACTCACGTCGGCTCCGCAGATGACGCAGGCTGGCTGCTACCAGCTCGTGCTTGACCGCAAGCTGGGAGAGTATGTGTTGCCAGATGGCTGGGTGGTTATTGCGGCGGGCAATCCGGCCTCCGAGCGTGGTGTGCACTTCTCGATGCCGCGGCCGTTGCGCAACCGCTTTGTTCATCTCGAACTTGAAGCCGACCTCAACGACTGGTGCAAGTGGGCCGTTGGCGCCGGCGTCCGGCCTGAGATCATCGCGTTTCTACGCTTCAAGCCGGACCTGCTGCATACCGCCGATGCCACCTCGGATGCCAATGCCTGGCCCACTCCCCGATCCTGGGAGATGGCCTCCAACGTTTTGCGCGGCATTGCCAACCGGCAGAAGACCACCTTCCTATCCGGGGCAAGTGAGTTCGAGGCGCAGTTGCTCGACGGCACTGTTGGGTCGGCGGCGGCGGCCGAGTTGATTGCCTTCCTTCGACTCTTCCGCCAGTTGCCGTCGATTGACGAGATCCTGCTCAATCCCGAGTCGGCGCCACTGCCGTCGGAACCATCGGCGCAGATCGCTATCTCGACGGCCCTGGGCCGGGTGATGAGCGATAGCTCCATCGCGCGCGGCCTCAAGTATCTTGACCGGATGCCCGCCGAGATGCGCATGATGGCCATGCGCGACGCGGCGGCGCGGGATCGCGCCATCACGCACACGCCGGAGTTCATCCGCTTCGGTATCGAGCACCAGGAGGTGGTCCAATGATTCAAGAACGCGCTATGCTCGCCGCCGTCCACATCAGCATCTGGACGGCCGTCAAACACGACCGCGGAGTCAGCCGCGACGTGGCCGAACGGAACGGAGCCCCCCAGAACGCCGGCCGCTACAACAAGCAGCTTTTGCGCGGGGCTGACAAACTCGACCAGTTGCGAACGCTCGCCGGTCAGGTCCGCCAGTACTTCTACAAGATCACACTTCCGTGGACCGACGAGGGATACCGCCTGTTGCCGGCAAATCTCTATTTCGATCTGACCGCGCGGATGCGGGAGTTCGAGGCCCAGTTCGAGCAGGGCGTCGAGGCGTTCCTTACCGTCTATCCGCAGTACATTGAACAGGTGCGGCCGGAACTGAATGGGCTCTTCCGCGAGGAGGACTACCCGAAGGCCGAGAAGCTGCGGCGCAAGTTCGGCGTGAAGCTCGAAGTCCTGCCCATTCCAACGGGCAACGACTTCCGCGTGCAGATGTCGGCCGAGGAGCAGGCGCGCGTGGCCCGCGAGATCGACGCCAATGTTCGCGAATCACTGACGCGCGGAACTGAGGACTTGTGGAAGAGGCTCAGGGACGTGGTTTCGCACATGGTGGACCGTTTGAACGAGCCGGAGTCCCGCTTCCACGCGACGATGGTCACGAATGTTTTCGACCTGGTGGAGTTGCTGCCTCGCCTGAACGTGAATGGCGACGCGGACCTGAACCGCTTCGCCGATCAGATCAAGCAGCGGCTGTGCGGCTTTACGGCGCATGACCTCAAGAAGCACGACCTGCTGCGCGTGGCTACGGCAAACGATGCCGCGGAGATCGTTGCCGAGATCGACAGCGTTCTGCGTGATCGCGAAGCCAGTGTGCCGGAGGAGGCACTAGACGATCCAACGGTCGATGACATCCTCTCCCGCATGTCTGCATACATGGAGGTGCCTGCGGCGGCATGAGACACGAGACACCAGCATCCATTCGCATTCAGAAGGCGCGGACTACATTGTTGCTCGATCATCCGTTCTTCGGCTCGCTTTTGTTTCGCTTGAAGGGGCGAGAGCTGCGATCAATTCCAACCATGGCGACTGATGGCGTGTCGATCTATTACAACCCAGAGTTCGTCGATACGCTGAACTCGGCAACGCTGGCCGGGGTGTTGGCCCACGAGGTCATGCACCCCGCGCTCCAGCATCACGTGCGGCGTTCCGGGCGCGATCCAAAGCGATGGAATGAGGCGTGCGATTACGCCATCAACCCGCTGCTGCTTGATGCCGGCCTCAGCTTGCCGGACGGCGTTCTTGTCGATCATCGTTTTCGCGGAATGAGTGCCGAACAAATTTACAACTTGCGCGATGCAGAAGCACAGCCGCGGCCGGGTGGCCAGGACAGTTCAAATGACGGTGCCGGAGCTGGCACGGGCCAAACGTCAGAAAACACCGACAACTCGGATGAGCCAACTGCGCCAGAGACAGAAGGCGGCATCGGCCAGGTGCTTGATGCACCTCTGCCGACCGACGAAACACCAAGTGCGGAAGAGCAGGCGCGAGAGTGGAGTGTTGCCGTCAATCAGGCAGTCACGCTCTCTAAGCAGGCAGGCAAGGCTCCAGCGGGTTTGGCCCGCACTCTCGAAGGAGCCGCAGAGGCAATGGTGGACTGGCGTGAACTGTTGCGCCGGCTCTGGTCCGACACCATCCCTGCGGATTCGAGTTGGATGCGCCCCAACCGCCGCCACATCTGGAACGGACTCTATCTGCCGGGAGTTGTGCGCGAGGGTGTCGGAGAGATCGCCATCGCTGTCGATTGCTCCGGCTCGGTGAATGGCCGGTTGTTGCGTCTCTTTGAGGCTGAGGTTTGCTCGATCCTTGAAGGCCAACGCCCACAGTGCGTTCACGTCCTGTACTTCGACGCCGAGGTTCACAAAGTGGAGACCTACCAAGCCGGTGAGCAAGTTCATCTCAATCCCGTTGGTGGCGGAGGCACAGACTTCGGTCCATGCTTCGACTGGTTGGAGGAGCATGGTATTCAACCGCAGACGCTGGTCTTCCTGACCGACCTCTACGGAACGTTTCCTGAGTCTGCTCCAGACTATCCCGTGCTCTGGGCTTCAACCGGCGGTCGACATGCGCCCTTTGGAAGCGTCATTCCCATGCAGGCGGCATAGTTAGGTCGGCGAGTTCAACCCGACGCGATTCGGAGTATCCCATGAGCAAGCACTTCTTCATCTTTACCGATGGCTCGGCCATCGGAAACCCCGGCCCTGCAGGCTGGGCCGCTGTCGTGATCGCGGGACCGAGGTTGCAGGAAATTGCGGGATCAGTTCCGTGGGCGACCGTCTCGGAGATGGAACTGCGCGCCGCAGTCGAGGCCCTGCGCCTGACTCCAGTCGGTGCGTGCATCGAGTTGCGTTCGGACTCGGAACTGCTGATCGACGGAATGCGCTTTCGGGTCTTCCGCTGGCGGCAGTTTGGCTGGCGCAACAGCCGCGGCTTCGAGTTGCAGCACCAGGAACTCTGGCGCGAACTCCTCCGACTCAGTGCGCGACGGACGATTCGTTGGCGCTGGATTCGCGGCCACAGCGGCCATCCGATTCAGTCCCGCGCCGATAAGCTTGCCCATCAGGCGGCACGAACCCAAGCTGGCAGCGTGCCCATGGCCGCCTAGCCAGACCATCACCCTACCAGGAACGAACCTTTTGGAGAACCACGATGACCAATGGCAATACGCTCTTTGAGATCGACCGTGAACTTGACTCGATGCTTGATCAGATCGAGGAAGAGGCGGAAGAGAACGGTACAGCCTCGCCGGAGTTGCTCGAACGTTTCCGGCAGTTCTGTGAGGCTGAAAGCGACAAGGTGGATCGGATTGGACGGTTTCTTTGCTTGATGGACAACCGGCTGAAGTACTGCCGCCAGCAGGCAGAACACTTCCAGAAACGCGCGCGCACTGCCGAAGCAAAGGGTGTCAGTACTCGGAATATGGTGCTCTACTTCCTCATGTCGCGCGGGTTGAAGAAGGTCGAAGGCAAGGAGTTCACGCTTCGGATGCAGAAGAATAGCCAGGATTCAGTCGAGATCACGGATGCCGCCCTGGTTCCGGTCACTTGCCGTGAGTTGGAACTTCGCATTCCAGGCCTTGTCTGGCAAGCGGTTCTTGCCATACTTCCAGAGGACACGGCCAAGGACTTGGCAAGTTGCATCCGCGACGACAGACCGAGCAGCGATGCAATTAAGGAAGCCGCCAGCCGCCTTGAGGAAGTCCCAGGTGCGCAGATAAAGCGAGGCGTCCATTTGCGGGTAGCCTAAAACCCTCTCAGAATTACGCAAATACACATTCGAGGCCGTCTCAGGAATCACAGGAAAGCACGCGCGCACCCGTTGCAGAAGACATACTGTTCCGATTCTGATGTGAGATTCGCCTCGGTGCAGCGATCCTTCTTCGAATTCAAATCCTCACAATTGGCACGACCATTGGGAATGGGCCAAAGCCGCAGACGACGTGCTGCATCGAAAAGAGGAGTCCCATGGTGCATTATCACGGTGGACCGTTTAGTGATCCCGTAACGGCGGTTGTCGTATGGCGTGGACGACACGCCATGATCAGTTTTGCAAGACCGGACCAGATTAAGGTGGCAGCAGACATCTGCCAGTCATTTTGTCTTGATAATGGAGCATTTTCAGTTTGGCGGCGTAAGGTCAAACCCGATTTTGGACGCTACTATTCGTGGGTTGATCGCTGGATCCGGCATCCCGGTTGTGACTTTGCAGTTGTGCCAGATTGCATTCAAGGGACTGAAGACGAGAACGATGAACTTCTGGAACGTTGGCCATTCGAACGCTGGCATGGATGTGCGGTTTGGCACATGCACGAGAGTCTACGGCGCCTCCGACGTCTAACCAAAGACTGGCCCCGCGTTGCAATTGGTTCCAGCGGAACTTTTGACACCCCCGGGAGCGAAGCGTGGTGGGACCGCATGAGTAGCGCGATGCAAGTTTGCTGCGATGCATCTGGGACCCCTCGAACTCGCCTTCACGGGCTGAGAATGCTCAATCCAGAACTGTTTGGCCGATTGCCCTTGTCCTCGGCTGATTCAACCAATGTCTGCCGCAATGTTCAATTGGACAGCAAATGGATCGGTCCGTACGCGCCGAATTCGAAGCGCGTCAGGGGCCTAGTACTGGTTGATCGTATCGAATCACATAACGCCGCACCGGTTTGGTCAGGAAAAGCGGCCTGACGATTTCGTGCAGTTCCCTCGTTTGCTACGACATGTTACGTCATGCAACTCGCTTTACCGTTGCGGTCATAGTGTGACAAGTCGTAGGATTGTGGTGAGAGTCGCAACATGTCGGTCACAATCGAAGGCGAAGAGTACTACACGAACTCGGAAGTCTCTGATCGGCTGAAGGTTAGCCGTCAGACTCTCTGGCGTTGGCGGGAAAAAGGAAGTATTCCCGCAGGGCTCCGCTATCGAACTCGCCAAGTGCTCTTTACCGCAGAAGAGATGGAAGCAATCCGGCAATTTGCGAACAAGTTGGAGCCTATCGAACTGGGCGGAAGTGGCACGGGGCGGCAATTAGGGCTGTTCGGAAGAAGATCCCGCCAGGAGGAATTATGAGTGAACAGACGCGCAGGGCGGTGGTTCTGCTGAGTGGTGGCCTGGATTCGACAACAGTGCTGGCCATCGCGAAGGCTGAGGGATACGAGACGTACGCGCTCTCTTTTTCCTACGGACAGCGGCACTCGTGGGAACTGGAATGTGCCCGCAAGATCGCTTCGAATGCAGGTGTAAAAGATCATCGGGTCGCGCAGATAGATCTGCGGGTGTTCGGTGGCTCCGCACTAACGTCGGACATAAGCGTTCCCAAAGGACGCTCGATCGAGGAAATGTCGGACAAGATTCCGGTGACCTACGTCCCGGCGCGAAATACGATTTTTTTGTCGTTTGCTTTGGCCTGGGCCGAGGTGCTCGGATCCAGCGACATCTTCATCGGCGTGAACGCACTCGACTATAGCGGATACCCGGACTGCCGTCCCGAATTTATCGAGGCCTTCGAGCGCCTCGCAAACCTGGCCACGAAAGCCGGCGTTGAAGGACACCAGGATCTGAAAATTCACGCACCCCTCATCTCGCTGTCAAAGACCGAGATCGTCCGTAAAGGACTGGAACTCGGGGTCGACTACGGTCTGACAAGCAGTTGTTATGATCCCTCCCCTTCAGGAGAGCCGTGCGGAGCCTGCGATTCCTGTCTCCTACGGCAGAAGGGATTCCGAGAAAACGGACTGATCGACCCGCTCAAATACAGAGGGGCGCCCGATGAGGTCCAGCCATGAGTTACGTAGTGAAAGAAATCTTTTACACGTTGCAAGGAGAGGGCGCTCAGTCCGGACGGGCCGCCGTCTTCTGCCGATTCGTGGGATGCAATCTATGGTCGGGTCTCGAAAAGGATCGTCCCAGCGCGATCTGCAAGTTCTGTGACACGGATTTCATCGGATTTGACGGCCCCGATGGTGGGAAGTTCGACACCGAATCTGCTCTGGCAGACCGAATCGACAAGACCTGGCAATCCGCTTCTCCTGCCAGGAAGAAGTTTGTTGTGTTTACCGGAGGAGAACCGTTACTGCAACTGGATCGTTCGCTTATTGATGCAATGCATGCTCGGAATTTCGAAATTGCAGTGGAAACGAACGGAACCGTTGCTGCCCCCCTCGGACTGGATTGGATATGCGTGAGTCCGAAAGGTGACGCGGAACTCGTCCAGACAACCGGAGATGAGCTCAAGTTGGTCTTTCCGCAAACCGGCGTCCGGCCCGAGACGTTTCAGGGATTATCATTTCGGCATTTCTTTCTGCAACCGATGGACGGACGTGACCGTGAAGTCAATACGGCCGAAGCGCTCCGCTACTGCCTCGGCAATCCGACCTGGCGATTGAGTCTCCAGACGCACAAGTTTGTGGGAATTCGATAGAGGAGGAACGATGGAAATTTTCAAAGTATTCACGATCGAAGCAGCCCACCGCCTCCCTTATGTTCCCGCTGGACACAAATGCGGCCGATTGCATGGTCACACCTTCCAGATCGAGATCCACGTTCAAGGGACGCCCGATCCAAAGTCTGGCTGGATCATCGACTTCGCCGACATTAAGAGCGCCTTCAGGCCGATTGAGGAACAGATCGACCACCATTACCTCAATGAAGTGGAGGGACTGGAGAATCCAACGAGCGAGAATATAGCACGTTGGGTCTGGAGGAAGCTTAAGCCGTCTCTGCAATGTTTGAGCAAGATAGTCGTCCATGAGACTTGCTCCTCCGGTTGCATTTATGCCGGAGAGTCGGAGATTTAGCAGATGCGTGATATTCAAAACCAAGCCGACCACCGCCACATCGCAATCGACAAGGTTGGGGTCTGCGACCTCCAATATCCGATCGTTGTGCTCGATCAAAAGAACCAAAGCCAGTCTACGATTGCCCGCTTGTCCATGTCTGTCAGTCTTCCGCACGAGTTCAAAGGGACTCACATGAGTCGGTTCATCGAGACCCTGAACGCTCATCGAGGCGAAGTTACAATGAGGACCTTGCCCAAGATATTGGGGGAATTGAAGAACCGGCTTGCTTCAGAGAGCGCACATATCGAGGCCGCATTTCCGTACTTTCTGGAAAGAATTGCACCAGTCTCAGGGGCCGTTGGGCTAATGGACTACCAGTGCAAATTCGTTGGAGAAGCCAACGATGCCAAGTCTGACTTCATCTTGTCGGTCTGTGTCCCCGTAACCAGCCTCTGCCCATGCAGCAAGGCGATTAGTGACTACGGAGCCCACAATCAACGGGGAGAGATCACGATCGAAGTCCGGAGTCGCGCAACGGATACTGGAGCCCCGGTTCTTGTCTGGATTGAAGAATTGATCGAAGTTGCCGAGTCAAGTGCCTCAGCGCCCGTATACGCCCTTCTAAAACGAGAGGATGAGCGTTACGTGACGATGCAGGCATATGATAACCCTGTTTTTGTCGAAGATATAGTCCGCAATGTAGCGGCGAAACTGCAAGCCGATGAACGCCTCATCTGGTTTCGCGTTTATGCACTCAATCACGAAAGCATCCACAATCATGGGGCTTTTGCGGAAATTGAGTGGTCAAAACCCTCAGAGAACTAAGCGTTTTGAGAAACCATGACCGTAGTTTTATGATTGTGCTTGTTTCCAAAACTGCAACAGGAGTTGTCACGTGGGTCGTGCAGTTAATCTCGTCGTCAGTTGCACCAACAGAAAGCGATATGAGACCGCTCCAGGTCTCGCCGCTCAAAGTTTGGTGGGTACTGACGTGCAGAAGCGTCTTCAGACTTGGAGGGACAGGTTACGAAAGGTCCGGGTAGAGGAGCATCTCGCCGAGGACCTCTATATGGGGGAACATTTCTCTGTCGTTCGTGACATTCTGCCTAAAGCGAAGAGTATGGGTTGGAATGTCCGCCTTTGGATCTGTTCAGCGGGCTACGGCCTGATTCAGCCGAACACGCCGATAAAGTCCTATCAGGCAGCATTTTCCCCTGGTGCCGCAGACTTTATCGGACTTGGGGTTGAAAATGACCGAGTTGCTCAGCGTTGGTGGTCCGGCATCTGTTCTTTTGAGTTCTCGGTTGAACAGGGGTTCCCCCGTTCTTTGGGCGAACTTGCCCGGCATTATCCCCGCACACCCATGATTGTTGCGCTTTCTGCTGATTACTTGGCAGCCGTCGAAGAAGATCTTTTGCAGGTACTTCAGCACAGTTTCTTTGAACGCTATCTTTCGATCATTTCATCTGGAACGCGCGCGAATGGCCAGCAATGGAAGGATAATTTGTTGCCTTGTGATGGAAGTATTTCGGGAAGCCTCGGGGGGACCCTCTCTTCACTCAACGCTCGCGTTGCCCGTTTCATATTTGGGTTTCAGGCTGATGCCGATCCTACGGTTGAGTATTTGTCTGCCTTGGTTAGGTCAATCAAACGTCGGACAGATGTACCTGCTCCTCGTGAACAGCAATCAGACGCACAGATCGCCCGTTTCATCGAATCTGGGTTGAGGAAAATCCCCTTAGCGAGCAAATCTAAACTCCTCGATGATTTTCGAGCATCAGGAAAGGCATGTGAACAAATGCGTTTTGGCGAGATTTACCTGCGACTGAGACGGGGAGCTCAACCAGAAATCTATGATTAAGAAAAAAGCATCCGTATTGAGGCGTCGAGCTCTCCGAATCGAGCAGTGCAAGGGGCACCCGCTCTATCTGCTGTGTCTTACTGGAGCTGAAGTACTGAACTTAGCCGATATTTCTCGTGTCTCAAGAGATGAGGCAGGAAAGCTTCTCGGGTATCAACGTGCAGAAGTCAAGCGCCATGTCCAGGGGATAGTGGATTACCTGAATAGCGACAATGTCCTCTTTCCAAACTCATTGATCCTGGCTCTTTCCTCACGGGTACGCTTTATCGCAAGCCGAGGCCCCCATGTGAACGATGGTTTGGTTGTTGCAGGCACACTGGAGATTCCATTGCCCCGTCAAGGCGGACGCAAGCCAGCGTGGATCGTAGATGGGCAGCAACGCGCTCTGGCAATTTCTAAATCTCGCCGGAAAGGGTTGCTCGTTCCGGTGAACGCATTCATTGCCGATGACGTGGAACTCCAACGCGATCAATTCTTGCGCGTCAACAACACGAAACCGCTTCCTAGGGGTTTGATTTCCGAGTTGCTCCCCGAAGTTTCATCGCCGTTGCCAGCAAATCTCGAGGCCAGAAAAATCCCCTCTGCTGTATGTGATCTCTTGAATACTGATCCCGCTTCTCCGTTTTATCAACTTATTCGGCGTAGTTCCTCTTCGCCAGCGGGAAAAGCGAAAGCGGTGGTTTCCGATACGTCAGTGATCAAGTTCGTTCAAGAGAGCATTACGTCACCGTCTGGTTGCCTGTTTCCTTACCGCAACATGGCTTCTGGAGAAACGGACTTTGAGGGTATTTGGAAGGTCCTGGTTGCGTATTGGACTGCGGTAAAGCAGACTTTCCCAGACGCTTGGGGAAAACCGCCAAGCAAGAGTCGCCTCATGCACGGTGCAGGGCTCCGATCAATGGGGAGATTGATGGACCGTGTGATGTCTTCGATCGACCTTTCGTCGCCGCATGCATTGAGTGAAGTCAAGCATGAGTTGCGCGTCGTTGCACCTGCTTGTCACTGGAACAGTGGCACATGGGAGGAGTTGGGCGATCTGCACTGGAATGAGATTCAGAACGTCCCAAGGCATATACGCATTTTGTCTAGCTTTCTGATACGCACATATGTTCAGAATCGAGGACTCGCAAGATGAAGTTCTTTTTTCCTGACAGCCAAGACTTTGTTGATGAATCGTTTGATTTTGTGTCGGAGACTCGCTCCGATTTGCGAGTTCGCCAGCGGGATGATCGCTATCCACATGAACTGTTCCATGAAGCACCATATGACGGAGTCTTAGTCTCGAAAGCGGTTGTCGATGGACTCGGCGGCGGTACAGGAAAGTACAGCGGAGCGCAGCGGAACCGGTTCATGCGTGTCGGGGTAAGAGAGTATTTCCGACTGGGTAATAAGAACCTAGAGACCATGGGCGACTGTGGTGCCTTCACTTATGTTCGAGAAGAAAGGCCTCCTTACACAGCTGCGGAAGTAGCAGATTTCTACGCGGAATGCGGCTTTGATTACGGATTGTCTGTTGACCATGTAATCCTTGCGTATAAGGCGGCCTACGATCAGCATGTAGATGGACTTGATGCGGTGCCTGAAGATTGGAAAGCACGCCAGGAGATGACATTTGAATTGGCAGAGCAGTTTCTTAGCTACTCAAAGAGAATGAAGTATCGATTCACCCCAATCGGAGTCGCACAGGGTTGGAGTCCTCAGTCCTACGCGCTGTCTGTCAAGAAACTCCAGGAGTTGGGGTATCGGTATATTGCGTTCGGTGGTTTTGTCCCGCTGAAAACTCCGGATATTCTCACCTGTCTCCAAGCCGCTAGCGTAGTGCGAAAGCCTGAAACACATTTTCATCTTTTGGGGATCACGCGCTGTGAAAATGTTCAAGCTTTTGGAGACTTTGGTGTTATGAGTTTTGATAGTACGTCCGCTTTGCGCAAGGCATTCAAGGACGACAAGAACAACTACTATACCCTTCACGGGACCTATTCCGCGATTCGGGTTCCGCAAGTAGATGCAAATCCGGAACTGCTCAGACGCATCGTCGCCGGGCAGGTCAGCCAGGAAAAAGCGAGAGCGTTGGAGCAAGAGTGTCTGGCAACATTGGGGAAGTACGACTCTGGTGAAGCGACCCTCGACAACACACTTGATATTCTCCGATCCTACGAATTGGTCTTCAACGGATCGGTTGATCGGTCGGATGCATATCGACGGGTTCTAGAGGATCGACCTTGGTCCGAGTGTCCCTGTGAAATCTGTCGCAGGCTTGGCATTCATGTGATTATCTTCCGAGGAGCCGAACGGAATCGGCGTCGTGGCTTTCACAATCTTTTTGTCTTTAACCAACAATTGCAGGGACACATAGAGCAACGGCATCTGTGTGTTTCATGATTTTCATCGAAATGGGTCATGTGAAATGAACAACAAGAACGAATTGAGATTGCCGGCGCTTGAAATTGTGCAAGGGCGAAATCGTACTTTCTACAGCTTTGCTGTTGACGGTAAATTGCTCTCTAAGTTTTCCACGGTATCACGCATTCGGCGCGACGGAGACGATCTAGTTGCAGGCTATCAAAGACCTGAGGTGTTTTCGCACATATCAGAGATCAGGAACTACATCGAATCCAAGGATCCACTTCTCCCGAACGCAATAGTGCTCGCATTTGACCGCAGAGTAAAGTTCGTTCCCACTGTAAGTAGCAAATCTGCGTATTGCCGTGTGGGAACTCTTATCATTCCGCTGGCTAACTCAGGGGATGCAAGCAGCAAACCTGGATTGATTGTCGATGGACAGCAGAGAGCAGCAGCTATCCGCGAAGCTCGGGTCGACAGTTTTCCGATCTGTGTAACGGCATTTATTGCGGACGATGATCGAGAGCAGCGAGAACAGTTTATTCTCGTCAATTCGACCAAACCGCTACCAAAGGGTCTAATCTACGAACTGTTGCCAACTACGGAGATGAAGCTACCTACGCTTTTGCAGAAGCGTCGTTTCCCCGCGCAATTATTGTCACGTCTGAACTCTGACAGTGGATCTCCGCTTAAGGGAAAGATTCGTACTCCAACGACTCCATCGGGAATCGTGCAGGATAACAGCATACTCAAAATGCTCGAAAACAGTTTAAGCGATGGCCTTCTGTATCGCTATCGCGACCCGGAGACCAACCAATCCGACGTGGAATCGATGTTGCAGATTGTTAAATCTTTTTGGAAAGCAGCGTCGATTGTGTTCCCAAAGGCCTGGGGCCTGCCTCCAGCAAAATCTCGTCTGATGCATGGAGCTGGCATTGTCTCGATGGGATACCTGATGGACGCCATTGGTGAACGGTTTCGGGATGCGAAAATACCGCATGAAGAGCAGTTTCGACATGACTTACTTCCTCTTGTTGATGTTTGTCGCTGGACAGACGGCTACTGGGATTTTGGTCCTGGCGTGAAACGAAAGTGGAATGAAGTACAGAATACGCCGAAGGATATTCAGATGTTGGCGAACTATCTGATGGTCCAATACAAGGCCTTGGTGTGGAGTCGCCCACAGATTTAGGGAGAAGTCAATGCAACCGCAGAATAGGGTCCTCCGCTTCAGCGGGTCTACGGTCAAATCGTGGTTTCAGTATCGATGTGACCGCAAAACCCGGTATGAGACGCTCACGGCCGACGAACGCGCTGCGGTTCCGGTTTTACAGGTGCTCCAACCCAGTGCATGGGCGCAATTCGGTGTGGATTTCGAGAAGATCGTTCTAAAACGGTTGAATTCGACCGGGGCATCCATCTATCTTCCGCTCAACCGACAGGTGACACACGATGAATTGACGACGCTGCCCTTTCTTCGCGGCTCACGAAAGGAAGAATACGGCTATCAACTGCGATTTGCGACAAGTCCATGGCTAGAGAAAGAACTTGGGATCGAAGGCAGTGATATCAGGATCATCAATGGGTTCCCGGATCTAGTCCGCATCTCAATTGATGATGGGATCCCGACCTTTGAATTGACAGACGTCAAGGCCACGCATGTGGCAACGCCATTCCATAAGGTGCAGGTCGCGTTTTACGCTCTCATGCTCGAAGGAATGCTGAATCAGTTGGGTCTACCGGGCTGCATCGACCAGACAGCGTACATCTGGAGGTTGAAGGACGATGATGATGGCGCAAGCGGCGAGATTCAAGAGGATCCATTCGCACTTGCAAGCTACATCGAACTGGTGAAGGATTTCTTTCGCCGTAAGGCCGCATCCCTGGAGAGCGTCAAAGTCGAACCCGGCCAGGATGACACCTTCTTCCACCTCTACTTCAAGTGCGAGCAGTGCGCTTTTCTGGAGCATTGTGTCAAATCAATCTCGCAATCCGATCCGCGCGAACGCGATGTCTCGGCAGTGCCGGGGCTTTCTCATGATTCCAAGCGAGCTCTCCTGGGTGCGAAGATCCGAACTGTGGGCGACCTGGCGGCGGTAAGCAACCTTGGATCCGTAAATCGCACCGTAAGCTGGTCACTTCAGAGCAAGTCGGAATCGCTCATCTCAAGAGCCCGTGCGATCGCATTGGGAAAAGTGGTGCGAAATCAGAACGCCTACAGCCTGCACATGCCACCGCAGGTAGACGTCGCACTTTTGCTTCTAACGGACTTCGATCCTGTCGGAGGGAGGCTTGTTTCGCTCGGATACTTGCGGATGCAGGGCGAAGACCGAAAAGAGTTGATTGAGGTCTTGCCATCCGGCAAGCGTGAAGAGGAGGCTGCGGCAATCAAAAGAGTCCTGGGCGCGGCATTGGCGGATCTCTCAGCTGTTGATCAATGGAATACGGTCGAGAAGACCCCCCCGTTACACGCGCACATCTTCGTATACGAACCGGTGGAAGCGCAATATCTCAGGGAAGCCATAGGTCGCCATCTCGACGACGAAGGCGTTCGCTTGGGCCTGTTGAACATGATCCGAATCTTCCCTCCTGATCAGGCTGTTCCGGAGCCCGAATTCCGAGGGATGCACCACCTGCCAGCTTCGGCGCTACGCACCGTGATCGACCAACTCTACTCATTGCCGGTTTCCGTTAGCTATGACCTTCGGCAAGTCTCGCAGGCCCTGGCTAAGGCTCCAGTTCCGCTGCGGGAGCCCTATTTTCCGGAGCCCGGATTCGAGCGTCGATTCTCTTCGATGCTTCCCATTGAAATAACCAGAGCACTGAAACGTGGCGAACTCTCGGTCGAAGCAATTCAGACGGACGTGCGAAAGCGACTCTTCTCGATGGCGTCCATAGTGGAGTGGCTACTCAAGGAAAATACTCGTTCGGCAGCGCCATTCCTGCGGTTGCGGAAGAAGCCATTTAGATTCCAGGGCAACTTCGATCCCCTGGCGGCCAGCGATTTAGATGTCCTACACGCATACGCGCTACTGGAGAACCGAGCCGGCTTGTTGAATCGAATCGTTTCGCTAGCACAACCTGCAAAACGGCGACGGGATGGGCTCCGATGCTTCGCTGATCTGAAACTTCAACGCCACGAGCGATTCGGCAATCGGCACAGGATGGTATTCAATATTCCCTTCGAGAGCCGGCAAGCGGAACTGTCGTCGGATTCGTTTGGAGTGATCTTGACCCAGGATGATCCGGACATCCTGCTCGATCCTGGGCGCTGGGACGACCACACGGTCCGAATCGAGAACGTTCGGTTTGGGGCTGGTTCTGCCACTGTGGCGACGACCATGGCGCATAGCAGGTTTGAACAACACTTTGAATCCCAGGTGCGGAACAGCCCCACCTCTTCATGGTTCCTGGATGAGATATTCACTGATCCAAATACCTCAAGAATGCTCGAGTTCCTCGAATTCATTGCCCAGAATGAGGCGCCCAAATGACGGTCCGAAGTGACGTACTCAGCTTTCTCCGGACACCCCTGGAATTTGCTGGAGCAGTGGACGAGCAATCTAGCAAACTCTGGCTGTCGGCATTGGATGAGATTGCACTCCCTCTGAGCGCTTCCTCCGGCCGCGGCCTTGGCATTGCACAGGAAAAGGCCTGGAGAACTCTTGCTGGCTCGAGATTGGGGCTCATCCTAGGGCCGCCAGGAACAGGAAAGACGTTTGCTCTTTCGTGGATGGCGCTTGCCTATTTGATCGCCCGGCGCCGTGCTGGCTTGCCTTGCCGTGTTCTGCTCACCGGATTCACGATCAACTCGATCGGGAACCTGTTGGAGGGGGTAGAGGAGAAGGTTCAGCGATTCGAACCGTCTGGAATTCCGCTTATTTTCTGCGGCAGCGCTTCCGAGGAGGTGTTTCCGGACAGCGTTGAAACATTCGCGATTAATCGCCGTGAAGACCAGAAGACGGCATGGGACCGACTCCGGCAGCCTTACGTGATTGCCGGGCTTACGACATGGTCCCTGTTTCGCCTGATCTCTGACTTCGATCAAGCGGGCCGCGAGGGGCCGACGCTTCCCCTTTTCGATTTGGTCTGTATTGATGAAGCATCGCAGATGATGGTGGCTCAGGGGCTCATGGCGCTGGCTGGTCTCGAGAAGGGGGCCCGGGTTATTGTCGCTGGAGACAACCAGCAATTGCCTCCTGTGCAGGCCATGTTCGACAGAGAGATCAATGGACGGCAACTTGGCTCTTCGCTTTATGAATTCCTCAAGAGCGCAAGCTCTCCGGAAGTGCGCTTTGAAGAGACGCGAAGGATGAATCGCCCGCTGGCTGCATTTGGCAGTCGCGAGTTCTACGAGGACCGATTCTACCCTGCGGCGGACATCGCCGAAGAACAATTGCGGTTGCGGGAAAACTGGCGCGAGGGGTTAACGCCATGGCAGCAAATCGTTCTCGACCCTGCCTACCCGGTTGTGATTCTGCTTCATGATGGGCCTGCGGCGGGTTTGGAGAACCCATTTGAACAGGCGATCACCTCTGATCTTGTCCATTTGTTCTATGGACGGATGATCCCTCCCGAAGGACAGACTGAACTGTCACCAGAGGTCTTTTGGCGAGAAAGAATGGCAGTCATTACGCCGCATCGGGCTCAGAATGCCGCTCTCCGATCCAATTTCTCGGCGAAACCCTGGGGAAATGGTTGCGTGGTCGAGACCGTCGACCGGATTCAAGGTAAGGAACGGGATGCAATCGTTGCATCGTATACGGTGGCGGACACGGAATTTGCCCAAGCAGAAGGCGAATTCCTATTCAGTCGCAACCGGTTGAATGTAACGACAAGCCGGGCTCGTCGAAAGCTGGTCTTCATCGTCAGTCGGCGCCTCTTCGAAGTCGTGCCACCGCGTGAAGAAGTAATCGATGCGGCGCAAACCCTGCGTCGATTTGTGTTCGGCGCAGAGCGCGTTGAAGGGACTCTCTCGCTTCCGGATTGGGAAGGTAGAGAGTGGCCTGTTGAATTGCGTGTCCGCCGTTTTCAATCTGCGCCTCTACCGCCGGCTTTAGAGCCTATGCCGCGGATTGTAGAGGATGAGGGACTTCCTGAATTGACGGAGTCCCTCCTCGATCTCGACCGGATTATTCGAGAGATTTCGTTAAAGAGCGACTATCACAACGCCCCGCATTTTGAGATAAACCGCCAGGCACTGAGAGAAGTTGCCTTCTCAGAATTGCGCGACTTGCTCATACTGGGGCGAATTACGCTCACGCAATTCGGAGTGCCTCCCTTTTGGACAGCACAACCGGTTGATCCACCTCTGAAGCCCTACAAACTGGATCCTGACGATATCAAACAGCGGATTGTCTCAGTCCTTGAAGAGATGCGCCAGGGATATCGCTCAGTCCCCTATTTAAGACTTCGTAATCGATTCCTGTGGCCAACCGCGAACGGCATAGATGCCCTCAGACCATTCGTGGACCAGTACGTACGGGAAGGGCTCCTCGAATGGGTGAATGACAAATCGCTGACTCTATCTGAACAGCATCAGGATGACGATGAACCCGAACTGCTGCCGCAGGAGGAGTTGCGTGACGAAGACTTCCTTCTCTTGAACTTCCTCGAAGATCAGGAGAAAAAGCGGATCAACTTCGGGATCTTTGAGTCATGGACGACACTGCGCGCCCTGGGCGCGGCATTGGCATGGGACCAGATCTCCACGGCTCAAAGTGCTGAGCGTCTTCGCGCAAACGGATACCTTCTTCTGGGGGACGACGACAGATGCAGAAGCAGGATGGCTGAACTCGCCCGTGAAGTTCGCTATGTAAAGCAACGCTTCCGGGCCAATGATGCACAGCAACAGCCTTATTTGGTCAGGTCTTTGAAACTTGCCATCAAGGACCGCAATAAGCCGGCGAGGGATCGAGCGCTCAGTGAACTGGTGCGCCGCATGAAACACGAAACTTCGAGCGATCCGGCCGTCGCTGGGGCTCTGGATTGCGTGGACCAAATGCTGCGGCTGGCGTGGAAATCAGACGATCCGATCCTTGCCGGCTTTCAAGAACGCGCCATCGAGAAGATTTTTCGAGCCTGGACAGGAACAGGGGACGGTGACGCGTACGTGGTTACGGCCGAAACCGGTTCTGGAAAAACGGAGGCTGCCTGCCTACCCATGATCGCCGGCGCGGCCTGGGACCGACTACGAGGGGTTCAAGGTACACGGGCTCTTCTGGTGTATCCCAGGATACGCCTGGCCCATAACCAGGCTCAGCGTCTAGCCAACTATCTGGCTCATTTCGCAGCGGTCCCCGGCGCGCCTCCCCTGACTCTCGGTGTCCAGACATCGGGGGTCCCTCCTGCATTTGATCGCGAAATGCCGGCGGAGTGGGAACCTCGCGGCGAGGGCTTCTCCTTCCCATTTTTCGGTTGTCCGGTCTGTGGCAACGATCTATTGCTCACCCCGGAGAGCGGGCAAGATGGCTCTGACAAGCTCTCCTGCCGTCCCTGCGGTTGGAGCTTTGCCGGTTGGGTCGGTACCCAGAATCGGCTTGCTTCTTCGCCGCCGTCGATTCTCCTTATTGTGACTGAATCGCTCCACGGGTGGATGCAGGAACCGAAATACTCGCGCATCTTCGGAGACAACGGCCCGGCACCGCGGGCCGTGTTGGCAGATGAAATTCACCTCTACGCCCTGTCCCATGGAGCCAATGTCGGTTACGCGCTGCGCCGATTGCTCGAACGCGCGCAATTGAATTCGACAGACGGCCGCAAGCCAATTGCCATCGGGATGAGCGCAACGTTGGGGCGTCCCGAACTAGTATGGGGCGGTCTTTGCGGCAGACAAGAAGTGATTGAGCTGACACCATCTGTGACCGAGCGCAGGGCAAATGCAAAGGGACGCGAATACTTCTATTTCGTTCAGCCGGAAGTCGAGTCGCGCGGCAAAGACATCGCCGGGGCTTCAACCACAATTCAGAGTCTGATGGTCCTGGCTCACGGCATGCGTCGCCGCAAAGGGAAAGAGGGAGGCTTTCGCGGTCTGGTCTTTCTGGATTCAATCGACAAGGTGAGGAGGCTTCACAGCGATTATCGTGACGCGGAGGAGAGCAAGAAACTCGCCCGATACCGCACCTTTCTCTATGGCGACGATCCCGGGACCGGACAACCCCGTACTTCGTGCTGCCAGCAACCCTGGTCTTGCGCGCGTTTTCGCAACGGGGAGTGCTGGTACTTTGCCGCAAACGATCCGCGGCAGGTGACTGCAAATGGGCCGTACGAGAGGGATAGGAACCTTAAAGTTGGGGATTGGCCGGTGAGCTCAAAAGTAAAAGAAAAGACCGCCGCCATGATGCAGAAGTCCGATCTTATTTTTTCTACATCCTCTCTGGAAGTTGGCTACGACGATCCGGATATGGCGCTTGTCTATCAGCACTACGCGCCGATCAATCTCGCAAGTTTTGTGCAGCGGAAAGGCCGAGGCGGTCGCGGAACAGATGACCGTCCGGTGACCGGCATTACGCTTTCGCCATACTCGCCAAGGGATTCGTGGTTTTTTCGGCGCCCGGAATTGATGTTGGATTCAACCGGATTCGAGATCCCGCTGAACATGAATAACTACTTTGTGCGGCGCGGTCAGGCCATTGCGGCATTGTTGGACGCTCTGGCTCGATGGAAGTCCCAGAATCAGGACCAGGTACCCGTTGTTCAATCTTCAGGGTCTCTGAGACTGATTCCGCAAGCCATCTACTCCGCCGACAAGTTTATCCAGGGAATCTTTGGTCCTTATATTTATCGAGAACTTGGAGTCGAGAACGTATCCCAACTCTGGTCGATGGCCTACTCGGTGCGTACCGGAGAGATTAACTTGAACAGTGCACCGCGATACTGGGGCTGGCAACTCCAAATGACGCCGCGACTCTTATACCAAACGGTGAACCTCCCGGTACTGGACGTAGTCATCAAAGGTAAGCAGGATCCCGACTCTGAGGACATTGCTCTTGCTTTGTCGACAGTGGCCCCGGGAAATATGACCCGCCGTTATGCGTTCGACGAGTTCCACTGGATCGTTCCCAAAGATGGACGGGCTCCATGGTTCGCCGGGACTGATCACCTTGTCCAGGAGGAAGATCTCCTTCAAGGGAACGACGTAGCTTCATTCCTTCGTGAGATTCCTGAAGCGGTCCGGACGGTCATGGGGAACGACTTCCACCGAATGCTTTCGCGCCCAACGCGAATCCGGTTGGAGGTTGCAGGAACTCGCCGCGGCGACTGGATCGCAAACTGGCGTTTCGATCGGGCGCTGCGGACTGTGGTGCGTTTGGAAGGAAACGAGACAAATCCAATCAGGATCCAGGAAAAATCCCAGGCAAGCCTGCGCGGCCTCTTGGTAGTCCAGACAGATGAGAAGAAGGCAGCGACCGAATTGTGGCCATTACCTGCGGCCTTCGGAACATTGTGCTCCTTTGTAGCCTCTTCCGGTCAGCCATCGAGTCCTGGGATCAGAGCTTCGCGCCTCTTCTGGGGAGCGGACGCCACTCTCAAGGTCGATGATCGCACTCAGCCGGAGGAATCTCTAACCCAGTACTTTATTCATCCTGAGACCCATAAGCCAATGTTCAGTGGCTATTCCATTGAGACCGAAGGCGTGCAATTGCATTTGGATAGCGCAATGCTCGACCGCTTCGTGGCCGAAGAGGTCGAGAGACTTCACGAATCCGAGGACGAGCGATGGCTAAAAGGACGGTTATTTCGCTACCTACTCAGTACCAGGAGCGCAACAGCGGGACTCAATGCCTACCATGCTATTCGTTTATCGGAGGTGCTCCAGAGCGCGGCGGGGCGTGATGATCTGCGCAATGAGCTTCGCTTGCTGATGAGGTTCTGGGACAGTGCACGGCTTGGAACTCTTCTCGAACGAACATTCACCGACGTCCTCGCATTTCACCCTCTGCTAACCAACAGGCGCATTCAATCCTTGAGCGCCGCCGTCGCGGGGAATTCATATCGCCAGGTTGTCCAGGCGTCGTACAAGGATGCGGCGGACCCTGACGTTTTCAAGCGATACCTGCGTTCTCTTGTTCTGAACAGTGTTGCTGTGCGCTTGCATGAAGCCTTTGTGCTTTACGGGCGCGGAGATGAGAGCCGCGTGTTGGCGCATGCTAAGGTGCCTATGGACTTCGGTAGCGACTCATCGGACACGATTACTGTGTTTGAAAACGGGATGCATGGGGACGGCACGACACGCACTTTCCTTAGGCACCTTGAAGAGATCTCACGCTCGTGGGGCGGAGGCTCCCTCCCGGAGTGCCCCAGTGCCCTGGAGGACTCGCTACTGGAGCAGGCAGCCAGCCGAGTAGACATGCACACGGAATGGCAGGAACTCGATCCGGGCCAACTTTCAGATATGCGCAAACTGTCTGCCGATCTCGGCGTCGACGGAGATCGGACCCCACTTGATCGAGTCATAACGATAATGTTCGGTTCAGAACTGATCGGCGATGAGCGATTCGAGTTCTTCGAGATGTTTAAGGAGATCCGGCATGTCAAAACCCAACTCCGTCAACAAATAAGCCGAATGCCCACAGTGTGGGAAGTTGTCAGCGCAGCCACTCGACGTGCGATTGAGAACTCTCCGGAAACACCATCGTTGGCCTCCCTGCACCGCGTGTACCTGGGCCTTCCCGATGCTTCCCAAGAAGAGTCGCTCTCTGCCGGGGCCCGAGTAGCCGATCAGGTCTACCGGTTGAGTGCTTGCCTCTGCATCGACGGTTGCCAGGCGTGCCTTCACTCGGGTGGAAGCGTCTCAGATGCATTTGCAGGCGAAGCAGCGGTGAGCAGGATCGTATTGAGTCACTATTCAGATTTCGTGTTTGGCTCAACGGGGCCCAACGCGGTCCAGCGAAATCCGGAATCGGCGATCTGATTTTCGTTTGCGAATCCACTCTAGGACAGCATCGTCGGCCATATCGAGCGTCGCTTCTTCATTTGCCAATGCGATCAGGAAAGCCTCCACGGACGCGCCAGCACCGATTTCGGCCAACTTCTGCCGAATCGCGATCGCGTCCTCAAGCAATTTTCCGTGCGCTTGGACCTGCTCTTCCGTTGGAGGAAATTGCGACACCAATTCTGCTCCGCGCGATGCAACTGAAGCCATCCTGCACCCTAAATCGCGTGTGTCTGCAAACTCGGACAGGAGAGCCCCGAGGCTTTCGATGGACCCTGTGTCGGCATGGATCCGCCGCTGCCATGCCCGATACCCATCACGCAAAACGGTTTCCATTCTCGTCTTTGCAACTGTGGCAGTCGACCGGATTGCAGCCAGTTGGTTGGAGTCCCGAGCTGCGGCCATCTTCTCTCCGGCCGACTGCAGGTTCCGCAGGGCTTCGATGACTTCGAATTCCTCCTCAGCCTCCCAAAATGCCTTAAGAAGGTGAATGGATTTATTCCAGCGTTCCAGGCGTTCGATTCCGGGCAGCAATTCCTGAGAATACTTCCACGCATCCTGCAAGGCTTCCCCAAATAATTCCTGGGTACGCGCCTGCGCGATCTGCGGAATGAGCTTTTCGAGGAGTTCCAACTGATCACTCATGATTCGCCCTCACAGCCGGTAGGATGTCCTTTGCCACATTGCTCAATCTGTCCCCAATAGTATGGACGCCTTCGATGCTAGATGGCCCGGTCCCAGCATTCAGATCTAGGTATGCTGAGACATGGTCCGCTAGCTTTCGAATCGCTGCCTCTCCAGCCTCGAGCGCTGGAATCAAGAGCCCGATCGATTGCACCGGTGCCTCCAGGCACCACTGAAGAATCGCAACCTGGGACGTCTTCGGCTCGTCTTCCAAGCTGATCAGAAATCCTTCGAGAGAACGGATATCCGGTGAACCATCGTTAAGATAGCCGGCGCTGCGAAGCCTCCCCAAATACTGTTTCCACTCTTGAATCGTTGCGGCTCCTGCATTCTGGAGAAACTGAATCACGGCGGAGATGGCGTTTTCGATGCGCACAACGTGGGCCGGTACACTGCTACCGCGAAGATACTCGAGGATTTGGTCCGCTTGTCGGCGTATCCGGGCTGACTCGCGACCTGGCAAGCCATTTAACTTGGTGGCGGTTTCAGTCGCGCGCTCGGAAAGAGTCACCAGTTCACTTATCTGGCTGTTTCCCGCGGTGGGTAACGGTTGGGGAAGTAGTTCTGTGTAAGCGATCTTCTCTTTGAGCTCTCGGATAGCCCTGAGTGCATTTGCCGCTCCAACCATATCCTTGCCAGGTTCGGAACCTTGTGGAAGCGTAATCCAATCGCGAAGCACCTCGCGAATCTTCGAGTGGGTGGAACCTGTACCTTCGACTCCAACAAACTCATCCCAACTCTCGACCCGTTGGCGCGGAGCACTTGTGGCTTGCGGTTCATCGCTTAGGACGATTCGCCAGATCTCGACGTCCGCCTCAAGAGGTTTCACATCCCCTCTTAGCCAGGCTCTTGCAGTGAGCAGTTGGACGGCGGTATGCTCCGGGCGCCATGTTGCTCCCGATTGCATTTGAAACAGCTTCAACCGAGCAGCCAGGTGATCGATCACAAGTTGCTGTAATCTACGTCGAAACCTCGCTCCGTATTGGAGTTGCAATTCGATGTCGGCGCCATCTACATGGTTTCGAAGCCCCAGGTAGCCGAACAGTCCGCGAAACACCCATGCTTCCCGGGGTATGACCAGATGACCAGCCCTCGCCAGTCCAGTTCCAGCCAACAAGACGAGACGGTCAGTGAAAAACCTCTTCCAAAGGTAATAGGGAATGTCCAGGTCGGCCCACGGCAATTCTTCAATAACCCTCCAGGCTAGACCGTTCCAGAACTGTTCGTCCTCTAGCGGGCGACCGGCCTCCCAGGCAGATAGTTGTTCGATCCGGCGTCCCATGTCTCCTGTGCGGAGAGGGCGCACCGTTTGTGCTGCTGGTGCCGGCTTGGAGGCCGCCTTTGTAGGACGTGGTTCTGTTTTTGACTGTTCGGCTTTTTGCGTCTCATCCGGTGTTTCCTTTTTTGGCGGATCCTGGATGGCAGGTTGAACGCTTGCTCCTTCTGGCCACGGCAATTGGAAGGTCTCGAATATCGACCTCCGAATCCCAACGAATTCTGGTTCCCCGTCCGCAGATTGAGAAATTGCCACTGACCCAGATCGTGTCCCCCATAAACCCGCCAGCAAGCGAAGACGTGCCAGGACCACTTCGTTGCCTTTGGCGATCGCACTCAAACGATCTGCAACTGGACCGGGCAATTCTGATGCTCGATAGATGGGTCCAATCGGGAATTCAGGCGGGGGATAATCTCCAACCGAGAGATCATTCACGTGATAGAGCGCGGGATGCACCAAGCCTTGAAGCAATCCCCGCGGCGTCTTTTGCGTGAGCTTCCCTTCCGGGTCGACCAATCGCTGAAAATTCCGATTGATGTAAGTCTCAGACAGCGGATAGAGCCCGAATCCATCGCACGAACCAAACGAACGGTGACAGGGGTCGTGGTACGGGCAGCTATCGCATGCATTTGGAACGTTTGAGCCGTCCTGCAACCCGTCAATGCCGATGCGAACCGCATTCAGGTATTTCGCTGTGAACCTCACCCGGGCTTCGTCTGTCGCAAGTGAAGTGATGGTTTCGAAACCGTGATCACCGCGCCCTAGCCTGATCATGTGCGTCACTCGGGTGACGATGTTGCCTAATCCTCCGATGAATTTCTCAAAATACGACGGAGTGAGGCCGACGACCGAGATGAGATCGCATTCGTCTGGGCGCGTCTGGCTGTCGGTGATCAAAACATCAATCAGAAGGTTATCAACCCCTTGGAAGCTCGTAACGTCTTCCAGCAATAGAACCAACCGGCGGTCTTCTTCCCGAAGTTTCCGCCGCAAGCGACGGAACAGTTCCCTCATCCCATTTGGGGAGATGCCCAGAAACCGCTGAATTGCGGGATTAAGGCGCTCATTGAGCGCACGCAGAAACTGAAACGTTTGAGGAGCGACTTCATTTAGCGGCCTTTCTTCATTCGCAGGATCATCGATGCCTTCAAATTCGGCGCCGAGTTTCTGGAGGAACCGAATGTGAGCTCGTTTCGGATGCTCAATGGCCTGACCGATTTGAAGCAACTGACGAGCATCTTGAAGTTGAAACTGCGCCAGTTCGGAGTTTCTCTCCCCGCTCTGGCCACAAACAGTCTCCAAGATACGGGACGGCGCGGTCCAGCGCTCCCGCACTTCGGACGAGAGCAAGAGTTCGGAAAGTTCCCAACCCTCGCTCCATTTCAAATCCTCCATCTCCTTTTCGAGGAAACCGGCCCCCAGCGAGTGGCCGAGTGCGTCGTGAAAGAGCTTGACGCGGCCCTCGAACCGTATCCCATCGCTCGCATCGATGCCCTGCCACAGGGCGGAGTCTCCCTCCACGGGGATCAATTTTCGGAGCTGCTCCAATGTACTTTGCAGGCTGCCATCAGCGCGCTGCACGAGCAAAACCAGGTCTGTCTTTTGCGATCTCTTCCATTGGATGCTCAGCCACCGGATCAGGTGAGACTTCCCAGAGCCTGGTTCTCCACGGACAACGCAGAAGGCATGACGAGCACTGTCGCGGGAGAGCGCATCAAACAGACTCTGCTCGTTTGAGCCGGCAACTTCGGCGGCGCGGTTTCCTCCCACCTCAAAACCCTCGATCGGGAAGTGGGTCGCCATGAAAACGGCGTCGTTCCCTGCCAGGGCCTCAGTTTGCAGGACCTGGTCGACCGATTTCTGTCGCCAGCAGATTCTATACGGCATCCGATACCCCCTCCAGGATCTGGATCGTGTCTGCTCCGGTCAACCCTGTGAGATCATTCGGATCAGTGGGAAAGGCCACACGTTTTGCCGAGTCTCCTAACGCCGTCAATCTGATTTCACCTTCGAGATGCAAGTCGCGAACCGAGCCACTCAGGACGCGGGAAATTGTTCTCGATTTCCATCCAACGCGTTCTGCCATTTCGGAGAACAGTTCTCCCCCATCAAGATAAGGCATCCGTTTGGAGAGTTCCCCTTGAACCTCGCGGAAATCAAGACTTCGATCAAAACCCATCTCTTGAGCAATGGCCCGCAACTCTCGACGAACCCTTTCCACTGGGGATGGGAAGAAAGGGGTGTTTGGCAAGTCCGTTCCTAGTCCAAGGAATGACACCCACCGCACCCAAGGTGCGAGTTTCGTCGTATTGAAGGTCCTGGCTTCGTTCTCTTCTACGCGGGAGAAGACGCCATCAATTTCAGCCACCAGTTCGTCGCGGCCCACGCGGTGCAATCCCGCCGCTTCGCGATCTGCGCGCAGCACAAACCATGCGTACACCCTCAATATCACGCCGTTCGCGTCTGCCTCATTCAGGCAGCAAAGTTGGCGATGTGCCAGGTCGGCGAACTCCCCGATTGTCGGAGGCGTCTTCACCTTCAGCGTGATCGGGGCTCCGTCTGCAATCAAATCTAGGCTGCGGGCAGCGCCTAGGGTTTGTCCAAGAGCATCCTTGGGCCGGGGCACCTCGTCGTTCTCTGTCCTGTTACGCGGAACGAGCCAACCTGCGACAGTGTCGAGAAGAAGGGGCGCGCCAGCCTCATCGAGAAGTCGAAGGAGTGCGTAGACGCGATTAGGTGTACCTTGCGTGTCGGTCAACAGGCTCATGAGTTACTTCTCCATGCATCCAACTCCGATTCATTTCTGAACGCTCCGCGAAAGGCAATCTGTACGGCAGGCCGTCCTTCCAGTTCAAGGCGCCGCGGCGTGACATAGAGCAACAGTCCTGGTGCTTCCGACATGGAATTGCGCTGCTCCCGAATGGCATTCCAAAATCGATCGACGGTCGATTGCGGAGTGCCAAAGACTGGGAAGATCACCGCTGTCGGCGCGGCGATCATCTTCCAGCCCCGCTCAAGGAGGTCGGAGTGAGTCAAACAAAACCCAACCCGCGTCCTGCAGTCTCTCAACGATTCGACCGCGACCGCCCCGAAGCTGTCAGGAATCACAAATTGCTCCACGCCCACATCCGCCAAGCGTTTTAACAATCGCTCGCGGCCCGAACCGTAATGATCATCTTCTGGAATGATGCATGATTCCAACCTCCGTACGGTTCCGAACAAGAGGTCTGGCATTTCCCAGAACTGACCAAGATGATATCGGGTCGATATGGGCGGCGCTACGCGAGTACTCCGGCACCACCAGCATCGGCCGCAGAAGTCTGGATCAACGACCCCGCTCTCAATGGCTTCGAAAAGGCGAACGAGCACGCAACCCGCGTCCCGAGAATGATCGGTTAGGACACTCTCCAATGCCTGGATATCCCTAAAGATCTCCTTCTGCTCCAGAGTGCGTGACTCAAGAACCTCTCTCAGATGCCGATTACCATCTACGCTGGCTTCCAAGAGCCGTGGGTCAACAAGTGCAACCTTCCATTGATTTGATTGCAACTCGGGGTCAACTTCGAGTATTTCGAGCGACTCTGTGCGCTGAAGTTGGTTCAACAAAACCATGTTCCAGGTACGGTTGTGTCTGCCCGTTTCGTTCGACATGTCTGAAGGGTGCGCATCAAGCGACAGGTCGAAGATACGGAATCCACGCGAATCGAAGGAGGCTGCAGAGTGCCGGTCTCCCGCGTTCTTAATCAGGGCGCGCCAGCGGAGAACGGCCCGTTCTACGGTGAGAAACTGGTTGGTGCCTAGCTGGTAGGCGAATCCAAGGTCATCATTGCGTCCTCTAAAGTCCGCGCCACTGTGCTTCCACCAAAGGCAAAGCGCCAGTGCCTGATAGCCGTCGCGCCCTCCGCGGCCGATTTCCTGGTAGTAGCGTGCAGCGCTTTCCGGAACGCAGGCGTGAATAACTGCACGAACGTCCTGCTTGTCGATACCCATACCAAAAGCTGAAGTTGCTATGACAAGATCGAGTTTGTCTTGCATCCATAGTTCGACGACTTCCTTTCGGGAACCTGGCCAGGAGGAATCGCCGGTAACGAGGCCTACTCGTTGATAGTCTCTCTTGTTGCGAAGATCCTCATGTAGCGACTCGGCATCTTCAACCAACGTGGTGTATACGATCATTGGCCGAGGCCCATAATCAATCGCTTCGAGTAGAGCCTTACGCCGTTCCTCGACGGAGTCAAATCCTACCGAGACCAGATCAAATTCATACCGCGGAACATTTGCATCGATCTCTATCCATTGGGTTGCAACTCCACTGTAACCCCGACGCAACTCTCGACGAGCCGCGTCGCCAATTGTGGCTGACAGCAAGACAACGCGAATTGCAGGATTGATGCTTCTCAGCTTCCGAACCAGCCCCGGAAATCTCTGAAAATCCGGCCTGAATGTCCGGCCCCAACTCTCAATGATGTGCGCCTCATCGACGAATATCGCGCTCAGTCTACCTTGAGCTGCGAGCACCCGCTCCGTGCCTGGAAGCGCTGCATCCAGAATCCAACTATTCGCCGTACCTAGCAGCATCTCGGGAGAAGTGATAAGGATTGGAATCTCTCCTCGGAGAAACTCCTGCCGAAGACTCTCGCGCGTATCTTGCGCCAATTCCCCCCTCAGGGATCGAGTCCCTTCAAGGCCTGGAATGGAGCGAAGGGTCTCCTCATGAGCGATTGCCAGCGCTACAGTCGGCACCACCACGACTGCGGTCGGCTTTTCATTTGCCGTCCACCTTCTCCACCAGAGGGGGCCTAGTTCAAAGAGCAGGCTCTTACCCCCACCCGTTGGAATGGTAACCAGCATTGAGGCTCCTGCTGGCATTGAAAGCAGCGCACGAACCGCCGCTTTCTGAGTCGGGCTATGGTAGCTGTGGTATTGCGGAAAAAACTCCACCAATACCTTGTCTGGAATTGCTGGCTCCTGAGGTCTCCTATCTGCCTGGTCAATCGCGATGGCGTTCCAGACCTCTACCGGCAAAGTATCGCTGTTGGGTCTGGCCCTCGCGATCAGGACGAGAGAGTCGTCTTTCAGTTGTATCGATATACCGAATCGGCTTGCGAGGTAGGGCCAATCATCAACTGGAATTGGGAAACCCAAGCGGGGCACACTTGATACCCAATCTTCTAGCCGAAGAATCTCCCTTAGAATAGCGCCAGAGTCGGCGGGCGATTTGCAAGCCGCGAGGGCTCGGAAATGACGAACAAGGGCATGGAGGCGCCATCGAGCACCCGATCCGAGAGGCGAGTTCTCGGCCCGGTATTCGGTCTCTGTTAGAAGTTCGTCAAATGTCCCCGCCTTGTAAGTGCTCATATGGCTTGTACTCCAAGAACGAGGTATACCGAGTCAACTTCAATCTTCTCCGATTCGACGGCGAGCGGAATTCGGCTCACGCATTCCAGATCCAGGAGCGACTGCGCATCATTCTGAGAGGCACGCCAAGTCAAGTATCTTTTGTCATACTTCAGGCTGTTCTGGATTTTTTGCAAGGCATCCCGACGCACCTCCTCGCGCGATGCACGCGTACGCGTGACGGCGTGGGCGACCGCCGCGGAAGTAGCGAGCCAGATTCGCGAGAGCGGCGCGAAGGCATTTAATTCCGCTGGTGTCAGGTCTTCGCCATTTTGGCTTGCGCACATCTTAGCCACGGCTTCCAGTTCTTCTGCTGAAATCTCTCGAATGGGAGGATCTTCGTGGGGAAGCACTTCAATGAGCAGGGATTCTCTGCGGGACGGAGTCTCCTCGAGCACGCGCAGGCGCAGCGCTGGGGGCAATCCATCTTCTCCAAACACATCAAAGTTCGGCGAACATTCGAGCGCAATCGTCAGGAAGAGTCTGCCTTCAAATTGCCTGGAGACGGCCACCTTAGCTGCGGCCGAACGTCCTTCGCCTTCCAATTCAAACTCGCGGACCAGAAAGTCGACCAGGGGGTGGCCAGGTCCAAAGAATTGAACGGAGTCGTCTTGCATCGCTGTGCGATGCTTGAATGTCCCGGAAACGATCTTTCGCCCCTTGTAGGGGAATCTCTCTTGGGGGCCGCGAAAGGAATCCGGATCTGCCACGAATTCTACTTCAGATCCCTCTAGCTCCCTGACCCGAAAACCAAGGTGCTTGGCCCAAGCGAGCAACGCATCTCGACCTCCTCCGAGTTGTTGGGCCTCGATCAGGCCCTTCGCCAGCGCTGTACCCTCGGAGAGTTGGCGTTTTGACGAATCCATGGCGCATTCGAAAGCCTCGTCGCTGCGATTCACCTCGGCGGTGGCTGCTTCCCTTAATTCGCCACGGATGTCATTCAAAGCTCCAGCCCCACGGCGCATCGCGCCAATGATTTGCCTCTGAAGCGCCGGCAAGCCGAATTCCAACCCGCCTATTGACTGATCGTAAACACGAAATATGTCGCGACTGGTCTCGAAAACGGCGCGTTCCATTTCCGCCGGGCCAAGGGCCACTGCTGAAAGAACATCCTGATCCGCTGGCCGGGCGATTCGGTCAAGCCTTCCAATTCTCTGTTCTGTTCGTGAGATAGACCATGGCGTATCCAAATGAACGACAGCGCTAGCAACCTGAAAGTTGCGTCCCTCTCCGCCAAGTTCATCGGACACGAGCACTCGGCAGTCACTGACTCGCTGGAACCGGAGGGCGACCCTACTTAGCTCCGCCTCATTCATCCGAAAATGAAAAACCTCAACCGCGTCAGGCAGCCCGATTCGAACGAAATCTGCAAAGCGGACAACGATGTCCGCGTCCTGACAAAAGACAAGCACCTTGTTGTTCGATTCAAGTCCGAGGTGTGCGTGAATCCATTTTGCCACCGCATGAAATCGGGAGGGAATGCTACGGTCCCGCTCTTTCCACTCTCTTGCAAGGTCTATTGCCGTCGAAAGCCAACGTCGCTCATCGTCGAGAGGAATAGTCCTCGCGAGAATCTTTCCCTGTAGAGACACTTCGTAGCCAGGTTCAGGATCTTGGATCAACCGCTCAAAGAAATTCTCTGGCTGTTCCGGTATTCCTGCATCAAGTCTTCCGCGGCGGAATTCCAGCAATTCGAGCGCGTGCGAAGGACAGATAACGCAGATGCGTTCGTAAAGTAATCGCAAACCTGCGGGAGAAGATTCTGAATCCTCCGGCACCTGCAAGTCCGCCAAGTGGTGGATCAAGTTGATCTCGGAATTGCTGGGCTCGTATTCGATGATGTCGAGACGGCGCACTGGCCACTGCCTGCCCTCAGTCGAAAGCGTCGTTCGCCTGGTTCGGACCAGGCGTTGGTCGATCCTGTGGAATTCTTGGACGTATGGGACCAAATCCTCCACAGCAGCGCTTGATCCGTTGCGCATTTTAGCAGTCAATTCGGCGATGACTGGATCTTCATCCCCAACCCCCTTCCAGAGGCTGGCGAGGAATTCGAGATCGTCGCCATCGAGTTCAGCTGACTCTCGGGTGGCAGCGTCGAGATACCGAATCGTGCCGTTGAGAGCCTGCCAAATCCGTTTCTGTTCCGTGATGTGCTGATTTAGGGCGGCAGTATCGCCTGGCTGATAAGCTTCAGGCGATACCAACGCAAGCAGGCTGGAGAGTCCGGCAAGTTCTTTGCTCGACGGTGTCGCGGAGAGGGCAAGGAAGCCTGGAGACTGGGATGCCAATTGCGCAACGAATGGATAGAGTTGATGGGTGGCGGCGATTCGGTGTGCTTCATCAAGCACGACAAGATCCCATTGCCGCTCGATGATCCAATTGCACAGTTTGGCGGAGCCCATCAATGCCGTGGTCGAGATGATCACTCGCCCTTCTTTGAGGCGTTCGAGAACAAACTTGCCGGCATCGGCTCCGCGCTTGGTCAGGTCTTCCGCTTCCAGAAGTCCAAAGGCTCGGGCTCCGAATCGCAGGTAAATCTCGGTGAACCACTGCCGACTCATGGACCCTGGCGCAATGATCAGGACGCGGAGATTTGGCTTCTCTTGGATGAGAGATTGAAGTACCAGTCCAGCCTCGATTGTCTTGCCGAGACCCACTTCGTCGGCTAGGATAAAGCGCGGCCTGCGACTCGAAAGCACTCGGCGGAGTGCGTACAGTTGATGCCCCATCGGCTCGACACGAACCCCCATGAGGCTGGGAATGCCAGCAGTTTGGGCGTGCCATAATTCGATCATTTTGAGGAAGGATTGACGCTTGCGAAAGTCCTTCGAGGATACCCATATATTGGTCCGGAACATCGAAATTGGGTCTGCGCGGTCCGGCGGAAGAGGTTGAAGTTGCGTCTCTTCCAGAATCACGTCACCGTCATCAGCCCTCACAAGATACCGCCAGAGCCCCTTTGGACCAACTCCCAAATTCTCGACTATCTCACCACCGCAGGGGCCTGAAATCCGATACAGACTGACAGGACTACCGCTGAAGAGTTCAAGCCGACCAAGCGGGGCATCAACCAGATTCATCTCACACTCAGTTTTGGTCCAAAGGAATCGGATTCGGCCTCTATGTGGTCCAGTGGAATGGATTAGGCGCGCAGGGCCGGCGTCGTTATCGCCGATCCTCGTCAGTAGCGATCCTAAAGGGAACATCGTCATAGTCCAGACATGAAAGCACTGTTTGGGACATGATACTACCTGCTATCCATCTGAAGGATTGGGAGGGATCCGCCGGTTACGGCAGGTCCGGCACATATAAATGGAGATGGGCCGATATATGTAGGCAGGCGCAGTTCCTCGGTGCTTGCTGGCCTAAGTGGATTCACCATAGGTCACGCAGGGAGCCTATATGAGCGCAGCCAGCGCCCGACAATGCGTACTCGGCCCATGCTGGACAACTCCCCGCGATCAACCGACTCTGAGACCAAGATTCGTCGAAACATCGATCTGTTTTCGTCGGTTCGCCGCCCCTGTTGCTTATCCGAAACTATACTGAGCAGAAATACCGTGAACCTGTGTTTGATTGAACGCTTTGCGAGCGCAATCGAATGAGCCAGTAATTGGCCGTTGGATCCACTGCAATTGCGCATGAGCAACGGACTTCATGAATTCGTCGGATTCTTCGCGTGAAATCTCTAGTCTCCGCTTCAGCGCACATTTGCGCTGGAAAAGGAGACTCCCCCAATGTCCAAGTATGCTGTGCGAAAACTGTCATTTGTTCTACTCCTCGTACTGTTGACCGGCCCTGTCGGCCGGGCGTTCGCCTCGGGTACGGGCCAAACCTCCACGTCCTCCCCAACATCGAGCAGTTCTCCATCGCCCACCGCGGATGGTATTACCGGGACCGATCCGGAGCCCATCGAACCAGACATCGTGAACATCATTCTCACGCTGCTCAATCTGGCGTAAAATCCAGTCCATAGCGCCCCATGGCGGCCGTCCGAGCGGAGAGGAATGGATGCATTTAACTGATCTTGATCTTCTGTTTTGGACGGCCGGCTTCGGAGCGCATCTAATCCTTTTCTACGTCCTCCTCATCCGCCGCCGTTATAGAGAATTCCCGATTTTCTCTACGTTCATCTTTTCCAATATCGTAAGGACGGTAGCACTCTATTTCGTCGAGCGACATGGGAGCAAAGCCAGCTACTTCTACTCCTTTTGGTCGCTCGGGCTGCTCGACACCGCGTTGCAACTTGCGGTCGTCTACGAGATGTACTTCCGCACTTTTCGCCCCCTCGGGCAATGGGCGCGCGACATTCGAGGCGCGTTATCCTGGCTCTTGGTGGCAATACTTGCTGTTGCCGCGGGCCTGACCTGGCTGGCGGTACCGCCTGTGCGGCTCTGGATGCAGGCAGTTGTCATCAGGAGCAACTTCTTCTCATCCGTCTGCCTGAGCGAACTCTTCGTCGGGATGATTGTCCTTTCAGTAAAGTCAGGACTTCCATGGAAGTCCCATGTCGCTCGAATTTCCCAGGGTCTTGGTGTTTATTCCGGCATCGACCTGTTGATCGAGACCGGGCACAGCTACTTCGGCGCGAGCCGGAGCACGCAGGTTTACGCTGTGCTGTCCCACTTCCGTATGAGTGCCTATCTGGTTTGCGTTGCGTACTGGATCGTCATGCTTTGGCGCAATGCCCCAGAACCGAGAAAGCTACCAGACAGCTTGCGCGGGCAGTTGATCCGGCTGCAGCGTTCTGTGGACTCGGACCTTGACAAAATTCGCGTGAGGAAATGATGGTGAACACTCGCACGATCGTCTATTTATTCTCGGTCGCGATTCTTGTGACAGCACTTCTGGTGATCGCCGCGCATTATCTTCGTCGCGCCCGGAGATCTTCACGAAATGATTGGGAGAACCTTTTGAAACGGTTGACTGCTGTGGACCGCACTTCCATTGCGGAGGTCGCGCTCGACATTATCGACGAGTCTGGGCAACAGCGAAGGGATGAGGGCAGCGCGACCCTCGATCCGGAAAAGATATGGAAGCTGGTGGGCGGGCTCGACGGCCTGGAAGTGCTGGAGGCAAATTGCGCCGTACTGATCGATTTAGCATTTTACGTTCAACAGTGGTATCCCGAGGCGCTTCTTGTGACAGAGCAGATGCGTCTAAGCGCCAGGGAAATCCAGTGGCATGTCGAAAGACTTCGCAGCGCAAAGAGGACCGGCAAGCTGGAGAGCGCTTTTCCCATGTATGCCCAACGCGCGGTCGCGACGTATTATCTTATGACGCGCAGGCTACTTGCTCTTTATGAATTGGGCAACCATGTCATGCTGACCGATTTGGAGAGGACTCTCTGACGAGATGTGAGCGGTATGTGAAGTACAGGTGCTAGGAAGGCAGGCGTGCCGCCTGAAGCCGTTTCCACTGATCGGGGAGCCAGTTTTGCAGCTCACTTTTGCGCACCTGCGATAAGTTCGTCAGCAACTGCGTGAGATACAGCTGCGGATCTACATCGTGCCGGCGACAAGTGCTGGTGAGGCTTGCCAGGATCGCTGCCGTCCTGCCGCCGCGCGGATTTCCCACGAAGAGACTGTTCTTGCGATTGAGAACCACGCGCTTCATCTCTCGTTCCGAGACGTTGTTGTCGATAGCCACGGCGCCGTCCGAGCAGAACACGTTCAGTTCCGTCCATTGGCTTAGCGCGTAGTTCACCGCTTCGGCCATGGGATGCTTGGGCAGCAACTGTTCCTTCCATGTAAGGAACTTCTCGCGCAGTTGCGCCAACACCGGCGCCGACTCTTCCTGGCGCAGTTCGAGCCGCGCCATTACGGATAGATCCCTGGCCTGCTTTTCGACCGCATAGAGCACACGCACCATCTCGATCGCTTCTCGCGCGATCTCAGGGGCGGTCTTCTCCGCCTCGATGACTTTGCGGCGCAGGTGTGCCCAGCATCCGGCACGCGTGATCTCGTTGCCCGCAACGACGCCGTTGTAGCCGCCGTAAGCGTCTGCAAGCAGAACCTGACGATAATCTTTCAGGAAATACTTCGGCCCATCGCGACCGCGGTTGAGCGTGAAGTCGAACACATTGTACGGATAGTCATCGTCGCCGACATAGACCCACATGCGAGCGTTGGTGGTTTTGCCCTTACTCAACATAGGCATGATCGTATCGTCGGTTGCCACCACATGCGAAGTCCGTACTCGCTCCGCCATCAACGCCCACAGTGGTTCGGCTAGATCGGCGATGTCTCCGCACCATACAGACTGTGTGGCCCGCGAGATCTCGAATCCCTGCCGCTCAAAGATGTCCTCCAAACGGTATAACGGGAGGTAATCTGAAAATTTGCTGGTCGCGATGTATGCCAACAACCCTGGCCCGGCCATGCCCTTGTCGATTGCCATCTCCGGCTTGGCTGCAGTTTCCATCTGCGGGTTGTTGCCGTTGTTCTCGCAGCCCGCGCAAGCATACTTCCTGCGCACATGATGGATCCGTACGAAGTGGCCGGGAAGATATTCCACCTGCCAGCTTTCATCCGTGCCGATCTCCTTGCGCTCAATTCCGCAGCAGGGGCAGGCACGCTCAGCCGCATTCAATTCGTGGACTTGCGTGGTTACAGGAAGATTTTCGAAGTTAGCAAGATTGCGCCTCCCCTTGCGCCGCTTCACGCGTCGAAGTTCTTCTGCCGGTTCTGTGCGCAATGGAACGTCCGCCGGATTAACCGGCTTCAGATCCATCCCCTCGGCGAAGTTCAGAAGCATCTGCGTCAGATCACCCGTGGATTGCAGACGATCGGCGCGTGGACCGTAATACCACTTGCGAAATCGATCCAATTCCAGCTGCAGCCGAAGATTCTCAACCTGAAGATCGTTGGCTCGCCTGGTCTGCTCTTCGGCACGCTGACTCTGCTTATCGCGCTCATCCATAAGCGCGATCAGCATGACCTTCAGCGCCTGGCTGTCATCGGGCAGAGAGACCAAGTTGGTTTCGTTGTCCACTTACTTATTAGATGTAAGTGGGAGCGATGCATAACTCACCCTATAACTCTTTGGGGGTTGATTCTGTTGGTTCCGGCTGAGCGTTCATAACGTGGCACACGTTTCAGCTTCGACATGTCGATCCCATCAAGGATCATCGCCAACTCACTCGCTCGCAACTCAACGGAACGTGTTCCAGCGTCCAACCGAGGCAGCTTGAAAACTCCTGCCTCAAGCCGCTTGTAACTCACCCAAGAATGCACAGACAACGATCGCAGCAAAGGGTCTTGTGCTGGTGACGCATCCATTTCATCCACTCAGCGGGCAGCAGTTGCCTTGCGTAGGGAAACGATACAACCGCTATGGGACGACCTTGCTGTTGGAGTCCGATGACGGTGCAGTTTTCTCGGTTCGGCCACAGTGGACGGACGTTGTTGCCCCTGATCCCGAGATGGTTATGGGCAGGCAGCGAGCGCTTTTCCGCGTAGCGGACTTGCTTGAACTTGCCCGTCTATTGGATCGGCTCCGCAGACGCGATGTGCCGGAGGACTGCAGATGAAACGTAAGGTAAATTTCGCCGCGAGTGTAAGCACAAATACGCCGCTACGTGGCAGGGGTAGTGCGGGGCGTATGGATAAATACCATTATGAATCAAAGTATGCAATAGGATTTGTTCTTGACATTTGCCGCAATTGCGGCATAATTAAGCGAACGATCGGCAGGCCGATCCGCGGAGATTCCGGTGTCCGCCAAAAGCGACAGCAAGCAGGCCAAAGTCCGTGCCCTCATCGAGGAGGGCACGCTGAATCTGGCCCCCGAGAAGGTCCAGGATCCGAAGTTCCGCGATGGCGAGTTCTTCGATCCGCACGACATCGTGCAGGTCAAGTACGAGATGCTGCGCCGCGTATCGGTAGAGAATGCGTCGGTGACCAGTGCGACAGAAGAGTACGGCGTTTCGAGGCCGACCTACTATCAGACAAGAGCCAGCTTCGAGGAAGCGGGTATCGCCGGATTAGCACCCAGGAAGCGGGGTCCGCAAGGTCCACACAAGGTGCGGGGCGCGGTGCTGGCATTTATTCAAGAGAAACGGATGGATGGCGAGCCCATTCGAGCGCGCCAGCTGGCCGAGCAGATCCGGAAGAAATTCGATCTCGATATCCACCCGAGGACGATCGAGCGAGCAGTTGCGGTAAAAAAAACTGTGCGCTGACGCTCGGTGGAGTGCGTTCGGAGTGGCTGGCGAACGCTGCGTCGCAATACGAAGCTCTTCGCAATGGCGCGCTCGGCCATGTGCTGGCGCCCGAGGCTCGATGGGGGCTTCTACTTTTTCTTCGTCGCGGCATGTGGGGATGGGCACAGGCGATAGTTACGGCTGGCGCGAGTTCGCCGCAGCCGGGACCAGAAGAGCCGTTGAGCTTCCCCACGGCGAAAGAATCAAGAGCCGTTATTCATATCTTCGCAGCCATGGCTATGAACGCTGAGCCTCGAGGAGCGACACCATGAGCGATTCCTTGAAAGTGCAGCCTCATCATCTCGAACGAGGTGCCTACCTGTATGTTCGACAGTCATCCATGCGGCAAGTCATCGAGAATGTGGAGAGCACGAAGCGCCAATACGCTTTGCGCGGTCGGGCCGTGGCGCTCGGCTGGCACGAGGATCAGATCATCGTGGTAGACAGCGATCAAGGTGAGTCGGGCGCTTCGGCGGCTTGGCGTGAGGGCTTCCAGCACCTGGTTGCTGAGGTGAGTCTGGGCCGCGCGGGAATCGTAATGGGACTGGAAGTGTCGCGCCTTGCGAGGAATAACGCGGACTGGCATCGATTGCTGGAGATCTGTGCGTTGGCCGATGCCCTGATCCTCGATGAAGATGGCGTCTACGATCCGGCGAACTTCAACGACCGTCTGCTGCTGGGCCTAAAAGGAACCATGAGCGAAGCCGAATTGCACGTTCTTAAGGCCAGGCTTCGCGGTGGAATCCTGAATAAAGTGCGGCGAGGCGAGTATCGTTGTCCGCTGCCCACGGGTCTTGTTTACGACGAGGCAGGCAACGTGACGCTTGATCCCGACACTCAAATCCGCGACACCATCGCCCACTTTTTCGAGACGTTCTCCCGCGTTGGCTCGGCGTGCCAGACGGTGAAGGCGTTCCGGAGGGAGGGCCTTGGTTTTCCTTCCCGGCGGACTGGCAGCGCTACTGTGTTCCGGCCGCTGACCGCCTCGACCGCCATGCGAGTGCTGAGCAATCCCCGGTTAGCAGGCGCCTACGTGTATGGACGCCGACGCTACCGGCGAGGTACGGAGGGCACAAAGCATATCGTCAGAAAACTCGACTGCGGGGAGTGGCAGGCTTGCATCCCAAACGCGCACCCCGGCTACATCAGCTGGGAGCAATACCAACAGAATCTGAAGCTGCTCGCGTCCAATGGCCGGGGCTATGAACTGGCGCGCGGATCGCCGCCGCGGAAGGGAGCGGCGTTGCTCCAGGGGCGTGCCATATGCGGTCGATGCGGCAGACATCTCCGCGTTGCCTATCGCTCCACGCGGGGCAAGCAAGAGGCTTGGTATGTCTGCGACCGCGCACATGGTTATCTCGGTGATCGGGACTGCCAATCCATAGCCGGCCCAGTGGTCGACGAGGCCATCGGAGCTCTCATCACCGAGAGAATGACGCCTGCTGCCGTCGAGTTAGCGCTGGAGATCCGGCGAGAGATCGAAACCCGACAGGAAGAGGCCGACCGGCTGCGCTGCCGCGCCATCGAGCGCGCGCAGTTCGAAGCCGATCTGGCACAACGCCGATTCATGCTGGTCGACCCGGCGAATCGTCTAGTCGCCGACACCCTCGAGGCGGAATGGAACAACAAACTGCACACTCTGGCTCAGACACGAGAGGAACGAGAACGCGCGCGTCAACAGGACCAGTTCCTGCTCGACGATGCAATTCGTCAGCGGCTAGTCACGATGACGACAGACTTCAGGAAACTCTGGAATGATCCAACTACACCGAACCGGGAGCGCAAACGGCTCCTTGCTTACATAATCGAGGACGCTACGTTAATCAAACTGCCGGAAGAAGGCATCACCAAGATCCACGTGCGCTTCAAGGGTGGAAAGACAGAAACGCTGACCACACTGAACCCCAAATCCTCTGCGCAGCAGATCAAAACACCGCCTATGATCGTCCAACTCGTCGACAAGCTTCTCGACGATCACATCTATGCCGAGATCGCCAGCATCCTCAACGAGCAGGGGCTTCATCCCGGCGGATCAGCTAGGCCAGGGCGCGGCCAAACTTGCTTCACCGCGTTGCGCGTCGCCTATCTCGTCCATACATACGCGCTGCGCTCTCGCTTCGACCGGCTTCGCGACCGCGGTATGTTGACGGCAGCAGAGGCGGCGACTCGCCTCAGCGTGCACGAAGCAACGGTTGTACACTGGGCGGGACATGGCTTGATCACCAGACACGCCCACAATGCGCACGCATATCTCTACGAGTTGCCAAAGTCACACTTACCGGCAAAGCATAATAGTCGATGGGACCGGGTCTCTGATCGGGCTGCTGCCTTCAAAGCAGGGAAAGAACAAAACCTTCCGATGCAATCGAAAGAGGTGTAGTGTGAAGCCAGTTACTTGTACCACAAAACAAATCCGTCGCGATCCCATGTCAAGATCTTCAATCTGTCTCCACGACGCGAGCGGAACACGAACAGACTGTTGCCGGAAGGATCCTGGCCGATTACCGATTTCACTCGCTCCGCGAGACGGTCGAAACCGCAGCGCATGTCGGTAGGCTCTGTGGCCAACCAGATGCGCGGACCCTGCGCACCATCCAGTGCATGCAGACTAGGGAGTCCGATCATGCCTCGGCCTCAAGCACAGCCAGCAATGCACGCAGGTGATTCGCATCGAATCCGGACTCTACAAAGAGGCTGCGCCCTTTGCCCAGGCGAATCTCGATCGATGGATAACGTTCCGGAGCCGGCTTTCGTTGCTCGCTCGGCTCCTTCACTTTCACTTCTACAAACTTCGCCGCCTCGCCCTCCCGAATCCGCTTCTTCCAGTCGTAGAACTGCGAATCACGAATCCCGCGGTCACGACAGAATGCTGCCACCGTTTGCCCGCTTGAGAGCTGTTCCAAAACCAGCCCACGCCACTTCGCACACTGCTCCGTGTTGTTGTGCCTCATTACACAAATCTGCCGCACAAACCACAGCAAACCAAGATGAGGTCTACAGAGCGCTCACGACGAGATGATGCGGGGCCGATCGCTGATCTCCGCGAGATTCGGTGTTCACACAGCGTCTGGCCACTCCGGGCTTCGGTCTACGCTGCAGAAGATGGCTCTTCCAAACACATCAGAACGGCGGTGACGCGGCCGATCACCTCGACTTCTTTCCGGTATCGCCAGCGTTGACCGGTCGCATAGGAGAGCATATGTGGAACCAGGGTCAGCCATTCCGCATTCTTGTCAAGTTCGCACCAGCCGCAAAAATAGCCAGCATGTGTCAGAAGGAAATAGATTGGGCGATCGAATTCATTCGTCCACTCTCTCCGATGAGCGATCGAACGTCGCT
>Ga0224530_1000218_pt1 | contig 40837 bp, 25 predicted proteins | sample CBST75metaG_FD_179873 | JGI IMG/M metagenome (GOLD analysis project Ga0224530, IMG submission 179873) | Peat soil microbial communities from Stordalen Mire, Sweden - C.B.S.T75 | ecosystem: Environmental > Terrestrial > Soil > Wetlands > Peat | place: Sweden: Norrbotten County, Stordalen Mire...
AGCCAGAACATGGGACAGAAGGATGAACCAGGACCAAGTGAAAATCTACTGGCAGTTTACACGTCGAAAAGCTCGACTGAAGTTCCGCTATGAAAGAACTGGTTTCATCCGGTCAGAGACCTAGTTTGCTGCGTAGCGCCGCAGCGATGACAAAAGGTGGCCATGGCCAAACCTTCATTTTGAACTTGCCACCGATCGTACATTATTGATCCGGCCCTATTGGATTGATACGGCGCAGAGCAAAAGCAACCGCAGATCCTTCGACTTCGCTGCGCTCCGCTCAGGATGACAGTTCTGAGGTAATGCACTCCTTCAGGGCCGGATCAATAGTTCAGACTGTTCTGCTGTGTAGATAAGAAAGTCTTCTTGAATCCCCAGCCAGATCAGGCACCCCAGCCCATGCACTAGCCACTCCAGCCAGTTCAGATCCTCCATCTGGCTCTAGGAACTTGTTGAAAAACGTTCAAAGCCACACGCGGCATGAAATCAAATCGCGCCACAAGGCCCATAGCGCGATCGGCGGCATCTCGATGATGGTTTTGGTATCACGATTTTTGCCGTATTCCGGGACTCGTAAGTGTTTTTCAACAAGTTCCTAGGTTCGGAGTCTATAGGCAAAGTTCCCGGAGAGAATGCTTCTTTCTCTGTCCCGCCAGGCAGGCGGCTCGATGGGTGGATATATGTTACCAACTCGTCGCAAAACAGGACTAAATCGCGCTAAAAACGCCTCTATTTGCGCTAAAATCACGGACTTTTGCGTGTTTTATGCCGCTTCTAAACCGGGGTATGGGCCCAATGACTCGGCCTGCCGGCAGACCTTTTATGCCCGGCGCACCGGCTTGCCGCAATCCGCGGGCTCATCGACCGAATGGACCTCCCGATCAGTCGACCTGCAAGCCCACGGATTGCGCATGCATACGCCGGACGCTATTTGCCTTCGCTCAGCGTGTTCTTGATGAAGGCCGCGACGCGGTCGTGGAGCTGCTTGAGAGACTCATCGCGGACGTAGACCATGTGCCCCGACTCATACCAGGAGTACTCGATGTTCTTGGCCAGCGACTGGGGAATCGGCAGGTGCTTTTCTTCGTAGACGGCGGCGAAGAAGGGCGTGGCCAAATCGTAGTAGCCGCCATTGACCATCACGTGCAGGCGCGGATTGGTCTTGAGGGCGTCGGCCAAGTCGTTGGCAACATTGAGGCTGATGGGATTGCCGCGGTGGACGGTGCTCCATTGGGTGCTCCCGAACTGGGCTTGCGGCAGGTAGGTTTGGCCTTCCCCGTATTTCAGGTCGCGGCGCACATAGTCGTTAAACAGCGACACGTAAGCCGAAGAAATAGCAGAACTTTGCGGATCGTACTCCGCCTGCTCGCTCAGCGGATTCAGGTTCGGTCCGGAGTAGCGCGTATCCAGCCGTCCGGTGGTCAGGTTCTGGTCGTCCTGCAAGGTCTTCTCAAATTCGCCGCCGTTGACGCGCAGATTCGCTTTGAGCAAATAGGCGACCGGCAGCCCGATAAACTCGTGCAGCTTCTCCGCGACCGTCTGCTTCTCCGCGTCCGTGAGGTCCGTACCCAGGGCCAACGCGTGCGCATAGGGGCCCATGGCAAAGTCTTCTGCTTCTTTCAGGAAAGGCTCAAGAGCAGCGGGCTGAGTGGGTAACTTCTTGTGATACCAGGCAGTTGCGGCATACGTGGGCAGCGCCAATTCATAGGGAAGATCCACGCCGGGATTGCCGCTGGGGCCGTCGATGTCGGTGGTGAAGTTGAAGATCTGCGACAGCAGGATCACGCCGTTCAAATCGATATTCTTCTGGTTCTCCAGGACGTTGGCCAGGACGGCGGAGCGGGTGGTGCCGTAGCTTTCGCCGAACAGGTACTTGGGCGAGTTCCAGCGGTTGTACTTGGTGATGAAGCGGGCGATGAAGCGGGCAAAGGCGTTGGCGTCCTCGTCCACGCCCCAGAAGGCCTTTTCCGGGTCCTTGCCGGTGAGGCGGCCAAAGCCGGTGCCGGGCATGTCGATGAACACAAGGTCGCTGGTGTCGAGCAGCGAGGACGCGTTATCGACCATCTTGTAGGGCGCGGCGGGCAGGTGCTGGTCGCCCAGGGTCACTACATGCTTGGGGCCGAGCGAGCCCATGTGCAGCCAGACGGTGGAGCTGCCGGGGCCGCCATTATAGAAGAAGGTGATGGGGCGGTCTTCGGCCTTCGCGTCCTTTTTGAAATAAGCCACATAGAAAATGTGGGCCAGGGGAGCCGCGTCCTTGGCTTCCTTGGGCTCATTCAGGGCTAACTGGCTGCCGGGCTGGGGTTTGCCGTCGAGGCCAAGCTGCGCGTCCTGCACGTCTGTGGCGCCCACGGTGAGGGTACCGGCAATGGCGGTGTAGGCAATGTGCTGGCCACCCGCATCCAAGACGCCCTGGGTGGCGACTTCGGTGGGTGGAGCTTTTTCCGCGGCGACTGCGGCCTTGGGGGCGGCAGGGGTGTCTTCGGCGCGGGTGAGAGCGGGTAAGGCAACAAGAGATGCCGCGAGCAAGGCCGCTGGCACGCAAGGAGCAAGACGCATCAAGGAGTCTCCAGAGATGAATTTTTAAATGAGAGGCCAGTATAGAGCTTGCTGGCCGGTGCGATCCCACAACGCCGCAAACCAGGGGAAGCTGGGACGGGGCACCCAGGGGGCCTATCGATGCCGATCGAACGAGGCTGTTGTCAGACAGATTGCGCGATGGGAGAGGGGGAAGTCAAGAGTCAAAAGGTCGCTTTGCCGGGCGATGGAACGGCGGAATCTCGATTGGAAGGAATGAGGCTCAGGCTGGGCTGCGATGGGGCCGACCTTGCCTGATCTGGCTTGCGCTCTTCCGGGTGCCGATCCATGGGCGATCAAGCAGGCAAGCAATCTTGAAACGCTCTCCTTGACAATCTAGGAGAGCGTTGGTAGCTTCTTTCCTAGAACGTCGAGGAGAGAAGCGAATGGCGCATGAAAAGCCGAACGGACAGTTGGACTTATTGCAGGGGACGCTGGATCTGCTGATTTTAAAAGCGGTTTCCTTGGGGCCGTTGCATGGGTACGGGGTGCTTTTGCGCATTCAGCAGATCTCTGGCGAGGAGTTGGTGATCCAGCAGGGCTCGCTTTACCCGGCGCTTTACCGCTTGGAGCATCAAGGGGTGATTGCCAGTGAATGGGGCGAGAGCGAGAACAACCGCAAGGCAAAGTTTTACCAGCTGACCGCTGCGGGCCGTGACCGCCTGGAAGCGGAAACCGAGAAGTGGAAGCGCATGGCGGGAATTATCGGGACCGTCCTGCTGGCCACCCCGGAGGGCGCATGAGCCTGCGTTTCCTCTTCGCCCGCGTGCTGGACCAACCCCGGTCGTGGCTCCGTGCGGTTGCGCGGCGCAACCACCTTGAGGCGGAGATGGAGGCCGAGCTGGCCTTCCACCTTGAGCAATTGACGGCGGACCTGATCCGCGCCGGAAAGACCCCCAAGGAAGCTGCGCGGCAGGCTCGCATTGCCCTGGGTGCGGTGACGGTACACAAGGAAGGCATGCGCGCTTCGTTGGGCCTGCGCTGGTGGGATGAGTTCTGGGCCGACCTGCGCTACGGTATGCGGTACCTGCGCAAGAACCTGGGATTTACGGCCATTGCGGCCACTTCTCTGGCGCTGGCTGTCGGCGCGAATACGACGATTTTCTCTCTGGCCAAGCAAGTACTGTATGACCGGCTCAAGGCGCCGCATGCCGAGCAGCTCAGAATGCTGCGTTGGGACGGCGACGGCAAGGTGGCCGTCCATGCGATGTGGGGCGACTTCGATTCGACGCCAGGCGGAGGAATGACTGCCTCAGTCTTTTCTTATCCCGCCTACCAGGACTTGCGCGCTCGGAATGTCGTCCTCGAAGACCTCTTTGCCTACAAAGAAGACGGCATGAATGCCACCATCCAAGGCAATGCCCAGCGTGTCGTCGTAGAGATGCTCTCCGGCAACACCTACGGCGCTTTGGGTGTGAAACCGCAGTTAGGACGTTTGATCCAACCCTCGGACGATTCCGCGGCCGGCTCCGGCGCTGTGGCGGTTATCAGCGATAGTCTCTGGGAGCGGGAATATGGCCGTGCAAGGTCCGTACTGGGGCAAACCATCAAGCTGAATCAGACCGTGATGACGATTGTCGGGGTGAATCCGCGCACGTTCACGGGGGTGAAGAATGTTCAAGAATCGCCGGACATTTTTGTGCCGATCAGCCTGCAGCCCCTGATTGATCCGAGGCGCGGCAAAGTGCCACTGCTTGCCGATCCGAATATGTGGTGGGTCAACATCATGGCCCGGGCCAAACCAGGGGTGCAGGACTCCGCGGCGCAGGCTGCTTTGAATGTGCAGTTGACGGCGGTGATTCGCAACACGATGCATGTGAATTCGGGCGACACGATGCCGCATCTTGTGCTTGCCGACGGCAGCCGCGGACTGCATTTCACCGACAGAATGTTCAAGAAGCCGCTGTTTGTGTTGCTCGGGTTCACCGGTTTGGTGCTCCTGCTGGCTTGCGCAAATATCGCCAACCTGCTGTTGGCGCGCGGAACCCAACGGCAACGCGAGATGAGTGTGCGCCTGGCATTAGGCGCAGGACGCGCGCGCATTCTGCGCCAGTTGCTGACGGAGAGCCTTTTGTTGGCGGGGCTTGGCGGGTTAGGCGGACTTCTGCTGAGCTTTGCCGGGCGCAACGCAATTCCCAAGCTGCTGGCCAATCCTTGGGAGCGAAGCGGTTTCAATCTCTCCTTCGACTGGGGCGTCTTCCTTTTTGCCGCGGGGGTAACTGTCTTGACGGGGATGCTGTTCGGTCTAGCTCCCGCATGGCTGGCCGCGCGAACCGAGGTGAGCAGCAGCCTGAAGGCAACGGCCCAGACGGCAACCCGCCGCCGCAAGGGCCTGGGAGGAAAGGCTGTTGTTGTTTTCCAGATCGCACTGTCAACCATGTTGGTTGTGGGCGCGGGCCTGTTTCTGCGCACTACCATGGCCCTCAACTCAGTGGATGTGGGCTTCAAGACCGACCATCTGTTGCTCTTCGAAATCAATCCTCCGGCCAAACTCTATCCCGCAGGCAAGGATGTGCTGTTGCATGCGCAACTGGAGCAGGGCTTTGCCGCAGTGCCCGGAGTGGAGAAGGTTGCAGCCGGATCGTTGGCCTACATTGCCGAGAATATGTCGAACGCCGACTTCTTGCCCGAAGGGGAGAGCTTCGATGCGAACAAGCGGCAAGAAGAAGATCTCAACGAGGTCGGCGCCAATTTCTTTCAAACGATGGGAATCCCGGTGATTGCAGGACGCAGCTTTGGTCCGCAGGACATTGCAACCTCGCCAAAAGTCGGGATCATCAACCAGAGTTTGGCGCGGAAGAGATTTCCGAACACGAATCCGATAGGGAGGCGATTCAAAGCCGACAGGGAAGTGGGCAGTGAGTGGATTCAGATTGTCGGTATCTGCGGCGATACACGCTATGCGGGATTGCGCGACGATCCTCCGGCGCAGTTCTTCCTGCCCTTTGCACAGCAACCCGAGGTGGGCGGCATGACCTATCAGATTCGCACCCGCCTTGAAGCCGCAGCCCTCGTGCCCGCGCTGCGCCGGGTTGTTCAATCGGTGGATCGCGACCTGCCGATGGTGGATGTGCGCACCCAGCGCGAACAGATCGACGCCACGATGAAGATGGAGCGTGTTTTTTCCGCGCTGACAGCGAGCTTTGGCGTCTTGGCTTTGGCGTTGGCCTGCGTAGGCATCTATGGAATCATGGCCTACTCGGTGGCGAGTCGCAGGAATGAGATTGGAATTCGCCTTGCGTTGGGAGCCCTGCCGGGTCAGGTGCGCGGAATGATTCTGGGTGAAAGCATCTGGTTGGCGTCAGCCGGGATTGGGGCCGGCGTAGTCTCGGCGCTGCTGTTGATGCGGCTGATCAAATCGATGCTCTATGGGGTTCAAGCCTACGATCCAGTCTCCATTTCGGCAGGCGTGTTGCTGCTGTTGGCGGTTGCTCTTGGAGCAGGCTGGATTCCTGCGCGCAGCGCGGCGATCGTTCAACCCATCGAGGCGCTGCGGCATGAATGATCGATGCCGCTGGAGTTTCCCAAGCCGCGGCGAAAAAATGGAACAACGATCATATTTCCTCGAACCTTTCCACTAGAACGGTCTTGAGCCGCGACCTATGCACTTGGATTCGTTCCTTATACTCGATCAGGCCGAGATCGCGGAAGCGGTTCATAAAGAAGCTGACACGGGAACGGGTTGTGCCGATCATCTCAGCCAAGGTCTCCTGCGTAATTGGGGGAAGGAATACTTTGGCTTCATTCGGCTTTCGAGAATCGGCCATGAGGAGGAGCATGCGCGCCAAGCGCTTTTCACTGGAGTTCAATATCTGGTCGACAAGATCTGCCTGCGTGCGGAGGCTGCGGGACAGAAGACACGACAGGAAGTGGTCAGCGAAAACAGGCTCCTGATGTAAGATGCGGATCATATCTTCTCTGGCGATTTTGAGCGCAGCACACGTGTTCACCGCCATTGCCGTTGCCAAACGCACTCGAGGCACCGTCGTCAGGGATTCTTCTCCAAAGAAATCGCCTGGGGAGAGAAGTGTAATGGTGGCCTGTTTGCCTTTCTCTGAAACAACAAAGAGCTTTACGCGGCCATTCAATAAACAAAACACGGAGTCCGCTGGATCACCCTGGGAGAAAAAGCAAAGATCTGATTCCAATTCAACGACTCGCTGACCGACGCCGGTGTTCGCAAGAAAGGCGGCAGGTCCAGACGGTTTTGGATTCTTATCATTCATCATTCAGATTTCCTCCATTTTGGAGTGACAAGCTATGCGAGACAAGAGCGGTGCCACTCGCCGGATTCATGGGTTGTCGGTTGGTTTGGCTGCGAGGTATCGGGCTTGTCTTGGGAACTCTGCCGTCCAGCCAGGACGATAGCTGGAGACTGGACAAACGCCGGTTTCATGGCTAGGCCGTTGTGCCAGATGCCAACGCGAATACCATCGAGCAGAGCAGACCCTGGATGGTAATAACTCGGATGCAACGTAGCATAGAGGTTTACCTCCTGAATGGGGCATTGGCCGTTCTGGCTCTGATCAGAGCAAGGAGGTATCCAAACTGCAAGTTTATGAAAAATAGGAAGTTGATAGATGCCGCAAGATCACAAAATAAAAAGAACAGGAAATTATTACATTGCTGTTTGTAAGAAATTCCCAGAACGCCTCATGGAGCTTTCTGAGGAGTTCGAAATAACATGCGCAATCGGTGTATTTGAGCTCATGTTGGGCTGACTTAGCAGGCCACTCAGGCTTCCTTTAACTCAAAATCGAGCTATCGCCGGCGAGGCCAACCCTGCCTGAGTAGGGTTGTACTCTCCCAGGTCCGAAACTCCGGACCTGGGGCACCCAATTCTATGCGGGAAGAAGAGTTAGTAGCGGCTATTTCTGTTCCTTGTCGAAAGGTTGCTTTTCGGTGATGCGGGGGCGGTCCTCGGATTTGAGTTCCTTGGAGACCTGTTCGACTTCGCGGAAGACGCGGAGGAGATTGCCGCCCAGGATCTTGCGGCAGTCTTCGGCGGAGTAGCCGCGAGCCATGAGGGCGGCGGTGATCTTGGGCAGGTCGGCAGTGGAGTCCATGCCTTCGGGCAACTGACCGCTGACGCCGTCGAAGTCCGAACCGATGCCGACGTGATCGATGCCGGCCACCTTGGCGATGTGGTCGATGTGATCGATGAGGATGGAGAACGGCGGACGTGGGATGCGGTCGACGTACTGGCGTTGGAGCTTCTCGATTTCGTCGTAGGGAACGGGCTTGCCCTCGGCCTTGGCCTTGTCTTTGAGGGCCTGGGCGGCCTTGTCGGCTTCCGGCTTGATCGCCTTGTACGCATCGCGCCAGGGCTGGGAGAGGAAGCCGTTAAAGAAGTTGACCTGGATGACGCCGCCTTTGGACTCGGGGCCGCCGGAGCGGGCCACGGCGCGCAGCATGTCGTCCGTCATGTTGCGGGGTGCGTCACAGAGGGCACGTGCGTCGGAGTGGGAGGCGATGACCGGGGCGCGGCTGATGATGAGGGTGCGGAAGAAGGTGCGGTCGGAGACGTGGGAGACGTCAACCATCATGCCCAGGCGGTTCATCTCGTAGACAACGTCCTTGCCGAACTCGTTGAGGCCTTCGGTGGTGTGGGGGATGGACTTGTCGTCGATGTCGCCAGAGCTGTCGGCCCAGCCGTTGGAGTTGGCCCAGGTGAGTGTCATGTAGCGCACACCGAGAGCGTAGTACTGGCGCAGGAGAGGGATGGAATCTTCAATGGAGTGGCCGCCCTCAATGCCCATGAGCGCGGCAAACTTGCGGTCGCGATGGGCCTGCTCAATGCCGGCGGGCGAGGTGACGAACTCGATCTGATCGGGATGGTGGGCGACTTGCTGCTTGACCGCGTCGATTAGCTCGAGAGTACGGCGGGCGTACTGGCCCTTGTACTGCTCCGGCTCGACCCAGATGGAGAAGAACTCCGCGCCCAGGTTGCCTTTGTGGACGGAGTCGAGGTTCAGGTTGCCGCCGCCGAGGGGCTCGGCGAGGTCGAAGTGCTCATCGACAAAGCGCTGGGGGGTGTCGGCGTGGGTGTCAATGACGATGGCGGAGCGATGAACCGATTCGGGGCTTTGCGTTTTTGGCATGGGTTGGGCGGTGTGAGGGGCCTGGGTTTGGGCGTACGTCAAGGCCGGGACGACGAAGAGCAACAGGGCGAGCGAGAGGTGGGTACGCATAGGCTTGGGGTCCAGTATAGACCGGCACCTGCGGTTGGGCTGGCGATGGTTGTGACAGGGCAGTCGCAGGGAGGGATTCGTGCCGGGGAAAGGCCGCGAAAATGCCATCGGAGGAGTTCACCAGAGAGTTTGTCGAGCGTATTCGCAGCGACCTTCCGGGGCGCTACTGCTGTTTGGCCTGCCTACCCAGGATTGCGCTGCGCTCTATCCTGGGCTAGTTTCGGCGGCTCCCTCCGGGAGCGAGTGCGTTTGTGTATCGGCCCATTTTCATGCCTGGTTGCGAGCCGAAGGAGCATGGTTTCCCAGGTCCCAAAAGCGGGACCTGGGAAACCAATCATCTTCATAACCGCACTACCCGAGACGGCGGCTAGAAGTCCTCGGCTTCTTCGACTGCGGGGAGGACATCGTTTTCGCCGGCGACCCAGACATAGAGGGTGGGCAGGAGAAAGACGCCGATGACCAGGTTGGCGATGAGGCCGCCGACGATGACGATGGCGAAGGGGCGCTGCGAGTCCGAACCAATGGCGTGAGACAGCGCCGCGGGGAGAAGGCCCAGCGTGGCCACCAGCATGGTCATCATGATGGGCCGCAGACGGAGGACCGCGCCCTCGACCGCAGCTTCGACGATGTGGCCTTCGGTGGTTTCTTCCATACCCTTGCGGCGGGAGCGCAACTGGTTGATGAACTCGATCATGATGACGCCGGTTTGCACCGAGACGCCGAACAGCGCCAGGAAGCCGACCGCCGAAGAGACCGAGAAGTTGGTGTGGGTGAGGAACAGCGCCAGCGGGCCGCCGATGGAGGCCATGACCACCGAGACCAGGATGAGCATGGCCCACTTGTAGGAGCGGAACATGGTGTAGAGGATGAGGAAGATCACCAGGACGGTGACGGGAACGACCAGGGCCATGCGCTTGTTGGCGCGCTTCTGGCTCTCGTATTCGCCGGCCCACTCGAGGTGATAGCCGGAGGGCAGTTTGACGTTGTGTTCGACCTTGTGGATGGCCTCTTCGACCGTGGAGCCGAGGTCGCGTCCTTTGACGGCATACTTGATGGCGATGTAACGCTGGCCGCCTTCGCGGTTGATTTCCTCAGCGCCGTCGTCGGTGGAGATCTTGGTGAGCTGGGCCAGGGAGACGCGCTCGCCCGAAGGAGCCAGGAGACGCACATTCTCGATGGCTTCGCGGGTGTCGCGGTAGGGCTGCTGATAGCGCAGGGTGACGTCGTAGCGCGCCTCGCCCTGCTGTACCTGGGTGAGGGCGTTGGCGCCGACCGCGGTTTGCACCGCATCCTGAATATCGGCCACATTGATGCCCCAGCGCGCGGCGGCCTGGCGGTCAACCTGGAAGTTGAGGTTGGGCTGGCCGACGATGCGGAAGATGCCGAGATCGCCGACGCCCGGGACCGAGGCCATTTGCGATTGAATAGTTTCGGCGGTGTGCTCGAGGGTGCGCAGATCGTCGCCGTAGAGCTTGACGGCCAGTTCGCCCTTGACGCCTGAGACAGCCTCTTCCATGTTGTCGGAGATGGGCTGCGAGTAGTTCCAGATGACGCCGGGGAACTTGGAGAGTTCCTTGTCGATGGCGGCGATGAGCTGTTCTTTGTCCTGATGGAAGACGGGACGCCAATCCTCTTTGCGCTTGAGATCGACAAAGTATTCGGTGTTGAAGAAGCCGGCGGTGTCGGTGCCGTCGTCGGGGCGCCCGGTCTGGCTGATCACCTGTGTGACTTCAGGGAACGAGGCCATCACCTGGCGCGCTTTATTGGTGAAGGCGATGCTGGAGGAAGGCCCTTCGCTAGGCGGCAGCGTGCCGCGGACCCAGATGGAGCCTTCGTCGAGATGGGGCAGGAACTCCGAACCGATGGGGCCACCGACGGTGAGGTAGACGGCGATGGCGAACAGCACGGCGGCGATGCCGACGGTGGTGCGGCGATGCAGAATGGCCGCACGCACGGCAACGCGATAGTGGCGGGTGAGCCACTCCATGATGGGGTTCTGCCACTCCTTGGCGCCGTTGCGGAACAACATGCTGGCCATGACGGGAGCCACGATGATGGCGAAGCCGAGAGCGCCGAGCAGGGCAAAGGTGACGGTCCAGGCCATGGGCTTGAACAGACGGCCTTCGACGGCCTGCAGGGTGAAGATGGGCAGGTAGGAAGTGATGATGATGCCGCGGGCAAAGAAGACGGGGCGCAACACTTCGTGGGCAGCGTCGCGGATTTTTTGCGCGGGGGTGTGGGTGTCGTCCTTGTGAGCGAGATGGCGGACCATGTTTTCGATCATGACCACCGAGCCATCAACGACCATGCCGAAGTCCAGCGCGCCGAGCGAAAGCAGATTGGCGGGAATGTGGCTGAGGTCAAGGCAGATGGAGGCGAACAGGAGAGCGAAGGGAATGGTGAGCGTGACGATGATGGCGCCGCGCACGTTGCCAAGGAACAGGAACAGGATGAGGGCAACGAGGATCATGCCTTCGGTCAGGTTGTGCTCTACGGTTTCAACCGTGTAGGAGACCAGCTTGGAGCGATCGAGGAAGTCGACAATTTTGACGCCCTTGGGCAGGATGCGCTCGTTCAGCTCTTTGACTTTTTTGTGAATGCCATCGAGAACGGGGTCGGAGTCTTTTCCCTTCTGGAGGAGGACGATGCCTTCAACGGTGTCGGGATTGTCGATGATGGCGCCGTCGGGGCGATGCGTGGCGCGGCCGATCTGGCCGAGACGTATGCGGGGGCCCTGGGTGACGGTGGCGATGTCCTTGATATGGATGGCAGCGCCGTTCTGGGTTTTGACGACGGTGTCAGCGATGTCTTGCACGCTGTTGTAAAGGCCCACCGACTGCACGTTGATTTGCTGCGCACCTTGCTCGATGAAGCTGCCGCCGCCGTTGGTGTTGTTGGCGGCGATCTGCTGCTCGACCTGGCCGATGGAGAGGCCGTAGGAGACCATTTTCTCGGGGTCGAGCTTGATCTGGTACTCCTTGGTGGGGCCGCCGAAGCTGGAGACGTCGACCACGCCCTCGACGCCCTTGAAGGACTTTTCAAGGGTCCAGTCTTCGAGAGACTTTTTCTCCATCACGTCGTAGGAGGGGTTGGTGCTTTCGAGCGTGTACCAGTAGATTTGTCCGACGGGGCTCCAGTCGGTGCCCATCTGCGGAACGAGATTGGCGGGCAGGTTGACCTGGGCGAGCCGCTCCATGACGTGCTCGCGATTGAGGTCGCTGGTGGAGTCGTCGTCGAAGACCAGCATGAGACTGGAGAGACCGGCGAGGGTGCTGGAGCGCAGGTGGGTAAGGTGGGGAATGCCGGCCATCTGGATTTCGACCGGGACAGTGACCTGCCGTTCGATTTCTTCGGCAGAGCGGCCCGGCCACTGGGTGATGATCTGCACGTAGTTGTTGGCGACGTCGGGATAGGCCTCGATGGGCAGGTTGCGGAAGCTGATGACGCCCCAGGCGGTGAGGACCACCACGGCGCCGAGGACCAGCCAGCGGTTTTTGAGCGCGAAATCGACGAGAGCGCTAATCATCTACTGGTTCCCCGCGGTTTCAAGTAGAAGTGCGTTGGCGACGACCTGCTGGCCGGGCGCGAGGCCGGAGAGAATTTCCTGGCGGCTGCCTTCGAGCATTTTGCCGGCGTGAATCTCGGTGCGCTTGAACTGGCTGCCACCGGCGGGAAGGAAGACCCAATCGCGATCGTGCAGATGGAGGACGGCCTCGGCGGGAATGACGGCGTGGGTTTCTTTGGCCTTGCCCGTAAAGGTGGCGGTGGCAAACATGCCGAGCTTGAGGAAGCCGGGATTGGACACTTCCATACGGACCTTGGCAGTGCGGACGGTGGGATCGAGGATGGGGCCGATGTCGCTGATGCGGCCGCTGAGCGGGCGATCGGGATAGGCGTTCAGCTTGATCTTGGCTTGCTGGCCGAGTTGCAGCTTGGAGATGTCGTTTTCGTAGACGTCGCAGACGATCCAGACGGTGGAGAGATCGGCGATGGTGAAGGCGGTGGCCGAGCCAGAGAGGCTGACGCCTGCGGCGCCGGCGTTGGTCACGTTCTGAGCCACGATGACGCCGGAGATGGGCGCGTGGACGTTGACGATGCTGCTGGGGTGGTTCTTGTCGACGCCGAGGGTCTTCAATTGCTCTTCCGCGGCGGTGAGGTCGGCCTTAGCGTTTTTGGCGGTGTCTTCGGCGGCCTCAAGCTGGGCCTGGGAGATGGCGCCGTGCTTGAGGAGGTCTTCCGCGCGGAGGTAAGCCTTGTTGGCCAATTGCTCGTCGTTGGAGGCCTTGAGATAGGCGTTGAAGGCGCTGGTGATGTCGGGGCTCTGGACCTTGAGCAGGAGCTGGCCCTTCTTCACGTTGTCGTCGAGGCGGGTCTTGATGTCGACCACGCGGCCGTTGGCGAGAGAGATGACCGGGACCTCGCGAGAGACGTCGGGAAAGACGGCTCCGGTGGCGGTGAGCTCGGAGGCGGACTCGATTTGGCTGGCGGCAACCAGCGGGAACTTGGCTACGTCTTTGGAGTCGATGGTGAGCAGGTTCATGTCGGCCACCTGAATGACCGCGGCAGGGGGAGGCGCGCCGTCACCCTGCTGTTTGGGCTTGCAACCGGAGAGGAGAAGTGCGGCCGTGGCAGCGAGGGCAAGGGCCAGGAAGGCGTTGGAAAATGGCTTCAGATGGGAAGATGAATTCATTGGATGACCTCGCGTCCTACAGCTAGATTCAGTTGTCCGGTGGCTGTCAAATACGAGCCGATCAGTTGCAGGTAGGCCAGTTGCACGGCCCGGTAGTCGCTTTGCGCGTTGAGGAAGTCGAGGAGCGACGCTCCACCATGCTGGTAGGAGTAGGTGACGGTGTCGCGGACGCGGGTGGACTGCTGCTTGTATTGCGCCTTGTAGGGGCGGAGCAGGGACAGGTTGCTTTCGACCTGCGCATAGGCCGAGTCCACGTCGCCGAAGACCTGGGCGCGCGTGGCTTCAGTCAGTTGCTGATTGCGGCCGATGTCGATCTGGGTGCGCTGCTTTTCGCCCTGATTGCGGTCGAAGATGCGCAGCGGAATGTTGACGCTGAGGCCCAGCGTGTGCTGATCGTTGGGATTATTGAAGGACGGATTATAGGTGTACCAGCCGCTATACGTGGGGTCGGTGGAGCCGTTGGCGATGGCCAACTTGTGGTTGGTCTGGGCCTGCTGAACCGATTCGAGTGCGGCGCGCAGGTCAGGGCGCTCGTCGAGGGCGATCTGGCGGAAGTCTTCGAGCGGCTTGAGGGCGTCGGCGAAGTCGAACGAGCCTTCCACGTCGAACTGCTCCACCGGAGTGCGGTCGTTGAGCAGTTGGAGAAGCTGAATTTTGGAGGTGCGCAGGTTGACGAGGGCGGACTGAATTTCCGCTTCATACTGCACGCGCAGCAACTCGATGCGGTCCAGGTCGATCTGCGCGATGTCTCCGGCTTTGAAGCGGTCGCGGCTGATCTGGATGATGTTGTCGTAGTAGGCCAGGTCGGCCTTGGCTAGCTCGAGGACCGCTTTGGCTTGCAGGGTCTCGATAAAAGCCGCGCGCAGGGTGAAGAGGAGATTGCGCTCCAGATCGGCGTGCTGCGAGGCGGAAATCTCGGTGCCTTGTTTGGCGCTTTCGAGGCGCAACTGCCGCTTGCGGTCGCGCTCGTGGAGGTAGCTGAGGGTTTGCTGGTATTGAGTGCCGGACAGGGGTTGCCAGACTCCGTTGTGACGGGCGATCTGGGTTCCGTCGGTGGCAGTGGTGAATTGGGGATTGGGGCGCAGGAATGCGGTGGTCTCCGCCGCCTTCATTTCGTCCACACCGAGGGCGTCGGCCTTGAGGGCGGGGTTGGCGGATTCAAACCGGGCCTTCACCTGATCCCAGGTGAGGCCTTGCTGCGCCGAAGCGAGGACCGGCGCAAGCCAAAGTAGCGCGGCCACCGCCGGAACAGACAGGGAAGGGAAGAATTGCTTCATACACAACCTTTTACGCCGTGATCTGCACGGCGAAACACAGGAAGTAAAGAGGCCTAAAAATGGGTTCGGAACAAAGGGCGAAAGGTCAGGCTGCCGGAGGGGGCCGGTTCTGGATGGTCCTCAGACCGGGATGATCAACGGCAGGAGCGGGAAAAGCGCGCGGTGCGGCAAAGCGAATGAAACCGAAGGGAAGGTCCGCAAATAAAGGGGGAGGCGGAGTGGCAGCCGCGGGAAAGATGGAGTGCGCGGCGGAGACGACATGGTCCCGGCGCAGGCAGCAGTCGGCTTCGGCAGGATTCTGAGCGGCGAGCACGTCGTCGGTCATGGAGATGACGGGAAACAGGACCAAGACGAGCACGGCCAAGGCAGCGAACTGCATCCGCCGGTCCACGTGTGCGCGCGGGCCAAAACCCAGCCACAGGCAGAACAGCAGGGCGCCGAGAAACCCCCATCCGAGATTGAGCACCAACTCCATACTTAGGTCCGATTTTATATCAGGACCAGATGGAGAGACGATCCACAGCGGCGGTTTGACCCGAGGGGAGAATCCCCTTATGATGAACAAGTTGGGTTTTGAAGTTCGGCGCCCTGCCGAGACTCGAACCTAGACGGCCGCAAGATTGGCATGTAGTTTTTGCGCTTGTTGCCCCCTCGTTCAATGGTAGGACAGCCGCCTCTGGAGCGGCATATCGGGGTTCGAATCCCTGGGGGGCAGCCAATATCTAGTTCTAAAGGATTTATTAGAGTCCAGAAAAGTCCAAATCTATCTCCTGCAAATACTTGATTCATTTGGCTTAACTAGTCCGTTTCGGGCCGGATTTGTGCGCCAGAGTCCACACACAAATGGGGATATACGCGTGCCCCATGAAGATCGGTTGGGGGTATCGCGGGATATATAGCCGCGAGGTGGACAATGACCTTCACAGATGCGAAAGTCCGTAACGCGCAACCCCGAGATGCGGCCTACCGGTTGGCTTGGCGCCGCTGTCAATTTCTCTTCGCGTTCGGCGCGCTCAAGAGCCTGCACAATGGAGTCCAGCGGAGCCAGTGCCCGTAGAACCAGCGGAAAGTCCACATCTGCGCCGGCTTCGACCAGTTGCGTCGAGACCACATGCACGATTACTGGGTTCGCCGGAGTGCCACTAAGTGGCTCTCCAATGGGACGTCGTCGGCAATTTTCACCTGGATTACTGCCTCGAAGGTAGCTTGCGACACTGTGCCACTGGCACCCAGCCTATGCTCCAGCTCTGCGATCGATGTTGGATCGCAGATGAAATCCACAGCGGCCTGGGTAGTCAGCGTCGATGTTCCCTCGAGAATCAGGATTCTATGCGACGGGTTCACACCCTTCGCGAGGGCGATGATGGCATAGTCCGCGCCTCCCGGACTGGTATCGGTGACAAAACCGGTAGGCTCACCCACAGGTGCGTGCATGGTAACAACACCAAACCGATGCTGCGGATCGGTTGGTATGTTGCCAAAGGCAAACTCATGCGTTGTGAGAAGTTTGCTTAATGGCAGGTTTTCAGTCGGAGAACCGAGGAAGATCAGATCATTCTGCAAGGCATCGTCTAGCGAAAACAAGCTACCGCGCTTTAGGCGGAAGGGGCGGCCAAACTGGTGGAAAAGAATGCCCAACTTGACGGCGCCGGCCAATTCTCCTATTCCCGTGTAGTGATAATTTGCCTGGCTGGGCTGGTCCCGCTTCGCATCGAAGTAGCGCATGCCTGTCACGGTACTGCCAACAAAGGCAGGATTGCTGTACACCACAAAGGGACCATCCTGGTCGTTGAGAAAGGGACTCCAGAAGGCCGACATTGCGGCTGTTGTTACTCCCGGTCTGGTTCCGGATCGGAGCTCGCCCTTCGCTGGAAGAAAATGAATCAATAAGGCGGCAGTCAAAAGGGCGGGAAGACACGCGGATAGCACGAGAATGGCAAGGAAGCGAGGCTGCCGGAAGGGAGAAAGCAGGGTAGCGGGTTCAGTTGCGGTCAAATGTGGCTGAACGGAATCGCGAACACGCTTTTCGAAAGCAAGAGAATAACCGCCTTTGGGAATGTGCAGGAGGATCTCATCCTTGGCGCCTATGGTTTCGTAGTATTCTGCCAGCTTGCCGCGAAGGCGTCCAACCTGAACCCGAACACAGGCATCGGACTGTGGGTCGAAGTCCGGCGGGCGGCCCAAGACCTCGGTGGCAATTTGATACTCCTTCAGATGGCCGACAGGCGCTAACAGGGAGTAACTGGCCAGATAGCGTAGAAGTTTAGGAAGAGCCTCGGAACCATGAAAAAGCGGACTATTGGCCACACGTTCCACTTGGGCGAGGAATTCCGCCGGCGATTCAGACGCGACGGCCCCAGAGCTTCGGCTGCGTAACGTAGCGGTAACATTGGATATAAGTCCTTTTATCACCATAAATTACGTCGAAGTTTGAGCGGCAACCCAGAGAAACTCCCGGGCAACTTCCATCTGCTCCGATTTCACTCCTAAAGTTCCGGTTTGGTTTCGTGTTTCAGCTGATTTGGTTTCCCAGTTGATTCAGCTTTGCGCTGATCTTAGCAACCTGGTGCAAACCAAGCAACCTCGAAACTAGCGGTGCCGGGTTTCGATCGCCCCAGCACAGCTTTCCGATTTTTGCGACCTGACAAGAATCGTCCCTTTCGAGCCTACCGGATTTCCGCCGGGCGCATAGAGGGAGCCGCAATGCAATAACAACTTTTTGGAGGACAGCATGAAATCAGTAAGCAAACGATGGGTGGTAGCACTGATAGGCATGTTCTTGCTCATCTTGACGACCAGTCTCTGCCACGCGCAGTACAGCGCCAGTGTTCAGGGCACGGTAACAGATCCTGCCGGAGCGGTATTGACCGGGGTGACTGTCACGCTGACCAATACTGCCACCAACCAAAGCCTGACCGCCACCAGTTCGGTGGTAGGCGCTTACCATTTTGAGAATCTGCTCCCGGGCAACTACCGCATTGAGGCCACGGCTTCGGGATTTGAAAAGGCCGTTGTCCACCGGCATATCTCAACCAACGAAGTTGCCGGTGTAAACATCTCCATGGTGGTGGGCGGTGCGACAACCACCATCGAAGTGACAGCCGCTGAGAACGGGCTGAATCCGGACGAGACGCGTCTGCAGTACACCCTGGAATCGAACGACATGAACAGCCTCCCGCTGCCCGGCCGCACCACCACCGCGGCACTGCGCGTGGCTCCCGGCGTCAGCGGCACCATTGAAATCGACGGCATCCACAGCACCAACGTGCCCCTCGGCCTTTCGACGCCTTCCGTCTCGGCCAACGGCCGCCCCTCCTCGTCCAACCTTTATTTGTTAGACCGGATTCCGATCACCAGTTCGGAAGACACCGGTGCTCCGGTCATGGTTCCCAATACCGACATGCTGGCCGAAATGGCCTTGCAGACCACGACCTTCTCCGCCGAGAACGGCGCCACCAGCTCCTTGCAGGTTGATATGACCTCGCGCTCGGGCGCCAACCAGTATCATGGCGACGTCGATTACACCTATAGTTCGAAGCCCCTGGAGGCCAACCCGGACTTTGGCAGTGTCGCGCCCTTCCATCAAAAATACTTGTTGGCTTCCGTCGGCGGCCCGATTCTGAAAGACCGCACCTTCTTCTTTGCCTCGGTGGAGCGCATCGATAATCTGGCCGCCCTCGGCGGAACCAGCCTGGCCTTCGACGCGGCCAACGCCGGCGCCTGGGCCGCGAAGACCTTCCCCGACAACCCCTACACCAAACTGTTTACCTACCCGGCCAGCGGCCTGACCAGCGTCGCCACCGTCGGCACGGCAGCCGATTACTACCCGGCCGATGGTAGCGGGCACTTGGGCATGGCCTGCGGCACGGCTTCCACCTTCAACATGCCCTGCGACATGTCGGTCGTCACGCAGGGCCAGTTCAACCAGAACCCCGCCCTGACCGCCGGCCAGTACGACCTGCGCTTCGATCACGCCTTCCACCAGAACAATGATCGCGTCTACGCCAGCTACTTCAGCACGCAGCAGAATTCGCAATACATCGATCCGCGGCCTGCCTTCAACACCACCACCCCCAGCCAGACCTACTTCTTCTCGACCGGCTGGTCGCATACCTTCTCACCCAATCTCACCAACCAGTTCAATGCCGGCCTGAACCGCTTCTGGTTCGGCAGCCCCGGCAACCCGAACTACAATATTTTCCCCACCGCCGCGGCTTTCTTGTTCGTTAACGGCGAAAACAAGAACAACGCTCCAGGCTTTCTCGGCAGTCAGGAAAGCCCCGGAACACCATATCTGGGCAACGCGCAAAAGGAACACTTCTTCGCCCTGCGCGACTACGTAACCTTGATCAGGGGCCACCATGCGCTGAACATCGGGTTCCAGTCGCAGATTCGCAACTACTGGGTGAGCGATGCCGAAGTCTATTCGCGTCCGCAGGGCGTCGAATTCACCGACATGCTGGATATGATGCAGGGCAAGCCGACCGAAGAGGCTCTTTACACCATCTCAGCGCAGACCGGTAAGTGGATCGGCCAGTACTACGGCGCCCAAGAGATCCAGTACGCCGCTTACGTTCAAGACAGTTGGAAACTGCGGCCCAATCTGCAGTTGACTCTCGGCATCCGCTGGGACGACTTTGGCAACCCCTCCGACTATGGCCAGAGCGCTTCGCCCTATTCCAACACCTTCTTCGGCCAGGGCAGCACGCTGTTGGACCGGGTCAACACCGCCTATGCCAAGATCGTCAAGAACGCTTTCACCGACGAACAGCGCTGGAACTTTCTGCCCCGCGCGGCTCTCAGCTGGTCTCCGGACGCGGTTAAGAACCTGGTAGTGCGCGGCGGCATCGGCCTCTATCAGGACGCGCTCAGCCTGAGCGACGCCACCGCTAACCTGCCCACCACCACTCCGGTCCGCCTGACGGTGACACTGGACGATGCTTCTGAATATTGCAGCGGCATCATCTGGTGCGGCACCGGCGCCTGGCAGGGCAAGTCGGCCACCGCCGGCCTGCCAGCACCTTTCCAGGGTGTCGGCACGCAGGGTGCCTCGGCCCCCTACGGCTTCGTTTACCCCACTTTCACCGTAACCGGCTTTACCAGTCGCGGCACGGCTCTGGGTCCCAACGGCCTGGTCTACTCAAGTGACATGTACGGCGTTGATCCCAAACTGAAGCCTGCCTCCACCACCATCTGGACCTTCGGCATCGAGAAGGGTCTGCCCAACAGCATCGTCCTCAGCGCCACTTACACCGGTTCTTACTCCTTCAACCAGCTTCTGACCAGCCGCTCCTACAACGCGCCTCCGGGTAGCGCGCTTTCCTTAACCGTCTCCGGCTACGTTGCCAAGCCCTGGTCTCAGGCCGGCAACATTGCCATCGAGCAGAATCTGCTCAGCTCCAACTACAACGCCCTGATTTTGTCAGCCAGCCAGCGCAAGGGCAATGCCAGCTGGCAGGCTAACTATACCTACTCGCACGCCCTCGGCAATCCCACCGGCGGCGACAACCCCAACGTCTACACAGCTACCGCCCCCTATGGCACGCTGGCGGGCGATGTTCGCCAGCGGCTGACTGTTTTCGGCAGCTATGAGCTGCCCGGTGGACAGTCTTTCCTGGCCAAGGGCTGGTCCCTGGGCGGCGTCTTCATCGGGCAGAACGGCACGCCTTTCACCGTCTACAGCAATCAGGACGTCAACGAGGATGGCAACAAGAACGGCACCAACGATCTGCCGGATGTCTCTTTCGTCGCTGGCAGCAAGCTGCACTACGGCAAATACTCGAACGCCCAATGGAAGGCCGGTGTCTTCACCGGATGCGGCGGCGGCAACGGCGGCAGCGGCAATCTCTACGATGCCACCAATTATCCGACCTGCCCCTTCCGCACCGTTGCCACCCCGAACACGAAGACGCTTGAGGGCAACGAGCCCTACAACGCCTTCCTCAATCCGGGTTACTGGGATGTTGATCTGAACCTGCAGAAAAAGATCGATCTTCCCTGGTTCTCCAACGGAAAGAGTCACCTGATTCTGCGCTTCGAGGCGATGAACGCCCTGAACCATGCCAACCTGAACGGCTTCGGCACCTCGATCGTCATCGGCAGCACCACCGACTTCGGTCAGGCCATCAGCGCGGCCAACCCGCGCATCATGCAGATCGGAGGACGGTTCGAGTTTTAGTCATTCTGGGTCGGGGCTGCCGTCAGGCAGTCCCGGCGCCTTCAGAATTTAGCGTGCTTGCTGATCGTCATGCAAGGCCACGGCTGAATACCTCGTCAGTGTCTCCCGGGAGTGCGTTCTAACGTCGGAGAGCACTCCTCTTTTTTCGCCTGGCTGTTGAGGTTGGTGTCTGCAAACCTTCTATTGCCGCTACGCGTGAGACCGCGGCTACACTCGCACCGGCCTCGCATCGCAAGGAGTTCTTTACCGTGAAGGTTTTGTTCTTGGCTTCCTTCCTCGCACTCGCCGCCGTAGCGGCCCCGGCCCAACCCGATCTTGCCTCTGAGGTCAATCCCTACATCGGCACTCGCGTCAGCTCTCAGCACGACATCGGCAACACCCTGCCCGGCGCCACCCGCCCCTTCGGTATGCTCTACTGGAGTCCCGATCCGGCTTTCGGCTTCGGCTACAACTACGACCAAACCACCACCCGCGGCTTCGGCCTGACTCATCTGAGCGGCCCTGGCTGCGGCGTCTTCGGCGATGTCCCGATCTTTCCCATGCTTGGCCTTCCCACGCTGCCGCCGCCGGTCCATGGCTCCGCCTATACCGCCAGCTACCGGCACCAGGACGAAACCGCCGAGCCCGGCTACTACGCAGTGAAACTCTCCAGCGGCATCGAGGTCCGTCTCGCCGCTGCCGTGCATTCGGGAATCGCCGAGTTTGCCTATCCCGAAGGCGGCGACCCGCACACCCTGCTGATCGACTTGAGCCGTAATCTCTCCCGTGTGGACGACACCCAGATTCAAATTGAAGGCAACCGCATCACCGGGTCGGTTGCGGGCGGCGGTTTCTGCCACCTCGATAACCGCTACCGCATCTACTTTGTGATCGAGACCGAACAAACTCCCACCCAGGCCGGCACCTTCGACGAATTGCGCGTTCGCGCCGGGCAGAGATCTGCCTCGGGCCCGCGCTCAGGCGGCTACATCGGCTTCGCTCCCTCCACGCGCACCGTGCGCCTCAAGGCCGGCCTTTCGTTCGTCAGCATCGCCAACGCCAGCGAAAATCTGGCTCGGGAGATTCCGGACTGGGATCTGGAGCAGTTGCGCCATCAAGCTCGCGCCGATTGGAACAGCGCCCTCGGCCACATCGTTGTCTCTGGCGGCGACGCCGCGCATCGCACCGTCTTCTATACCGCACTCTACCATTCCCTCCTGCATCCGACTGTCTTCAGCGACATCAATGGCCAATACCTCGGCTTTGATGGCGTTGTACAGCAGTCCGGAGGCCACCGCCAATACGCCAACTTCTCCAGTTGGGATATCTACCGCACGCAGGTGCAACTGATCGCAATGCTCATGCCCGACGTGGCCGCCGACTTGGCGCAGTCGCTCGTCAACGATGCAGAGCAGGGCGGCGGCTTGCCCATCTGGCCTATCGCCAACGACGAAAGCAGTTGCATGGTCGGCGACCCCTCCTCTCCCGTTCTGGCCAGCATTTACGCCTTCGGCGCGCGCAACTTCGATGCCAAGAAGGCCCTGGCCCAGATGATCCGCGGCGCCGACGATCCTTTGGCGCACAGCCGCCTCTATCTCGAGCGGCCCGGCCTCAGCGACTTCCTCTCCCGTGGCTACATCCCGGTCAGCGAGCTGGATCCCAACCCCGCTTCGGTCACGCTCGAGAACGAGAGCGCTGACTTTACCGTGGCGCAGCTAGCTTCGGCCCGCGGCGACAAATCCACAGCCGAGCGGCTTCTGCTGCGCTCCGATCAGTGGCGCAAGATCTTCGATCCCGCAACCGGCTACATTCGCGCCCGCAATGACAAAGGCGAATTCTTGCCTAACTTCAAGCCTGACATGACCGATGGCTACGTCGAAGGCAACGCCGCCCAGTACACCTGGATGGTTCCCTTCAATCTGCGCGGGCTCATCAAAGCCCTGGGTGGCCCCGAGGCCACGCGCAAGCGCCTGGACGACTACTTCAGTCAGTACGCCAGTTGGTACGGTGGCCCCTACTTCTTCATCGCCAACGAGCCGAGCTTCGGCAATCCCTGGATATACAACTGGACCGGCCATCCCTGGCGCACGCAGGAAGTGGTGCGCAAAACCCTCGACGATCTGTTCACGGACACGCCCGAAGGACTGCCCGGCAACGACGACCTCGGCTCGACCTCATCCTGGGTCGTCTTCGCTTACCTGGGTCTCTTCCCAGAGATTCCTGGCGTCGGTGGACTGACCGTCAGCACGCCTCAATTTCCATCGGTCGAGATCAAGCTGGGCGGTCACACACTGCGGCTTGAGGCGGAGGGGGCGCCGCAGAAGCGGTACGTCGAGTCGGTCACCGTCGATGGCACGCCGGTCCGCAACTGGTGGGTCGGCTGGGATGCGCTGTCACGGGCCAGGGAATTGAAGATGACGCTGAGCCCGGCCCCAAAACTCGATCCCGGCCAGGAGCCACCCAGCTTCGCGCCACCGGAATCATTGGGCCTGCAATGAAACGTTGATTGCGGTAGTGGGCTTGAGAAAGGCCCCCAAGGGCGGAGGAGAGAATCCATTTCTAATACCAATTCTGTTCAGAAACTCCTGAGCAGAGCTGGACCAGGAAACCAAATCGACTGTGCAACGAACAGGAGAGAATCCGCAATGTGTAAGGGGAGTTCCATGCAAATGCGTGTCGGTGCTCTGGGATGGCGTGCCTTGGCGATTTCTGTTACGTGTCTTGCCTTGCTGTGCGCTGTTCCAGGTGCGCTGTCGGCGCAACAGGCCACGACGGCCAATGCTGCGCACATCGATGAGCTATTGAAACGACTGACTCTTGACGAGAAGATTCAGCTGTTGCATGGTACGGGCGAGGATGCCTTGACAGGGCAAGGGCAGGCGGGATATTTGGAGGGAATTCCGCGCCTGGGCATTCCTTCGCTGCGCATGGCCGACGGACCGCCTGGCGTTTTGACGCGCATTCCGGCTGCGGCGCCTACGGCAACGATGGGGTTGGCGGCAACCTTCAGTGCCGTGGATGCTCAGCTGAACGGCGAGTTGGTTGCGCATGAAGCTCGCGCGCGGAATCGACGTAGTGCTTCAGCCGTTCATCAATATTGACCGGGATTTTCGCTGGATGCGCGCCTACAACACCTACGGAGAGGATCCGCTGCTGACGGGCATGATCGGCGCGGCGTTTATCCACGGGGTGCAAGACCAGGGAGTGATGGCCCAGGCCAAGCACTTTATCGGTTACGACACAGAAGCTACCAATGTGCATATTGATCCGCAGGCATTGCACGAGATCTATCTTGAGCCGTTCGTCCTCGCCGTGAATGCCGGCGTCTCTTCGATCATGTGTTCCTACAATCACATCAATGGGCCCTACTCGCGCGGAAACGCGGAGACATTGAATGGGATTCTCAAGGGGGAAATCGGATTCGGAGGGTTTGTCACGTCGGACTGGGGAGCGACGCACGGCACCGGCTTCATTCATTCGGACTGGACATAGAGATGCCCGGTCCGTTGCCGGAACCGTGGACAAATCTGTCGTATTTTGTACGGAACCCTCCGCGTGTGGCAGATGCCAACGGAGAATCCGAGAGTCCGGCTCTTACCGATGGAGGCCTGCCGGAGGAACCTCGTGAGCAAACAGCGCAAAGCCCTAACGAACCAGCCCCGAAGCCCACGGCGGATTTGAAACAGTTGGTGGCTGAAGGTGAAGTGACAGAAAAGCAAATCGATCAATCGGTACGGCGTGTGCTGTTCGAAATGGACCGATTCAATCTGCTCGATCGCAAGACGGAATCCACGGTGAATTCCACGGCGTTGACTCAGAGCGATCAGGCAATTCTTCGCAAAACAGCTGCCGACGCCGCGGTATTGTTGAAAAATAGTGGGGCGATTCTGCCACTCAATGCCGCGGTACTGAGCGATGTTGTGCTCATCGGTCCCGGCGCAGGACAGTTGGTGGCCGTCGGACAGGTCGGAGAAAAAGCAGTTGGACTTCCTGAGCTTGAAGTCAGTCCGCTCGCTGCGTTGCGCAAACTGGCCGGTCCTGCAGCGCATATCGACTTTGCAGCGGCCGACGATATGAACGGAGTTCCCGTTCCAGCTGAGTACCTCTCGCATTTCGGAAAACCAGGACTCGAGCGGCGTGAATTCAAAGGAACGGCCGTGCACCTCGACGCTCAGATTGACTTTACTCTCGCCAATCGCAGCGCCCTGCCGGCAAGAGAAAGTGCCGTGTGGACGGGCACACTCACCGCACCGGAAAATGGAACATACAGGCTGCACCTACAATTATTGGGCTGTTACGGAAAGCTCAAAATCGACGATCAAGTCGTGGCGAAAAACTGGTTCAACTGGATACACGGAGAGATTGTGCAGCCAGGGCAAGACAATATCTTTCCCACTACCGATGGGCTGGATAATTTGCGCGCTGCAATGACGCTGACTGCGCGTCCGCATCGCATTCGCGTTGAGGTTGACCCCGACGGCTCTGAGCAACCGGCGCAGGTGCGCCTGAACTGGGTTACCCCGCAACAGCAGCAAGACAACTACCGGGCAGCGGTGGATGCGGCGCGGCGAGCAAAAGTCGCTGTCGTATTTGCTTGGAGCAGGCTGCGTCCTGTCTTCGGGCTTCCTGGCGATCAGGACAAGCTTATCTCCGACGTTGCCGCCGTGAACCCAAATACGATCGTGGTGCTCAACGTCAGCCTGCCGGTAGCGCTTCCGTGGCTCGACAAGGTTAAGGCCGTACTCCAGATGTGGTGGCCGGGCGATGAAGGCGGATGGGCCACGGCCGACCTGCTGCTGGGCCGGGCAAATCCTGCTGGCCGCCTGCCATTCACCTGGCCCCGCCGCGCGCAGGACATGCCGGCAAGTGATTCCGCACATCCGGAGCGGAGTCTGGACGACGTCCACGGCGGGACAACTTATTCAGAAGGCATCTTCGTTGGCTATTGATGGTTTGATCAGCAGCAGATCGATCCCCTATTTCCCTTTGGATTTGGCCTTTCCTACTCACGGTTTGCCTACTCCAACCTTCGTGTCGAACCTGCTGCGGACGGAGGAGCGGAGGTGCGTTTCAAAGTGCAAAATATGGGTTCCGTCTCTGGTGACGAGGTGGCGCAGGTGTACCTGGGCGCGCCGAAGAATCCCCCTGCCAGGGTGCAGTTTGCCGTGCGCGCCTTAGCCGGTTTCGAGCGGTTCAGGCTGCAACCCGGAGAATCGCGGGAGCTGAGTGTACACATTGACCCGCGAAAGTTTATGTACTGGTCAACAGCGAATGGCAAGTAGCAAACGGCATCCGGCGAACGGACGTTTTTTGTTGGCGCCTCCTCGCGAGATTTGCGTATGCACACCGTTCCAGGCAAGTAACCCAAGTTACTCAACCATGATCTGCCGCAACAACGACGGTCCGATTAAAGTCTTGCTGCGCAGTGCCAAGGTCTCGACTGTAGTCAAAATGGAGCCTCTGCTTAAGTTCCCCACCAGCATTGCGACTGGAAAAAGTTGAATGAGGAGGGTGGAATGCGATGCGACAGATGGCTTTGGCAAGCCAGGCAAGTTTCGAGAAGCATGCACGGAAGAGCCGTTGGGAAGTTTCTTTGAACGTGATGATGGTGTTTGTTCCCTGGCGTGAGTTGTTGGAAGCGTTGATTGAGCCGTTTTATCCCAAGGCCGGCAATGCTGCAAACTCCTGAATATTATGAATATTTTATCTTTCATGTACGCAAGGCTTACGCAGATCGAGATTAGATGGAGAAGTGGGGCCAGCCGGACGGCTGAGACAACTATGGGACTATTTCGCCTTTCCAGGCCAATCACTGTCGATGCCCGGCAGTGCACACGATCAGAAACAATCGCTACCGATCTTGGGTTCACCAACGCAAAGACCGGCGATTGGGTCATCGGAGGAGAGAATGGCGAGAGCTACATTCTGAACAATGAGTTTTTCCAACGGACCTTTGCGCCGGTGGAGGAACAGCAGTTGAGCTGCGAGGAGCGAGTCGCGCAGGGTCGAACTCATACAGCCGGCAGCAAAACTTATTCCAATTCACCAGGGCATGTTACGCGGCATGCTTCGTCTCGTCCACTTTGCTCGGAAATGGAAGCTTCAGATGCCTTGAGTCCATGGGAGGCACGAACCCCCCCGCGCGGCGAGAACTTCGCGCGCTCCGTCTCTATTGCCCGTATGAACCGGAAGGTAAACCACTCCATATGACGGAACCAGAACTGTATTTTGTTGTTCCCACGCATCGCTTACGAGATGTTGGAGCCACGATTCACGAATATGACGAGCATTTCTGGAGAAACGGCCATTCACCCAAGATAATGGTCTTCGACGACTCGACGCAGGCCAACGTCGAAAAGTATCTACCCCTTTTCGCTCAGACCAAGACTCGATCCGATCTAAGTTATGTGGGTCCAAGGGAAAAGGAACAGTTCATCGAGTATGTGAACTCGCGCTTGCGGAACAAGCGACTGGAGCCTCTGGTCAAGAACATCTTCAGGCCGAGCTACGGCGGGAATCGAAATTTCTCCCTGATGTACTCACTCGGTGGCCACATGGTGAGCTCCGATGACGACATGCATCCTTACTCCTTAATGGAGGATAGCCCCGAATCCCTTGAGGATAACGAGATTAGTCGTGGGCGGTTGCATAGGGTTGGCCAGAACGGCTGTGTCCGAAAGTCATTCGACATTATGTCAGCTTTCCAGGATGTGCTTGGCAGGCCTGCATCTGAAGTGCCGGAAAACTATGAGCGCGGAGAGACTCTGATCGACACGGCGATGGATCTTGAGACGAATTCCAGCAAAGGTTTTGCAACAGAGAACACGATTCTTCTCGAGCGAGGCTCGCTGCAAGAAGATGCAATCGTCAAAATAGCCCAGACCTTTCGGTCTGGAACCAACGACATCGATGCCATAGATTTTATCGAGATGTTTCTGCAGAATGAGAACCAGACGAATCCGGAAAGCTTAAACGATATTTATGTTCTGGAGAACTTCCGACCGGTCATCACCAACAGCAACTGGCGAATCGACTGCGGGGTATCTGGATATGACAACACGTTCGGGTTGCCGCCATTCTTCCCCACGCGGCTGCGCTTTGAGGACTACATTTACCGACTATGGGTTCAGCAGAAGAACCTTGTGGCAGCTCACGTCGATGCAGCGCAACATCATACGAAGAGCAACTACATGCGCAATCCGCCAGCATCTGAGATTCTCAACGAGGAGATTGCGAACCTGCTGAAGAGGAAGATCCACTCATCCATGACGTCGTGTGATGAATTGGGGATTTCCTTTGAATACTCGGGCGAGGTCACGGCTCAGGATGCAGAGGGGATCTTAGCAAAGATCACCGGCCTTCATCAGCGAGCGTTGCTTGCCACAGAGAGCGCCAAGGGCCAGGAACGGATTGATTCGCTCCGTATGTTCGCTGCAAACTTGGAGAAGGCCTTCTACGGATTTGAGCCGGACTTCTTTCAGCACAACCTTGTACGCATCGTTGAAGATGCCATCGGCGTAATAAAATCAACACTAGAGTTGTGGCCCACGCTTGTTGAGATCTGCTATTTCCAAAAGCTGCGTCATGGTCTTCCCATGAGGAAGATCGCATGACATGCGCCTCGATGAAATAACCGGGGGTGAGATCGAAGAAGTGAAGTTAGTTCCTGCCCCGGTACTCAGAGCCTTCGATCCTGAATGGTCATGAGATATTGCGTCATGCACGAAGCTAACCAGATATCCGAATCCCTGTTCGGAAATATCGAATCCATCAGCATACGTCTAGTCCTACCTTTGTGAGCGCGGGAAAGGTGTTGGCCCACAGTGGGTATGAGTCCAGCGCGGTAGCAATCGGAGCATTCGTGGAGGAAGCGAAGCGGCTGAAGCCTCCGGTGTAGATGGTTGTTGGTAGTGTCCAGTATCTTTCGCACTTTTGATCTTCCGTCCAGCAGGCCTCGATCACGCGGGGAAAAGTTTGGAGGAAGGGGATCAGATGGCGAGTCTGTTTCAATGACCTGTAGAGCCGCTGACGCATGCGCGGAATGGCATAGTTGAAGCCGCAATGGGCGCCGGCGAGGACGAATCGATTTTTGAGCGCAGAGCATCTACCCGGCTGCAACAAGTTCTCGCGGGTGATCTTCCTCGCCCTGCTTGACAGACAAGCTGTACGGCGCAGTACGGGTGTATTGCCTTGGAGAGCAGCCCATCACGCGGCGAAAGGCCTTGCCGAAGGCGCTCTCTGACTCGTAGCCGAGCGACTGCGCGATGGCCGAGAGCCCGTCAGACGAGCTCTTCAGCCGGTCGGCAGCCAACAGCATGCGCCAGCGGGTGAGGTACTCCATGGGCGTGACGCCGACTGTCTTGCGGAAGCGCAGGGCAAAAACCGAGCGCGACAGCCCGACTTTTTCGGCCAGCGACTGCAGCGTCCAGGGATGCCCAGGGTCGTTATGCATGCTGGCAATGGCGAGGCTCATGTGCTTGTCTGCCAGCGCGGAAAGCCAGCCGGGACCGGCGCTGGCGGCATCGGCCAGGTGCAGGCGCAGGGCCTGGATGAGCATCATGTAGGCAAGCTGCTGCGCAATCAGCGAACCGCCGGGTTGCGGATTGCGCAGCTCCTCGCGCATACGCTCGAGCGACCAGCGCATGGCGGCTTTGTCTGACTCGCGGCGAATATGGACGATAGGCGGCAACGAGCGAAGGAGCATCTCGGCATGGCTGCCCGTGAACCCGAAGAAGCCTCCAGCAATGTACCGCCCGCCTTCGGTGGCTCCCGGGGCGTCTGTCCGCAGGGCGAGCCGGATACTGGCGTCCGTATACAGAACCGGTTTGAGCGAGAGATCGGTGGCCAGCCGGAACGGAAGTCCACGCGGAAGTAGAAAGCAGTCTCCGGCACGGAGCAGCACCGGATCGGGCACGCCTTCGACCACCAGCCAGCACTGGCCGGCGAGCATGGCGTAGCACTTGATGCCCTGATGCTTCGGGAAGTAAATGGCCATATCGTCCGGCACCATGAAGCCGCCGGAGATTAAGCTCTGCGGCTTCAGCAGGGCAAGAACCTCGGAGAGCGGATCCATGTGTTGACCCAGTCCTTGACTTGGCCCCGAACCTTGTACGTCGGAGAGCTGGACCCCTGGGCGCTCTATGGGCGGGACGATTAGACCAATCATACGGACGTTTAGTATAGATCGTCCGCCAATCGAAATCCATCTCATGAGTGACGGTCAAGATTGGCCGCGTAATAAGGAGACATCAATATGCGTATCTTTGTGACCGGGGCGCCGGGATTCATCGGCTCCCAGCTTGTTCCCCAGTTGATTCAGGCAGGGCATCAAGTGCTGGGGCTGACACGATCGGAAGCAGGCGCCGAAAGGCTGCGAGCGGCGGGGGCCGAGGTGCTGCATGGCAACCTTGAGGATCTCGACAGCCTGCGCGAAGGAGCGGCCAAGTCCGACGGCGTCGTTCATCTGGCCTTCAACCACGACTTCTCGCAGATGCAGAAGAACTGTGATGACGACCGCAAGGCAATCCAGGCCATCGGCGAGGTGCTGCTGGGTTCGAACCGGCCGTTCGTCGTCACCTCGGGTACGGCGATGGCGGCCAATGTGGACGGCAAGCCATCGACGGAGAACGGCCCGACCGCGTCGTGGAACCCGCGCACGGCTTCTGAAGCGGCGGTGAAGGAGTTGACGGCGCGCGGCGTGAACACCTCCGTGGTGCGGCTGGCGCAGATTCACGACACACGTAGGCAGGGGCTGGTTCCCTTCGTCCTCGCCGTGGCGCGCGAGAAGCGTGTATCGGCCTATATCGGCGACGGCAGCAATCGCTGGCCGGCCGCGCACGTTTCCGATGTGGCGCGGCTCTATCGCTTGGCGTTTGAGAAGGCGGAGCCGGGCGCAATCTATCACGCGGTCGACGAGGAGGGCGTGTCCATGAAGGCCATCGCCGAGGCGCTGGGCCGCGGGCTAAAGGTGCCTGTGGTCAGCATCAAGCCCGAGGAGGCTGAGGCGCACTTCGGCTGGATTGCCCGCTTTGCCGGACACGATATGCCTTCCTCCAGCGCGCTGACACAGCAAAAGCTGAACTGGAAGCCGACCGGTCCGGGCTTGATCGCCGACCTGGATGGCATGGACTATACGCAAGCCTGAGTCGACCGACGGCGCACCGGTGACTGCCTGCAGAGTGCCGGTGCGCTTTGCGTTGATAGGCCCTAATAGACGTCGGCAGCATGACTGCAGATGGCAGGAGCGGCTGTGCCATTGATCGGTAATGAGAAGCCTTGCGTTCACTGACCTGCAAGTCCGGGGGGGGAAACCACAGATCTTCGCTAGCGACTGCTCAGCTCGCCAACGCGCTGGCAGCCGCTTGCATGAGGCGGTTTGTCTGCTGAAATACCCGAGAAGGACCACCGGCCAGTGTTTTCAAGGCCGGGGCGATGATCCTTTCGCAGCAATGTAGTCGATGGAGATAAGGGGTTTGTGGCCTGTTTTCTTTGCATTTGATGCCCTCATCGACTTTTTCTGAAACCGGAGGGACACTCCGGTAATCGCATTAGCATAACGGAGATTCACTTGCGTTTATTCCAGGCTGTTTGTGATCGGAGCGTGCAGCATGGCAGCGAAATTTGGAGCAAAGTCAACAACGGAAGATGTCCTTGAAGGGGTCAATCTGAAGGGTAAGCGGATTCTGGTGACGGGGGTATCCGCGGGTCTCGGCGTGGAGACGGCCCGTGCGCTGGTGGCGCATGGCGCAGATGTTGTCGGTGCAGCACGTGATCTGGATAAAGCGAAGCGGGCCACATCGGAAGTCAGCAGGGCCGCGGCGGAGACCGGTGCGGGCTTCGAGGTGGTCAAACTCGATCTCGCCAGCCTAAAGAGCGTACGCGTCGCTGCGGACAATCTGGTTGCCGATGGTCGCTTGTTCGATGTGATCATCGCAAATGCCGGAGTTATGGCGACCCCGTTCGGGAAGACAGAGGAGGGTTTCGAGACGCAATTCGGGACCAATCACCTGGGGCACTTCGTGTTTGTAAATCGCATCGCGAAGTTGATCAAGGACGGCGGACGCCTGGTCAACCTCGCTTCCTCAGGGCACCGATTCAGCAATGTTGACCTGAACGATTCCAACTTTGAGACAACGCCGTACGAACCCTTCGTGGCCTACGTGCGCTCAAAGACCGCAAACATCCTCTTCGCAGTTGCATTCGATCGGCGGCATCGAGATCGCGGGGTCCGCGCGGCGGCTGTACATCCAGGAGTCATACAGACTGAGCTTGCCCGCCACATGGATTTGGCCCATTTGGAGCAGATGCTCAAACAGTTCAATGTACAGGCCGCGGCAGAGGGCAAAGGACCGTTCCAGTTCAAAACAGTTCCCCAGGGAGCCGCTACCTCAGTATGGGCAGTTGTCGTTGCGCTCGCCGAGGAGATAGGAGGACGGTATTGCGAGAACTGCCACGTGAGTGAGGTCATCGCAGATGATGCAACGCTGGGCATGCTTGACGAAGGAGTGCGCGGCAACGCTCTCGATCCACAAAACGCTGTTGCGCTTTGGAAGAAAAGCGAAGAACTGGTCGGCGAGACGTTCCAGTAAGCAGGTGCCTGGGACAGACGAGGTTGCATATATTGCGGTGCAGCCGCAGGCTGGCTGTTCATAGGTTCATGCCAAGGACTCGTGAGCAGTCAAATGCTTATTTCAGCGGGGTTCTCGGTATTTGCAAATCCTATTTGAAATAGAAGAAAGAGTGTATAAAATGACAAAACTTATAGCGCGGAAGCGCGCATCGTCCGATTGACAGGAGTTTGGCGCACTCCACTTAGAGTTCGCACTATTTGCAAAACCGAAAGGCCTCCGGCTCTGCCGGAGAATACTTACGTACGCCGTGCATGAATGACAGCTTGGAGGTGGAAGTCCTCTACCCAACCTGATGGAGGTGAAGGGTTAGCGAAGCGCAAGGGCGTCGTCGCGAGGCGGGGTCTGAAGGAAGCGTGGAGCAAAGGCGCGAGCCGATGAACAAGAAGCGGATATGAGGCATGCGGTGCCGGACGAACTGGCGTATGACAGCGAAGTCCATATCCATCAAGGGCACTGGTTGTAAATCCGACGGTTGTGCGTTGAAGGCGGTCATTCTTATCACGGGAGATCTGTTGCACGTCTCGGAATCGGGACTGAGGGGGAAGCGATTCTCTCTGATCGTGCAGCAGAAGTCAGCAGCGGGCGAGGTAGTTCATGTCGTCGGTAAGGCTATTGAGACACTCCGGAGCCGAAAGGCGGAGAAACAGATAGGCCATGCCGGGAACGGTGGACGAAGGCCCAAACGGAAAGAAGCGGCAATTAGGCGGCGTAACTCGATGAGCGAAATGCGGCAGAAAATCCAGCCTTGGTTGGCCTTTGGCGAGGAGAGCAGGGGTGAAGCCCCGCAGGCTCCTCGTGGAGGTGCCGAAACGATCACGGCGAAGCGCATGAACGAAAGCCCGGCTAACAACGACGAACAACTGATGGAAGAGGTCTGCACGCGGGAGAACTGCTTGCGGGCTTTAAAGCGAGTGAAGTCCAACAAAGGGAGTCCTGGTATCGACGGCATTACGGTCGAGGAATTACCGGGTTACCTGATGGAGCATTGGCCAGCCATCCGGGAACAACTGCTTTCAGGACCCTACAAGCCGCAACCGGTGAAGCGGGTAGCAATACCGAAGCCGGACGGAGGAGGGGTGAGAAATTTGGGCATCCCGACGGTGTTGGATCGTATGGTTCAGCAGGCGGTAATGCAGGTTCTACAGAGCAGGTGGGATGCGGAGTTCTCCGAACACAGCTACGGGTTCCGGCCCGGACGCTCCGCTCATCAAGCGGTGGCCAAGGCACAGCAGTATGTTGTTGCAGGCCATCGCTGGATCGTCGATCTCGACTTGGAGAAATATTTCGACCGAGTGAATCACGATCGCTTGATGGCTGCGGTGGCACGCCGAGTTGCCGACAAGAGGATGCTCAAGTTAATTCGGGCGTTCCTCACGGCGGGCGTGATGGAGAACGGCTTGGTGGGTTCGGTGGAGGAGGGTACGCCGCAAGGCGGTCCGCTCTCTCCACTGCTGTCGAATCTGGTGCTCGACGAACTTGACCAAGAACTTGAACGGCGTGGACACCGCTTCTGCCGATATGCCGACGACTGCAATTTCTATGTGCGCAGTCGGCGGGCGGGGGAACGGGTGAAGCAGAGCATTACGCGCTTCATCGAACGCCGGCTCAAGCTCAAGGTCAACGAAGCAAAGAGCGCTGTGGCACGACCAGCAGAACGGAAGTTCTTGGGCTTCAGCATGACCAGTGGCCGTGAGATCAAACGGAGCATCGCTCCGAAGTCTCTGGCCAGGTTCAAGCAGAAGGTGCGGGAGCTTACGGGACGGACACGGGGCATCAGCATCGAGCAAATGACGAAGGAACTGAGCTGCTACTTGCGTGGCTGGAAAAGATACTTCGGCTTCTGCCAGACGCCCTCGGTGCTGGAGGGACTGGATCAGTGGATACGGCGCAGGCTGCGATCCTTGATCTGGAAACATGGGACACGGGGCAGGCAGCGCTATCGGCTACTGCGTCAACGAGGCGTGAAGCCTGAACTGGCAGCAAAAGTCGCTGCCAGTCCTCATGGCCCGTGGAGGATCGCGAAAAGCCAGGCACTGCATATCGCGTATCCTGTCCCCTACTTCGACGCGCTTGGGCTTCCGAGGTTGTATGTCAGGAAGTAGCTTAATCCAACCGAACCGCCGGATGCGGACCCGCATGTCCGGTGGTGTGGCAGGGGAGGAGAGGCGACTCTCCCCCCTATGCCTATCTGCTAACGAGTACGGGCACTGACCTCTCACGATCAATGGCGCGACCATTCAGGGTGCAGCGGCGAGCTGCTGTCAGATCACGACCTCGATCTCTTCGAATCTTGAGAAGATGCGGCTGAATCCTTTCAATCTACGGAATCCCCGTTCGACTTCATTGCGCTTCTTGTAGAGTTGCTGTCGTAACTCACGCCGCAGCACGATCTCAACTGCTCCGTGGAGTTGATCCAATGGCGGAGCGAAAGGCGGGAAAGAGCGAACGATAGGCTCCGGACACAGGGGCACGCATCAAGGACGACATTTTGAGCTGCATCGGTGATCGCCCGATTGCGGCCATTGAGCCGCTCGGCGCCGAGGTCTCCAAAACCTCGGCGCCTGAGATTAGCCAAGCCCCCGTCTGTCACACGGGGAACCGGCATGCGAATCTGACAGATGCGAATAATTGCCGATGGATCATGTCGGCGGGACGGATGGCCTTGGCCACGCGTGCGTGCCACATGGCCGTCTGACGTTGGGGAAAAGGCAGAATGCTCGAGAACCGCGTGGAACCAACGGCATGCCCACGAGGGGCCCGTGATTCTCGGTGTGTAGGCAGAGCCAGACGCAAGTGAGCAACATTGAGCAGACCGCGCCCCGCATACTTCGTAACCTTGAGAAGATCTCAGAAGGAACGCTGGAGTGCAATGGCCCGCCCTAGGAGATGGTGACACGATGGAAGACGCTCGGTACAAGGTTGTGGCTACTCAGGCTACGGACCCTCGGTGCATGAACCTGCTCAGTGGTGTGGCGATTGAGGGGGAAGACCCTCGCTACAAGCGACTGCAGGATCGCGCGGTTCTTGAGATCGAAGACCCTCGTTGCAGTCACACTTCCGTTAGGATGGAAGACCCTCGTTGCCAGAACCTGCGCATTGCTTGGTGATTGATCCATCACTTGGGTTGCCGAGGCGCATTCATCATCTAAGTCAGCCACGCTTTCTATGCCACTAGGTGCCGCGGTTCATGCAAATGCTATGCCCAACACAGCTTGCACCTCGCAGACAGGAAACTTCCAGAAAAGCATGGCCAGAAGCTTTCAACAACTTCAGCTTTGATAACGGACGACTTCGTCCGACTATTTTCGTATGGCCACTTTGGCTCACTTTCATTGCACTAAGGCAGCGTAAGATTCGATTGTTGCCTTCGGCCACACGTCTATGACCCCAAAGATCTCTTCCAGATCGCGCATTCTCCGGTCCGCCTTACTGGCGGTCATCATTCTATTCGCCTGCCACTCCGTGGCACTGTCTGCCCAGATCCAGCCTCAATCGACAATCGCTGCTACGCCACAGGATCCCACGCGTCCAGAGATACAACCAAGTTTGGAACTGGATCGCGACCCCGTTCCATCGCCCGATCCTGAGGTCAATGCGCCTGTGAATTTGGGGGCGCCTCCCGCGCCTGGCGTGGCCGGAGAGCTTCAGAAAGGGCAGAATGGTATCTACACCATGCACGCCGACGTCGATGAGGTCCTGTTGAACTGCGCGGTCGTGGATGAAAAGGGCCGATCAGTCACCGATCTGAATCTCAGCGATTTTAGGATATGGGAAGATGGCGCTCCGCAGGCTACCCGATCGTTTCTGCATCAGGATCTTCCGATTTCGCTGGGCATTCTGGTCGATAACTCGGGTTCGATGCTTGATAAGCGAGCGGCAGTAAAAGTGGCTGCGCTGAATCTTGTTCGCGCGTCAAATCCGCAGGATGCGACCTTTATCGTGAATTTCTCCGATCGGGCCATCCTCGATCAGCGTTTCACCTCGGATCTCGACGCGCTGGATAAGGGACTCTCGCACTTCGATTCAAAGGGTACTACCGCGCTCTACGATGCGGTGGTCGCGTCGGCAGACGAACTGGCCGTCCACGGGAATCACCCAAAGCAGGTGCTGTTGGTCATCACGGATGGAGCTGACAATGCATCCAGGCTGGACCTGGAGCAAGCAGTTCGCCGTGTACAGAAGTTGGGCGGACCGGTCGTCTATTCCATCGGGCTACTGTTCGGGACTGACAAGGAAGAATCACAGCGCGCCAGGCATGCTCTTGAGACGATGGCGCAGGAGACGGGCGGCATTGCCTACTTCCCACATTCTTTGCAGGATGTGGACAGCATCGCAATCGAGGTGGCACGGGACATTCGGAACCAATACACCATCGGCTATCACTCCACCAAGCCGGCCAGTTTGGGTGGATATCGGGTTGTGCTCGTCGAGGCGAAAGCCCCGAATCATGGGAAGCTGATCGTGAGAACGCGCAAGGGATATTATGCGAAGAGGCCTGCGCCGCAGCACACAGAAAGGGCGCAGGAATCCAAACCGTGAAGGGATGACCGGCAGGAAGCTTATCGTCTTGAGGAGGTCTTTACCGTCGCGGATGGCTATTCCTTGTGACAGGTGAGTATCTCCCAGGGAGACATCGGGTGAATCTCCCTGAGAGATAATCAATCCGTCAGCTCTGGAACTGCAGGCTTCCTCTACCAGTATGTAAGGCTCGTATTGTCCAAGTAAGTGGCATTCGGCGATTGCTTGGAATTTCCGTCCATCTGGTAATTGATCGTGACGCCGTACCAACTGGCTGGAACGAAGAATGGTGGATAAGACTTGTTCAAGCTGGCAGTCACTCCGTTCAGAGTTATCGATTGGTAGAGAACAGAGTTGTCAGGCTGCCGCTGCGCTTGAATCGTCACATGGTTCCACCCGCCATTGATGGGATTGCAGGCAATGCCTGTGGGGACCCATTTGGAATTGACGTTGTCCCATATATCCCATTCGTTTCCACCGGCTATGCGGCATTGAGTGCCCCATAGCATTCCGACACTATTCATGTACATATTGATGTCAAACTCCAGCACCTGAGTGATCGGAGCATTTGTCACATAGACGTAGGCATCATAAGTAAAATTGTGCAGGGTCGGAATCAGCGTGCGATTTGCGTCAGGGAGATTTTGCGTCGAGTATTGGCCGATGAGCGGAAGTGAAAACAATACATCGCCCCAAGGAGCTGTGCCCGCTGCGCCCCCTAAGGTAAACTGTGTCGCATTGCCACTAAGTGAAGGCGATGTGATATTGAGTGTATGTGAGAATTGGAATCCGCTGCATGGTGAAGGTGAGCAATCAACATAATTCGGCGGTCCCTGTCCCCAACTGTTCCATCCCTTGCTCGCCTGAAGGTTGGCGAGTTTAGCCCCGTTTTTCTGAACCGTGACGTTGACGGGGATATAGGCGGCTCCGCCGCAGTTGTCCCACTCTTCGACGACTGTGTTTTGTGCTCCCGCGCCCAAGGTTATCTGGGCGTTGAGCTTGGCTCCGTTCTGAACCGTAGTCAGCTTATTGTTGACGTAGACGCCCATGGACGCAACGCCTTTCGCGCAACTGCTTGTGCTGGCCGTTGCCACGTAATTGGCCGGAGAACTCACTACGCTGTTGTTTGCTGGTGAGGTCAAGAATATTCCAGACTGGTTGGTGACCGTGATTGTTAGGGGCGTGAAGGTAGCGCCCCCGCAATAATCCCATTCTTCGACGACAGTATTAAACTTGCCGGGAGCGAGGGAGACAGGCGTATTGAGACTGGCTCCATTCTGCACGACAATCAGTTGGTTGTTCACGTATACGCCAATCGATGCGACCCCTTTTGAACAAGTGCTTGTCGTGGCGGTCGCAACGTAGTGCACGGGCGAACTAACAGTTTCAGCATTCGCTGGACTGCTGACGGTGACGTTTGCGAGCGCAGGCGCTGCGAAGGCCACGAGAATCATTGACGTAAAGCAAGATGTTTTCATCGGTTTGCCCTCAGGCATTTACTTCGATCCAAAAGTTCTACGCGGACAATGGTGATCTTGAGACCCTTCCGCGTTGTTTCCTTATCGCTCAGTTCCGTCGCGCTTCATGCTGCTAACTGCCGCTGCGCCTCGATAATCTGCAAGTGGGTGTCTTGGCCTGCACGCTACAGCTTAGAAAGCACAACCTCTGCGCCAAATTTCGATATCTGGTCGCAACGACGTGTACTTGTCTCTTCTGACGTGACTTGTCAGACAGTGCTCTCTTACATGCGCGCGTGTTGCGCATTGGTCGACTTGAGAGAAGGTTCCATCGGCAAATAAAGTAACATTGGCGGGATGCAGATTAGAGAAATCGCCAATGTTGCAAAGGGTGCAAGCGTACAGAGCTTGACGTTCCACGCTACCGCTAGATAGCCAATACCCGTCAGGAACTCGCCGGCCAGAGCGTATCTTCCTCACTCCTGACACGTTACCCAGCAGCTAACCCTAAGTTCCGCGCTGGGCTTTGCGTAATCTGCGCCGGCCATTACCCTAAATGGGGTAAACCTGACTGTATAATCCAGTACATGTAGACGACTAGATGTGACCGGTGTCACGCCCCCATTTGAAAATCTGCGTGTGTGCGCCCTGGCTGTGAGTGAGATCGTCTTTAGAACCGCTAAGTCGCACCGAATCATTCAATTATCAGAGGCAATGCGTCGGTTTTTAAAAGTTCTAAAGATGCTTCTTTTACTGCTTGTTATCATACTGTATAAACCGATACACAAATAGAGTATATTCCGATACATTATCTTTGTATAGTACGATACACAAATTCTGCACTATCTGGCGGTATTCGAAATACTTTAGATCTAGGGAACCTCTGATCAAGCCGCAAAGCCGCACTCCTTTTTCATAAAATGTAAGAGGGATAGAGAACGCGATGGGCCAGATAACTTTTGCCAACCAGCCGAGTTTTGAGAAGTATGGACGAATGAGCCGTCGCGAGGCGTTTCTTACTTCGATGGACACCATTGTTCCCTGATCAGCACTGGAAGCCTTGGTTGCTCCCTACTACCCGAAGGCAGGCAAGAGACGTCAGCCCGTGGGGCTTGGAATCATGCTGCGCATCTACTTTCTGCAGCACTGGTTCAACCTTTCCGATCCCGGTGCTGAAGATGCTCTCTATGAATCGCCGGTGCTGCGTGGCTTTGTCGGAATCGATCTGGGCCGCGCAGCCGCGCCCGATGAAACCACCATCCTCAACTTCCGCCACCTGCTGGAAAAGCACGAGTTGAACGGCAAGATTCTGGATACGGTGAACCTGTATCTGGCCAGCCAGGGCATCCGGATTTCGACCGGCACCATCGTCGATGCCACGATCATCTCTGCGCCTTCTTCGACCAAGAACGAGAAGAAAGAGCGCGATCCCGAAATGCATCAGACCAAGAAGGGCAACCAGTACTACTTCGGCGCGAAGGCGCATATCGGTGTCGATAGCAAGGAAGGCGTGGTGCATTCGGTCTGCACGTCAGCGGCTTCGGTGCACGACAAGCATATGCTGCCCGACTTGCTGCATGGCAACGAGAAGAAGGTCTGGGGCGATGCTGGCTATCAGGGACAAACCGAGGCGATCCACGAGGCCGCTCCTCAGGCCCAGGACATGACCAATCGGCGCGTCAAGAAGAGCAAGGGCAAAGTAGATGAAGAAGAAAAGCGCAAGAACCGCACCAAGTCGCGGGTGAGAGCCAAGGTGGAATGGCCCTTCCGCATCCTGAAGCGGGTCTTCCATTACACGAAGGTGCGCTATCGCGGCATCAAGAAGAATCACGAGTGGTTGTTGACAGCCTTTGCGTTGGTCAATCTCTACCAACACCGCAAGCGGTTGGCCCCGCTCGGGGCGTAGTGTGTCTGGAGGCTGGAAATGGCCTCCGGACACACAACAGGTCGCCTGCAAAATGCAATATTTTGGCGTTTTTCGACCGAATGAGAGCCATTTTTCAAGCGGAAAGGACAAATCCTTTTGCGGCTCGGATTTTGATGGGCTTGTTCAGAGCTTCCCTAGGAACTTGTTGAAAAACACTTACGAGTCCCGGAATACGGCAAAATCGTGATACCAAAACCATCATCGAGATGCCGCCGATCGCGCTATGGGCCTTGTGGCGCGATTTGATTTCATGCCGCGTGTGGCTTTGAACGTTTTTCAACAAGTTCCTCGGAGTCTGTCTGAGTAAGGCAGAGATTTTGGCGAAAAAGGGTTGAACAGTGGCATGGAAGCTGGCAGTCTTTAGGTATGTCGAAGGTCTACCGGCCGTATTTTCCCGAGCAGGATTTTCTTCT
>Ga0224530_1000220_pt1 | contig 40823 bp, 30 predicted proteins | sample CBST75metaG_FD_179873 | JGI IMG/M metagenome (GOLD analysis project Ga0224530, IMG submission 179873) | Peat soil microbial communities from Stordalen Mire, Sweden - C.B.S.T75 | ecosystem: Environmental > Terrestrial > Soil > Wetlands > Peat | place: Sweden: Norrbotten County, Stordalen Mire...
ATTGCTGGATCGTACTCCAGGAAGGTGTGCATCCTGCCCTATACAAAACCCTCATGGATCAGGCAAAGTCTTTTGGCATCAATATCCGGGAGCTGCATCACATTTTGTCTCCGCAAGAAGTGGTCTACATGGTCACAACTGGCCTCGGCATCTCGTTCTCGACTCAGGGATTGACTCAGTACATGTACGCGCCCGGTATCACTTGCCGCCCACTGACTCACGCCCCACTGCTGCTGGACACGCACACGACCATTCGTCGAGGTGACGACTCCAAACTCGTGAACGCTTTCGTCCGAGCGTACCATCGCAAGTACAAAGATATTGCCGAAGAACAGCCGATGCTGTTTCCGATATAGCAGAGCATTCTGTCGGGAAATAATTATTTTGCAGCCTGTCGTTGCCGGAGTGTCCAACTACGGCACGATGCACTCCGCGTTTATGCCGCCAGCAATGATAGAGACCGTTTCGAGCGAATGCAGAACACACAAGTGAAGGACGAAAGATGTGCGCTGCTCTCTACACAATACCGGCAATCGAGGCTTGCTCATGGGTAATTCAGCGGATACTGGCCGATTTCTCAATCAATACGTGAAGATGATCATAATTCCTAGGAGGCACCCTCGCACAAGACGCAGTTAGCACTCCTGAGCCACGACCCGGCACCGCCCATTTTCAACAAATTCATAGCGTTATACTTAAGCCACTGGATGCAAATTCTTGCAATAGCGCAGTTTCTGAGGCCGATATGCCGAAACCGTTTGAGGTGTTCGAGGAACCAGACAGGTATTGGACCCTATTGACGTCCTCACGAGATGTTGACCTTGAAGATCAGTTTTTTGATCGTAAGGAGGCAGGCACGGTAGAGGCGAGTGGCAGTGTGCCGAAGAACCAAATTAGCAATCTTATCGATCACCTCAAGGCCACCATCTCTGCATTTGCCAATGAAAACCGCGAAGGTGGACTCCTGGTACTTGGCATTTCGAAGACGGGCGAAGTCAAGGGGCTTACACATCTTAGCGACGAACAGCGCAACTCTATAACGCAACCTTCTAATTGGCTAATTAACCATAACTCGCGGGTGAAGCTGTATGAGTGCAGCGACTCGGTCGGCAAGCTAACCAAGATTTGCCTGATTTATGCCCCATACACTGCGAATGCGGTCTGTGAAACGATCGGTACTTCTCCAAGCGCATGGAGGAGACAAGGCGCTCAGAACATGCTTCTTTCGTCCGATCAAAAGGACCAACTGCGCCGGGACAAAAGGATCACTACTTTCGAGGAGGAGCCGTGCTGCCCTTTCGATCTTCTCGATGTTGACCAGCCACTACTTGCCGAATTCAGGAAGGTCTTTCACTCCGACGCACGGTACACATACAGCGATGTGGAACTTCTATATCAGGCGGGAGCTCTAATTCGTGACGGGGACGCATACCTCTTCAATAATGCCGGTCTTCTTTTCTTCGCTGCCAATCCACAGCGCCTGCTCCCTTGGGCCTCCGTGCGGTTGATTAGGTATGAAACCCTCTCTGAAACATCCGCAGACGCCTCTGTCATTACACTTGAAAAGGAATTCACTGGATCCCTCGCCCAGCAGATTCGGAATCTGCGGGTATACCTGCAGGAGTCTGGATTCTTCAAAAAATACCAGATGCGAAATAAGGCTGGTGGTTTCACGGAAGAGCCAGAACTCCCGCTTGCAGCCATTGATGAAGCTGTCGTGAATGCCGTTGTACATCGAGAATACGCAGCAAAGTATCCGATCGAATGCAAGAAGTTTTTAGATGCTTTCGTCGTGAACAACTCTGGAAGGGTTCTACAGAGGGAAAGGGAGGTTCCCAAGGATTTTTCCTTGGCCGACATTGAATTGGATCATTCCCCGCGCAATCCTAAATTGTTGGGCTGGCTAAGGTTGATGAAAGATGAGCGTGGAGCCGAATTCGTGCGGGCCTTGAGCGAAGGGACCCGACGAATGCGGGAGGAAATGCAGGTTCTCGGCCTTCCAGCTCCGCGTTTTCACGTGACACCCGCACAAACGAAAGTGACTCTGTTTAACAACGCAGCAGAGCGAGAGGCGGCACTACGGGCTACATCAAGCGAGAGCGAGACCAGCACAGAGTTCACGAATTTGTTCCCGGTGAAACTAGTGAACGCACAAAAGCTGCGAACGGAAGACTTCGCGAGGATCAAGAAAGAGATTTCATTCTCGCTCGCTGACGCGCTTCAGTCGGTCGGCTGGTTCATTGACAGGAGCGGCCACCGTTTACAGGCTCATAAGCGACACACGGAGCTTCCGTTGCCACCCGAGGTTGCAAAGTACCTTCGTTTTTACCCTGCGTATTCCTTCCAAGTGCGAGAGTACTGGAGCGTTCTTTATCTGGCGATTGACTATTCATTAGAAGTCAAGAACATTCAGAATGCTAGTGAGTTGTTAGTGGATGTTCCAGCGGCTAGCCTGATTGGGAAGACGGCGGTTGCGTATTGGAATGGATGGAGGCCGGGCAAGATTCAGGAAGTCGACGCTGAGTGGGTGGTGGTCCAGTTCTTTGAGTTCGAGTCGCTTCAAAAAATCCGCAGTGATAAGGTCATTCCCAATCTACCTGTGGCGATGTTGGAATCAATTCTACATACTGCTCGGATTAAATATGATTTGATTTCTGCAATAAAGCGCGAAAGTCTAGCTTCGGAGCCCAATGCGGCCCGGACGAGGGCCGCAAAATGCCAAGCAATAGCAGAAGAGTTGGCAAGGTCAGTCTTTCCCATCGCAATCTCGGGCGACATAACTACAAACATTCAACCTTCCGGCGCGGCCATTTCGAGAAAGCCTGAATCCATAAATACCTTGTTTGCCTCCAGTATTCCTGAACCAAATGTTGAGTTCCAGCATCGTCATGAATCGGCAGACATAAGAGACGGTATAACCCGCTTTGGATCCTACAATACCAACCCTCATAATATTGAGCTTGTCCCAATGTGCATTGCTGAATACCGCGAGCAGATGGGAGCACTGATTGAAAGACTGAAATCCGGGAAGTTCAAGTACAAAGGATCAGAACGAACTTTTGGTGCGCGTTTTGGTTACAGCTCAATAATTACGGCTCCGAACGTGACCTCGCTTTATGGGGAGTGCACCCGGCTTTTGCTAGAGCATCCAGAATGGAAAGGTGACGCTGAATTGGGGCGTCTTTTCCTGATCCATACACCCGAGCGTGGCTACTCGCTTGATGACGAATCCTCGCCATATTATCAGCTCAAGAGGCTTTTGTTTGAGGCAGGAATACCCTCCCAGATGGTGGATACTCCTACTCTAGTCAACCCTGATTGGAAGGACCTCAATTTGGGCCTAAACATCATCGCCAAATGCGGCATTGTGCCTTGGGTTTTGCCTGACGCCATTCCAGACGCAGATTTTTTTGTTGGCCTCTCATACACGCAAAGCCAGAGAAGAAATGCAAGCAGGATCATGGGTTATGCGAACGTGTTTAATGCTTATGGTCGCTGGGGCTTTTACTCCGCGAATAGCGAAGCGTTTCCTTACGACAAGAAGGCGGAGTATTTCTACCGGCTTGTGAAATCCACGCTAGAGCGTTTGTCACCGCTCTCGGAGACACCATCAATCTACTTTCACTATTCCGCAAAATTCTCCCGTGAGGACCGCAAGGCAATTCTAGAGGCCGCGCGAGCCGTGAGACCCAAGGGAACCTACTCCTTTGTTTGGATAAATACGCAACACAACGTCCGGTTTTATGACCGATCAAATGAAGGTGATGGGAGCATGAAGCGTGGGAGTTACATCCCAACCTCACCCTCCCAGGCCTATATTTCGACAACAGGCTATAACCCCTATCGAAAATCGCTGGGGACACCGCTCACCCTCGAAGTGAACATCTACGCGGAAGAACCTAGCGGGAGACCTCGGGCGAAGCACGATCTTCGCGATTTGGCATTCCAAGTTCTGAGCCTGACAAAGTTAAACTGGGCGTCCACTGACTCACTCTGCGGTGAGCCGATAACTACAAAATACGCCGGCGACATAGCCTACCTCACCGCCGCGTTTCTGCGACAAAAGGAGCCGGCATTTAAGCTGCATCCCGTGTTGGAAAAGACGCCATGGTTTATCTGACGAGAAGAGAATTTCTCATCTCGGGATACTTAGGCAACTTCGGGACACACCGACTCCCATGTACTCCTTTGCAAAAGATGCAAGAAAGCCAGAAGTTGGGTAAGCGGTCCTGAAAAATGCTAATGTTGTCCAGAACGATTCTCCGTTGACGCCGAATCGTTGAGTATCAAACCGACGTGTCATCGAAGTCACAGACATATAGTTCTAGATTTGAGGCGCGCCCAAATGGCGCGCTCATGCACGTCGGGCGGGCAAATGATGCCCTCCCGCTGATGCGGGAGCGCAAATAAGGGCGGGAAGACGGGCAGCGGACAGAAAAAATGCGGAGCCATAATTTCAGACTCCGCACAGTCTTTCTGGTTATTGACGGTTACGCGGCAATGGCCTTCTTGGCAATCTTGGCTGGCGGCTTGGGCGCGATTTTCTTCGTGGCCTTGGCCTTGTCTTTCGCGGCGAACTCCTGCTTGACCTTGGTCGTGATCGCGGCCACGTCCACCTTGTAGTAGTCGGCGGCCTCGCGGAGCGCCTTGCCGGAGTCGTTCGGCGAATGCGCGGTTTGCAGAATGGCCACTTCAACCAAAAGGCGTCCGAGTGTGCCTTCGTCGGACTTGCGAAGAAAGGACGCAAGCAATTTGGCCATGGCATCGGCGGCGCTGGTAGGTTTGCCAATGCCGTGCTGGCGCAAAATGATGGCCAGACGACGCTCGTCCAAGACGACGGCGAAGCGTTCAACTACAAACAACAGGTCGCGCTTCATCAGGCGAACAGGAACGGCTTCGCCGATGGCCTTCAATACGCGCAATCCCGTAGTCTGCGCCATCGCCTCCTCGCGGCGGCGCTTCTCCTGTTCGGCCTTGATAACTGCATCGGCGGTCGTTCGCTGCTTGCGGGCGTGATGAATGGGGCAATCGGGATTCGAGCAAATGCGCCTCAATTCGCCCTTCTCGCTGCCTTCGGTGACGATGGCCTCGGTGGTGAACTTGCAGGTCTTGTACTCAGGCCAGTCGCGCTGCTTCGGGTTGGTTGGCTTCTCGCTGCGAATCTCGACATACTTGTTGCGCGGTACAGCGGCGCTGCCGTCCTTCTGCGGACCGTAGGCCGTGCTGATCTGAACCAACTTCGGTTTCGCAGCGATTGTCTGGCGGACGTGCGCATCAACCTTTGCCGTGTAGCATTTTGGATCGGAGCACGAATCGTGCTGCGCCGCTAGGCCCTCGAACAAAAGAACATTGTGGCCGGTGCGCTTCGGGCAATCGACACACGCGCCGGCCTCGGGCACAAGCGCAACGTCTTTTTTCGAGAACGGCGCGGCGGCAAGCTCCAACAGAACGTTGTGCTCAATCCACTGTTGCAGGTTGCGCACGGGAAGCAAGATGCGCTTGGCTTTGCTGCTGCTGGTGTACTGTTCCTGATAGCAAACATTGAGGGCTTCTTCCTGCTGTGCGGGTTGCAACTTTGCCAACAAGAGCGCATGGCCCAAACCGATTTCGTCTTGCGTGAATGCTTCCACGACTGCGGGCACAAGCTCGACCAATTTCAATCGAGCGAGTATAAACGCGGGGGCCTTGCCAACTTTGGCGGCAATCTGTTCGACGCTGTACTTTGGCTCGTCAAGCGCCAAGAGCCGGGCGTAACCGCTCGCCTCTTCCATCGGATGCACGTCACGCCTTTGCAGGTTTTCGACGATGCTGGTTTCGAGCGCCTGGGCGTCTGTCAATTCAACGATGCGGACAGGCGCGGTTTCAAGTCCGGCCAATTGCGCCGCGCGGTAGCGCCGCGCTCCGGCCACGATCTCGAAGTGCTGGCCCACGGGCCGCACGACAAGCGGCGCAAGAACGCCTTGCGTTTTGATTGACTCGGCCAACTCGTTGAGAGCGGTTGCGTCAAAAGTCCTGCGTGGATTGTTGGGCGACTCAGTGAGCAAGTCGAGCGGCAGATTGCGATATTCGGATTGAATTTCAGTTGTCATTTCAAAATCTCCTTTGAGGTTATCCAGCGTAAAAGCGTGGGGGGGGCGCGAAGCCCGCCCGAAGAGTGGCAGGTTAGCGGCTGCGCAGGAAGGCTTCAAAGAAACCTTGTGCGCGGAGATTTCTGTCCCACAAACGGGCGAAGCTCTCGTGCTCGCGGAAGAGGTCAGAATAGAAAATGTAGTTTTTGGCGTCACGGGTGCGGGAATACTGCTCCACGCCCGCGTAGTCGTTGCGAAAGTAAAACGGAGTCATCATCCAATCCATGCCAAGCGGATTGGTCAACTCGAAACACATTTCCGGGTCGCGCATCAGGTCGCCGTTCTGTTCGCCGTAGTGCGCAACGGAAAGCGCCGGAGCATTGAGCGGGCCGGGTTCTGGTGTGGCCTCAATGACAAGCGCCATATAAGGCGGGTTTTCGATTTTGAGATAGAGCGTGGGCCGGTAACCTCCGGCCCGCTCAAGGATGCGAAGAATGGTCCGCATTACGCCACCTCCGCAACGGCCTCATTCTCCTGGACTGTTTCGTCCGTGAGAATGGCGTCCAGAATTACTGCGGAAGTGCGCTGGATAACTTCAAGGCTTTCGGCCAACAATGCCGCGTTACCTGCGTACATTTGTATGTAGTCGCTTGAACTTTTTCCCATCTCCAAGCCCACGGCCTGACCTACGATGAAGGCCACGGCCTCGGCTTCTGTCTCGCGCACAGTTTGGGTGGTGATAGTGCGGCGGGTGGATTTATGCAAAAGTTCATGAGCCGTTTCGTGCACCAAACTGACCAGCGCCTCTGCATCGGACTGTCCGGGCAGCAAGACAATCTTTCCGCCGTAACTGACGCCAAGAGCGGGCGCGATGTTCTCGTTGAATTCCAGCTTGATATTTTGCGCAGCAAGAAAGGCAATCATGCGGTCGCGATGTGCGCCTACTTCGCCGCTGATGTTTTGCTCGAATTCTGGAAGGTCTTCGCCGGTTGTTTGTGAAATGTCAAAAACATAAACGGCGCGGAAACCAATCAGCATGGGCGCGGGCTTCGTGTCCTGATTCGCGTTCGGCTCCTTCTCTGTCGCGTCTCTCCTGCGCCGGTAACCAATCATCGGCGCAAGAATCTGAATGCCCTTTTCGCCCTTCTTCACGAAACGGCCAAGCTCGTTCCATGCGCGGAGACCTGCGACTCTGGTCGCGGTCGGGCGTTGTCTGGCGATCTGTAAAATATTGCCAAACGAGTACGCATGAAACCGCGCCATTGCGGCGAGATACGCGGTCAATGTTTCGCTCTTGCCCGCCTCAAGCTGTTGGATGAGAAAATCCACGGCTTGCTTGATAAGTTGCTGTGTGGGGTTGTCCTTCTGGCTGATGCGCTGCTGATAGGGCGAATCGCTGCGAGTGCGCTGCGCCGCATTTTTGCTGTGCGGCGCGGTGTGGCTGCTGCCGCTGTTGTCGTTGCTGTTGTGGTTGCTATTGAAATTCATGTTTTTGTTCTCCTTTTCCGCCGAAACCGGCTGAGCGTCTTTCTCACCCACGGCTGGGAAGCGCGAAGACGGTTGGCGGAAAAGAAACAAACGCAGCGCACGACGGTGGGAGTCCGGAGGGAAAAGCGCGGTCAGTGACAAACACGCACTTTGTTTGGCGCGCAGCCGCGCTCCGAACGGACGGAGAAGGCCCGTTCAGCGCACAGCTTCATCGTGTGCTGGGCCGTCCACCTGAGAGTGCGTAGTGGAATGTAAGGAAACAACCTGCTACGAATTCAGCGGCCCCGCCAGGGACGGATATGGCAGGTTTTCATAATCGAAAAAGTGGGACTCTATATTGTTGATCTAAATGTGGCTTAGACCAGCAATACTCACCCATTATGTCTGCAAGTTTTGTTTAAGTGCAGGCTATTCACACAAACAAATAATAAAAGCCGAGCAAATAACTGAATACTTGTCGAAAGAGATATGGCTGACTATCCCACAGAACAGACCTTGTAGTAGGGCTGCAGGCGCGTCATGATGCATTATGCCTTGTTCAGCCTCGTACCTACCAAGGTTTTGACAACCATTTAGGCAGACTTGGCCGTCTGGGAAACTCGCATATTCAAGTACGTAAGAGATATAATCCATGCTCATGACAAAGGTTGGACGAAACGATCCCTGTCCCTGTGGATCAGGCAAGAAGTTCAAGAAATGCCACGGGAATTCCGTTGCATCCGCAAGTGGTACAGCCAATCCGATCCCAAAGCAAGTTCAATTAAGGCGACAATCAGGAAATATACCCTGGGGCATCCCTGGCGAGGAGCACAAGCTAGTAGTTGTTCCTCTTATGCAGGGACAAACACCGGAATCTCTGCCTGAAGGGATGGGAGGCCTACCGGGGAAATACAAGGTCCAAATTCTGTTATCCCGGCCGGGCTACCCCATTGCTGGAGAACGAGAATATAAGTTTATCGATGAGTTGATAGGAGACTCTCACATCTCAATAGCAAAGCCAAGAAGTGAGCGGAGACCGGAAGACGTTGCTAAACTCATGCTTGACATGTTCGGCAACGGCACTGCAATTAGATTCATGGGGCTCCCAAACGATCAAGGCTACCTCGGAAAATTGGTCATTGAGGATTTGTTCGCAGAAAATTGGTACGATGCAGAATCGAAAGCATATGAGACGTTAGCGCCTTTCCTTAGTACTTGGTCACTGCACCTCGATATTCCGGTAAATGTCGAGACAATTCAGGTTACCGACTTGCAAACCCATGCTAGCACTCTGCGCGTCCGCACCCCACAATTCAATATGTCGACCCCTGCAGGAATGAGTCCAGGTCTAGGTGAGGACTTCCGCCAGTATGCCAGCATCTACCGGGAGGGAATGGACACGAACAGCCCATCTTATCGTTTTCTTTGCTTATATAAAATAATCGAGAGCATTTCCTCTCGCCGAAGCAGGATTGCACAGGAGGATAAGAAAACAGGCAGGCCAGTTCGCAGATTTCTGGAGCAAGTTCCGAAAGATAAAATGGATCTTATTAAGCTACTCAATGAAATTTATCCCTGGCGGACAGACTGGGACGATTTCGCGCTCAACCAAATGATCCCTCCAGAGGCTGCGGGCTCAAAGATAGGGACCGTTCGAGAGAGATATTTAAACCCATTGCGTACAGGAATTGCACACGCCTTACTGAAATCAGGTGAAATAAAAATTATTCTAGACAGGATGGATCACATTCAGCTAGTTAACAAATGGCTACCATTGACACGAGTAATTGCACGCCTCATGTTGAAAAATGAGTTTCCCGAGGAATTTGAACTTAAGATGAACCCCAACATCGTCTTTCGTGGCCCAGCGCATTGAACGCTACATTTTTTCGTGAATCACAAACGGGTATTCAGATAGGACACGGGACTCGATACTGACGGATATGCTGCACAAATGTTTCGCACGCTTGTATGGGGGATAATGCGCTTCGCTATCTCCTTGATTGCTATCGGCGAAGATCAAATCTGCGGAACTGGTCATCGCCAAGAAAATCAAACTTCCGTTGAAATAGAGTGGCCAGCTTTTCATTTGCGGTCGCGAAAAGGATCTGTCTGCTGCCCGCTAAGGCTATCTCACGCAAGTAGTCGAGAAAGGACAAGGAATTGAGGTCATCTATGTGCGCGATTGGATCGTCGATCAGCATCAGAGGCGGGGCTGCTCTCAACTGAAGGTTTTGGGCCAGGAAGATTGATAATGCGAATGCGGCTCTCTGCCCGGTGCTGATTTCGCTGAGATTGACCTCGTTGCCACCGTTGTTACGTACAAGTGTCGTAATCTTCTTGCCAAGACCGGAGAATTCCACAGGAGCATGGATGCGGCAAAAAATCGCCTCAATCCCCGCACGATTCTCTGTGAGTGCTGATTTCATTGCCCCAGCTAGGGAATGCTTTGTCCTGATGATTTCGAGTGTTTTAAGTGCTTGTGCAAATCGCTCGATACGAGGATTTAGCTCGGCAAGTTGTTTCTTGAGTATCGCCTTCCGTTTGTCTGATTCGGCAAAGACGGCCTTGGACTGCCGCTCGTGTTCTATAGCTGACTGGAATTCGGCGGCGACCTCGCGGACGGAATCCGCCTCCACCACCAGATCCGAAAACGGCCTGTCGTTCTGCCACGGGAGCGTTTTGAAAAGGTGGCTAAGCTTTTCGAGGAGGCTATCGGCTATGACCCGCAGTTCTCGGACTTGCGACAGTGCTTTTCTGAGGCCCAGAAGGTCCGATTCAACGATACCCAGCGATTCCTCAATTACTCGTTGTAGCGTGTCAGCTTCTGTCCTGTGGGCATCGACGTTGCTCGCAGCTTTCGATAGTTCTTGATCTAGCGTAACAAGCAAACGATCTACAGTCTGCTTTTTCAAATCAGAGACCGAGTGTCCGGCGGTATGTAAATAGTCAACGCATTCATTTAAACTAGCAGATGATAATCCTTGCGAAGCATAGGTCAGAGATTCTTTCTTTAGCTCTTCGGAACGCCGTAGAGCAGCTTCAAAAACAATTTTGCCAGATTCGATCTGAGCCAGCACTGTCTTCAAAGAAGTCGTGGCTGCGAGACTCGCTCGTTCACAAAATTGACTTAGCCAAATCGCGGCACGTTCTGAATCCGCGGCGGCGCGTAGCTCCTCTTCATACTCTCGTATTTGAGTGAGTTGTTCTTGTGCTCGCGCCTCAATATGTTCATCAACGCCAATCTGAATGCGCCTTGACAACTCGCCCGGACCAAACTGCGTGTGACACAACGGGCACTCGTTTTGCCTAGAACTTCTCTGGATCACTTGCGAAGCAATATCTCTCAGCTGTTGAGCCAACTTTAGTGATAGATCTCGTAACGCGGTGAATTTTTCGTGTTCCTCCTTGGCGTGAGCCAAAGCCTTCTGAATCGCAACGCGGCGGGTAGATACTGTGCTTACAAACTCTGCGACAGCAATATCTCCTTGGCCCTCACCAATCGTGAGAAGCATCTTCTCGTCAAGCCCGGCAAGCCGACCGCTTTGCGTTATTGCGACGCTCTGTTGACTGCGGAGTTCTGCCTCTCGTGTTGGAACGCCAGCATCGACCATGCGCGCTAAATCTGTTGCTGCCTTCTTGCTCTCCTGACATCGCCGCTGTATATCGGTTAAGCGTCTCTGTTCTTTGCGGAATTCCTCCAATCGCAGGATATCCCCGTCCGTTTTATCGCAGAGTTTCTTAGTGTGGTCGGAAAACTGCTTGAGGCCATCCAAAGAAACCGGCGATGCAACGTGATCCAACGCCACAGCCTGTCGAGCTAATGCACCCAATTCAGTTAGAGTTTCAACGAGGCGACCGATGTAGGCCTCTTTGTATTGAGTCGGTAGATCCCAACCGAGGCGTTTGACCATCTCCTCCAGACGGGTAAGGATTGAGTCTGATTTCTGTTTGACAGTTCCTGCTTCTTTGAGTCGAGTCTCTATGGTCTCCATTTCTTCACTGATCTGCATCTTTAGCGGACGCAACTCCTTCAACTTGGCTGTAATCGCATCGTGCATTCGCTCGATTTCACGCCAGATCTTGGACGCTTGGGGACCTATGAGCAGTTTTGAGAGATCCTCTTCAAGGGGGGCTGTCGATTCGGAGATCCCGACGGCCGCATCGGTATCCAGGAAGTTGAACTGTCCAAAGCTTATGAAGAGATTGTTGGTCTTCACCTCGGCTTGCCCATACCAGCTCAAATTGCGATCCCTAAAGAGCTTTTGCGCGCGAGCGCGGGTTGCCACTTCATTGCTGCCATTCGTATATTCTGCGCGAAGCGTGTAGTCGTCTGTGACGTCTGGATTGCGTTTATTACGACCGCAGTAAAGCAGCTCGATTGCTTCGAGCAATGATGTTTTCCCAGAACCATTGACGCCGACAATGAGGTTGACTCTTCCAAAGTCAAAAGTGCGTTGGATGGGGCAGCTTCGGAATTTGGTGAGCTCTATGGATCGAAGGAACGGAAGCGCTCCGCTGACTATGGGCTGTGCTGGGCTGACTTTCTTTGGCGTTGCAACCTGGGCGGAGGATTCTATGCGTGACAGTCGACTGGGCACTGAGGCATCGCTCATGATTGCGCCATCGATGCCTGCTTCAGCAAGTTTTGCGGTCCAAACAGATAGGATGTTTGCGGCAGGCTGTGGAGAAGAAGTTGCCAACAGCGGCGGCAACTGTATTGCTGCGTCCAAATCGCGTTCGGCAACTATAAATTTACGGGCATAGGCACGATCCCCCTCGATCAGGTCTTTTGCCTGGCGAAGTGCCCCGCTGCGGGATTGCTCCTCGCTGACGACGAAGTAAAGATAATTATTCCACTGGAGGCTTTTCCTGCCTTCGAAATAGTGCTTCCCGATTACTCGGTCCTGGTAGCGAGTCAAGGCCTCGGGTGTGGTTGGCAACTGCTCACTAATATCGATATAGTAGACAGCGAAGGGGCTATCCCCTGACTTTCGTGTCACGCGCACGACAGAATCAGCTACTTGCTCAACGTCTGAGAAACGGTCAGCCATATGGTCCCGTAGCTGAGTAACGTTAAGTGTCATTTCTCCCTCGCAATATCGAATTCAGAAGCAGTGCGCGAATCGTCGTAGTTAAGATAGCGTGTACTATCAAACAATTCGATCTGACCGTCTTCGTTCAGGCACCAAAGATGAAGGCGTTCACGGGCTTCAACGATTTGGTCTGGATCGGAAAATGTTCTGCCAAGGTATTCGGCAACTCTCTTGTGGATCGTTTCGATCTGTGACTCGTTATAGTCTTCTCCGAGGTAGATAACAGTTGCCCGTCGTCCGTCCTCTGAGATGACGTTCTGATGGGGAGAGGTGAGTGTCCAGGCGAAGCGAAATCCTGCACTTAAGTCGGCAAGCGCGGGTACGGAAGCAAGACTCCCACTTAGTATTTTCCAAAGCCGACCGCACCTTCTAAGCCGAGCAACGCGGAATTCACGAGCATCCGTGTCCTGGCAGAATGTCATTCGGTAAACTACCTCTGATAGGTCGATTCTGCAAGAGTCCAGGTGTCTAAGTGTGTACCACTTGTCGCTATCACCAATTTGTCCAACACTGAGCGCAAGTATCCGTTCAGCCACGAATGGATTATCATCGGCAACCCGAGCAATCTCCTTTTGGGCATTCCCGCACTCGGTAACAACTGAGGCGAAGCCATCTGCGATTGCCGTCTGTTCTACCCAACCGGATGATCCCTCGTCCCAAGTGCGTGTTGCGGTGAGCTGCGGGCCACGTCGGCGGTCGTTTGTGGCTGACACTCCGATATGAGCGACTTTTGTTGCCGTGAGCTGGAAGACGGCCGGTTCGTAGTTGAAGAACAAAGCATGGGAACGAAGCGAGACAAACCACGTGTAGTAGAGGCCTCGGCGGTGATTGGACATTAGAGTCTCATCCCGGTCATCAAAGGTAGTCGGGTGCAAGTACCATGCTGTGCCAGAAATGTTCTTCCAGCACCGTACTTTCTTACCGCACCCTTCGAATACATCCTTTGCCCAATTGAGACAGATTATTTCCGTGTCTCCGCCAAACCGCATCAAACGGCTGCGGTATTGTCGGAACAGGTCCTGGCGAGGTTTAGGATTGAGCTGAAGGTGGAGAATCAGAGCACGGTCGTAAACAACCTCGGCTTGAGGATCGAGAAACGCCAAAGCATCGGAGCAAATCAAGGAAACGAGTCGAAGAGAGTTTTCAGTTCCGCCAAACTGGTAAATGCGGGTTCCCCGCTGCATACCGTTAACCTCGAAATGGTCATTGTCGCCCATCGGATAGGTCTTGAGTTGTACTAGCAAAACAACCCTTTCTGGGGCGTTTCCAGTAGCTGGCGGGGCGGTGAACACATATACGAGTGGATCAACAAATCGCTGCGCGTCCGGCTGAAGCGGCTCATAGAGCATCGTGATGTGCGGAGCCAGATCCTGTTTGAATGTAGCCAGATCGGCATACCTGATGCTTTCACAGCCGAAGGCCCAAAGCGTGCCCTGAGATGGCACATGACCTTCTTTGACAGCCTTAATTAGCGTGGTCCAGGGCATGGAATATTCCGGGGTGACGGCAAGATCAACTTTCGTCTCATAAGCATTATCCAGGAAACTCCGAAACTGCTTTTCTGCTCGCGCGCGGTCCTGATGACGAACACCGGCGGTGCTGATCTCAATTTGGCCCTGAGGCTGCATTAGAAGTACAGAATAATTGTCTTCGTTGGGAATAAGAGCGCGCAGAGAAGGAGAGCCGAGTCCGACAGCCGTAAGCATTTCGATAACCGGCGTAATCTGCATAGAGTTTCACCGCAACCGAGAAAAGAGTTGCTCGTCAGAAAGCAGAGAGATCTACAGAGAATTGCTGGCGAGTGTCGGGAAAAGTTAAGTGCAGTATAGCAGCCATGGTAGCTGGCTGTTCTATCTTTTTGACTATGAGATGGAAAAGGCACTAAATCATTGGTTTTGTAGAATGATTTTGCAGAATTAATAAGCGCTCAAATATTCTACTTTCAATGAGTTAAGTCGGAAGAAATTGCGGACATTGTCTGCAATTTCCGGTTGGAAAGAGTTACATCATTTTGATTTCCTGGGTAATGGATGTCGGCTGGATCTCTAGCGCAGAAGTCTTGGAGACATCGGTGCTGAGTTGCGGGCTAAGTTTGGCGAAGCTGTCGGTAAATACAGTGGCTTCATGGCTGGCACGGGAGATGGAGACGTAACCGAAGCGGGAGTTGAGCAGGTCCGGGTGAACGCCGGTATCGGCGTTCACAAGTACACGCTCGGCGGTGAGGCCCTGGGAACTGTGGCTGGTGACGGCGTAGCCGTGGTCGAAGTGGCGGTGCTCAGTGGCGTCGAATTCGACCTGGCGGTTGTTGTCAAGGCGGGCGGAAATGAGACCGTCCGGCGAGATAGATTCGACGGCGGCAAGGTCGCGGTTGGCAATGCCAAGCGCCTTGTCGGGCGCGGTGAACTGGATGCGGTCGCCGACGGAGAACTCGCGGTCAATCTCGCGGTAAACGCTGACGCCGGTTAGGCGGCGCGGATCGTAGGTCGCCTGTTCACCGGAGGATTTTTCAACGGTGAGCAGGTTGGCGGCGAAGTTGACGCCGACAACCGAACCGTAGCTCCCGGCCTCCATGCCGATGGCTTGGCTGCCACGTGAATAACGCACCACATCGTTGATCTCGTAGTGGCTGGCCCAAGTGCGTTCAGCGCCAGTCATGTCTTGGCGTTGAACGAGAACGCGGAAGGTTCTGTCGTCGGGAGCAAGTGCTCCCTTGGCCTTCAATTCTTCGCGCACCGCGACGTTGAGTTCGCGGCGCGAAGCGTTGTCGGGCGAGACGATCAGCGTTTTTTCTGGTGATTCCACATAGGCTTTGGCAATGGCGCGGATGCGCTCATCGGCATTTGGAATCTCCTGGACACGACCCTGCTGCTGGAGCGATTCAAGGGCGGCTGATACCTGCCCTTTGGCCAGCATTTCGACGGCTGACTTCAGCGCCGGGTCTTTCTGGCGCACGATTTCGTCGAGTTTGGCTGTCCGCATCCCAGCTTCCTGCAACTGCTCGAAGGGGCGTCCTGCTTCGACACCCTGGTGCTGGCGCATGTCGCCGATCAGGAGTACGCGGTCGTTGGGGCCGAGGCGTGCAAGGAATTCGCGCATCTGATTTGTGCTTGCAAGGCTCGATTCATCGACGAGGTAAAAGTGCTTTTGTTCGGCTGCATCCGGCTTGACGGAATGTGCAAGAAACCCTTGCAGGGTTCTTGCCTCGACGCCAGCTTCATTCAACTGCCGAGCGGCACGGGAGGTCGGGGCGAAGCCCTCGACCGTGTACCCTCGGGCCTCTGCCGCCTCACGGATCACGGATAGCGTTGTCGTCTTGCCCGCGCCGGCGTAGCCCTGAATCCCTTGAACACGATCGGGCGCGCTCAATACATCTTCGACCACAGATTTCTGTGCTCGATTGAGATACTGGTGTTGGTCGGCAACAGCAATCGCGTCCGACCGGGACAACACCGGCTCGATCTGATTCCGTTCTTCCGTTACCCGATGGACGATCTCGTGTTCGGCTTCGATGGTCCTGGCGGTTGTAAACTGCCGCGCCGGTGTGTTCTGCCCATGGTCTACAACCTGGAATTCTCCCGCAGCAAGACGAGCATCAAGATTGCCGCGCACCTGGGCGTAGGTAACTTCGCCCATGCCACGGCGGAGACCGTCACGGATCAGGGCACGCTCGTCCACAACGGCCTCGCGCTCGAAGTTTTTGTCGCGGGCGAAGGTCAACGATTCCCGTATCCGGTCGATGGTGTTGACGGGTTTCTGCTGATGTTGAAGCCGTTCGTGCGCTGCACGAACGACAGCTTCGGCCTGATGCCCGAAGTCAGCGGCGAGCTTGCGATGCGCCGCCATGACTTCGTGCTGCGAATGAATCTCCTTGCGGTCACGGGTCGAGTGCGCGGCAATCTCCGCTGCCTCGGAGCCCGTGCGCCCGGTGCGTTCCAGGTACTCACGAATCTGCTGGCTGCGCGGACTCGATGCGTCGAGATATTCCTGCGTGTAGCCCTTGATCTCCGGCGCGCCGCTGCGACCAGTGATGATCTCGTATCCGAGCTGGCGAAGCCGGTAGGTCAGCTCCGATTGATAGACGGCAGTCGCAAACTGCTGCGACTGGAATAGCCCGCGTTCTTGAAGGGCGCGAAACTGGCCATTATCGCGTTCGGTCATATTGAAGATGACGGCGTGCGTGTGGAGTTGTGGGGCAACGTACCCATCGACCGGTCGCGCAGTGTCATGCTCGAATTTGGCCGCAATGAACTTGGCTGTCGTCTCCGCTGGATTATTGCCGCCAATGCGCGCTTGCGTGTACATCTCAAGTTGTTCGAGGGCCACTTTGACGCTCTCGCGGTGCGCCACTCGGACGTTTTCGTCCCCGCCGACAAGCGCGGTGAGCGAAACAGATTTTGGCGCGGAGAAGGTCGCATCCCACCCAGCTCGGTGCTCCATCGTTTTGACCGTTTTGCCGTCCGCATCCACATATTGATAGGAAGCACGCTGGCGAACGAGTTGTTCGCCTGTCTGCGGATGCTGCCCCTGGCTCAGACGCGCGAAATCTTCGGCGGAGACCGCCCCGGCAAGGCCGAACTGCGAAGCAAGTCGGCCTTGCCATTCACCCTGAATCTCGCCACGTTGCGACCAATAATTCTGTTCCTTGGCGGTGAATTCTTTCGCGTGGTAGTTCTGCGCCTGGCTGGCTGAAAGCGGTTTGGAAATAGTCAACATGGCTTATATCCTTGGTCCGAATGCCAATTCGGTTTGATTCTTGTCAGGTGATTTTTTTGTGGCTTTGACAACCGGCGCTGGTTTGGGTTTAGCTGCATCTACTGCGGGCACCGCCACCGGAACAGACGGTTCCGGTGGTGGTATCTCCTTCACTGGCGCTGACGGCTCCTTCTTTGGTTCACGCACGATGTAGTCGTCCTTCAGCCGCTCAATGAATTTGGGCTTTGTCGCTGGAATATCCAGCACGGAAAAGGAGAAGCGGGCAACGTAGTTGCCATGCTTCATGTAGGCGTGAAGGTTGTCCAGGCCGCTGATCTCCGAGTCGAGAACCAGCGGCTCTGTCTGGCGGTCGAGCGAGAAGTTTCGAAAGCTCCTGCTGCCGTCGAAGTGCGTTTCCTTCATGCGTTCGATCTCGACCTTGCCAATGGCGCGACTGACCCATTCGGCGGCGTTCGGCTCCGTTGTCTTAAGAAAGATTTTGGTCGCCGGTTGGGAAAGCATGACCTCGGCCAAGTGGCCGTAGATGACCTCCAACTGTGCCTTGCCCTGAAAACCCAGCACGATTGGGTTGCGCGATTTTCTGTTTTCGGTGATGGCGGTGTGAAGCTGGGGCAACTTCTGCAAGCTTGCCAGCTCATCCAGCACAAACCACACTGGATGCTGCTCCGGCTTCGGCGCACTCAAGAGACGCAGAACGAGCATATCGATCCACAGACTATGAAGCGGACGAAGCGCCTCGCGTTCGGCAGGCTGCGAAGTGATAAAGATCCAACCTTTGCGCTCCTTCGACCACTCTCGCGCGGTCCACTCCGACTTGGCTTCTTCTTTGGTGGGCAGCAACCGGAAGCTGTCGGCGATCAGGCTCAACGAGCCGAGAACGCCGGAGCGTTGCTGCGGGGCCGATGGATCGATCAACGACGCCAACTCCGTATTTTTCACGCGGTGGTCGATCTCCTCCGGGTGCGACATCCAATTGACCAACTGCTGCGGCGTGGGAAGATCGAGCAACAGGTGCGCGAAGATTTTCTGCGGGCTTTCGATGAAGAACTCACCCTTTCTTTCGTTGGTCGGTTGGAACAGCGAGGCCGCGATGGTGCGCGCCTCGGCGCGGCGGACAAGCTCTTCAGACGGTCCCCAATAAGGACAGCGGCGGTCGAGCGGATTGAGCACAATGTCGCCCCGGCTCTCGTCGTAAAACCGCTCGATGAACTCGCAGGCAGGGTCGTACAAGATGGCCGAATGGCCACGCGCCTGAATCTGGCGGAGCATCTGCATGATGATGGTGGTTTTGCCGCTACCGGTGTCGCCGATGATCTCGAAGTGCTGGTCCTCGGCCAGCAGGGGAATGCGCAGCATCTTGTCGCACTGGTCCACCTTTAGGCCGATGCCGGTTCCTCCGATGGCTTTGTTGAATTGCTTCGCAGTGACAAGAATCGGTCCCTTCAGACGCCGGCCATACTTCATCTGCTTCCGGCGGCGAATGTCCTTTGTGATTGAGAACGGAAGTTGCAGAAGCAGGGCAACCAAGCCAAAAACGAGCGGCTGTTCAAAGATGCTGGCGACGGTTTCGCCGGAATAAATTTGTTTCTGGAGCCACGCATGGAGCGGCTTGTTCTGGTAAACGGTTGGCGCGCCGCGATAGAGAGAAACCATACTGCGCTGGCGGGCCGTATCTGACAGTGCAAGCGGGATCGGCTTGTCGTTTGCCTGCGGCGTGGAACCTGCCTGCACATTGTCATTTAAGGCATACCACGCCTTTCCGCTGGCATCGGAAACCAGTAGAACCTGGTACTTTCCCGAGGAACGAACACTGAGCGCGATGGAGGTCTTGATGTACGTTGGCAGGTAGTACCGCTCCAGCGGTTTGAGTGCAATTGCGAAGCGCAGATAGACGAAAAATCCCGCAGCAACCAGCGCAATAAAGATCGCGCCGTAGGTGTAGATCGGCTGGTGCGGCGGCCAGATAATTGTCTCTTTTCTTCCCCAATTCATCTCAGGCATGGCTTGCCTCCTTTTTCTCCTCGATGTACTGCGCGATGACTTCTTGAGCGGCGCGGCGCTTGTTGGTTTTCACGTTGCGCATCAGGTCGTCATACTGTTCGGCGCTTATGTGTTCGCCGCAAACAACGGGTGTTAGAGCGTTGGTGAGAAAGAGTTGCAGGCCGATGATTTCGGTCATGAGGTGGGCCGGCGAGATTGCATCGGAAGGCGATCTCGCCTCGCGCAGAAGTACGTCGCGAACCCACTCCCCCAGGCGCACGCCGCGTGAAGCGGCGGCGTGCTCAAGCTCGCTGAGTTCCAGGTCTGTCACTTTTGTGCTTGCTGTGACAGTACGGAACTCGCGTGATGAATTCTGGTTTGTTTCTTCGGCAATCTGTGTCATGCGATCCTCGATTCTGTCTGTTTTCTCAAAGCGCTCTGGAGCGCCCTGGAAATTGCAAATTGTTCGTATCAAACAAGTAGCTCTGGAGCGCCCCGGAGCGCTCTACAGCGCCCTACAAGGGATGGAGTGTCGAGATAAACCCGGTGCGAAGCACCGAACGGGCATCAAGCGGCTCCATCCCTGCTGCGTGGGCGCGAATCACTGGCGGCATCCACTCCTCTTGTAGGCTTGGTACGACGCGGTTGAGGCTCTGCACCATCGCCATTCTGAGATGGGCGACGGACACGAAGGCTCTGCGCAGAGCGGGCGGCTTCCGGGGTCCGAAGGTACTCCTGGAAGTCGCGGTCTTTGGCAAAGACATAGGCGAGCGCTTTGTCTACCACATCGTCAGCGGAGACATTGAGGAACGCAGCGTACTGGTCGATCTGCTCGGCGGTGGTCTGGTCAAGGCGGATCGTGGCGGAAACTTGGTGGGTCTGAACGATCTCAAGCAGCGGCATTTTGAATCTCCTTTCGGTGTGCGATTACGGGTTGATTGGCAGGGTGAATCTCCGTCCTTGCTGCCGAGAGAATCTCGACGGCATAGGCGCGGGCAACGTCGGGGGAAAGCTCGAAGCGACGGCGGACTTCGAGTATGGTGAGAACGTCCGCAACTGGGAAGCCATCGGCAAGCCAAAGGCGAGCCGATGCGGTATCCGCAAGTCGGCGGGAAAGAGCGGCGGAAAGGTGCTCTTGAGAATGGCGCGAAGCAAGCTCGCGGGCGAGATTGCCCGTACCATTCGCGCCCTGAAGAGCAACGCAAATGCAGGCCGATTCATTGCGGGAAACAGCAGCTTTCAGCATGGCTTTACCTCTGCGATTGAGTGGCTTTCCGCCTGGAATACCGGCTCCAACCGGAAGCTCTGCGTGCTCCGGTCGTATCCGTCCAGGCGGAGCACTTCGCGGACAACGCGGCGGCCCGGCTCGCGGTCCACATGGACGACGAAATCGACAGCCTCGCCGATCTCAGCCTCGATGTCTGAAAAGGTCGCCTGGGCATTACTGCGAAGAACGAGGTTTGCAAAGCGCCGTAAGGCCTTTGCAGCCGAGTTGGCGTGGATCGTGGCCAACGATCCAGAGTGGCCGGTGTTGAAGGAATCGAGCAGTGTGCGCGCCTCGGTTCCGCGTACTTCGCCCAGAATGATCCGGTCCGGACGCCAGCGCAGAGCTGACTTCAGAAGATCGTCGAAGGTGATCTTGGTCTTGAAAGTATCGGTCTGGCATTCAGTGGCCAGGATGTTCGGCTTCTGAATGTCAAGCTCGGAAGTATCCTCAATGACTACGATGCGCTCATGGTCAGGAATCGCATTGGCAAGGATGCGTAGAAGCGTGGTCTTTCCACTGCCGGTTCCGCCGCTGATAAGCAGCGTTTTGCCGCTGCGAATCTGTTCCTCAAGGAACTCCGCAAGCGGTCGCGTTAGCGTACCGCGAGCGATCAGGTCATCGATGGTGTAATGGCGGCTGGTGAACTTGCGAATCACGAGCGCCGGGGCAGGACGCACAACGGGCGGAATGACCGCCGCAAGACGGCTACCATCCGGAAGCTGCGCGTGGAGCAAGGGATTATCCTCGTCGAGCTTCTTGCCGAGGTTATTGGCAATGACTTCGAGGCCGGTGCGCAATTTGCCGGCATCGAAGGAAATAGATGTTTCCTGGTGGATGATTCCGTCCCGTTCATACCACCACGAAGCATCGGGATTGCCCATGATCTCGCTGATGCTTTCGTCGAGCAAGAGCGGCTCGATGGGCCGGAGAAATGGAAGGATCAGGTCGAAGCTCATAGCGCGCCTCCAGAAGGAAAGGCCCGGTGTGAACCGAGCCTTCCGGGGAAAACGAACGTGCCCTATTCGGGCACGTCCTGATTCGTGTCGGGGGTGGCCTCTTCCGCCTCTTCCGGGGCGGCCTTCTCGGCGCGGTCGAGCTTCAGGATCGAAGCCACGCGCACTTCCCATACGCGCTGCTTGGCGCTGGTCTTCTTGTCCACGCGCTCGCGGCTGCGCAATTCGCCATCGATGGCCAAATGCGCGCCCTTCGTGAGCGTCTTCGCGTACTCAGACAACTTGCCCCAAACGATGCAGCGATGCCATTCGGTGTGGCCCTTGTATTCGCCGGTCTTCTTGTCCTTGTACGATGACTTCGTGGCAAGCGAGAGCACGGTGAAGCTGGCGTTGTTGGCGGTGTGGATGGTGGCGTCTTGGCCGAGGAATCCGATGAGCGAAATGCGGTTCTGATACATGGTGAAGTCTCCTGAGTTGAATTCCCGGATTGGCCGGGTCACCCCTTGGCGAAGCCCGAGCGAGATCACGGGGTCCCCGGCGCGCGGTCTTTGCGCGTTGGGGTGTGAGTGGCCCGACTCCCAAGTGCCAAGACGCGCATTCTGGAGCAGGGGCCCAGACTTGCTCTGGGAGAGGAGTCCGGAAAGCAGAGCGGCGCTGTGCCGCCGGGCGTCGGATAAAGCCCGAAGCGTGTGACCGGACAAGCAAGGGAGGAAACGGGAAGACGAACGCTTCATGGCACGCATAGCAAGAGGCATTCCCGGCTTGCCAACTCCCCGCCACGTGGCGCGGAACCGTCTCTTTGCCGCCTGTACAAGGACTGATTGCGGCGATGGGCCATACTGTCTCATCGCCCGTGAGGACGCGTTGTGCCGTCTGCGAAGAAACGAAGGGCGTAGCTGCCGCGATTTGTGGCCGCGTGTGGACATGAAAGCACCTCGTTATGGGAGTGGCTTCGGCTACTCGAACGCCTGGTCGGCCCGGAAGCGGACAATGGTCAACCCGAGAGGGTTCACCGCCAGCTCATTGTTCTTCACGTTGTCGCGGAAGACATAGGTGACGCTGGCCGTCCAACGCTCGCGCTTGAGTTCTGTATGATCCGCCGTATTCGTATAGACCTTCTCGAACTCGACGCGCGCCGAATAGGGCGACTGCCGCAGGTCGTCAAGAACCACGTTCTTGACCTCCACATCGACATACGGAAGCGTGCTGTCCCGAACGTAGTTCTGGATGATGCTGTCCTTGCGTTCCTGCTCGATCACGGCACGCTGCACGTCGCTGTTCAGGAAGTAGAGAGCGTTTGTCTGGTCACGCTCAATCGTGAAGCGGTTGCGCGCGAAATAGAGTTCCGCCCAACGGGTGAGGTAATACTTGTTCTCAGCTTCCTGCGGGCGGTATTGGAAGTTCCGATAGTCGATGGCTTCTGCCCGGCCCACGTCGTTGATGCGGACAATCATGGGGTGCATATTGGCGAGCGCCTGCTGACTTTTGTAAGCAAGCGCCGCCAACGCCAAGCAAACCGCGCAGAGGACGAGGACCGTCACCTTGAAATAGGTGTTTATGACCAGCGGGTCGCCGTACTGTTCCAAGTACCGCTCCGCTGCGCGGGTGATGTCGGATGTTGGTCTGGTCATGGTTGTCATTTCGTTGCCTCCTTACCGCCTACACGGCCCGGATAATCGCGGCCGTAATCAGACCGCCCATTCCCATGCCGTGGCCTCCGGTATGGCCGGAGAAAAGCGTCGCGGTCATGGTGGGGATTTTGAGGAGAACGAAGCCGGCAACAATGCAGAGAATGAGCAGTCCCGGCATTAACGTAATGAGTTTTTGCGGATCTGATACATTGTTGGCTCCGCTCATCAAATAGGTAATGAGCAGGTGGCTCATGACGCTCATGGTTGCCGCGGCTACGACTTTATAAAATTCGAAGCCAAGAAATGCCTTGAACCATCCCCAAAAGAGAAAGTCGGTCTTGTCGAAAACCATCCACGGGATGAAGACCGGTCCGAGCAGGCCGATAACGGCCGCTCCGATAGCGCCATAGGCAATGATGACGCCGATCAATGCGGTCAGGATGCTGAGAATGACCTGCACTGTGAATGTGCAGATCATGGCGTACGGCTCAGTAAAAGACGGAGAAAGGCTTCCGATCTTTCCAAGCGCTGTATGAAGGGTGGTTTGCACTTCCTGTGTCGAGTCGCTTCCGATGTAATCGACAAGACTACTTGTGCCGCCGCTAACGAAGCTCTTCAGCGAGTAGCCGATACCGGGAATGGAACTGTCGTAGAACTTCACAAAGCAGTAAGCGAAGGTGATCAACATAAAGAAGCTGATGAACTTTGCAATGTTGAAGCCGGAGCCACCCTGAGCCGAAGCCAGTGATTCTTGCACCCCGAACCAGACGAGCATAATCGTGGCGAGGGCAATCACCATTCGCAACCCCAGCGAATCGATGGACGGCGACGCGGTTGATGTCAGACTGTCGCAGCCGTTCTTGATGAGGATGAGAAAATCCATGTTCGTCCTCCTTTTGCTCAGTAATGAAATGCCCATTGCGTTCCGGAACTCGTCTGTTGCGGGGTCAAGCTGTTGAAGTTCTGCTGGTAACCATTGCCGGCCTGAAAGAGCGACTTGAGGTTGTCCTGCTGGACCTTTTGTCCGATGAGTTGCTGTAGAGCCTGCGCCTGGAGTAGTTGGTTGGTTTCCTGCTGCGTGCGCAGTTCGATCAGGAGCGCCTGATTGATCCGCTGTAGCGTCGCCATTTCGGTGTGTTGCGCGGAATCAGTGGAATGGGTGGCAGCCTCCAATTGGCTTATGTCGGCCTCACGCTGCGCGGCACTCGCGCGAATGGCTCCGATAGTCTGCAAGCTGCTGGCGTTTACAGCGTCCGAAAGATCGACCGTTGCGCCGCGCGCGGCAATGGACTGCTGCCCCAAGGAACTCAGCGAACTGTACCCGGAAATCTGTCCCGTGCGCGGAATGCTGGCCGTTTGGTTGGCCGACGCAGCACCATATCCGGTTGAAGCGGAGTTCATCCATACCAGGGAGTTGCCATAGGTGTTCGAGGGCATGGTCAGCGTGGTCCATTGCTGACGCCCGAGGTTGCTGAACGAGGTGTAGAGCGTCTGCGGTAGCGTTGTCATGTGCTGCGCGAGGTTGTACGCAGCGATGACGTTCCGCGTCGTCTCTACTGTCGTCGTGTAGAGTTGGCTGGATTGCTCGATCTGCTGGATAGCGTGAGCTGATTGCGTGGGATCGAAGACAATCCCTGAACCGAATTGAGCCTGCGCGGGCAACACAAATCCTGTTGCCGCAACGAGTGCGAGCGTGAGTGTGAATTTCATATTTCCTCCGTGATTACTTCTTGGCGCGTTCAGCTTGTAGCTGGTTCCACGCATCTGTGACTTTCTTGCTTTCCTCGGCACACTTTGGGCTTAGCGTGGATGGAAGATTGAGCATCTCGCCGGAGCAATCCTGGCGAAATTGCTGGCCGAGCCGGTCGTATTCCTTCTGGAGCGCATCGATCTTAGCTTGATGGCTTTGGCAGCCGGAAAGAACGAGGGCAAGAACTGTCATCAGTGCGAAGATTCTGGCCATACTGTACATAAACATCTCCTTCAAAACGTCTGTGAAATGGTGTGGTTTTCGTAGGTCGGAAGAAGCATATCCTGCGTGAAGTAAACCTTCACGCGATGCCCCTCGCGGATGGTGATGGTCGGCGGTATTTGGATGAAGCGGTCGAGGACCGTGGTTGCCGACTGTGAGACGCTGCTGGCGGCTCCGGTGGTAAAGGCCTGAGAACCGCTGGTACTGATCGTGCCGCCGCCCTGCTCGATCTCCGCCGCGCCAGCCACGATGCCAAGCGCAATCGACGCGCCAAAGATTTGCAGGTAATGATTGTTGACCTTGTCCTTCAGGCCCTCAGCGCCGATCTGATCGAGACCGTGAAACTGGTCAAGATCAACCGAATATCCGTCGGGCATAATCATGCGGTGGAAGGCAACAGCCATGCGGCGCTGCTGGCCGAAACCAGCGGAGCCAATCTTTTTGGCTTCGCCGAGCACGACGGTTCCGTCAGGAATCAGGACGTGCTGGTGGTCGTGCGAGTAGACAGGATTGGATACGAGCACCTTTACCGGGCCGACGGCATCGCCGTCGAGACGGTTCATCAGCACGGTATCCAGCGTTGTCCCCTCATAGATCACGTAAGGCTGACCAACGGCGGAATCGATATTGACCTCCGCGCTGCGCTTGACGGAAGTTTGCCCGGCAGTGGCGGACGACGGTTCGCCCGCTACGCGCGAAGCGACAAGATTGCTTGCGGATTGACTTGCAGCCGTCACAGGCGAAGCCGCATCAGCTTGGTGCGCATAGACAAGATTCGATGCGAACCGTGAGTCGTAAGCCAATTGCCGTTCTTTGATGGCGAGTTGCTGCGCCTCCTGTTGTGCCGGAGAAAGCTGCGGCTCTCCTGCGGCCTGCCCATAGCCGTTCTGCTGCTGCGGGCAGGTCTGGCCAGGAACACATGGAGTCTGTTGTCCCGTGGGGCTATATGACGACATGGCCGAGGCCTGGGCGGGAGTAAGGCCAACCTGTGTACTCTGCTGTTTTTCCGTGGCAAGTTGGTTCTTGAGATCCTGCACGTTGTTGTCGGTGTTGTCCTGCACCATCGGCTGCGGCGGTTCATGTTGAGCCGCTGCCTGTTGCGCGGGCGTCTTCTTGCCGGTGCTGCTGAAGACCGCCGCCGCGATGACCAGCCCCGCCACGCCAAGATAGAGCAGCGGTTTCAGATTCTTGCGCAAAACGCCCATCGGTTCGTGCGGGTTCTGGCGCAATTCCGGTTCTGTAGGCGTACTACTCTGAGAATTGATGATCGGTTCTGCCATCTCTCACCTCGCGTTTATCCCTTGCGTGTGAACTCCATCTTTTTCTTGCCCAACTCGACATATCCTGAATCCATGACCTTCGGGATGATGTACGTCCCGTCCCGGAGGTCATAGGTAACAAGGTTCGGCTTGCCGTCCTTCATCTCGTAGACGCTGAACTTTTCCGGTGCATTCGTCTTGATGTAAGTGAACTTATCGTCGTGGTAAATCGACTGAATATCGAAGGGCGCTTCGTTCCGCTTGTAGACGTAATCGAATTTGAGTTCCGTTGGGTACGCGCTCTTGTATTCATCAACAGCCTGAGAGACGTGCGACTGAAGAGCGGCAAGCTGCTGTTTGGACTGCTCCAATTGCGCGGCGGGAACAAACTGCGGCGGGCCGCTGGCCGCGACGATGGAGGAGCGGTCGGCAGGCTCGACGATAACCTTCAGGTCTGGCGTTGCCATGCTGCCGGAAATATCTTGAAGTGTGAACGAATAGATGTTGCCCTTGTCGGTGATGAGGTTGAGGTTAGAGTTGATGCCAGCCTTGGCGGGATGCACAAAGCAGAAGTTGCCCACCACATCGACAACCCAGAAGTCCTTATCGCCGGTGGCGGCTTCCATGATCTTCTCGGTTGTCGGAACTTCGATCAGTGTGGTGTACTTCAGCTTGGCGTGGATTGGAACAATGTCCTGCGAGTGGTACTGCACGGTACGGGCAGAAGCATCCTGCGCCAATGCCCCAAGAGTCGAAAACGCCAGGGCAAGCCCGGCGATGCAAATAGGCTTGAGATTCATCGAACAGCTCCTTTCGGTTGAGTTGGTGGGAGACCGGCTGCGGTGCGCGGCCGGAAGGGAAAGTCTTCGGCCAGATGGCGCAAGCCATCGGCAATGCCGAAGCGCTCGAAGTAATCGCGTTTCTTCAGGTTGTCGCGGGCGTTGTTGGTGGCCGTCCAGTGCGAGACCGAATCGACATTCAACTGGACCTTTTTCGAGGTTTGCATCTTGCGAATCAACATTTGTCCAGGTGGAACGAGACCTGCAATCAGGTCAAGTTCTGTGTCGTTCAAGTGAAACGCCTCGCGATAAACGTCTCGGTCCATCTCTGGATTGGCAAGGAAGATTTTTGTCGGGCAGCTTTCGGAGACAATTTGCAACATACCCGATTCCTGCAACTCCTTGATGGACTGCGTGGCCAGAATCATGGCGGCATTGTGCTTGCGCCAGGTCTTCTGCGCCTGCACGATGTAATTGCGAATCGTCTCGTTGCGAATGAAGAGCCACGCTTCATCGAGCAGGAAGAGCTTGAAGGTGGCCAGCTTCGCCGGGTCCGCAATCTCGTTCGAGGCCCGATGCAGGACATAGAAGAGCAGTGGCTCCAGCACATCCGGCGCATCGCCCCAGCCGTGGAAGTTGAAAGTTTGGAAGCGGCTGAACGAAAGTGTATCCTCGGCGTTATCGAAGAGGAATCCGTACTGCCCGCCGCGTGTCCAGCGGTGCAAGCGCTCTTTCAACTCGCCAACGATATTGGCAAAGTTTGAAAGCGTCCTCTGGTCGGGCTCCAGCATATAGACACGCTCAATGGCATCCCACAGCTTGCGCTCTTCTTTGAAGTCGAGCCGATAGCGCTGCTCGTTGCCTTCGATGAGCACGCGGAAGAAGCTGAAGAGGAATTGCAGGTTTTCCTTGGTCTGCGGCAGCGAGAAGGGATTGATGGTAAAGTCCCGCGCCTCCTGGCCGACATTCAAGTAACTTCCGCCAAAGATCGTTGTCAACGACTCGAAGCTGCCGCCAATGTCGAAGATGAAAGTCAGCGGGGCGTACTTTTGCGCGTTCTGCAATAAAAAGCAGCACAAGTATGACTTTCCAGATCCTGTCATTCCGAGAATCAACGTGTGCGCGACTTCGCCGTTATGCAGATTCAGGAAGTACGGCGTACTGTTTTCGGTTTCAAGCGCCGCCAAGTACTCCGTGCCGAGATGTGCATTCGTCCTCTCGCCGGGCAGGATGGTAAACAGAAAGCTCAAGTCGGCATAGTTTGTATTCAGCAGGAACATCCGGCGCAGATTCATCGCGTAGTCGCCGGGAATTGTGGCAAAGTAGGCGTTAAGCTGGTTGTACGTTTCTACGAAGAGATTGCCATCCGCATTGGTGAAGACGCCAGCGAACTCCCCGGCGAGCTGGTCCAACTGGCGCTTGTCCTCGCCGTACAGCACAATCGTCAGCGAGAACTCGCCCAGCGATTGGCCCTCGCCCAGATCGCGCAGGCAGTCGCCGAGGTTCTCAATGTCCGCCTGCTTCGATTCATCAACCAGCACATCGCGGGGATTTGCCGTGGCGGCGTCATTGCCGAGCTGCGAAACGAATCCGGTCTTCGAGATGTTGAAGTGGCGGCGGCGTTTGTCCACTTCCTTGCGCGCCTTGTCTGCGGCGAGGGGCACCCATTCAGTGACGACGTAGAAGTTGCCTGGAATCTTGAGCAGCGCGTCGAGCACGAGGGGCCGCGTTTCTCCGATAGATTCTTTCATTGTCAGCACGCGGACGATGTGTCCGCCTATGCGCAGATGATCGCGCTCGGCTTCAAGGTCGGAGTTGACCACCTGGTAATCGAGGAATTGCGTGTCCTTCGGTCGTCCGGCAATGCGCTGCTCATCGTAGTTGAGCAAGCGACGGAAAAAGTGAAACTGGTCGTTCTGGTCAAGAATTTCGATCTGCATGAAGTCGCCAAGCTGGCGCGTAAACGCCTGCACGCGCTGGCTGAGCTGCGCGAGATCGCTCTCGATCTGCGAGCGCAGCAGCGTCTTCATGCTGTTGCCGATAAACTGCGCCTTCAATTCAGCGCCCGCGCCAGCGGGATCGCTGAAGAGGCGCGACAGAGCGGCCATCAGGCCGGTCTTCGAGCGCGGACCTTCGAGCAGAATGCAATAGAAGATTTCGATTTGATAGAGATGATCGCGCTTGGCCTCGAAGAACTGTTTGCGCTGTTCGATGGCTGCCTGCACTACCGGGTCGTCGTAGCCGGCGAAGGGAATATCGGGCCGGTTCGATTTGAAGAGATATTGGTAGACGTGGAATCCAGGCCCAAAGGACTTCAGGGCGGATTCCAACCGCTTGACCGCGTACTCCTGGCTGGCATGGTCAAGGCTCTCGTAGTCCACGCCAGAGACTTGTAGCACCATGCCAAGATCGCCGCTCTTGGTGAGAAACGTCGTCTCGTTCCAGAAGCCATACAGGTTGATGTGGTCGCAGAGTGCGGCGGCGTCCTTCCACGGTTTGATGACTTTATCCAGGCGCAGCATCAAAGCACCTCCACGCGCGGCACACTCTGCTTGGCCGCGTCGTAGCGCAGCTTGTACCGCTCCGACTTGGCAAGAATGCGCAGAAAGGCCGGGTCGCTGGTTGTAACCCAACGTCCGAAGGCGTATCCGCCGATAAATACGGCCAGCCCTGCGACCAGGCTGTTGAAGAGGTTGAATGCGCCAACGGCTCCGACACAGACGAAGTAGAATAGCGTGCGCTCGACGCCAAGGTATGTGAGGGGCTTGTGCAAGCTCTTGTAGACGCGGTTTGTTCGCCGGCTATTGGTGTGTGTTTGCATCGACGCCCCTCACTCTTGATGACTGGCTGTGGTTAGCTGCCCCACAGCCAGGTCAAAACATTGGTTGCCATCACGGCGATTCCCGTGCCGGCGGCAACACCGGCCAGGGTTTTCTTTGCGCCCGGTTCGCCGTGCGCGAACTGGTATCCGCCTACCACGATGGCGATCAGGCTGGCCACCTTGGCGACGGTTCCGGTAAACAGGGTTTGCATAGAGGTGAGCCCGCTATCGAAGGGAGAACTGCCCAGTGCGTGCGCGAATACGGGCGAGACAATGAGCAGGGTGAAGAGGCTGAGGAACGGACGAATCCAGTGAGGAGACCGCCATCGGGCAATCCTGCGCCGAATGGCGGGTGTGAGCATGACGATCATCGGCACCTCCAGCGGCCTGGAAAGGCCGCGATATGCCGAAAAGTAAGCTGGCTCTGGACTCAAGTCCAATGATTTTTGGGAATGATGGTATTCCGCTGGCGCATAGTTGACCTTTTCCTGGTTCAGAAAAAGATCAAAGCGACCATCTGTGTATTGCGGATGGCCCAGCGTTACGTCGATGGCAGCTCATAGAGCCGCCATCGAATTGAGCTTGAAGCGCCCGCATTCACAGCACTGAAGATTCTGGCCCACTATTGCCGAATACGGCCACCGCATCACGAAAGCTCTTCGGCTTATACCGCTCCCAGTCTTCTTCCTTGACGAACAGCGCCCGATACTGCTGCCCGGCGTCGAGCTTGCTGGCATCGGCACACCACTGCTGGAGCCGGTCCCATTTGCCGGGATCGTTCAAGTCTTCCCGCCCTTTGGTCTCCACCAGCCAGATTTCGCCACCCGCCAATTTCACAACAAAGTCCGGGTAGTAATTGGAAATGTCGCCGTCGGCCTTCACATAGTCCAGCTTGAAACCAACCGCCAGAAAGTTTTTGGCGTAGGATTCCACGTCGTTGCAGTCCTCAAGAAAACTGGCGAACTCAAGTTCCAGCGAGCTATCGCCAATGGTCCGGTTGAAGACGCTCTTTTTTGAGACAACATAGCCCTGTTCTTTCACCACAAAGGGGCGTGTCTCCCGCAGTTTAATGTAGTCGCGGATTTCTGCATCGCCCTTTTCGCGTACGGTCAGCGTATTGATTGCCTTCTTGAAGCTCTCCAGAATCGTTCTGGTGGCCGCCAATTCCGACAGATTGCGCAGCGTGTTCGGCGCTTCAAGTTCCACCTCTCTCCCGAACAGGTTATAGCGAACGAAAGCCTTCACCTTGCCGTATAGAACGTCGTACCCGCTCACAAGCCGCAGGTCTTTCATAATCGCGTGCGCAAAGTATCCCAACACGCTGTGGTAATCCGCTACTCCCGCAGTATCCAGGATCGTCGTATGGGTCACTTCGCCCGTGGTCACATCTTTGAAGACGATCTCTCGCTGTTCTTCTTCCGTGAACTCTTGATAGAGCACCTTCTCATGCCCCATCGCACTCACGTCCAATTCGCTAAGGCTCTTGTACTCCCGGTACACCCGCGGGGTTAGACGAGGCAGCGCAATATCCAGCGCATCCAGATTCTTGCGCTCGTTCTCTGTATCCACTTCGATCATCAGCGGAGTCTTCGGTCCGGTGCCTTCGCCCATCGGCTTGCGCTCGAACTCGACGCCTTCATTCTTGATGGACTCAACAAACTCCATGAAGGCATCCGTGCCAACCACACTGACATACTCTTCTATGCCGCCGGGATACATCTTGCGCAGGCCACGCCCTAGCGTCTGCTCTGGTAGGATGTTGCTCTTTGCCGAGTACGCCCGGAGTCCGACAATCGTCGTCACGTTCCGCACATCCCAGCCTTCTTTCAGCATCATCACCGAAACGATGGCCCTGGCGGGGCTTTCCTGACTGTCAATCGCGTTTGCCTGCTCACGCAACTTCTCCAGCTCTTCCTTGCTCTTTCCTGAAGTAGCCTCGGAAATCTCACCGCTTCTGTTGGTATGGATCACCAGCGTTGCATCATCCGCCAGCTCTGGATAATGCCCGCGCAGGTAATCGGCCACATCGTCGCAGTTCTTGGTGTCGTCAGTCATCACAAACAGGATGGCCTTCTTGCCCATCTTGTCGTGCTCGTCTTTGGCTTTGCGCCATTCGATTACGCCCAGGTCCAGGTAGTCGGCATACTTCTCCGTATACTTCGCGCTTTGCCGTTCCACCAGCTTCGCTCGGCTTGGCCCATCGGGCAGCACAGGATGTTTCACCACATTCTGCGCAATCGCCTCTACCAGCGGATAGTCGCACACAGTTTGCACAAAGATGGCTCCGCTGTTCGACCGTGGCGTCGCGGTCACATCCAATTGCAATGAAAGTGCCGACCCTTTCTGCAAAAGCCGGTTGTGAATGTCCTCTATTGACTTGAACCAAGCCATTTCGGGGTCGTGAATATGGTGCGCCTCATCATTCAACACCATCAGCTCATCAATCTCCCGCACGATCATGCCCAGATCGACCTTCTGATCTGTCGTCGCTCCCGTGGGACGCTTGCCCAGAAAGTAATCCATCGTGTCTTCATCGTCGGCAGTTGCGGGAATATCGTTACCCGCATAGACGCGGTGGATGTTCGTCAGGAAGATGTTACCGGTCTTCTGCGTGACCCTCACCTCATCCTGAATATGCAGCGTCAACTGAAAATCATCTCTCCAGTTGCGCCCATCCATCCCGTTTTCTGGCAGCACGGGATCATCCTTCAAAAAGATGCGCAGGCCGTCGAAATCCTTACGAATGCGGTCCAGAACGATGATGTTCGGGGTAATTACAAGAAAGTTGCGGGCCAGCGTGGAATCCGGCTCATACGTCTTATGGAAGAAGCTCCAGGCCAGCGCAAGGCTCAGGACTTTGGTTTTTCCCGAACCGGTAGCCATCTTGATGACAAAGCGTCTCCAGGTTTCATCGAACATACCCCCGGAGACCACGCCCGATGAATCAAAGCGCATCAGGTCATGCTTGTCCTTTGCGCCTATCACGTCAACCAGGTAGACAATAGTTTCTATGGCTTCGCGCTGCGCAAAGTAATATTGGAAGTTCCCTAGCGTACCATCTCGCTGCGGCCACAATTTCGGCGTATTGAACCACCAGTTGAGCAGGCTCTTGCTGGTTTCGGTCGCGCCCACATAGCCGCTCTCGCGCCACTCCTTCACTCGTTTGCGCAACGTAGGAACCAGCGGCGGCATCAGTTTCTCGGCGCTCGAATCTCTCAGCGCCTCGTCCGCCGGGAACCAGCGAATCTCGGGATCGAGGATTGAATACGGTGAGCCTGGAAACTTCGGATGCAGCGCCATTATGCTTTCCCTCCCACCGTTACTTCGACAATCGTCATTGTGTCGTTGCCAAAAATGTCTACGACCTTCACCGCGATCTTGCGCCGTCCAGACTGGCATTCCTTGGCCACGCTACGTAACTCCAAGCTGCGGTCCTTCTTGGTGCGGAAGGTCTGCCATTCGTTCTCAAAGATGTAGTCGCCGGTCCAGACCTCTTCGTAGGTTTCAAGGCTACCCTGCGCCGGAGCTATCGCCTCTTCCATCCCCGGTATCGCGGGCTGTTCTTCGGCAATCAGCGGTCTTCGGATAATCTCCCGCTTGCTCTCGTAGTTGAAGTCCACAGCCCAGTAGTCAATCCAGTCAGACCACTTCTTTGTAAGCACTTCGCGGGTAACAATGCCGTTTTTGTCCTTGGCCACTTTTACAATCTGGCCTCGGTCCACCACTATCTTGCTGGCCTTGTTCTTGAGTGCAACTTCGGCAGACTTGATCGAGTCCTGCGAATAGAAGACGCTGAAGTCGGTCAACTCCACGGCCACCGTGCCGCCGCCACCCTTCGTTGTTGTTACATGCGGCTTGACCTCAATGTACGAAACATCGTGGAAGCGCACCTGATTTTTTTCAACAGCACGTTTGTCAAAGACATCAGCCGGGATGTACTTGGGCGCGATGTCAATGCCCTTGGAACGTGCCTCGTCCAGCACGTTGGGGAAGAGCCCCATCTCAAACTCGAAGCCCAGAATATCCACGCGGGTAATGTGCTTCTGACGGCACTCGGCGATGACCTCTTCCACGTAGAGTCGCGTCACCGGCAGGTTCACGGGACCAACAGAGACCAGCCGCCCGGCCTTCTTCCCGTGGAATGTAGCAAACCCATCGGTCTTCTCAGCCTTGTATGCCTTCAAAATCAAGTCGAGGAAGGCCGCTTCCTTCTGTGCAAGCTGCTGCTGTTGCTCTGCCTCACGTAGATTTGGATTCACGCCAACATAGTGCTGCCGCTCGTACTTGCCCAGATTCAAAATCTCGAAGGCTCGATAGTCCTTGCCGCTGGCCTTCAAGTCACGCTGGACACCGATGAGACGCTTGCGTGTGGTGTGAATGGCGAACTTGCCTAGGTCGGAGCAAATCCATCTTCGCCCCAGTTTTTCGGCAACAGAAGCAGTAGTCCCAGAACCACCGAAGAAATCTGCCACTAGGTCGCCCGTGTTGCTGCTGGCAGAAATTATTCTTTCGAGTAATTTCTCCGGTTTTTGAGTCGGGTAATCAACCCGCTCTCTTGCAGTTGGTGCAAGCAACATATCCGCCCAAATCGTAGATGCAGCAACCCCCGGACGCTCGTCAAGATAGTACTTGATATATGGCTGACCAGTGCTCGAATAGTAGAGTTTGCCCAGTCTATCGAACTCTTCCATTTTTGCTCGTGAATATGCCCAAAATCTTCCTTGGGGCGGTGGGACGCCTTTCCAAGGATACGATGTATCGCCTCCGGGTTTAGCCGCAGTTGGGGTAACAAGTCTGTACTTTCGCCCGTCTTCCTCGGCCTTGTTGTACTGCTGTTCTATCTGTTCATCGGAGAACGGAACGTACTGGGTATTCCATATCTTTTCTTTGTTCGACTTTGCAAAGAACAGTATCGTGTCGTCCACAGTATCAAAATGTTGGGCACCTTGTTTCGCATCGCCATGAGCAGTTGTACGACGCCAACAAATCTGATTCACGAAGCTGTCGGTGCCGAATAGTTCTCCAAGGGCGGTTCGCAGGAAGGAATTCACCCGCCAATCACAATGCACATATATGCTTCCGTTGTCCGCCAACAAGTCCTTCATCAGTATGAGGCGCTCGTAAATCATGGCAAGAAAGCTATCCGTACCATTGCCCCATGTGTCCCGGTAAGCAACCTCCTCAAGAATGCTCGGCCTTTTCGTAAACGTCTCATCACCAATCTCAATGTCCATGCTGAAGTCGGCACCCACGTCAAAGGGTGGGTCAATGTAGATAAGCTTCAGTCCTCCTTGCGCTTCAATCTCTTCGCGGAGTGGGCCGTTCTTCAGCGAGGAGAGGATCAGCTTGTTATCACCCCAGATGAGCTTGTTGGTCCATCCCTTCAACTGCCGTCCGCGCTCATCGAACAGCCCCGCTTGCAAAGCCATGTCTTCCGGTTTCTCGGCGCGCGGTTCATCCACCTGCTCGATCACCTGAAAAGGCAGCACGACATTTGTCACCTCGTTGGTCTTGCCGTTCCACACCAGTTCCACTTCGCGCTTATCGTCAAAGAGCAGAAAGCGGTACTTCTCCGGGAGCGGCTTGCCCGCCTCGATAAAGCGAATAACTTCTTGTTGTTCCTGTTCTGTCAGCTTTGCCATGAATCCTCTTGCCGCGCTTCGTCTGGAGCAGCAAATTCAGAGATCGTTTGTAGTCAATTTGTTGTCCACATTTAGGATAGGCGCGAAATCTCCTATGGGAAGCGCTCTCAGACGCGATTTTTACCGCACGGCTACGACAACCACCAGAAATGTTCTCACGTTGCACCGAAATCAGTTTACAAAACATCTAAGTAGTGCATAATTGTAAATCAGAGAGAGGAGTTGGCCATGATCGCAGATCGCATCAAGCTCGCACGGCGTAAGGCTGGCCTTTCCCTCCGGGGTTTGGCAGCGGCAATGAACGACAGGGTCACCGCACAGGCCATTGGAAAGTATGAACGCAACGAGGATATTCCGAGTTCTGGCGTTCTGATTGCCTTGGCCAAAACCCTTGGTGTATCAATCGCTTACCTGATGGACACCCAGGGAGTTGTACTGTCTGGCGTAGAGTTCCGCACCAAGGCCAGCACGACCGCTGCTGACCGGGCCACCGTTGAGACCGAAGTCCTGGAGTGGATTGAACGCTATTTGCAGATTGAGCATGTGCTGGAGTTGGAGAGTTCGGCTTGGCAGTGCCCGATTGCGCCCCTCCGGCGTCTGAACGAAGCGGCCGATGCGGAGGCGCTCGCTACCGAAGTGCGGAAGAAGTGGAATCTTGGAATTGACCCGATTCCCAATATGACCGAACTGCCAGAGGAAAAAGGGCTCAAGGTGCTCATTGTTTCTCTTCCTCAGCGGGTTTCCGGCTTTACCTGCATAGTCGGTCGCGGCAAGGACAATCCCGGCCTGCCGGTGATTGTCGTCAACAAGGAGTTTTCTTTGGAGCGCCGGCGCTTGACCTTGGCCCACGAATTGGCTCACCGGCTGATTGACACCGCCAGTTTGAGCGACAAGGATGAAGAGAAGGCTGCCACTCTGTTTGCCGGTGCCTTCCTCATGCCGCGCGCTCACCTGCTCCGCGAGGTTGGGAAACAGCGGAATGCCCTCGGCTACCGGGAACTGATCTATCTGAAACGCCAGTATCGCGTGAGCGGTGCGGCGCTTCTGATGCGGCTGCGGCAGGTTGGCGTTATCAGTGAGCCGGTTCTGATCTACGCCTTCCAAACCGTTGCACGTGGCTGGCGAACTCAGGAACCGGAAGAGCTGGAGCCGCAGAGCGAGCGCGGATCGCAGGAGCGGCCACTTCGCTTTGAACGGCTCTGCTACCGCGCTCTGGCCGAGGACTTTGTTTCCCTCAGCAAGGCTTCGGAGCTGCTGCGAATTCCTCTGTCCTTGGTGGAATCCGGTTTGAAAGGACCGCTGGTACCCATGCACGAAAGACAGAGACGCGCCAAGGATGGTGCATTGCAATTTGTGGCTAGAACAGAGAAGACAGGAACATTGGGCTAGCCGCCCGCCGCACTGATGGGATGTGGAACATGACGGCTGCTATAAGTGAACATAAAGCGAATTGCAATAAGATTGGAGGTTTGCATCATGGGTGAACCAATGGACCGTTCAAATCGCGTATTTGGGCGGCTGAAATCGTTCGATGAAACTTTTCCAGAACTTGAAGACGCGGTTGTTGAATTTGTTGAGAAAGACTTCGTCTTCGAGAAGCGGTCAGGCACTTGGCATATACATGGGCAAGGCGGATTGATGCCATGCGGTAATCCAAGTTGTAGGCGTGGTGGTTATGAACTGGACAAGGACATTCGCCTGATGCTGAGAGCAGGAGTGTTGCAGAAGACAATTCAACTGTCGTGCCGTGGAGATGAAGGAAGCCCTCAGGGGCGCACGATTGGTCGTAAATGTGAACGTTCCATTGAGGGCACATTGACGTTGCGCCTAAAAGCCCAAACTGTAAATGAGTAGCACAATGCTATGTGGGCCAGTTCAGAACTTCGCGAAGGTGAAGGCAATGCCACTTGATGCAGAATTCAAAAAACATCTGCGTTCGCTGACGCGCGAAGTTCAGGAGAACACCTCCGACGAACTGGCGAACTATAAGAACGAACTTGTTGGCAAGGCCATCGCAACTCACAACGCGGCGGCAGTTCCGCTTGCCTACAAAAATGCCACGCTGTATTCAATGGAGCGACATGTACGGCAGACGATTGATAAATACATCGAAGCGGTAGAGATTTGGGGAATCTCCATTGACGCTGCATTCGAGAATGACATGCTCAAGGAGTTCTGGTCCCTTACCTCTGGCCATAATCAACTGCAATTTCCACCGATGCTTTTCAAGCCGACTCTTCCAGCGGTCCAACAATCATACGCGCAAGAGAGAGAACGCCTCGCAAAGCGACTTGTTAATGAAGGCATGAACAGATTGCGGGAGCTGAAAATGAAAACAATCCAAGCAAAGCGCACTGCCGCTGTAAGTACGACATGCAACACTTTCAACGGCCCTGTTGGCAATGCTTATATCAACTCATCAGTAATGCAGACAACCAATAACGTCACAATCACAGCGCAGATACTTGACGATATAGATCGGCTCTCAGAAGAGAATTCTGAGCTGCAATCTGCTGCGCTTGAAGTGCGCAACGCTCAGGATCAGGGCACAAACATAATTGACAAGTTTCAGAGGTGGGCTTCGCTGGCCAATACTGTAGGTGGTTTAGCCGAGAAAATCCGCCAATACTACCCGCACATAGCAAGTCTAGTTTCTCATTGGGCAAAATAATGAGGTATATATTGCATTCGCATCATTACCGTTCTGGCATGACTGCTAGCTTTGCGATTCTGTCTCGCGCCTTCTGACACGCCGTGCTGTAGCTATTCCAAAAATGTTGTCTGGTAATGTCGTAATCTCGTTCCATTTCCCGGCCTTGCTTCGGAAATATTTCTAAGAAGTGCTCTATCGCATCGTGGCAACGCTTTAATTCGTCATATTGTGAAGGTTCCAAGAACACCCCCCACTCTTCTAGTTTAGCAATGAACCTGTTGTCGGCTTGTTGTAGGCGCTCAATCAAGTCTGCGGATTGTGCGTCAGTCACGACCACTGTGGCGCTGATGGGGAATAGGCTCCTGAAGGGTATCTTCATTTCAGAGAGGCATTGATGCACTTCTTTAATGGCCTGAAACTCTGTGTCGAAATGGGCACGACTCACAAAAATAGAGCGGTCAAGTTGAGCCTGATACCGCCGCTGTTCCGTATTGAAGAAATTCTTATACTCTTCCAGTTCCTTGTCCCACTTCGCTTTCGTGCGAGCTAACCAGAAGTCGCCACCATAGCGCAATAGCAATCCGACACCACCGACGCTCGCAATTATGCTTCCCAACACTGTACCGACAATCTGCCAAATGTTCATGCGCGACCTCGTGCTGTTAGCGCCATCAAGTGAGTTGCTCGCATTGGATGGGCCATGATGCTTATGTCCCTCATGTAGTCCGAACAGCGGGTTCCCGTTAGGTTATCACCTTGCCGTTCTCCCGCAAAAGGCAGCATTCCAGGGGCGCGGTCGGCAATCCGGAGCCTGCTTTTGGAATACTTCTGACAAACGCTCAAGTCGATTGAAGGCATCTGGAATGAAGACAAGTCGCCGAGTCACAAAGCGAAAACCGGTGCATACAAGCTGAATGCTTCTATGCGAAAGTTGCATTCACTCTCTCTCGCACTGCCTCGCCGCGCGCTGGCTTCAAATAGCGGATCGTGCTTTCCAGATTCGTATGGCCCAGCCAAGCCTGCACAGTGCGCAGGTCCACGCCAGCCGCCAGATGCATTGTTGCAAAGGTTGCTCGAAATTTGTGCAGCCAGTACCGGCTGGAGTCCAGGCCGGCGTGAGCAGCATTTCTTTTGAGAGCCCGCAGCATGTGCGTATCCGGTCTTCCGCTCGCGGTACAGAAGACCAATGCTGTGCCTTTGGCATTTTTAGGCCGGAACTCGCGCAAAATCTCAACGAGCTTTGTCGGGATCGGAACCTCTCGTTCCCGGTATGCCTTCGGCTCAAAGCCGTACTGCGACTTCCAGCGCATATTGATGGTGCTGACATCCAGATTCACATCGTTCCAGGCGCAGTACATAGCCTCTTGTTCGCGCAGGCCCGTCATCAATAGAAATTTGTAGAGCGTCGCGTGGTAGGGCGAGCAAACACTGAACAGGTGGTCCAATTCGCCCTGTTCGTAAATTTCGACTTCCTCGCTGACGAATCGAGGGCGGTCGTTTTTCCCAATCAGCTTGGGCAGGCCATTGGTGGAGAGGAACGTCAGAAGGCAGGCAAACTTGTTGTGCACGGTTCGCGGTGACAGCTTCTTGTCTTTTTTCAGGAAGGCAGTGAACTTGAGCAGATCGATTCGCTCGATGTCTTCCAGGTTGCGCTTGGCGCAGGACTCCTGAAAATACCGCAGCGCAATCTCGTAGCCTTGATGGGTTTTCGGTTCCTTGGTCAGCGCGACTTCACTGAGGAACTGCTCGATGGCATCAAGAATCGGCCGCTTGTTTTTCTCTGCCTCTTCGTCCTCTGATATGACGTTCAGCCCCTGGGCCAGCGCGCGCAGTTCCGCCTCTTTGCGCAACCGTACGGCTTGAGCCTCACTGGCAGACTTGCCGACGGAGGAGCGAATCCGCTTGCCGTTGCCGTCTGTGTAGTCGATGTAATAGGCGCCCTCTGGGTGCCGGACATCTTTGCCGTCCATGAAAACCCAGTCTGGTTTGATCCGTCCATTGGCGGCGACGATGGCGGGGCAGTAGCGCATCCCCTCCGAAGTGTTCACTCTCTTGGTCAGATTGACGCGGACATTCATACGAGAAGTTTAGCAAATTTCGTATCACTTTTCGTATCAGTATAGGCTATGTTGTTGATTCTAATGGTCGGGGCGGAGGGATTCGAACCCCCGACCCTCTGCTCCCAAAGCAGATGCGCTACCAGGCTGCGCTACGCCCCGACGGTTTCAATTCATTGTATCGCTAATGGCTTTTCTGCTGGTTTGAACGGAGCGCTCAGCAGCCCGGCAGTCGGGCAATTCGCCCAGTGATTCCGTCCGTCCCAACGCGAACTTGCGTTTCGGTTGCAGCGTCTCTGACTCTGTTGGGCGCGCATGGGCTGTTCCCACGATGGCCAGCTGGGCCGGAAGACCTCATTCGATGCTACAATTAGAACAATAGATGGCGGCAGTAGTTCAGTGGCAGAACGCCTGTCTGTGGCACAGGATGTCGTGGGTTCGATCCCCACCCGCCGCCCCAATTTT
>Ga0224530_1000226_pt1 | contig 40371 bp, 27 predicted proteins | sample CBST75metaG_FD_179873 | JGI IMG/M metagenome (GOLD analysis project Ga0224530, IMG submission 179873) | Peat soil microbial communities from Stordalen Mire, Sweden - C.B.S.T75 | ecosystem: Environmental > Terrestrial > Soil > Wetlands > Peat | place: Sweden: Norrbotten County, Stordalen Mire...
CCAAAAATCGTACCTTTTCCTTCATGACCGGTTCCTCTCCGCTTGTGGCTCTGAACTGTGATCCTGCTTGGCTCACAGCTTAACCCACGGCCAGCGCAGTGGACCGGTCACTCCATGATGACTAGAAGACGAAGCGCACAGCCCCCTGCAACTCACGCTGGCCATACGCGTTCGAAATTTGACCGAAGCTGGAGTTTCCCGCGTTGATGGCGGTTGTTCTGGGGTTGAAAAAGTTGGGATGATTGGCCACGTTGAAGGCCTCCAGACGCAGTTCGATCAGCTTGCTGTCATGCACGGGAATGTTCCGCACCAGCGACGTATCCAGATTGATGAAATGCGGACCGATCAAAGAGTTTCTGCGGGCATTGCCGAAGGTTCCGGCGGGCTGCACGGTATAGGCGCTGGTGTTGAACCACTGCTTCACGGTTCTGATCTTGGCGCCGCTGGGGTTCGGCCCGTTGGGATCTCCGGTCTGATTGGGGCGGTCGGCTCCGTTATACGATCCGCTCGTGTTGCTGGCGGCGTCGTAAACCGTGAAGGGCCTGCCTGCCTGATAGCTGAAGATACCGGAGAGCTGCCATCCGCCGACGACATCGGCAAGCAGTCTGCGCTGGGCAAATCGTCTTCCATTGCCAAAGGGAAGTTGTGCCACTGGCGCAAAGACTAGCCGCTGACGCGTATCGAAATCCGACAGGCCATATTCGCCCTTCAGATTGTGGCTATCCTGTGGCGTTCCGCTGGAGGAATCGCTGCCGCTTCCTTGACCGGGTGCATTGTCCAGCGACTTGGAGTAGGTGTACGACACCAGGTACGAGATGCCGTCCGAGTAGTTTTTCTGGAGCTTGGCTTGCAGCGAATTGAAGTTGGAGCTGGCCCTGCTCTGCACATACGTGATGGTGCTGAAGGACGGATAGGCGCGCAGCGACTGCTTGGGCGTGGCCGCGGGCGGCGCGACGTTGGCATTGAGCGCAGCCACGCCCTTGGTGCCCTTGGTTCCGAAGTAAGTGACCTCGATCAGTGTTTTGTTGCTCAAGGACTGTTGAACTCCCAGGCTCCACTCGTCGGTATAAGCGGTGCGGTAGTTGTGGTCCACTGCCAAGGCCGTCACGGACTGCGTCATGAGGGCCGATGGAAATGCATTATCCAGCGCGATGGAGCCGGATGCTGACTGAGAGCTGGAGTACGGACCAGCCGTGAAGGTCTGTGGGTTGGTGAAAGGAAGCTGCGACTCGGCGGAACCGAACACGTTTCCTATCAAGGGAGCATTATAGTACACGCCGATTGAGCCGCGCACGACGGTGCTCTCCTTCTTCAACGGCTGCCACGCAAAACCAAAACGCGGCGCGAAGTTGTTGTAATCGTAGTTCCAAAGATGCTGAGGCCCGCCCTGGCCTGCGGTGTCGAATTGCGAAGTCGCCAGATTGAAGTTCGAAAGCTGATTCTTTGCATCCTTGAGCGGCTTGTCCAACTCCCAGCGAAGGCCGTAGTTCAACGTGAGTGTCGGAGACACTTTCCAGTCATCGGCGACAAAGAAGTGATAGCTGGAATAGAGATCGTGCACGCGGGGAGCGGTGGTTTGACGGCTTGATTGGTACGGCAAACCAAGCAGCAGGTCGGCCAGCGAGTTGTTCGTGGTTCCAAGATGCGAGTTCTTATTGACCGAGTTCAGACTGGCCGAGTTGAAGGTGAGCTGCCCTTGACCGTAATGCACCACCGTGCGGTTGCCGCGATAGGCGAAGAGGTCCGCGCCAAACTTGAACGCGTGCGCGCGATGCACCCAGGTAAACGTGTCGACGAGATCGAAGTGGTTGTCTGCTCTGTCTTGGGGCAGGCTGACGGAAGAGCCGAGCGTTGAGAAACCGCTGACCGAGGTGTACGGAATTCCCTTGTTGTTGGCGATCGATGAGTCGGCAAACACGCCTGTCAGTCCGGGGAACTGGATGGTGTAGTTATCCTGCTGCACGCGCGGTTGGCGCAATCTGTCGTATCCCAAGCTCAATGCGTTGATGCGCGACGAGCCGAAGATGTGGGTCCAAGAGGCAACTGCCAAGTGCGAAGTCTGGTTGGTAAAGCAGCCGAAGTTAGGCAGAACGGCCGATCCGCAGGTGGAATTGCTGGGCTCGAAGGAGGGGTCGTCGAACCAGTTGTAGTTGGCAAAGATCGAGTCCGTTGCCGAGATGGTTTGGTCGATGCGGAAGGAGTGCTCGTTCATGGTCTCCTTGCGCGTTTCGCTGAAGTCGTAATTGCTTGCGGGGGCCGCGCCTGTCGCCGTGGGGGTGCTCGGCGACGGAAAATAGCTGGCGAGAGTTTGGCCTATCTTTGCCGCCGCGGAATTCCACTCGGGAAGCGAGGCCAGATTATAGAGACCTGTCGCAGGATCTTTGGGCAGTGGATTTCCAGTTTGCGGATCGTAAATCTGCGTGGAGAACAGACCCTTGATCATGTCCTGTGTGGGCACGGTGGCGAGGCCGGTAATCTGCTGGCGGATTCTCTGCCCTTCATACGCATAGAAGAAGAACACGCGGTCCCTGAGAATGGGACCGCCGACGGTTGCGCCAAAAGTGTTCTGCTTGAAGACCGGGTTCACTCCGCCCTGTTGCGTAAAGAAGGGCTTGGCATCGGTGGCCTGATTGCGAAGGAACTCGTAGGTGCTGCCATGAATTCTGTTGCTCCCGGTCTTGGTGACAATCGAAAGCTGGCCGCCTGAGTAGCGTCCGTATTCCGCGGAATAGTTGCCGGTGAGGAGCTTGAACTCCTGAATGCTCTCGACGGATGGACGGAAAGATGGAGCGCCCACAACCAGATCGCTATCGAAAACTCCGTTGACGATGATGTTGTTGCTGGTCTCCGTTGAGCCTGCGACGTTGAAGCCGCCGCGATAATTGTTGGTAGAATTCTGGCCCGGCGGAAAGGCTCCCGGCGCGAGTTCGACGAGGTTATAAAACTGGCGATTGCTGAGCGGAAGTTCAGTGACCTTGGCGTTATCAATCAGGGTGCTGATGGAAGAGGACTCAGTTTCGGTCACCTGATCGGCGGTTTGAACCTCGATGGTTTGCGAGACCTGCCCTGGCTTCAGAGCGATGCTCAGTTGCCTGGTCTGCGCGATTGCAAGCGTGATCCGAGAAGTTACGGTTCGATCGAATCCTGCCGCTTCTGCCTCAACTTCGTAGGAGCCTGGCAGCAGGTCGTTGACATAATATCGGCCAGAGTTGTCGGTCTTTACCTTCCGCAGCGTATTCGTCTCTGTATTGGTGACGGTAACATCGGCGTTGACGATGGAGGCGCCAGATACATCGGTGACTACGCCATTCAACGTGGCTTTGGTGATTTGTGCATGACTGGCAGAGAGGAACAGGAAAAACGCCGAGGCAAGCAAAACAATGGATGTGCGATGGAATGCTCTTGAGAACATGAGGAAGCTTCCTTTCAAGTGTAGGAGCAGAACGGAGCACGCTGTCAGCGCGGGGAAACGGCGCTGTATTGGTCGATCCTAGAAGCGTGAAGGATGAAGCGAACGAATCGCATCAACAGACAGCTATGTGCTGACTGAATTTGGCATTCAGAATCGAACCGCTATGAAGATGTGAGGAGACGAGAAGGAGGGTTTAACAACAACAAGCAAGATGCATGTGCACCGGGCGGCGCATCATTGAGGCGAATTGTGTTGGGGTATTGGACATTATTTCTAGCTACCGATTGACCCGACTTTAGCACGGATCATTTCATCGCGCAAATTGCGTTCTTGAATTTTCTATTGCAGAAAGGGTTGTAACCGAAAAAATTGCGTGGTATAAAGTGCATATGAATTGCGTTGTGCTCTCCTTCCGGATGCAGCCCGCTGGTTGTTGTCGCTGACAGCAACACCTTTCCGCTTGTTCAGTTCCCCACGTCAATGAACCTGCTCCGCTGCACTGGCAGCGTGTGATCACTTGTTCGTCTCAGCCAGAGATTGAATCTTTTGCATTGGGCAAGCGTGCCGTGCGGAAGAGCAGACACTGCGTTGTCTGCACAACGCTTTCCCATGCGATGGGAAGATCGAGAGTTCCCCTATGATGCGCAGAACCAACCTACTTGCAGTGCTTGCCCTGTTGGCATTTGCCGTCCATCCTGGCGCATTCGGCCAAGACCAGAGCTACGCCAGCACTCTGCAGCAATGGCGACATGAACACGCGGCGAGTTTGAGCAAGCCGGACGGCTGGCTCGCTGTGGTTGGCCTGGAGTGGCTCAAGCCCGGCGACAACACGTTCGGAACCGATCCCGGCGACAGTGTGCGGCTGCAGGGGCAAGGAAACGCTCACTGGGGAATCATTCGCGTTGCGCAAGATGGGCTTCGACTGATCGCTCCGGCTGGCGGTTTCCCTGCTGATCTTGAGGTGGATGGACACGCTGCGGGTGAACAGGAAATTGTGGTCGACGGCCCCAAGCCGACGCAATTCACACTTGGCACATTGACCTTCTTCGCCATACGCCGCGGAGACCAGACGGCGTTGCGCGTCCGAGACTCCCAGGCTCCCGCGCGGCTTGGCTTCCATGGCTTGCAATGGTATGCTCCCGACCCAAGTTACAAGATTGAAGCCGAATGGATTCCCTACGATGCGCCGAAAGAGGTGAACATCCAGAATGTTGTGGGCATTGCAACCAAGGGACTGGTTCCAGGTGTAGCGCGATTCAAGATTCAGGACCAGACCATTACGCTTGAACCCACCGTGCAAAGCCTCAGCGGCAACTCGCTGCTGTTTGTCATCCGCGACGCAACGAGCGGAAAGACGACCTATGCAGCCTCGCGCTTTCTCCATACCGGCCTGCCGGATCACGGCCTCCTCAAGCCGGGACGGATTCTGCTGGACTTCAATCGGCTGGAGAACCCTCCGTGCGCCTTCACGCCCTATGCAACCTGCCCGCTTCCCCCGGACAGCAACAGGCTGAAGGTGGCGCTTGCGGTTGGAGAATTGCGCTACGACCACTGAGGACGGAAACAAACCGATGCCGGGCGCATGGAACGGAGTGCGTCTGGCATCGGGACGACGGCGCCACTGAAGATACGCGGCGATTCGACCTACTCTTTCTACATAGAAGCGGAAGTTTATCCGAATAGACCCAAGAATAGACAGGCCGGCGAGAATGGCAAGACTCTGCCGTATCGTGCAGAGGTAGTCGCCAAAGGGACCGTGACTCCGGTTCCGCGCTGTAGACTCTTATGAGGCCGCTGCAACGGCCGTCCGTTCCGAGGATGCAAATTGAGAGTTGTGCACAGCCTGCCGGGCATGCCGGTTCTGTTGCGGAATGTCTGTTGGGCTGCTCCTCATCGCCGTTTGATTCGCCTGCTCATGGGGGCCGCGGACACCTTGCCGAACCGGATGACACTTTAAAGGAACACGATGCGTGCAATTGTTTTGATCCTGGATTCATTCGGCATCGGCTACGCGCCGGATGCCGAACGCTTCAACGACGTGGGTTCCAGCACCATTGGCCATATTGCGGAGCGTTGCGCACAAGGCCTTGCCGACACGGGACGCAGCGGCGCTCTGCACATTCCGAACATGGAACAACTCGGCCTGGGGCTGGCAGCGCAACTGGCCGGTGGAGTGGTGCCCGCGGGATTCTCCTCGCAGCCGAAACTGATCGGCGCCTATGCTGCCGCGCGCGAAGTTTCGTCGGGAAAGGATACGCCTTCCGGCCACTGGGAACTTACCGGCGTTCCGGTGCGATTCGACTGGGGTTACTTCACGAGCGCGGAAAACTCCTTTCCGCAGGAACTGCTCGACACCCTTGTACGGCGCGGCAATTTGCCCGGCTATCTGGGTAACTGCCAGGCGTCCGGAACCACCATCCTCAAGGAACTGGGCGAAGAACACATGCGGACCGGCAAGCCGATCTTTTATACCTCGGCCGACTCGGTATTTCAGATCGCCTGCCACGAGGAAAGCTTTGGGCTACAGCGGTTGTACGACCTGTGCGATATTGCGCACGAAGAGGTCAAGCCTTACAACATTTGCCGCGTGATTGCACGACCGTTCGTGGGCACTTGCGCCGACGACTTCAAGCGCACCGGCAACCGGCACGACATTGCCGTTCCGCCGCCTGCCGATACGGTATTGAAAAAGCTGGCCGATGCCGGCGGCACGGTCGTTTCGATCGGCAAGATCGCCGACATCTTCGCGAATGTCGGCATCACGGAAAAGACCAAGGCCGTGGGACTGGACAACCTGTGGGACGCGACGCTCGCGGCCACGCGCAAGGCGCAGGATCGCAGCATCGTGATGGCGAACTTTGTCGATTTCGATTCCAGCTACGGCCACCGCCGCGACGTTGCGGGCTACGCCGCCGGACTGGAATACTTCGATAGCCGACTGCCGGAACTCTACTCGCTGTTGGGCAAGGACGATGTACTGACAATTTCCGCGGATCACGGCTGCGATCCGACCTGGCCGGGCAGCGATCACACGCGGGAATACGTGCCGGTTCTGGTGTATGGCCAGCGCATCGCCGCGCAAAGCCTGGGCGTGCGCGACACCTTTGCCGATGTGGGGCAGAGCCTGGCGCAGTGGTTCGGGTTGACGCCGTTTGTGGATGGCCGCTCATTCCTGACGGCGCCGCGCTAACCAAGTTTCTGACCGGATGATTTCGTACCTTGAGTTCCTGCTTCCTCAGGTCCCAGAAACGGGACCTGGGGCACCCAAGTTGGTACAACTTCATGCGGTCAGAGACCTAGGGAACAGAATTAACCAATTGAACAGGCAGATTGTCGAGGAAATCCATCATGCCGCAAGCCGACGTTGTATCCGAAGTTTTCCATTTAGGTCTGAACAAGGCCATGCTGCAGGGCGCAACACTGGCCATCGTGCCCGGCGATCCGGCGCGCAGCCAGCGCATTGCGGAGCAGATGAACAATCCGCGGCCGCTGGCCAGCCATCGCGAATTTACCAGTTGGCTTGCGGAGTTGGACGGCAAGCCGGTGGTTGTCTGCTCCACAGGAATTGGCGGGCCGTCCACCTCCATTGCCGTAGAAGAGTTGGCGGAACTGGGCATACGCACGTTTCTGCGCGTTGGCACCACCGGCGCAATTCAGCCGCATATCCACATTGGCGACGTGCTGATTACGACGGGGTCCGTGCGGTTGGACGGAGCTAGTTACCACTTTGCGCCGGGCCCGTATCCGGCAGTGGCGGACTTCGATTGCACCACGGCTCTGGTCGCAGCGGCCAAGGCGCTGGGCGCCAGGGCACACGTCGGCATCACGGCCTCGTCGGACACATTCTATCCAGGCCAGGAGCGCTACGATACCTATTCGGGACGCGTGAATCGCGAGTGGGCGGGATCGATGAAAGAGTGGCAGGCGCTGCACGTGATGAACTACGAAATGGAATCGGCAACCTTGCTGACGATGTGTGCGGCCATGGGGTTGAAGGCAGGCATGGCGGCGGGAGTGATTGTCAATCGCACGCAGCAGGAGACGCCGGACGCCGCAGCCGCCCAAGGCGCCGAAGCCGTGTCGGTGGCGATTACGATTGAAGCGGCGCGGCAACTGCTGAAGTAACCAGGTTTTTGACCGGATGATTTCGTGCCTTGAGTTCCGGCTTTCCCAGGTCCAGAAACGGGACCTGGGGCACCCAGGTTGGTACAACTTCATGCGGTCAGAGACCTGGTACGGGATATAGAGATTTAACAGACGATGCTGGAACTGAAGCAGCACGCGAGGCAGAATGAAACGGAAGCAACATAACGCGGAGCGCAAGCTGCTGTTCACCCTGGCGCTTGCCGCGGCCACGATCTGCTCTGCGCAGGCGCCCTCCACGGTGGAGCTTGTCCCGCCCTCAAGCCGCGCCACACAGCGGTGGACGCTGGACATTGCTCGCGAGCCAACGCTCTCGCGCGAGCAGAAACTGCGCCTGGTTCGCGACCACATCAAGTATGTCTTCGTTCTGTTCGAAGAGAATCGCTCTTTCGACTTCTATTTCGGAACCTATCCCGGCGCGGATGGAATCTACTCGCGCCCGGTCTCCGAGACCGCGGGCTTCAAGCAGCCAATCGTCAACGTTGACGGCACGGTGGGCACGATCTCTCCATTCAGGATCCCAGCCTCGATCGTGGACCGGAACGGAAAGACCGTTCCTCTCTACCCGGAAGATGTTGCCTCGGTCAATCACAGCCACGTGGCGATTGCCCGCAAGCTCGACCTGGACAAGGACGGCGTGGCGCGCAACGACGAATATGCATTGACCGAGGAAGGCGTGAAGCTTGTCGATGGCAAGCCCTCGAAAATTCCGTCGCTTGAGCGCAAGCAGTTTGGCGAACTGGTGATGGCGCATGTCGATTGCGATACCGCGCCGTTCCTGTGGCGGTGGGCCGATCGTTTCACGCTCTTCGACCATTTCTTCGATACGGTAGTTGGTCCTTCCGGACCGAATGCGGTCGCCATGATTTCCGGCCAATCGGGACAGACGCAGTGGATGCTGCATCCGCAACTGGCGGAAGGCAAGGGTGGGTCGGCGCTGCCGATGGTGGACACCGTGCGCCCGTACTGGGGACTTGCGCTGGACGCGTCGGGCTCTCCCGCAAAGTCGACGCCGAATGCGGAAAAGAATCACGCCGTGAACCTCACCTTTGCGGCGCTTCCGTTGTCGTTCATGGGCGACGACATTGAGAAGACCACGGCGGCGGACTACAACCCGGCGTTCGATCTGATGGATGTGCAGGAAGACATCAAGAAGATTGCCGGACACGGCATGCCGCCGACTCACTGGGGCTGGTATCAACAGGGATACGATCGCGAGCCCACGGATCCGGAAGGCGTTGCGACGCACAAGAACTACGTGGCGCACCATAACGGTCCGCAATACTTCGGCTACGTGGCGGACAATCCTCTGAGCAGCGTGCACATTCATGGACTGGGCGAATTTTTCCGGGACATTGCCGAGCGCAGGTTGCCGGATTCGGGCGTGTTTTATGTGCGCGGCGGCTTCGGCAACATCTTCGGCCTCAAGCCAGCCGATCCCAATCCAAAACTCGCGAGTGTCTACAGCGGCGACGACGACCACACCGGATACTCCGACGGCGGCATCAGCGAAGTGATGCTGGCCAAGGCGATCAATGCGATTGCAGAAAGTCCCTACTGGAAAGAAAGCGCGATCCTGATTGCATACGATGAGTCGGATGGGCTTTATGACCATGCGCAGCCGCGGGTGCGTTCGTTCGACCCCGCGGGCTTGCCGCTGAATCAGGGGCCGCGCATTCCGTTCATCCTGATTTCGCCCTACGCCGAAGCGCACGCCATTTCGCACGCGCGCGCGGAACACAGCTCAATCATCAAGTTCGTCGACCACCTCTTCAACCTGATTCCGCTTGCCGATTTGCCCGACGAAGAGCGCGCACGCGAGATTGGACGCACAAAGTATGGGCAGAAGGATCTGGGCCCCGCCGACGACAAGGTGGAAGGCGTCGACGATCTTCTTTCAGGCTTCGACAACCTGCGGCTGATAGGCAAGCGCAAGCCGCTGCCACCTGACTACGCGAAGATTCCGGAGGCCGAGGTAAACAGCCTTCCCCATTACGGCGGACAGGGCTGCAAGGCTCTCGGCATCACTCCCACCGATGCGGGCAGGCCCAATCCGCTTCCTGCCGACTTCAACCCGCGCCCCAACACCACGCCGGGCGATCCGAGATCGGGCGACTGGACTCCATGAGGATATTGCGCACAGTTTGTGCATTGGCTCTGTTCGCAGGGCAGGGAATCGGTTTCTGCGCAGCCGGCGCCACGGTGGAGTCCATTCGCAAGGCCGGCGCTCTGACCTGCGGCATCGATCTGAGCGAAGGCGAATACTCGATGACCGACGAGCACGGCGCCCGGGTCGCATTCGACAGCGACCTGTGCCAGGCCGTGGGCACTGCGATTCTCGGCCGGGGCGCGCAGATCGTCGTCCATGGCTATCCCGACGATGAGACGGCGGTGGCGGCACTGCGCAGTGGAGAAGTGGATCTGATTCCTTCACTCAGCGATGATTTTTCGTACGTCTCATTGAGCGACATCGGTTTGACGCAGCCTGTGCTCTACGACGGACTGGGGCTGATGGTGCCGCGGTCCCTGAAGGTGGCCAGCGCCGCAGAGTTGAAGGGAAAGAAGATTTGCGCGCTCTCGGAGACGGAGACGGAGGTGAACCTGCGTGCCTGGTTCGCACAACGGCATCTGGACTTCATCTCTTATCCGTTCCAGGAAGAGGGAGAGATGGAAGCCGCCTTTGTCACCGAAAATTGCAGCGCTCTGGCGGCCGACAGGACACGGCTGGCTGCTTCACGGGTGGGCTTTGGCTCGATTGCAAAGGACTATCAGATCTTGCCCGAGGTCCTGTCGAAGGACCCGCTTGCGGCAGCCTATCGCCGCAGCGACGCCGTATTTGGCGCCATCGTGGACCTCACAATCGACATCCTGGTTCAGGCGGAGGAGAGCGGCGTGACGGCGGGCAATCTGGCCGGGCTCGTGCCGAGCAAGGATCCGGTGGTGGAGCGGCTTCTGGGAAAAACGCGCGAACTTGGGCGTCCGCTCGGACTGGAGGACGCATGGCCTGCCCGGGTGATTGCACAGGTTGGAAACTACGGCGAAATCTACGAGCGCGACCTGGGAGCGGGTTCGCCTCTGCAACTGCCGAGAGGGCAGAGCGCGCTCTGGACCGGGGGCGGAATGATGCAGGCCCGTCCACTGAAGTAAAATCACAGGGCGCACCTTGAGCCGGTGCGCGCATCCCGGAAGGTGTGATCGGAAAAAAGCCCGGAGAGTAGCGGGCGGAGTGGTTGCGGCCTGCGGAAAAGCGATTTGCGGTTCGAATGTTAACATTTGTACAGACGGAATTGCATGACTGAAGTTGACCCCCCAGACGGCATCGGCGCGGAAGTGACCACGGAACAGGTCCTGGCGCAGCTTGACCTGCTGACCCGCCACGATGTCTTCCGGTCCAGCAAGAGGTCCATCGAGTTTCTGAAATATGTGGTTCGCGAGACCCTGCAGGGGGCAGCAGACCAGATCAAGGAACGCACGATCGGGACGGAGGTCTTTGGCCGCTCCTCGTCCTACGATACCAATCTGGACCACGTTGTTCGGACTGCGGCAACGGAGCTTCGCAAGCGGCTCACCATCTATTACGGGGACGAGAAGCACCGCTCCGAACTGCGCATCGCCATGGTTCCGGGCTCCTACATTCCCAAATTCAGTGCTCCCCCGCCGGAAACTCATCCCGAAGCAGAAGCTGTTCCTTATCAGCATCTTGCCGCAGAATTGGCTGGGCTGCCGGGCGCCGAGCAAGGGGCCGATTCCCAGCAGGGAGCAGAGACTGCCGCCGACGCCCAGACGCACAGGTGGAACCATTGGCGGTTGGCGCTTTTGCTGAGTGCCGCCGTGTTTGCCGGGGTTGGCCTAGGGTACTTCCTGTTGCACAAGCCAAGCCCGGAGCATCTTTTTTGGCAGCCGGTTTTGGACACGCCCGGGCCGGTTCTGCTGGCGGTTGGGGATGTGCCCAACGGGCCGCCCACGGCTGTCGACCAGAATGGCAATCAGAATTCCACCTTTGCCATCCAGCATTCCGTTTCGTCCCGTTCAGTGCCGTTTGCCGACATGGTGACGATTGCCAAGGTGGTGGGGGTGCTGGAGGCCAGCGGGAAGAAGGTGTTGATCCGCAGGGAAAACTCGAGTTCCTTCTCCGATCTGCGGGAGGGGCCAGTGGTGCTGGTTGGCGCTTTCAACAACGAGTGGAGCCTTCGCCTGACCCGGCAGCTGCGCTACACGCTGGCCCTGGATGCCGAAAACCATCTTATCTATATAAAGGATGCGAAAAATCCCGGTGCCCGGAACTGGAACTGGGGGACGAACCAGCCCCGCGAGCACGTGGGGGAGGCCGGATCTCCGGTTTTGCACGATTATGCGTTGATCTCCCGCATCCGCAACTCCGAGACGGGGCACGTCCTGGTGGTGATTGGGGGGCTCTATACCTACGGAACAGAATCCGCCGGGGAGTTTCTGACCGATCCCAAGCTGATGCAAGTGATCGCGCAGCAAACGCACCTGGGGGCAGGCGACAAGAGCCTGCAAATCGTGCTGGGGACGACCGTGACCGACGGGACTCCCGGGCCTCCCGAGGTGCTGGCGGTTTCAGCCGAGTAGGATGCGGATCTCTCCGGGGCGGTTTTCTGAGCGGCATCGAATTTCATAAATAATTCAAACTAATAACTTTATCAAGATTCCTGACGGTCAGGAACCGTCTCTGTCTTACAACCTGTATGTTGGCGTCACTACAACCGACACGATCATTCAAAGCCATTCTTCGTGTAGTGAAGATCTGGCACAATGAGCCCTGCTGAGGCAGTCCGGGAGACAAACGGACAAGGCTGACAGGATCGTTTGAAAAATTAAGGAGAGCAACGTGAGCAATTTTCGCAACGTGAACCGATACCGTTCACAGATCGGCGCCTTCGTCATGATGTGCGCAATCTGGTTCTGTATCCAGGCAGGCGCCTTCGCCCAAGGACGCGGAAGTATCAGCGGCACAGCCGTTGATCAGTCGGGTGCGACCATTGCATCCGCGACCGTCGTCCTGACGCAAACCGGGACTGGCACAGCACAGACCGTGCAGAGCCATGCAGATGGTCTTTTTGTATTCCCCGCACTGACGCCGACCGACTACAGCCTCAGCGTGACGGCCAAGGGGTTTCAGAAGTATGAGCAGACCGGCATCACCCTGCAGGCCGACCAGAGCCTGAACTTGAAGGTTGTGATGCAGCTCGGCTCGGAGCAGACCACGGTCACGGTGACCGCCGAAGCGCCGCAGGTGGATACGTCAACGGGCACGCTGTCGCAGGTGATCGACGAGAGCCGCCTGAACGACTTGCCCCTCAACGGCCGCAATGCCGCTGCTTTGACCATGCTGGTCCCGGGCGTTGTGTCCGCCGCCAGCACCAATATCGACCAGGGGCAGACCAAGACTTTCCCCGTGGTCTCTGCGGTGACGATCAACGGCACGCGCGCCAACCAGGTGAACTACATGCTCGACGGCGGCAACAACGTTGACGAGTACACCAATGTGAATGCTCCTTTCCCCTTCCCCGATGTGTTGCAGGAATTCAGTGTTCAGACCAGCAACTACAATGCCGAATACGGCCAGAACGCCGGCGGTGTGGTGAACATTGTCACCCGCAGCGGCGCCAACAAGTTCCACGGCAACCTGTTTGAGTACGTCCGCAACCGCGAGTTCAACGCGGCCAATTACTACAGCTATGTGAAGGGCGTGAAAACCCGCGACTTTCTGAAGCGCAACCAGTTCGGTGGAACCTTCAACGGGCCGGTCGTGATTCCGCACCTGTTCAACGGGCACGATAAGACCTTCTTCTCGTTCGGCGTTCAGTCCACCCGTTTCCGCAACAATGCCGTGGGCGGCACCGCGTATCTGCCGACGCCGGCACAGCTTGCCGGCACTTTCAGCGGGTTGTCCTCGGCGACAGCCATCAAGAATCCGACCACCCTGGCCGCCTATCCCTGCACGCAGACGACGGGCACCAACACCTATACCTGCCAGATCAATCCGTCGGACTACAACGCGTCTGCTCTCGCGCTGCTCAAGTACCTGCCTACCATCAGCGGCACAGATGGAACGGTCAACTATTTCAAGCCCATTTCCCAGAACTACATCGAGTACACGGGCCGCGGCGATCACGAGCTGAGCTCGAAGGATCACCTGAACGCGCACTACTTCTATGATCGCTTCGACAATGCCGGCGTTCTGGACAAGACCAACCTTTTGACCTATACGGACCAGGCCACGATCCGCTATCACAGCTCTCTGCTGGCCGAGACCCACACCTTCTCCGCGAACAAGCTGAACACCATCAGCGTGAGCTACCAGATTGAGAATGCGAGCCGCGGTCCCGAGGCTGGTTCGCCCAACATGAACGATCTTGGCGTCGATGTCTGGCAGCCTGCCTTCAAGCAGATCAACCAGATCAAGGCGGGCAGCTACTTTACGATCGGCGACAACCCGGCAGCATCTTTCCGCCGCAACAACTACACCCTGGCGGACGACTACCACTGGGTACTGGGTAGCCACTCGTTGGCTTTCGGTCTCCACGCCGAATTGGCGAAGGTGGACGTCGATAACCAATACCAGCAGCCCGGCCAGTTCAATTTCGCTTCAAACAACACGGTTCAGAATGACTTGGCGGACTACCTGCTGGGCGGTCTGACCGGCTTCAACCAGGCCTCCGGCCAGTACTTCAACAACCGCTACCACGTCACCGGCTACTATGCCCAGGATAGCTGGAAGGTGAACACTCGCCTGTCCCTGAACTACGGCGTGCGGTATGAGCCGTTCTCTCCGATGCACGAAAAGCTTGGCCGCATGGGCATGTTCAGCCCGACGGCTTGGGCAGCCGGACAGGTATCAACCACCCATTCCACGGCGCTTGCCGGACTCCTGTTCCCTGGCGATCAAGGCTTTGTGGAGAACATGGTTCACCCGGTTCGCCTGCACTTCATGCCGAGAATCGGATTTGCGTATGACGTATTCGGCAACGGCAAAACCAGCCTCCGCGGCGGCATCGGCCAGTTCTACGACACCCGCCTTCCGGGCGTCTTCAACAACATCTTCGCCAACTCCGTGCCTTATGTAGCTTCCGTCGGATACGTCTACACGGCAACGAACCTGGGCAACTTCTCCAAGCCGTGGGCAAACATCGCCGGAGGCAACATCTTCCCGGCGCCGCAGCCGCCCCCGGCGACCTACTTTACCCAGAACAACTATCGCAACTCGAGTTTCTCGACTTTCAACCCGGACACGTTCCGCGTCCCGGTTACCTATTCGTGGAACCTCGCGGTTGAGCAGCAGATTACCAACAGCGTTTCCGGCCGCCTTGCCTATGTAGCTTCCGTGGGCCAGCATCAGATCAACCCGACCGACATCAACCCGACCTGGAACCAGGGCCCGAACATTGGCAAGCGTGTCTTTGCCTCCAACAACGCGGCGCAGAATTTCACCAATCCAATGGCAACGGTGGATACAGGCGGCAACTCGAGCTACCACTCGATGCAGGCCTCTCTGCAGAAGCGCATGTCCAAAGGTTTGAGCGGAGCAGTGAACTACACGTGGTCCAAGGGCATCGATAACAATGCCTTCGGATCTTCGGTGACGGCCGTAGTTACGGGATCGTCTTATGTTCTCCCGACCTATTTGCCCAACTACAAGCGTCTGGATCGTGGTCCTTCGGACTATGACCACCGCAACGTGCTGACCGCGTCGTATGTGTGGACGCTGCCCAAAATGACCGAAGGAAACTCGGTTCTTCGCTATGTAGCGAACGGCTGGCAGACCAACGGCATCTTCACCTTCCGCAGCGGCGATCCTCTGACCGTGAGCGGCGCGAACGTGGATGGTACCAACCTGAACCGCGACCGCGCCATCTGGAATGGAAAGAACCCCTACGGTGGCACGGCCTGCGCCACGACCACGGCCTATAACTGCAAGTCTTACCTGAACCCGGTGAACTTCTCCACCAACCCGAAGTACACCGACAACTTGGCCATGTCCTACGGCAATATCGTCAAGGGCAGCTTTGTGGGACCGCAGTACGCGGCCTGGGATGCGAGCATGATGCGCTTCTTCCCGGTTCATGAGGGAATGCAGTTTGAGTTCCGCGCTGAGTTCTTCAACGTCCTGAACCACACCAATCACGGTGATCCTCAGCAGAGCCAGACAAACGGAGCTTTTGGCCGCATTACATCGACCAATGGCGATCCGCGTATCGGGCAGATGAGTCTCAAACTGCTGTTCTAGCAACCGGTTCTCCGAAAGGCCGGAGGCAAGCATTTAGCTTCCTCCGGCCGTTTTTTCGCTTTTTCAACTTTGACTGCTGCCCGGGAAGGGTGAGTCCGTGCCTGATTGAGGCATGGGTTTAGGTCCATCGCGGTTCAGCGGAGTTATGCCTCTTACAGCGGGCTTTATCTTGTAACGAAATACTGCGTTCGATCCTTTTTACCGGAGCAGAAGTTAACTCATGTTCATTATGGCGCCGCGTCATCCCAGCAGGCATTTTGCCCTCCTCATTCTGCTCGTAGCCGGACACATGCTGCTGGCGCAGGCGGCTGTTTCTTCAGAGCCTTATCTCGATCCGACGCTTCCTTTGGATCAGCGCGTGAGCGATCTGGTCAGCCGCATGACGCTCGGCGAAAAAATTTCGCAGATGCAGAACGAAGCTCCGCCCATTGCCCGGCTGCATGTTTCCGGTTATGACTGGTGGAACGAGGGGCTGCATGGTGTGGCCCGTTCCGGCTATGCCACGGTGTTTCCGCAGGCCATTGGCCTGGCTGCCACATGGGACACGCCCATGATTGAGCGCGTGGGCGACGCCATTTCCACTGAGGCGCGGGCCAAATACAATCAGGCGCAGCGCGAAGGAAACCACTCCATCTTCTATGGCCTCACGCTGTGGTCCCCGAACATCAACATTGTGCGCGATCCCCGCTGGGGACGCGGGCAGGAGACCTACGGGGAAGATCCCTTCCTGACCGGCAGCATCGGCGCCGCCTTCGTCAACGGGTTACAGGGCAACGACCCAAGGTACTTCAAGGTCGTGGCCACGGCCAAGCACTTTGCGGTGCATAGCGGCCCGGAGTCATTGCGCCACACCTTCGATGCCGTCGTTTCGCCCTTCGACCTGGAAGACACGTACCTGCCTGCCTTTCGCCAACTGGTTGTCGATGCGCATGTGGGCAGCGTGATGTGTGCGTATAACTCGGTGGATGGCATACCGGCCTGTGCAAGCACGCAGCTTCTCGACCGGAAATTGAAACAGGACTGGCGCTTCAATGGCTACATTGTCTCTGACTGCGCGGCCATCACGGATGTCGCCGTCGGCCACCAGTTTGCTACAGACATGGCGCATGGTGCGGCCCTTTCGGTGAAGTCGGGAACGGACCTGAGCTGCGGCAAGGAGTACGGCGCGCTGAGCGATGCCGTGCATCATGGCCTGATCAGCGAAGCAGAGATCGATGCGGCCGTGAAGCGGCTGTTTACGGTGCGCTTCCGCCTGGGCATGTTCGACCCTGCCGCGCAGGTTCCTTACAACACGATTGCATTTTCAGAAAACGATTCTGCCCGGAACGAAGCGCTGGCGCTGCAGGCGGCCCGCGCATCCATGGTGCTGCTCAAGAACGAACACGGCACTCTGCCTCTGCGCAACGCGATCGGGACCATTGCCGTCGTGGGCCCCAATGCAGCGGCTTTACCTGCATTGGAGGGCAACTACAACGCCATCGCCTCGCGTCCTGTCACTCCGCTGGCAGCGTTTGAGTCGCGCCTGCCGGGGCACATTCTCTACGCACAGGGATCGCCCTACGTGGAAGGAATTGCCGTGCCGGTTCCACGAACAGTCTTCTCGATGGCCGGCGATGGAGCACCGGGACTGAAGGCCGAGTATTTCTCCGGAGTTGGATTCAACGGGAAAGCGGTTGTGGAGCGCGTCGACCGGGCCATCGACTTTGACTGGAACGGCGCCTCGCCCGCCACAGGCGTGACAGAAAGCAAATTTTCCGTGCGCTGGACCGGCGCAATCACCGCACCGCAAGCGGGCGCGCTCCATTTTGGATTTTCCATGGCGCACTGCAGCACCTGCGAAGATGCGGAGACCGTTCGGGTATGGCTCGACGGCAAACAGGTTTACGAATTTCTGCATGCGCGTACGCATGGACGGCGCGCACCCACGCCGCCTTTCGCCTTGACGTTCAACGACACCAAGCCGCATCCCATCCGCATTGAGTACACGCACGACTCGCCACACTTCGGCGCGGGGCTCACCTTCAACTGGCAACCTCCGCAAGAGGTGCTTCGCGAGCAAGCGGTTGCCGCCGCGGCCAAGTCGGATGCGATTGTCGCCTTCCTTGGACTCAGCCCGGAACTCGAAGGCGAGGAGACACCAATCCATGTAAGCGGATTTGAGGGCGGAGATCGCAGCGCCATCGAATTGCCCGCAGTGCAGCAGCGGCTGGTTGCGGCGCTGGCGACCACTGGCAAGCCACTGATTGTTGTCCTGATGAACGGTAGCGCGTTGGCCTTGCAGGATACGGAACAGAAAGCATCGGCGATTCTCGAAGCCTGGTATCCAGGTGAATCCGGCGGCACAGCCATTGCCGAAACGCTTTTTGGCGAGAGCAATCCCTCAGGCCGCCTGCCGCTTACGTTCTATGCCAGTACCAGTCAGCTTCCGGCTTTCGAAGACTATGCAATGAAGGGCCGCACGTATCGTTACTTCACCGGGCAGCCGCTCTATCCCTTCGGATATGGACTGAGCTACACCGACTTCCGGTATAGCGGCGGAAAACTCACGTCCAGCAGCATCAAGGCAGGAGATCCGCTGGAGGCAAGCGTGGTGGTGAAGAATACGGGAGAGCGCGACGGCGATGAAACTGTCGAATTCTATCTGATTCCCAAGGCGGGCAAGAATGCGCCGCTGCGCGCGCTGGTCGGATTTGAGAAGGTGCACGTGCTCAAGGGTGAAACGGAAACGGTTCATCTTGCGATTGAGCCGCGGCAGTTGAGCCTGGTGAATGCAGATGGAAGCAGGAGCGTACAGCCCGGAGAGTATGAACTCTTTGTAGGGGGTGGGCAACCTGCGGCTGATGCGGGCGTCTATCTGCCCTTTCATATTGAGGGCACGAGCCCGGTCGCTCCGTAAGCTATGGCGTGGAGCGAAGGAAGAATAGCCGGGAACCAGACCGGAGAGGGATGATAGGCACTATGGAACGACGCGAGTTTCTACGCACTTCTGCCGCAGCCGCGCTGCTGGCGGCCGGTTCGGGCAGGCTGCCCGCTGCTGAAGCCGGCCACGACGCACCGGTCTATTCAACCGCCAATCAGCGCTGGCAAAAGGCGTACGACACGGCGCTTCAAGTGCTGGCCGGCAACGTGCAGACGCTGCCGCACTACGACGCGCCCGTGCTGATTGAGGGCGCTGACTACGCCGGTATCTGGCAGGAGTGCGGGCCACTTGAGGCTTTGGTCTATCGTCCCTTCCGCGCCGATGTGGCGAAGAACAGTCACACCGTGTTCTTTGCTTTGCAGCGCGAGGACGGACAACTTCCTGCCAACAACAAGCGCTCGGAAACCGGCTTTGGGCAGATCCAGATGGTGGTGCCGATTGCGGCGACAGCCTGGGAGGTGGCGCAGTTCACAGGCGACGACGAACTGCTGCGCGCGGCGTATCAAAGCTGTGCGCGTTGGGATACGTGGCTGACGCGGTATCGCAACACGCGCGGTACGGGACTGGTGGAGGGGTTTTGCACTTACGACACTGGCCACGACAATAGTCCGCGGTGGGCGGGCATGCCCAACCAGTGCCCCGGCAAAGATGCCAAGGTGTGCCCCTCTGGCGCAGGGCTGCCACGATTGTGCCCGGATCTTTCTGCCACTGTTTTTGGAGCGCGCGTGGCTCTGGCGTCGATGGCCAAAGCGCTGGGCAAGAATGCAGAGGCCGATCGCTGGACCGAGAGCGCGGAGCAGATTCGCCAGTTGATTCTGACTAAGCTCTACGTTCCGGAGGATGCGGCCTTTTACGACCTGGACGCGCAGGGCAAGTTTGTTCGCGTGCGTTCCGATATACTCAGCCGAATTTGCGGCGAGCATGTGGTGGATCAGAAAACATTCGACTATCTCTGGGAGCGCCAGATCCACAACCCAAAGGCGTTCTGGGCGCCGTTCCCGCTGCCTTCGATTGCGCTGGACGATCCAGCCTTTGTGCGGCCCATTCCGCGGAACTCGTGGGGCGGCGCATCGCAGGCATTGACGGCTCTGCGCGCGCCGCGCTGGTTTGAGTTCTATGGAAAGTCCGCGGAGCATGCGTACCTGATGGATCGCTGGTGTGAAGCCATTCAGCGCGAAATGACGTTCCGGCAACAGATTGACCCGATGAGTGGTGAATTCACGCAGGCCGATCAGCCCAGTTATTCGCCTGCCGCGCTGGTGATGACAGACTTTACCTGGCGGCTGGCCGGGGTGCGCGAAGAGCAGGAGCACCTGGAGTGGAATGTGCGCCCGGGGCACGCGGCTGCTCAGTCGGCGCGCTTTTCCATGCGCTTCGGCAAGAGCCACACGGCGGCCATGACGTACGACGCCAAGGGCGCGGCACTGCAACTCGACGGACGGCCGTTGGGGCGCATCGAGTCGGGCGTGGCCCGGCTCATCACCGACAAGCAGGGGCGGCCGAAACAGCTGGTCAGTACCAGCGAGACGGTCGAGACGGTCTCCATCAGGATGGGCGCGCGACCCGCACAACGCCTGACCTTGCATCCCAACCAGAGATTACAACTCGCCTGAGAAAACGCATGCGCTCTGTCAGGCAAACTCGATTAGAGAAATCAAGGAGACGGTACGATGGTGACTCGACGCAGGGTTTTGACGCAGGGATTGCAGGTAGGCGCGGCGCTGGCGCTGGGAGGGTTTGCAGGCCGTAGCCTAGCGCAGCAGACGACGCCGGCGCATGCCGATGAGATGACCATCAACTCCGCACCCCATGCGCGCACGGGCGCTCTTCTGCCGGCCACTCCGACGCCCACCGTTCTTCCCAAGGAAGCGGAAGCCGTTCGTGGAGAAAACTCGCTACAAGCTCACGCCAGCAAGCACGGACTGGTTGCAGGGACAGCGGTTGTGGTGCGCGCCTTGCAGCACGATCCGGCGATGCAGCAATTGATTGCAGAGCAGTATGGGGTGGTGGTTCCAGGGAACGAATTGAAGTGGGTCGCGCTTCGTCCCGCGCAGGACCAGTTCAACTTTACCGACAGCGACGCACTCTTTGAGTTTGCCAAGACGAATCATCTTCTGGTGCGCGGCCATACCTTGGCGTGGCACAACTCCGTGCCCGACTGGCTACAGAAAAGTCCGAAGGAGCTAGATGTCAGGAAGCTTCTTGTCGATCACATTCATACGGTTGCCGGGCGCTACAGCGGCCGCGTGCACTCATGGGATGTGGTGAACGAAGCGATTCTTCCCGCGGACGGACGCGAAGACAATTTGAGGAAATCGTTCTGGTTCGAACGCATTGGACCCGATTACATCGACCTTGCTTTCCGCACCGCGCGTGAGGCGGATCCGCACGCCAAGCTCACCTATAACGACTATGGCGTGGAGTACGACAATCCCGACGAGACCGCCCGCCGCACTGCCATTCTGTCGCTACTGCGCGGCATGCAGAAGCGCAACGTGCCGCTCGATGCGGTTGGCATTCAGTCGCACATCAAGGCCGGATCGCCTTCGACTATCGGCAAGGGGCTGGCGGAGTACATTGAGAGCGTGCGCCAGATGGGGCTTGAAGTTTATCTGACGGAGTTGGACGTAAACGAAGACGATTTGCTCTTCAACGATGTTGCGCAGCGCGACAAGGAGATTGCCAAGACCTATCGCGATTTCCTTTCCGTGGCACTGGCCAATCCGGCCGTGAAGAATGTGCTGACCTGGGGAGTGAGCGACCGGAGCACCTGGCTCAACGACGGACCGACGCACTTTCGCAAGCAGCCCAATCGCCCGCAGCGTTCGCTTCCGTTCGACGATGCTTATCGGCCCAAGGAAACCTTCTTCGCGATGCGCGATTGCATCGACGCGCGTACCGTATAAATGACGCCGCAACCGACAAGATGGAACACGAAAGATCAGGAGAAAACGCTTTGATCCGCAGAGACTTTCTACAAAGTGCAATGGGCAGCATGGCGGTTGCGCTGCCGCTTGGCATGGTGGCGCAGACCGCTCACGCGGAAGCGCCGAACGGAAAACACGCCGCGCCCCAAGCCAACTGGCTGAACGTGCGTACCTACGGAGCCAAGGGAGACGGCGCAACCATCGACACGCCGGCCGTGAACCGCGCCATTGAAGCTGCCGCGGCGCAAGGCGGCGGGACGGTATGGTTTCCCGCGGGCACCTATGCCTGCTACACCATCCGGCTCAAGAGCCACGTCGGACTGCACCTCGATCATGGCGCAACCATTCTCGCGGCCAGTGTGCCGGACGGCGGAACGACCACCGGCGGCTACGATGCAGCCGGGCCGAAACAGCCCTGGGAAGCGTATCAAGATTTTGGCCATAATCACTGGGCCAACAGCCTTATTTATGGCGAAGGGCTTGAAGATCTTTCCATCACCGGGATGGGCCTTATCTGGGGCAAGGGGCTGAGCCGCGGAGAAGCCAACGAGCTGCCGCGCGCGGAAAGCGCCGGCGTGGCCAACAAGGCCATCGCGCTGAAGAACTGCCACAATGTGACGATCCAGAACATCTCCATGCTGGCGGGCGGGCACTTCGCCATCTTGCTCACGGGAGTGGATAATGTGCTGCTCGACGGCCTCAAGATCGATACCAATCGCGACGGCATCGACATCGACTGCTGCCGCAATGTGCGCGTTTCGAACTGTGCGGTGAACTCGCCGTGGGACGACGCCATCTGCCCGAAGAGTTCCTTCGCACTGGGCTATGCGCGCACTACGGAGTATGTGACCATCAGCAACTGCTATGTGACCGGCGCGTACGAGTACGGCAGCATGTTGGATGGGACGTACAAGAAGGCCACGTACGACGAGGTGCGCAAGGCCGTGGGCCGCATCAAGTGCGGAACCGAATCCAACGGCGGCTTCCGCAATATCACCATTACCAATTGCATCCTGGACCAGTGCCGCGGATTCGCGCTGGAGACTGTGGATGGCGCGCGCATCGAGGACATCACCGTCAGCAATCTCACGCTGCGCGGTGTGGTGCATTCGCCCATCTTTCTGCGCCTGGGCAGGCGCATGCGCGGTCCGGCGGGTGTGAAGCCCGGCGTGCTGCGGCGCATATTGATTTCAAACATCAGCAGTTACGACGCGGTGGCCCAGTATCCCTCGATCATCAGCGGCATTCCCGGCTCGTTTGTTGAGGATGTGAAGATCAGCGACGTGCACATGCACCAACTGGGCGGAGGCTCGGCGGAGTGGGCGGCGATTGAACCGTCGCAGAACGAGCTGGGTTATCCCGAGGCGGATATGTTCGGCACGCTTCCGGCCACAGGATTCTTCCTGCGCCACGCACGCAACATCGAGTTCAGCAACGTGGAGATTGCGACGGCCAAACCCGACGCGCGGCCGGCTATCTGGGCGGACGATGTGGAGGGACTGGATAGCTTCCGGCTGCGCATTGCGCGGGGCTCGGGCGCGTTTGCGCTGCGCAACGTGAAGCAGTTCCGCAACTTCGGCAGCGTGAGTTCGAAGGATGTGTCAGAGGAGTTTGTGGACGCCAAACGGGTCTAGGAACTTGTTGAAAAACTTCATCGCGTTCCGGAATCCGAGATAAAAGGGGGATACAAAACCCCTGGCATCTCTCCACGGGTCGATCCTGGGGCATTCTGGCACGATCACTATTTTGCTGAGTGTTACCTAGCAGCGTTTTTCAACAAGTTCCTAGATATTTGACCGCATGATTTCGCGTCTTGAGTTGGTGCTTTTCCAGGCCCCAAAATCGGGACCTGGGGCACCCAGCGTTCTTGCGCTGGGATGCAGAAATTGACTTAGCCAAGCAGGCTGCGCAGATAGGTTGCGCCTTTGAAGGCGATGTCTTCGGGAGAGACGCTGGGGTCGGCATAGAGAGCGCCCAGGGACTCCGGCTCCTGCGTGGAATAGCCGAATCCCTCGATCATCAGAGAACCGTCATAGTCCATCTCTTTGAGCATCTTCACGATGCAGGGAAAGTCTACGTGCCCGGTGCCCAGCAGCCCGCGATCATTCTCGCTGGCGTGGATGTGCTTGAGCCGCTTGCCCAAGGGCCGCAGCGACTCCGCCAACTTCTTCTCTTCGATGTTGGCGTGGAAGGTGTCGATGGTGACGCCTACCCGCTGATGAGCGATCTCCGCGCAAAGCGCGTTTGCTTCGGCTGCTGTGTTGAGAAAGAAGCTCTCCGAGCGGTTCACCGGTTCCAGGGCCAGCGTGACTTGGTGGGCCTCCAGCACGTCGCCCAGGGATTGGAAACACTCGACTGCCCAGGTCCATTCATTCTGCTGGCGGCGGTGGCCGGGAAGATAACCGATGGGCGCATAGACGGGGCCGGCCATCAAATGCGCGCCCAGTTCGGCGCAGGTTTCAACGCAGTGCGTGAGGTGAGCCAGGGACCGCGTGCGGACGGCGGCGTCGGGACTGATGGGATTGATGCCTGCGGGAAGAATGGCGCAGACCGTGCATTCCAAATCGTTTGCCTGAAAGGCGCGGCGCAAGTTGGCGGCGTCAATGGTTACCGGATCGAACATTGGAATCTCAAAGCCTTCCAGCCCCTGCGCGCGAAGGGCCGGGAAAAGGCGGGTATGTGAGGGGTTCAGGTTGCTGGTCCAGGCAAACGCACTGACACCGATCTTCATTTGTTGCTCCTTCTTGAGCGATTTCAACGTTCCTGTAAGGCAGCATCCTGCCAGCCCACCCTAGCCGCAAAAGCAAAGACGCGGCGAGGGTGGGGCACCCATAGTTAGTACAACAATAAACTTAAGAGACCTTGTGGCCGTTCAATTTGCGGCGCTGCTCGCTTTCAGGCTATCGCAACAAGCGAATCGAAAGGACGCCATCTGGGTGCGCGCACACCGCATAACGATATAATTTAGGCAATGGCTGCCAGCGAAAACACGAATTTGTCTCAGGCCGGACTCGCAGAGGCCGGTGTGGATACAGGCTCAAAACTGCGCGCTCTTGAAGCGCGCCTGAAGGAGTTGGGCAGCCTGATGGTGGCTTACTCCGGCGGCGTGGACTCCGCGTTTCTGGCGGCTACGGCGCACCGCGTTCTGGGCGACCAGATGCTGGCCGTGCTGGCCGACTCGCCCAGCTTGGCGCGGCGCGACTTCGAGCAGGCTAAAGCCTTTGCCGAGGGGCTGGGAATGCCGCTGCGGGTGATTGCGACGGAAGAGTTGGAGCGGCCCGAGTATCAGCGCAACGAGGCCGATCGCTGCTTCCACTGCAAGAACGAGCTGTTTGCGGCCATGGAACCGCTGGGCGTCAAGTTGGGGTTTGCAGCCATCGCCTACGGCATGAACATGGACGACAAGCGCGACTATCGCCCCGGGCAGCGCGCCGCCGTGGATCACGGCGTGCTGGCTCCCTTGGCGGAGGCTGGCCTCACCAAAAACGAGGTCCGCTCCCTGGCCAAGGCGGCGGGCTATGCGCTGTGGGATCGCCCGGCTGCGCCGTGCCTGGCCTCGCGCGTCGAGTATGGGCGGCCCGTGACCCGCGAGGTGCTGGAGCAGGTGGAGAAGGCCGAGGACAGCCTGCGCAAGCTGGGATTTCGCGAGCTGCGCGTCCGCCATCACGGAGAATTAGCCCGGGTGGAGATTGTGCGCGCCGAGCTGCCGCGCGCCCTCACGATGGAGATGCTGGACGCCATCACGGCGGCCCTCAAAGAGGCCGGTTTTCAGTATGTGACGCTGGATTGCGCCGGTTTTCGCTCCGGCTCGATGAATGCGATTTTGCCCATCGATGTTCTGGTCCGGCGCGGAGCCTAGTCCAACATTTAGAATCACAAAGCGATGCGGACAGGATATCTTGAGTGTTTTTCGGGCATCAGCGGCGACATGCTGCTGGGCGCCCTGGTGGATGCGGGCGTTCCCTTTGCCTGCCTGGAGCAGACGGCTGCGGCGCTGAATGTGGGCGCGCGGCTGGAGATGCGGAAGGTGAGCCGCGGCGGTTTGGCCGCCACGAAGGTGGACGTGATGACGCCGGATGAGCTGGCTCACACCCACGAGGACCATCCGGCGCACAGCCATGAAGCACATGGAGCGCACACGCACGACGAGCATGACGCGCATATCCATGACGCGCACGGTGCTCATTCGCACGAAGGCCACGCGGCGCACACGCATGAGGCACACACGGCTCCACTGGCGCAGAGCCATGGTGAGCACACCCATGCCGCCCACCGCTCGCTGTCGGCCATTTTGGCAATCATTGGCGCGGCGCCGTTGTCGGATGCGGTGAAAGCCCGTGCCTGCCGCGCTTTCCAGATGCTAGGCGAGGCCGAGGCCGCCATCCACTCCATGCCCATTGAAGAGGTGCACTTCCACGAGGTGGGCGCGGTGGACACCATTGTCGACATCGTCTGCGGCGCGGCAGGAGCAGAGGCGCTGGGCGTGGATCGCTGGCTGGCTTCGCCCCTGAACGTGGGCAGCGGAACGGTGGACTGCCAGCACGGCACCTTGCCCGTCCCGGCTCCGGCCACTTTGGCCTTGCTGGGTGATGCGCCGGTGTATGCCGCGGGTCCGCCGATGGAGCGGGTTACGCCCACGGGCGCCGCGATTTTGAAGATGCTCGACGTGCAATACGGGCCGCTGCCGGCTATGCGCGTTAAAGCAACAGGCTATGGCGCGGGCGGGCGGGAAACCCCGGGACAGCCCAACCTGCTGCGCCTGCTGGTGGGCGAAGAAGATGCCTCCACGGCCACGGAGCCCGTTGCCGTCATCGAGACGGTGATTGACGACTCCAGTCCGGAACTGCTGGGATACGTGAGCGAATTGCTGTTGGCCGCTGGCGCATGGGACGTGTACCGGGCTTCGGTGCAGATGAAGAAGGGGCGCACCGGCGTGCAGATCACCGTGCTTTGCCGTCCCGAGCTGGTGGCTGCGCTGCGCGACCTGCTGTTCCGCGAAACCACCACCATCGGTGTCCGGTGGCGGCTGGAAAACAAGCTGGCCCTGGTCAGGGAGTTTGCGCAGGTCGAGACGCAATGGGGTCCGGTGAAGATCAAGATTGCGCGCTGGCCCGATGGCCGCGAGGCCAATGCGGCTCCCGAGTATGAGGACTGCCGCACGATTGCCTCCGGGCAGGCGGTTCCGCTGAAGCAGGTGATGCAGGAGGCCATGCGCCTCTATGAAAAGGAGACGCGCTGATGGATCCAGCCAGCATCGAGGCATTGCTCAACGAAGTCCGCGAAGGCCGCACCAGTGTCGATCATGCGATGGAACGGCTTCACGATCTGCCTTTTGAGGACTTGGGCTTTGCCAAGATCGACCACCATCGCGGACTTCGGACCGGGATGCCCGAGGTGATTTTTGCCGCTGGCAAGACCACCGGGCAGGTGGCCACCATCTTTGCCCACATGGCCAAGGCGGGCGGCAACGTGCTGGCTACCCGCGCCTCCCGTGAGGCGTACGAGGCGGTTCTGGCTGTGGAACCGCGCGCCGAGTTCCACGAACTGGCCCGCGCCATTACCCTGAACCAGTCGCCCGTGGTTCCGGGCAAGGGCACCATCGCCGTGGTCTGCGCCGGCACCAGCGACCTGCCGGTTGCCGAAGAAGCCGTGGTCACGGCGCGCATTCTGGGGAACACGGTGGAACTGATTTCCGATGTGGGCGTAGCCGGCATCCATCGCCTTCTGGCGCAAAAAGACGCGCTGCAGTCGGCCCGGGTGCTGATTGTTTGTGCCGGCATGGAAGGCGCTTTGCCCACCGTGGTTGGCGGGCTGGTGAATGCGCCGGTGCTCGCCGTTCCCACCAGTGTGGGCTACGGCGCGTCGTTTGGCGGCATTGCCGCGCTGCTGGGCATGCTGAACACCTGCTCGCCCAACGTCTCCGTGGTCAACATCGACAACGGCTTCGGCGCCGCGTGCATGGCCTCGCTCATTAACCGGATGTGAGTCTCTGTTGAGGAGATTGTTATTCAGGGGTAAGTGCAAGGGGTGACTCGGTGAGTTGCCCTCGGACTTTCCAAAGAGGGCCGCCCTCCCATAATAGAAAACAATATTCCTGCTTTCTAATCGAAGTTATGCAATATGGCGCATCGCATCGCTGCAGGACCGTACAATTTGAGCGAGCAGCGCCGAAGAGCAAGATACCCATCAAACAAGGTCGGCGAGCTAGGTTATCCAAGGAAAATGGATTACGGGACTTTCTTTTTTACCAATATCGTGTCGGTAAGCGTGTTTGCCGTTTGTGTAAGTCTGCTTGCCTGGTACAACCGCCGCGTGGAGGGAATGCGGTGGTTTGCGGGCGCGATGATTGTGGGGCTGGTCAAGCTGATTCTGCAGGGGCTGGAAGGAAAAGTCCCCACAGTGCTCAGCAGTATGTTGGCCAATGAACTTTACCTTATCTCCTTCACGATGCAGTGGATGGGCCTGTGCTGGTTTGTGGTGCGCAAGCCGCTGCGGAACCGCTGGCCCTGGATTGCAGTTGGGCTTGTGCTGGCGGCCTATACCGGCCTGTATCTCGGGAAAATCCCGTACAGCGGCAATGTCATCAACATTCCCTTTGTTATGGTTTGCGGCGCTTCGGCATGGATTCTGTTCAGGCATGGGCGGCCTCCGTTTGCCGTGGTATCCCGGGTAGCCGCGGTGGTTCTGTGCGGAGCGATGTGCGTGGCGGCGTACAGAGCCGCGCTGACCAATCTGCGCTATATTCGGCCGTGGGAAACAGTTCATGCGCAGACCGACCCGCGCTGGCTGTATTCGCTGGCGGCCATGGCTTTTCTTGCCACCTGCATGGTGATGTGCGACCTGTGGTTTCTGGTGACAGAGTTGAACCGGGAACTGGCCGAGCAGGCACGCACGGATTCCCTGACCGGAGCGCTGAATCGCAGAGCGATGGAAGAAGCGGCGCTGCATGAGATGGCGCGAAGCATGCGGTATGGTTACCTGCTCTGCATCATCATGATCGACATCGACAATTTCAAGCACCTGAACGACTCGCTAGGACATGCCGCGGGAGACCGCGCTCTGCAGGCATTTTCACGCGCAGTAAAGGCGATGCTGCGCCGCCCGGATTTGCTGGCGCGCACCGGAGGCGACGAGTTCACCATCCTGCTGCCGGACACACCGGCTTCCGCGGGCATCGCGGCCGCGGAGCGGGTGAGACAGGCCATTGAAGCTCTCGAAATCCCCTTTGAGAGGGGGCCAATCAAATTTACCGTTAGCGCGGGCGTGGCCGAACTCAATCCGGCGCAGGGCGGCTGGGAAGGCATGATGAAGCGCGCGGACGAGGCGATGTATGAAGCCAAGCGGCATGGCCGGAACTCGGTGGCCACCCGGTTGGAGGAACCTGTTACGTAAACTAAAGCCATGAAGAAGATCCGTTCTCCGTTCTATGTCACGACCCTGATTGCCGGATCGTTCTTCATGGAGATGTTGGACGGCACCATCATCGCCACGGCGATTCCGCAGATGGCGCTGAGTTTCCATGTCGGCGCCGTCCGCCTCAACATCGGCATGACCGCCTATATGCTGACCCTGGCTGTGTTCATCCCCATCAGCGGCTGGGTGGCGGACCGCTTCGGGGCGCGCTCGGTTTTCTCCACGGCGATCGGCGTCTTCACGCTGGCTTCGGTGCTCTGTGGCGTGTCTCACACGCTGACCCAGTTCATCCTGATGCGCATACTGCAGGGCATCGGGGGAGCCATGATGGTTCCCGTGGGGCGGCTGATCGTGCTGCGGACCGCGCCCAGGGAGAAGCTGACGCAGGCGCTGGCCTACATCACCTGGCCAGCCCTGTCCGCGCTGGTCATCGGGCCCCCGCTGGGCGGCTTTATCACCACCTACTTCAGTTGGCACTGGATCTTCTTCCTCAACCTGCCGGTCGGCGCTTTGGCCCTGGTTTTGACGCTGCTGTGGATTGAAAATGTGCGTGGGGAAGAGGTGCGTCCCTTTGACTGGCTGACCTTCGTGCTGGGTGGTTTCGCCTCGGCCGGCACGGTTTACGCGATGGAGGAACTGGGCGGCGAAGCAGGCCACTGGCAGCTTCCGAGCGCCATTCTCGCGCTCAGCCTGCTCAGCGGAGTGGTTGCCGTTGCAGTCGCCCGCCGCCATCCCGCCAAGTCACTGATCGACTTCGACTCGCTGAAGAAGAAGACCTTTGCTCTCTCCATCTACGGCGCCAGCGCTTTTCGCATCTCGGTGTCCGTGCTGCCCTTTCTGCTTCCGCTCATGTTTCAGATTGCTTTTGGGCTGACGGCTTTTCAGTCGGGCCTCTACCTGCTGGTGCTGTTTGCCGGCGATCTGAGCATGAAGACCTTCATCATTCCGGCCCTGCGGCGGTTCGGCTTTCGCAACGTGCTGATTGTGAACGGAGTGATGACGACCGTGTCGATTGCTGCCTGCGCCACCTTGTCGCCCGCGACGCCGATTGCCGTGATTGTGGTCATCCTGTTTTTGCACGGCGGCTGCCGCTCCCTGGAGTTCACCTGCACCACCACGCTGGCCTACGCGGAGATTGAACCGGGCAGGATGAGCCGGGCCAATAGTTTTCTCAGTGCCGTGATGCAGCTGAACGCGGGCCTGGGAGTGGCTCTCGGCGCCATCACGCTCCGCCTCGTCTCCCATGCGAACGGCCACTCCGCCGCCATGCCGCAGCTCCACGACTTTCACCTGGCGATTTTGCTGGTGGCGGCGCTGGCGCTGGGGCCGGTCATCGGCAGCCTCGGGCTTCCGCGGAATGCTGGCGCCGCCACCAGCGGCCACAAGCAGCCGGAACTTGAGCCTGCGCACTAGAGCGAAACCAGAGTTCCTGTGAGGTGGGCATCCTGCGATCCCACCCTAGAGCGATTCTCCAAACGTGGGCAGGGTACCCAAACCTCACAGAGCAGTGAAAATGCATAGAAAACAATCAAGGAAGCGCTTGGGCTCGGGACCGGTTTAATAGGTAGATTATTCGCGGGTTTCCGCGCAGCCGCCGTCTGCTTTCACCCCGCAATTGGCCGTGTGTGCACATCCAAAACCGCCAATCGGTGATGCGGATCACCGCCCTAGCCCAGCCCAATCGCCAATCATTCTCCACAAGTGAACCAACGTCTAGCGCGTGGCTTGTGGAGGAGATTCGTGGCCAGGTCCAGATTGCCAAAGTTGCGCAGAATATCGCAGATCGTCTTTCTGCTGCTCTTTTTTGCGCTGCTGCTCTTCACCTCGCTGAGCTTCTTTCCCGGCGGCGCGACCGAGATTCACCTGCGCGCGCCGGTGCGCCTGTTCTTTGAGTGGGATCCGCTGGTGGCCCTGGTCAATGCGTTGGCCAGCCACGCCCTTTATCGCGGCCTGCTCTGGTGCCTGCTCATCCTGGTGCCCACGCTCTTCCTGGGGCGCTTCTTCTGCGGCTGGATTTGCCCCATGGGGACGCTGCAGCATTTTGTGGGCAATATGCCCTCCGAGGCCAAGCGCGGCAAGCAGCGCATCGAGTCCAACCGTTACAAGCGGTGGCAGACCGGCAAATATGTTGTGCTGATTGCCGGACTGATCGCCGCATGCTTCGGCTCGGCGGCCATCGGCTGGCTCGATCCTTTCAGCCTGCTGGTCCGGTCCTTCGGCCTGTCGATTTTGCCGGCCTTCAACGCGGCCGCAGGAGCGGTGCTCACGCCGCTTGAAAACAGCCACGTGGCGGCGATCAAGGCGACGGGCCAAACGCTACATACGATTCTGCACTACACGGTGCTCGATCTGCGTCAGCCGCACTACGCCCAGGGCCTGGTGCTGGGCGTTCTGTTCATTGCTATTCTGGCGGCCAGCCTGCGCATTACCCGGCTGTGGTGCCGGTCGATTTGCCCGCTGGGCGCATTGCTGGGCGCGGTTTCGCGCTGGTCGATTCTGGGCCTGCACAAGGACGAAGCAACCTGCAACCACTGCAACCGCTGCCTGATGAACTGCCAAGGCGGCGACGATCCCGTTGGCGGAGCGCCGTGGCACAAGGCTGAGTGCCTGATGTGCATGAACTGCGTGGGCAGTTGCCCGCATGACAGCCTCAACTTCCGCTTCTTCCGCAACGAGAAGGAAGTGTCCTCGCCCAACCTGGGCCGGCGCAGAGCCCTCACCGGCATTGCGGCTGGCGCGGCGGTGGTGCCGCTGATGCGGGCCAATACTGGCCTGGGCAAAAGCCGCCACGAGCGCCTGCTGCGTCCGCCCGGCTCGCTGGATGAAAAAGATTTTCTCTCCCGCTGTATCCGCTGCGGCGAGTGCATGAAGGTTTGCCCCAACACCGCGCTGCATCCCACGCTGGAGCAGGCGGGTCTGGAGGGCCTCTGGACGCCCACGCTGGTGCCGCGCATCGGCTACTGCGAACCCAGTTGCGTGCTATGTTCCGAAGTGTGCCCCACCGGCGCCATCTGGCAGATTACGCCCAAGGATAAGGGCTGGGTGGTTGGAATTGGTGCGGAGAACCAGAGCCAGCCCGTTCGTTTGGGCACGGCCTTCTATGACCGCGGGCGCTGCCTGCCCTGGGCCGTGGCCACCGACTGCATCGTGTGCGAGGAGTGGTGCCCGGTTTCACCCAAGGCCATCTACGTGCAGGAGGCCGAGGTGATTGACTCGGCCGGCAACAAGAAGATCCTGAAACAGCCGCGCATCGACCCTAGCCGCTGCGTGGGCTGCGGCGCCTGCGAGTACGCCTGCCCACTGCAGGAGCATCCGGCCGTCTATGTCACCAGTATTGGCGAAAGCCGTTCCCCAGGAAGTCAGATTCTGCTTAACAGGAAATAGAGGAGATCGTCTCATGCATTGCGCAGGAAAATGGATGTTGGCCGTCGTGGCTGTAGCACTTGTCGCCGCCGTTGCCGTTGCAGGATGCAAGAAGCACAAGGTTGATCCGTTCCCGGCTTCGGATGCGGTCGGCGGCTGGCAAAAGACCAGCGATACCCGCGTTTTTGAGGCCAAGAATCTGTGGCAATACATCGACGGCGAAGCGGAGGTCTACATTGCGGCCGGCGTGGTAACCACCTCGACCTCCGACTACAAATACCAGGGCAAACTGGAAGCCGTGGTGGACGTGCACACCATGAAGGATTCGGTGGGCGCGCGCAAGATGCTGGAGACCGGCCAAACCGGCGAAGCCAAGACCGTGAGCCTGGGCGACGCCGGTATTGCCTATGCGCAGAGCGTCATCTTCCGCAAAGGCCCGTACCTGGTGCGCATTGTTGCGTACGATGCCACGCCCGATACCCAGCAGGCTCTGCTGGCGCTGGCGCACGGCGTGGAAGCCAAGCTGTAGGTCTTTGACCGTATCTGTCATGCGAGCTAGTGTGGTGTGTCCCAGATGTTCTTGAAAGACAACGGCAGATCCTTCGACTCACCACCTCCAAGCTGAAAAGCGCTTGAGGCCCCGTTCGCTCAGGATGACAAACCTTGTTATGTTGCGGACTTTAGGGACAGAACACCAGCGAGTCGCATAAGAAGTGAGGAATTTGAATGAGTAACCGGCGGGAGTTTCTTCAGACAGCGGCAACCGGAGCTTTGGTACTGGGTTCGCAGAGCAAGCTGGGCGTGGCTGCCATGCTCGATCCGCATGCGTCTGCGGGCAAGTCAAAGGTGGTGGTGGCGCGGGATGCGGCGCTGCACGGCCAAGGTACGCAACTGGACGACAAGCGCGTGCTGGCGCTGCTGGACCGCGCCATGGCTGCCTACACCGGCCGCCAGAATCCTGTGGAAGCGTGGAAGCACATCATTCCCGCGGGTCAGGTCATCGGCCTCAAGACGAACGGACTGGGCGGCAGAGGCATTTCCACCCACCTGGTGCTGGTGATGGCCATCTGCGAACGGCTGCAGCAGGCTGGCGTCAAGCCCGGCAACATCGTGGTGTGGGACCGCAATGCCCGCGACCTGCAGGCCTGCGGACTCACCATCAACACCGACCCCAGCCGCGTGCGCTGCTTCGGCTCCGATGTGGCCGGCTACGAGGACCAGCCGGTGGCGTTTGGCTCGGCGGTTAACGTCAAGCTCTCCAAGATTCTTACCCGCGAGTGCGGCATGGTGATCGGACTGCCCATTCTCAAGGACCACGAATTGTCCGGCGTTACCTTTGCCATGAAGAACATGTATGGCGTGGTGCAGAAGCCGTTTGAGCTGCACGCGAATGGCTGCAACCCCGGCGTGGCCGACCTGAATTGCATTCCCGCAGTCCGCCAGAAGGTGCGCTTTACCATCGGCGACGCGCTGAGCTCGGTTTACGATGGAGGGCCGGGCTTCCATCCCGAGCACCTCTGGTATCCTAACGCGCTGATTGTGGGCGAGGATCGGGTAGCCCTGGACCACACCGCCTGGCAGATGATCGAGCGCAAGCGCGCCGAGGTGGGCCTGAAGACGCTGGAGGCCGCGGGCCGTCCGCCGCGGTACATTGCCACCGCTGCCGACGCCACCCACAAGCTGGGCGTCAACGATCCGCAGCGCATTCATTTGATGGAAATCTAACCGAGAGGATCACCATGGCCGGGGAAACCGATCGCAAGCCCGAAGAGAAACAAGCCGAACTGCCCGCCCTCACGCGGCGCGAAGCCATGCTGCAACTACTCCGCGTGGGCGGTGTGGCGGCGGGCGCGGCAGGCGCCGCGGTCTGGCTCAGCGAGCACAGCTTCCGTCCCGTCCCGGCACGGGCCGAGCAGGCGCGCCGCGACCATCGCACCGCCAGCGATCCGCAACTGCCGAAGTTAGTCGTCGTGCAGGGCGGGGAACCGCGCGCATTGGTGCAGCGGGCGCTGGAAGACTTGGGCGGCATGAAACGCTTTGTCGGCCACCAGGATGTGGTGGTGCTCAAGCCGAACATTGCCTGGGACCGCACTCCGGAGCAGGCCGCCAACACCAATCCCGAAGTCGTGGCCGAGGTGGTCCGCCAATGCTGGCAGGCCGGCGCCAAACGGGTCATTGTCACCGACGTCAGTTGCAACGAGCCGCACCGCTGCTTCCATCGCTCCGGCATACAGGCCGCGGCCAGCGCCGAGGGCGCGGAAGTGATTCTTCCCGATCCCGAGATGTACCGCGAGGTTGATCTGGGCGGCGTGGTGCTCAAAAGCTGGCCGGTCTTCACGCCCTTCCTTGAGGCGGACAAGATCATCAACCTGCCCATCGCCAAGCACCACGGGCTGGTCGGCGTCACGCTGGGGATGAAGAACTGGTACGGCATTCTGGGTGGCGAACGCAACCGGTTGCACCAGCAGATTCACCAGAGCCTGGTGGATCTGGCCAACTTCATGCTGCCCACGCTGACCATGATGGACTGCTACCGCATCCTGCTGCGCAACGGGCCGACCGGCGGCAACCTGGAAGACGTGGCGACCAAGAAGACCATGGTGGCGGGTACCGATCCAGTGGCGCTGGACGCCTATGTGGCCAAGGCTTACTGGGACATGGACCCCGAGAAGCTGCCCTACTTGCAGATGGCCGCCGCCCGCGGCCTGGGCACCGTGGACTACGATAAGTTGCCGGTGAAGTTCAGCAAGCTGAGTTAGTGTTCATCCGATACGACGGCCTCACTCGCCTAAACGGGACAGCCCTGCTGCGATCTTGTGTTAGTATTTGCGGGATTGGATCGGAGGCTTGTGTGGCCTGTCGAACGTGCTCCATCCTTGTAGCTGTAACTCTTTTCTCCCTGGTTACATCGGCCCTCGCTCAACAATCCAATTCCACGCAACAGCGCCCCGCAGACAAGCCGGCGCTGGCTGCCTCCCCGTCCGGCTCCCATGGTTTTCAGATTACTTCGAAGCTGGTCGTGCTCGATGTCGTTGTCACCGATAAAAAAGGCCAATTGGTGAACAACCTTGCCAAGGACGATTTTCAGGTCTACGAAGACAAGGTTCCCCAGACCATTGGCGCGTTCGATGTTCAGCAATCGCCACTTACTCCTGCAAAGGTCGCCATCAACTCAACTTATGAGTTGGACAAACTGGAGCCCGACGCCCCCGCAAACATCCTCGTCCTCGACGAGATTGCTACGCGCTTCGAAGACAGGGCCTTTGCTCGCTACTCGATCGAGCAATACCTAAACGCCCAGGGCGATACGCTGCTGCAACCCACCATGCTTGTGGCTGTCGACATGCAGCACCTCCTGGTCCTGCGCGACTATACGACATCAAAAAAACAGATTCTTTCCGCGCTCGACCACCATCACGCTGCAAGCAATTCCTTGCAGATGGAAAGCAAGAAAAGTTGGAATGAGGCACAGTACAACGCTACGTTTAATTGGTTGACCGTCGTGGCGGAAGCAACGTCGGGCCATCCCGGACACAAGAACATTATTTGGATTGGCAGCGGTCTTCCAACGATCTTGTGGAGTTACTTGCCGAGCGATGCGGAGAAGCTCAGGTCGGCCATTGAGATCTGCACCAATATGCTGCGGGATGCACGCGTCACGCTTTACACCGTCGATCCTGTCGGCGTCTCCGGCGAACCAGAGTCAGTGGACCTTTTTGAGGGCGGCGAGTCGGCGGATCCATTCGGCGGACAAGTAGAATTCAACGCGATGGCAAAAGCGACGGGAGGCAGGGCGTTCTTTGGCCGGAACGACGTGGACCACCTGATCGAGAGCAGCGTTCAGGCCGGCGCCAACTTCTACACCCTCTCCTATACACCTACCAGCGCCAGCGATGACTCGAAGGCATTCCGCAGAATTAAAGTTGTCATGAACGATCCGAATCTGCGGGCCACGACGCGCGAAGGCTACTACGCCAAGACGCCCGCCCTGCAACTGGACGAGAACGACCGCGACAAATCCGCCAATTCCATGCGCCTCGATCTTTCCCTTGCCGGGCAGAGCATGATGGTTTACGACGCCGTGCCCATCACCGTGACGCGGGACCTGGCTTCACCCGATAGCTTTCACATTTACGTCAAGGCCTCGAATGTGCCATGGCGAAGCGCGGGGCCGCACCTGTTTGCCGCAGATATTACGGTGCTTGTGGAGAGTTTCGACAAGAAAGACAAGCTGCTGAACCATACCTCGCAGGTCCATGCTATGAAGTTGCCCTCCAATTCCGAAGGAACGGCGTTGGAATCCAGCGCCGTGAAAATGATGGCCAGCATCTCTACGCAAGCGCCCGCGGCTCGTCTTCGTTTCGTGGTGCTCGTCAATGGAACGGGAAAGCTCGGTGCAGTCAATTTATTTCTCGTCGATAAGAAGGCACTCAACGACTCAACTCCCTAACTGCAAGCTGCAATAAGAGCCGCTGCAATCTCCCGCGAGCAGTAGGCCAGCGCGGGGAGGGCACTCTGCTTGCGCTCTTGCTTGCTCGTTGAGATCGGAACGGCCAGACTATGGATTGAATTCCACCGCTGTGCAACAATGCGCAGTAGCAGTCCGCTGTCGATCATCAGGTTCAGGAGCTTCCCCGATGCGTCTTGCTGTTCTCGCAGTTACTGTCCTTTCTGTGTCTGCCTCACTCGCCCAGACCGTTCCCGCAGCCATCTATACCGATCCGCCTGCCGATGCGGCTCATCCGGCGGGCATGGCTGTGCTGCATGTTCCCAGCCATGGCGCGCTGATCAATGGGATCGTTTACCAGCCGTCGGGAGCGGGGGCGCATCCCACTCTGATCATCTGCCATGGCTTGCCCGGCAACGAGAAGAATCTCGACCTGGCCCAGGCCGTGCGGCGCGCGGGATGGAACGCCGTCACCTTCAACTATCGCGGCTCGTGGGGCAGCGCTGGCGTCTTTCGTTTTGCCCAGAACCTTGAGGATGCGGACGCCGTTCTGGCCTATCTGCGCGATCCGGCCAACGCCGCGCGGCTGGGCATCGACACCAAGCGCATTGCGATTGCCGGGCACAGCATGGGCGGCTGGGTCACGGTGCACACCGCCGCCCACGACCATGGCGCCGCGCATGACCAAGGATTGATTGGCGCGATCCTCATCAGCGCTGCCGATATGGGAGCCATCGCCGGGATGCCGCGCGAAAAAATGGTTGCCCTGATGGCCGACGACAAAGAAACCCTCGCCGGCGTCACAGCGGAGAGCATGGCGGATGAGGTCACTGTGAACGCCAAGGCGTTTGGGTTTTCGAATGCGGTTGCCGGACTTACACAGATGCCGCTGCTGGTGCTTTCAGCCGACGATGGTTTGGCGCCGCAGACGGATGCGTTGGTGAAGGCCATTGAAGCCCATGGCGGCAAGCAAGTGACAGCAATCCACGTAGCTACGGATCATCTCTGGTCCGATCACCGGATCCTGCTCGAAAGCACGATTCTCAACTGGCTTGCCGGGCTGAAGTAAACGAGAGTTTGGGTGGGCAATTGCTTGGCTGGGGGCTCAGTGCGGAAGAAATGAATCAGCGCGGCCCTACGGGGCGCGAGAATAGGATCTGAATGCTTTCCCAGGGTTGCGCTGCACTCCACCCTGGGCTATTTTCACGTCTTCCTTCCAGGAAGACTGCGGTTGATTTTCTGCTTTGCAGTGGACAGAACCGCAAGTGACCCGCCCTGCGCCTTTTTTGCTGGCGCAGGGAAGGGAACAGCGAACTCACTTGTGCCGCGCAGGTGGCGTGTGTTCCACCGCAGGGGTTTAGGCCCGGTCGTAAAAGCGGAAGAAGAGGGAGGGCTTGGAGACGGGCTCGGCCTTTGCCACAATCTCTTCTGCTTGCTTGTCGTTCAGCGGCGTGAACTCGCGCGCCAGATGCACGTTCTCTTCGAGTTGCGTCAGGTTGTCGCAGCCGACGATGACCGTGCTGACCGGGCGCGACAGTGTGTAATACATGGCCTCGCGCATGGTCAGGGTGCCGGACGTGGTGGTCTGTATCGTCATGCCCTCCCAGGAGTGCTTTTGCTGCTCGATGGGGGGCGGCGTCCAACTGGAGAGCAGGCGGCTGCGGCCGGGGATCTTCATGCCGATGATGCCCATCTGCTTTTCGACGGCCAGCGGCAACAGGTCCTGATTGAAGCTGAAGTGGTGCGGATCGGCGGCGTTCATGGCCATCAGAATGGTGTCAAAGGGATGGCGGCGGATGGACTCCATGAGCGCGTCGGGCCGGTAGTGGCCGGTGACGCCGAGAAAGCGCACCACCTTTTGCTGCTGCATTTCGAGCAGGGCTTCCATGGCGCCGCCCTTGGCGAAGATCTCGTTTACATCGGTCATGGTGCCGATGTCGTGCAATTGCCACAGATCGACGTGGTCGGTCTTGAGCAACTCAAGGGATTTCTCGATCATGCGCAGGCTGGCGTCGCGGGTGCGTTCCTTGGTTTTGGTGGCGAGGAAGGCCTGGTTGCGACGATGGGCCATGACTTTGCCGACGTACTGCTCGCTCCAACGCTCGGGGCCGCCGTAGATCGACGAGGTGTCAATGTAGTTGACGCCCATGTCGAGTGCGCGCTCAACGATGGGGACCGCGGTGTCGAAGTTGTTGGGCTTCTCAAGGGCGGCCTGACCGCCGAGGGAGAAGAGCCCCACTTTATAGCCGGTTTTGCCCAGGTTGCGCGTTGGCATCGCCGTTGGGGTTACGGGATTCGACGGAAGGCCGGGAAGGGAACGGGGCGCATCGGCCAGCGCCGAAGGCGCGAGCAACGCGGCGGTTACCGCTCCGCCAGCTTTCAAGAATTCGCGGCGGCCCTGCTTCCGCGCCGCATCGGGGTGCTTCTCGCTCATGTGACCTCCTGGTAGCTCGGCTTGCCTGATGGCCCCATCATAGCCGAGGGCGGCTACGGGAGGAAACAGCATTGAAGGGGAACAGGGCAGGAAAGCGCGGGGAGGTGGGGCGTGGGCGCTTGCCGGCGCAACCGTGCAAAGGATGGGGAAGGACTTATTCCGGATGCCGCGCGCCTTCCTTGCCGCCCTCGACCGCGCCTGTGGTCGTATCTTTGGTCTTGTGCCAAGCCTTCTTGGTGCCGCGTTTGGTCTTGTGGTAGACCTTCTTTGTTCCCTGTTTCACGCCGCGGCCGGTGTCTTTGGCCGCGTCCTTTGTTTCGTGGCCCGCGTCCTTCATATCCTGCTTTGCGCCACTGTCCTGGCTGGGGGAGGAGGACCATCCGAGAGCCGGTGAGCACACCAGAGCGGCTCCGAGGAATAACGCTGCGATCTGCCGATTCGTTGTCATATAGGGGTAGAGTGCTTTTTTTGGCGACGGGTTGGCTGTGCAATTGAAAACAGCGGCTGACGTTTCTGCGGTGGGGCTGGAGCCCGCTGCGTGGTAGGAATTTGAGGTAAAAAGCGGTGTTTTTGACACAAAACGGGCCAAAAACCGCTCAAAATCGGGCTAAAATAGCCTCGATTTAGTCCCGACAAGTTACTGGTATTGGCTCGTAAACTGTTCATTCCTTGTTGCTTACTTGCAGATGTCGGGCTATGATAATACATCCAAAATGGGGGAGGGGGTGGGGGTTAGTTCCCACTCAGGCCGATGCGGGGCTTCACCCACATGTCTTCACCTCTGCCAGTGTGCGCCAGTGGAGGGGAATGATCGGCAAGCGGGGGCGAACGAGAGGCGCTGCCGTCGATCTTCGTCCGGCCCATCGCCTTCACTTCGCGCCAAGGGTGGTTGAAGCCCAATAGGAACGATCTACGGTTTGCCGGTGACTCGACCGGTAGCAGGAGTCAACTCTTTGACGGCGTCACTGCTGTCCGGTTTAACTTAGTCGTGTCGCCGTCAAGTTCATTGCCAAGTACGGTTTATAGCGATTTCAGGGTGTCCACGATTTGAATTGCGTGTG
>Ga0224530_1000230_pt1 | contig 40003 bp, 29 predicted proteins | sample CBST75metaG_FD_179873 | JGI IMG/M metagenome (GOLD analysis project Ga0224530, IMG submission 179873) | Peat soil microbial communities from Stordalen Mire, Sweden - C.B.S.T75 | ecosystem: Environmental > Terrestrial > Soil > Wetlands > Peat | place: Sweden: Norrbotten County, Stordalen Mire...
TCAGCTTCACGCGGCAAACTGTTCTATCGATTGGCGCAACAGGCAGTTCAGATTGAGCCGGTTCCGTTTGCAAAACTTGTAAAACCACAACAGCTTGGGCCTGGTGGCGTCAAGTAGATAGCCAGATAAGGAAAAGCCCCGGTTCAGGCCCTGAAGCCAGTTCACCAGACCCCGAACAGAAAGTGCGATTTTTGACTTTGAGGCTGTGGAGCCTTCTTCCTGCAAAATCAAAACACTCCACAGGCCGTCCCCACGGGAACACGCGGACAGTGAACTTTCAGGACGGTGCATTTACAATGAAGAGGTGCAATCTGAACAATCTTCGCCGATCATTCTTGCCGAGAACCTGACCAAGGTTTATGCGGCGGGCAAACTCCAGGTCACCGCGGTGCGCGGGGTTTCGATGTCCGTCGAGCCTGGAGAGTTTGTCGCCATTGTGGGCCCTTCGGGCTCGGGCAAGTCCACGCTGTTCTACATGCTGGGCGGGCTGACGCGGGCTACCGAAGGCCGCGTGGTGATCGACGGGGTGGACTTTGCCTCGCTGAGCGACGCCCAGCGGACGCGGCTGCGCAAACACCGCATCGGCTTCGTCTTCCAGAAGTTCAACCTGCTGCCGACGCTCTCGGCCATGGGTAATATCGAGATCGCATACACAGTGAGCGGGCGCAAGGAGCCGCTGGACAGGACGTACCTGGAGCACCTGAGCGATATTCTGTCGATCCGGGGGCGGCTGAAGCACCTGCCGTCTGAGTTGAGCGGCGGGGAGCAGCAGCGGGTGGCGATTGCGCGGGCGCTGATTACGCGGCCGGCCATTGTGCTGGCCGACGAGCCCACAGGCAACCTGGATACCAAGACTTCCGACGCGGTGCTGCAGATGCTGGTGCGCTCCAACCGGGAGCTGGGCCAGACCACGCTGATGATTACGCACAACCCCGAGGCCGCGCAGATTGCGGGCCGGATTCTGCATATGCGCGACGGGGAGATTGTGCGGGAGGAGAAAGGTTCGCGGGCAGATGAGGCCTTGCCTGGCGCGGGTGCGGAACAGCCTTCCGGGGTTCGGGCGCCGGCAGCAGTTTGACCTCATTTCGAAGGACCGGTATACTCAAAACTGCATCAAGCGGGAGTAGCTCAGTGGTAGAGCATTGCCTTGCCAAGGCAAGGGTCGCGAGTTCAAGTCTCGTCTCCCGCTCCATTCCTCCCTCCGGCGCAAGCCGGGTAAGCTAGGGTGGGTTGGAACGATCCGCACTTTTTACGGCAGCCCTGCCAGGCGCGGTACCCAAGTGGTAAGGGAGAGGTCTGCAAAACCTTTATGCGTCGGTTCGATCCCGACCCGCGCCTCCAATCCTTTCAACAACTTACAGGCAAATCCATCCAAGGTCCATACTGCCACTGTGGGGATCCTTTGCACTTTGCCCCCCCTTTTTCCTCATTGGGTCATAGCGGATTGTCTCTCGAAAGCGGCGATCTGCTGTTCTGCATGGAACTGCTCTAGCCGTTTCATGGCCTTCGTCTGGTGCTCTTGGGTGGGGTGAGCGTAGCGGAGGACCATCTGGATTCTGGAATGCCCCAGCATTGGGGCCAGCGTCACCAAGTCAATTCCGGACATGGCCGCGCGGGTTCTCGACTTCCCCGGTTGCGCCCATGCGGATTTCCACAAGAGCTCGAACCTGGTATGGGTTATCTAGAGAATCGGATTGCAAAAAAAAGGATGTTGTCTAAGCCTTGTTTAATCAATGAAGAACATCCATAGCGCACCCTATTGATGCGTAAATGCACCCCATCTATGCGCAGAAAATTCGCGCTCTAGCGACGTTCTTGGGCTGCGCTGGCTTTACTGGTTGACGCCGCTGGCCAGGAATCCACCGTCGACGACCAGGGACTGTCCGGTCACGAAAGAGGCGGCATCGGAAGCAAGATAGATGGCGGCTCCGACCAGTTCTTCGGTTTTGCCGAAGCGGCCCATCGGCGTGCGCATCAGCAACTCCCTGCCGCGCGGCGAGTTGTCGAGCAGCTCTGCATTGAGGGCGGTGCGGAAGACGCCTGGAGCGATGGCGTTGACCGTGACGCCCTTCTTCGACCACTCCACAGCGAGCGAACGGGTCAGCGAGCCAACAGCGGCCTTGCTGGCGGCGTAGGCGGCCACTTCGTTGAGCGCGACAAAGGCGTTGAGCGAGGAGATATTGATAATGCGGCCGTAGCCCCGGTCGAGCATGGCCTTGCCGAAAACCTGGCAGGCGCGCAGGGTTCCGGTCAGGTTGGTATTGAGAATATCGTTCCACTCATCTTCGGAAACGGAGAGCGTAGGGCTGCGCTTGATTTTCCCAGCGCAGTTGATGAGAATGTCGACTTTGCCGAACTTGTCGAGGATGGCGGCAAGCAGCTTCTCGATCGAGGCGCGGTCGCAAACGTCCGCGGTCAGGCGCAGGGTTTTGCGTCCGCGCGCCTCGATTTCCTGAGCGGTTTCGTCCACCTGCTGCTGGCGGCGCGCGGTGGCGACGACGTCGGCGCCGGCCTCAGCCAGGCCCAGGCTCAGCGCGCGCCCGATTCCCGAGGTGCCGCCGGTTATAACTGCTACTTTTCCTTCAAGACTAAGAATCTGAGAACTCATCATTTCTCCATTTTAGTTATGAACAGATCGGTTTGGCGCTGCCGGGCATGAAAATCGATGCTCTGTCAATTGTGACCCAAAAAGACGGGCGCGATGTGCCGCGCATAGAGGTTCTCCGTCACGTTTTTCGCAATCACGGCCTCATTGGATTCGAGCAGGCCGAGATAGCGGTCTCCCTCGTTGGCCGCGACCTTGAAGCCGACGTGCAGCAACTGGCGCAGGCTGCTGTTGTAGGCCGCCCCTCCCTCCACATGGCGCAAAGCAGAGGTGTACTGGCCGGAAGACCATGCGCTCACCTCGCTGGGGGATGGCAGCTTGGCCGGGTCGATATTGATGACATTGGCGTAGGGCACGCATAGCTCTTCGCGGTGCGCAAAAGCCGCGGCGTAAATGTCTTTCGCTAACACGAGTCCGTCGCCGCCAGCTTCGGCCAGGCCGGTCAACTCCTCCAGCCAACTGGTTCCGGCGGTCTTCAAATGCACGCCAGCGTTGAAGCGCGTGATGGCCGCGTAAATCACCGGATAAATGGAAAACTTGTCGCTGCCAGAGTGGATGCTCAGCTTCAGATTCTCCGGCAGTCCGAAGTGCTTGACCGCGTAAGCGATGGCTGCAATGTCCAGCGCAAACTCGCGCTCGAATTGCTTGAGGTCGCCCACATAGTCCACGCCCTTGTTAAAGCGGCCGCTGAACTTGGGCGCGATGGTCTGGATGGGAATGCCTTCATCGGCAATCGCAGCGAGAATGATGAGCAGCTCGGCGGGGCTTTGCGCGGTTTCTGTTTCATCCATCGATACCTCGGTGATGAAGTTGCCCTTGCCCTTGACGCTTTCGACTTTGCGATAGACCTCGCCTGCTTGCCTGACCGCGGTCAGATACTTATGGGCAGCCTTCCGCAGGTTCTTCTGAGTGATTTCGAGGGGTGCATCGGCTTCTGCCAGATGGATTGTTCCCAGCAACTCCGGGTGCTGCGTCACAAAGCCATCGATGGCGGCCGCCTCGGAGTCTTGCCCGATGAAGTCGGCCACGTCGATGGTGTAGAAATCGGACGAAGCGAGAAAGCGGTCGACGGTCTTCAGCGTAATGTGATCGGCGTCCACAAAGTACGGCAGCTTCCAGCCGAGAGCCTTGACGGCGGCGTCGGCGGCGAGCCGCGTCGAGGCTGGTTCAGAGCCGATGATGGTGTGCTCGCGGTTCGACTTGTTCCACACGGGAACGATCTCGATGCCGCTGGCGAGAGCCTGCACGCAGGCCTGTAACTGAGCTTTGGCCTGGTGCGCGAACCGGTCCCCCGTTCCTACGGAATACTTGGCGAGTTTCAAACTTTGCTTTTCCATGTTCTCTCCTGCTTATTGATCCAGCATCAAACGATTGCGTCACCAAAGAGTTGTCATCCTGAGCGACCGGAGCGCAGCGTAGGGAGTCGAAGGACCTGCGGTTGTTTTTCCCCTTCTCTCATATCGCAATCCAATCGTGCCGGATCAATAGAAGCGATTGCGGTGCGCTTACAGCCTCAAACCCGGAATGGCGATGAAGAAAACATCTTCCCCTGCATATCTGATTCGAGGCTATACGCGATTCCCTCCCTTTACAGCCGATATGCCTTTTTCACTAGCCCATAGGTCAGTTCGTGCGCCACATCAAATGCCTCGTCTTCGTCCAGACGATGCTCGGCGACCAGCCGGGCCAGAAAGCCGCAATCGACACGCCGCGCCACATCGTGCCGCGCTGGAATGGAGAGAAAAGCGCGGGTATCGTCGTTGAAGCCGACTGTGTTGTAGAAGCCCGCTGTTTCGGTCGTCTCTTCGCGGAAGCGCCGCATTCCTTCGGGGCTGTCATTGAACCACCAGGGCGGTCCGAGCCGCAGGCACGGATAGTGCCCGGCCAGCGGAGCCAGTTCGCGGCTGTAGGTCGAGTCGTCCAGCGTAAATAGAATGATGGTGAGCTTGCTCTCGTTGCCGAAGCGGTCCAGCAAGGGGCGCAGCGCGGCCACGTAATTGGTGGGCTGGGGAATGTCGGCGCCCACGTCGCGGCCATAGCGCTCATAGACCTTGCGGTTGTGATTGCGAACGCTGCCGGGGTGAATCTGCATGATGAGCCCGTCTTCCAGGCTCATCTGCGCCATTTCGGTCAGCATCTGCGCCTGAAACAACACCTGCTGCCGCGCATCGGCCTTGCCCGCCAGCACTTTGCGGAACAGTTCCTCGGCCTCCGCCTTGGGAAGATCGGCGGTTTCCGCGGTCAGATGCCCGTGGTCGGTCGCCGTGCAGCCCAGCGCCTTGAAGCGCAGGCGCGCCTGGCGCAAGGCGTTCAGGTAGCCGGCCCAGGTTGTGGTGTCTTCTTTGCTCTGCTCGCCCAGCTTGGCGATGTTCTTCGCAAATCCGGCAAACTCCGGATCGACCACCGAGTCGGGACGGAAGGTGGGAAGAATTCTGCCCTTCCAGCCGGATGCGCGAATAGCCTGAATCGCCTCCAGCGAATCCAGCGGCGAATCGGTGGTGGTCAGCACCTCTATATTGAAGCTCTCAAAAAGAGCGCGCGGCAGAAACTCCGGCCTCTTGAGCTTTTCGCTGATGGTGTCGAAGTAGAGGTCCGCCGTCTCGGCCGAAAGCCGACATTGCAATCCAAAGAGATTCTGGAAGACAAAGTCCAGCCACAGGCGCGTCGGCGTTCCGCGGAAGAGGAAATAATGGCTGGCAAAAAGCCTCCAGACCTTGCGGGGGTTCTTGATCTCCGGCCGTCCGATCTCCAGATCATCCATCGAGACGCCCTGGCTGTAGAGCATCCGGTAGACATAGTGGTCGGGCTGCACGAGCAGCGTTGCCGGGTCGAGGAAAGGCTCGTTTTTGGCAAACCAGGACGCCTGCGTATGTCCGTGCGGGCTGACGATGGGCAACGACTTTATGTGCGCATAGAGTGCTTTGGCGATCTTTCGGGTACTCGGCTCGGCAGGGAATAATCGATCTTCATGGATCAGCATGACGCTACCTTGACTCCTTTTCCTTGACCGCGCAAGTGTATGAGGTCTGACCACTACCGCAGTCAGGCCACAGTATACACAAACGAAGAGGCAGCGTCAGCATAACGGAGAACTTTGTTTTCAAGCAGAAAAAGGGCATCGGTGTTAATCTCGGTCTACCCCCCTATTTCAGGTAATGCGCGGTGGCTTATGGCGCGAAAAGAGCAGGATATGCCGGATACTCACCGAACCATGGATGTCGTCAACCATATTCGCGCCCTCATCGAAAAGGGCTCGCTTCACCCAGGCGACAAGATTCCGCCGGAGCGCGAGTTAGCGCGTTCGCTGAAGATCAGCCGCGCCAGCCTTCGTACCGGCATAGGCTACCTGGAAACCATGGGGGTGATTAAGGTGCGGCACGGAGTCGGCGCCTTTGTCACCGACGGTCCGCCTGAGTTCGGCAAGTCCTCCTTCGGCCTGATGAGTGCGCTGCACGGCTTTCAGCCCTGGCAAATGTTCGAGACGCGCATGATTATTGAGAGCAATCTTGCCGCTCTGGCCGCGGAACGCGGCAGGGAAGAGCATCATATCGCGCTTGCTGAAGAAGTAGCTGAGATTTTCGCCGCGGTAGACAGGCCCGGCGAGTTTCTGGTCCACGACGTGAAGTTTCACCGCATTCTCTCGCAGGCATCCGGCAATCCGATTCTGGCCGCTCTGGTGGAGACGATCACGTCAGCACTTTACGACAGGCGCCACAGGACTGTTGAGCACTTTACCGATCTTCATGAATTCGCAGAGATGCACCTCAAGATTTATCGCGCCGTTCGCGCACGAAACCCGATCGAAGCGCGAAGACTCATGGAGCAGCATATGCGCATGGCTCGACCTGCGCGGGCAGCGGAGCGTCCCAAGGGACGGAGAATAGCCAGGGCCATCGTCCTGCCGAAAAGCCCCTCGGCAGATATCGGCTCCGTTTATTTCTGACCCACCTTGGGAACGGCTTGCGACGATTTATCTCTCTCGAATTCTCCTTTGAGCAAACGGATTTGCAGGCTAGACTCTGCTCCGTGCCGCCGGAGCGGTAGTTCAAAACTGTTCCGCAATGAACGGTCAGTTTCTGCCTCAGAAACAGCCATGTTTTCTATCCAGCCTGACAATTGGCACTGGATGCCATTGCAATCTTACAAGACAAATGACTCATTTAATGATCGTTAGCAGAATGAAATCCATCAACTGACTTTCTTGCTTGACAAAGGTATGGTCTGTGGAAAACACTATGGACGTTTTTGCAGTGGTATGACCACTCCGAAGAATCTGGTCAGCATATCCAACCGGGTAGGCCCTGAAGCGACCCCCAAAAGACATTTGCAGAGACGTAAGTCAGGAGTGTGACTGTAAGAAACGTGTCTGCCGAATCGCAACGATCCGGCTCCTCGCCGTCGGTCGTTAGCAGAGATTTCGAAAGGATTTCGGTCATATATGGGCTTCAATGGCGCCACTCCTGCTACCCCGGTCATACCACTCAACGCAAAGCCGGCCAACCTGGCCAGCATCGCAGGCAAGGTTGGAATGTATCGTTGGGCAATCTGCGCGATGCTCTTCCTCGCCACAACGATCAACTACATGGACCGTCAGGTGCTGGGCATCCTGGCTCCCATTTTGCAGAAAAGCCTGGGTTGGAATGACATCCAATACGGATACATCGTAACGGCCTTTGTTGCGGCCTACGCCTTCGGTGTTCTCGCTTTCGGAGCGATCGTTGATCGAATCGGCACAAGGCTGGGATATTCCCTATCCATGGCTATCTGGAGCCTTGCCGCAATGGGGCACGCCCTGGCGCATACTCCATTTGGTTTTGGAATCGCGCGCGCATCGCTCGGAATCGGTGAAGCCGGCAACTTCCCGTCGGCTATCAAAACCATTGCTGAATGGTTCCCGCGCCGCGAGCGCGCGCTGGCGACCGGCATCTTCAACTCGGGAAGTAACATCGGCGCGATCATTGCTCCCCTGTGTGTGCCCTGGATAACGATCCATTACGGCTGGCGCCCTGCCTTCGTCCTGACCGGAATGTGCGGGCTGCCATGGATCGCCGTTTGGCTGGCTACATATCGCAGGCCAAGAGAGCATCCGCGCCTTTCGAAAGCAGAGCTGAGATACATTGAAAGCGATGCTCCGGAGCATCAAGCCAAGATTCCCTGGATCAGCCTCTTCAAGTACCGGCAGACGTGGGGTTTTGTTTTGGCCAAGGGATTGACTGATCCAATTTGGTGGTTCTTCCTTTATTGGCTGCCAAAGTTCCTCTATACCCAGCATGGGTTAACCCTGGGTCAGCTTGGACTGCCACTTATCGCGATTTATGCGTTTTCCGACTGCGGAAGTATCTTCGGAGGGTGGCTCTCTTCGCACTTCATCAAAATTGGATGGTCTGTCAATCGTTCCCGGAAGACGGCAATGCTGATTTTCGCATTAACCGTAACTCCGATTGTTTTCGCATCTACCGTGTCCTCTCTTTGGGGAGCTGTAGCCATCATCGCAGTTGCTTGCGCCAGCCATCAGGCATGGTCAGCGAACATGTACACGACTGGATCGGATATGTTCCCGCGCCGCGTAGTCGCTTCCATTGTTGGCATGGGCACGTGCGCCGGCGGACTTTTTGGAATGTTCATAGCTACTTTCACGGGATTTATCCTGCAAGCGACACATAGCTACCTCTCCATATTCATTCTTGTTGGAGGCATCTATCTGTTTGCTCTGCTGATCCTTTCAATTCTGGCGCCAAGGCTTGAACCAGCGGGCATTGACTTGCCTTCCGACGATTCGCGCGCCGATTGGTCGCCTCTTGAATAGCTTTCCACAGTAAGCAACCTTCCCCCGAAGGAAAGCAAATGACAAAGCATGAAGCGCCGCAACTTATTATCCTGCTTCTTGCGGCGACGCTACTCGTGGCTGCGCAGGCGGCCTCTGGGCAGGCTGCCGGGACGATCACCGGGCATGTTGGAGATCCTTCCGGAGCTGTTATCGCAAGCGCTCATGTGAAAGCCGAGAATCAGGTGACTGGTCATACCACGAATGCCAATCCTGGCGTAAGTGGAGTCTATGTCCTGTCCCTGGAACCAGGCATATACACCATTACGATTTCTGCAGGCGGATATGAACAAGCCGTGCAGCGCAACGTCACGGTTGCGGCAGTTCAGACTACGCGGGTCGATGCGATTCTGCAGACGCCCGCGTCAAGCGGAATGCCGCACTACATGCATACAGAAGCGGCCTGGATGAGCCAGCCGACGATGACCGGCGATTGGAATGGGGCTCGCACCAAACTCAATTACATGGGCATCACGGCATGGGGTAACTATGTCGGAGAATCCGCGACCATGCTGTCCGGCGGTCTGCAGAGCGGTTCAAACTACGTGGATGATTATAGGCTGGCAGTCGATCTGGACTTGGGCAAGTTAGTGAAGTGGAAGGGCGCCAACTTCCATTTCAATATCGATGACCGTCACGGCACCAGCACTTCGGTTCAGGATATTGGCAACAACAAAATGAACGTGCAGGAGATCTATGGCGCCGGTGAAAACAGGCGCTTTTCAGAGCTGTCGTTCGATCAGCATCTGGCCAAGGACTTCATCGTGTTGAAGGCGGGGTGGTATGTGATCGGCAACGACTACGCCTCAACCGGTCTGCTCTGCGATTTGCAGAATCTGGCCTTCTGCGCCCATCCTCAGAGCCTTCCCGGCGATGCTGCGTGGACCGACTGGCCGACCGCGGAGTGGGGCTTCCGGGTTCAGCTTAATCTGCTGCGCAATCTCTATCTCAGGACCGGAATTTATGAAGGCAATACGAGTTATAAGGCAGCGAAAAATGGCATGAAATTCAGTTTCAATGGCGCCACCGGAGCGGTTTTCCCGGCTGAATTCGGATACACCAGCTCCCTCGGCGCAAAAAAACTTGCGGGTCACTACAAGCTGGGAGCGTACTTCGATACCTCGCGCGCCAAAGACCAGGCTGATCCATCGCAGCAACATGACGGCAGATACGGCGGCTGGCTGATGATCGACCAGGAAGTGTTGAGCTTTGAGCCAGGCACCCCGCGCGGTCTCTATCTCGACTTCCAGCAAACGCTCGGGGATCGCAGAACCGCGCCGATGACAAGTTGGGAGACAGCCGCGGCGGTTGCGCAGGGGCCGTTCAACTCCCGAAAGGATGACTTCATCAGCTTCGGTTATGCGCGCACAGGAGTAAACCCCGGTGGACTCAAATACGAAGCCGCCACGCTATCGGCCAAAGGCATCACAAACTTTCCCCTGGCATCGGGCGAAGCGGTCTTTGAAGAAGGTTACGGAGTGATGGTCACGCGCTGGTGGCTGATCCACCCGAACTTCCAGTATGTCGTCGATCCTGGCGCCTTTACTTACACGCATATACCTAACCCGTGGGTCTTCGGCGTGCAGACCAAGGTCACCTTTTAGGGCGGTTCTCCAATTTTCGTGAAGCCGCGAAAGCCCTGCAAGGCTGCTTTTTTGGGGAAATAAGCCACAAAAGATTCATGCCTTCCCTCTACACCAATTGGAGAACCGCTGTACTTCAACGTGCGAGGTTCAATTCCACCGCTTTTAGGCGGTCAGCTTCAGGAAGCCTCCGATTAGGTTCTATTCCGCATAGAAAATTCCCTCAGGGGGCCGAAGCCCGCTTTGCATTTGCGGGCTTTATCGGCACGGCTATAGCAAAACCAGAGTAACTGTACCCAGAAGCCATGCCCTCAAGCGGCTTTTTCTTCAAGAAAAAGCCACCTTCTCGGCTCTTACCAAGGGCACGTTTACTCTGGTTTTGCTTTAAAGCTTCCCGAGCGAACATCCTTCGGATTGAGTTCCATGGCGCCGTGGGCTCGTGCTACGGCTGCGGCTCCCAGTGCTTTGGCAGGTAGATGCAGCAGGGCTCGGAGGCGAGGGGGTCGCCGGTGACAGCGTAGGCGCGGGCGCGGGAACCGCCGCAGATCTCCTTGTACTCGCAGGCGCCGCACTTGCCTTTGAGCTGGGCGGTGTCGCGCAGGGATTTGAAGATGGGGGCGTTGCGGTAGATTTCCGCCAGCGGCGTCTGGCGCACATTGCCGGCATCGATGGGCAGAAAGCCGCTGGGATAGACGCTGCCCGTGTGGGAGATGAACAGGAAGCCCTTGCCGTCGTTGACGCGGCGGGTGGTCCAGTTCGCGGTGCGGGTCTGGGCGTCGGTGGTGGGCATGCCGGCTTCGTAGGCGGCGGCTAAAGCCCCCCCATTCTTATCGGGGTTGTTTTCGGCACGACTGAAGCCGTGTCCTTTCAAAACACTGGATTGAGCAGGCGTGGCTGAGGCTGAGGCGGCGTGCGGGTGGCCGTGGCCGAAGCGGCGCTCTTCCAGATTGTGCTCCAAGAGGTACCGGCGGTAGTGCATGGCCTCGGTGGTCTTGATCTGGAAGTTGACGCGCTGCGAAAGCTCGTAGATCTTTGCGAAGGCCTGCTCAAACTCCTCGCCGCTGAGCAGGTCGTCGAGCTGGCCGCGGCCCACGGGAACGAGGAAGAAGACGTTCCACATGACGATGGGCTGCGTCTCAAAGAGGGCGCAGAGGCTGTCTAGATCCTGAACATTGCGGCGGCCCAGGGTGGTATGGACCTGGATGGGAATGCCCGCCTCGTTGGCCCAGCCGATGGCCTGGATGGTGCGCTCCCACGCGCCGGAAAGGCCGCGGAAGCTGTCGTGAATCTCAGGGGTTGAGCCGTCCAGAGAGATGCCGAGACGGACGAGGCCCGCCTCCTTGAGTTGAAAGATGGCCTCGCGGGTCAGCAGAGGAGTGGCGCTGGGGGTGAGCGCCACATGCAGGCCTTTGCCGGCGGCATAGCGAATCAGTTCGAAGACATCCTTGCGCTTGAGCGGATCTCCGCCGGTAAAGACAAAAATGGGCACGCGCATGGCCGCAATCTGGTCGATGAGAGCCTTGCCTTCGGCGTTGGTAAGCTCGTCGGGGTGAGCCAGGGGCTGGGCGGAGGCGCGGCAGTGCTTGCAGGCCAGGTCGCAGGCCTGTGTGACCTCCCAGATGGCCAGAAAGGGAGTTTCGTCATAATCCAACCCGCCGCGAGCGGGGATGATGCGCATCGGTTCCATGAGACCTCCAGCAAAATCGGGGCGGGGAGGCTCGAAAGCGGGTCCTGCGCCAAGGGTTGAAATGTCTTGCGACCCTCAAGAAAACAAAGACTTTGCCGATAAGATGATTTGTCCCGGCAGGAAGTCGCATGGGAAGGCTACGGCAGAGCTTTTTGAATCGGAAAGCCGCTTTGAGGCATTACAACCCGACTCCAGAAGAGCAGCCTCGGCAAGAACAGGGATGTGATTCAGATCACTTTATTGCGCTCGGTAGGGAGATTCATCCTTCTTGTGCTGGACAAAGCCACGGAAAAAGAGGAGGATGCTTTCGCTGTGGAACGACTGTCCGAGGGCGGAGTTTTGGTGTCGAAGGACGAGTGGAAGAAGAGCAGAAAGCCGCAAGTGGAGTGCTTCAACTGTGATTCATCTCACCCGGTTCTGTGCCACCGGACACCGCATTCCGAGGACGAGTCTGACAACGTAAGGCCGCAACTTCAGGAGGTTCCTATGGCAGATATTCTCAAGCCAGGTTGGAGCAAGCCCTCCACCATTCTTTTCGCAACCGAGCTGCCCGTCAGTGAAAAAACCTTTGCCTTCGCTCTTGCGCAGGCAGTGGAGTTTGGCGCGGAACTCATCCTTTTTCATGTCTATGACACGCTGGTCGTGGCCGCATCGGAGACCTCGGGCATCCGCTACTACGACTATGCCGCCGCCGCCCGCGCGGAATTGGAGCATCTGGAACCGCTGGCGAAGCGCGTGCGGGATGCGGGCGTCAAATGCGAAACGATTGTGCGCCCAGGGCTGGCCGCCGATCAGATTCTCGGCATGCTGCATGAGCGGCAAATCGACCGCATCGTGATGGGCACGCACTCTCCGGGTCCGGTCGGCAAGCTGCTGGTGGGCTCGGTGGCGGAGGCCGTGCTGCGCACAGCCTCGGCGCCGGTCTACATCATTGGTCCCGAGGTGGTGGATGGCTCCTACCGCAACTTCGCCACGCGCACCATCCTTTGCGCCGTCAGCTTCCACGCGGCCAGCCGGAGGGTGGCCACCTTTGCCGCGGAAGTAGCCGCGCAGCACAAAGCCCGCCTGGTGCTGCAACATGTGATTCAGCCCCAGGAACGCTATGAGGCTCTTGCCGAGCGGTCTATCGATCAGTTGGAAGCCGAGCTGCTCGCCCTTGTTCCAACCGAGCTTCAGAGCACAATCACGGTGCAGCCGATCGTGGCGCCGGGCGATCCGACCCAGGAACTGCTCTACCAGTGCAAGGCGCAGCAGGCGGACCTTATCGTGCTGGGAGCGCAGGGCGCATCGGCCTTTGCCGCCGCCACTCGCCAGGGGGTGGTGTACAAGGTAGCGGCCCACGCGCATTGCCCGGTGCTGACCCTGTCGCCGGTTGTGCTGGCTACCAGCGGCTCCAAGGCGGAAAAGGCGCATCCGGCCGAGGCCTATCTGGGCGGAGTTTTCTAGCGCCGGTCTGCTTTACCGCAATGCATGGATCATGTGGTCCCACCCTGGCCACAAAAACGTGGCGAGGGTGGGGCACCGATGACCTTATATGCTCCTTGAAAATGCAGCGGAAGCCATTTTTCTGTTTCCTGTTGAAATCAAGATGAATATGACTCCTCTGGCCGCGTAGCTGCGCGAGAAGACATGGAATCCGCGGCGCGGTCCGAGTATACTGTCGCCAAGGCGGCGCGCGACGAGTTGCGCCAAGCGCAGGGAGGTTCGTCTTGCTCAGGGACTCCGGTTCACTGACGTTCGACGTTCCGCCATCGGAGACTTCCCGTTGGCGCGCGATAGCTCGTGTGCTGCGAAGTCCAGTGGACGCCTTGAGTTGCGCCCTTCTTCCCGCCTGCTGTGCCCTCTGCGGCTCCCCTCTGCCGCATCTCTCTTCCGTGCCCATTTGCCAGGTTTGTTGGACAGAGTTTCCCGTTGCTGGCGGAAAACTGTGCGCGCGCTGCGGCGACTCGCTCGACTCGCCGTTTCTGACTTCATCGAACTCGGAGCTGTGCCGAAGCTGCCGCATGTCGCCGCCGCCGTTTGTGCGGGCCGTGGCTTACGGACCGTACCAGGACCGCATGAAGGCGGCCATCCACGCGCTCAAATACGACCGCCTGCACCCCGCAGCCCGAGGGCTTGGGGGGATGCTGGCGCAGGCAATCAGCCAACTGGCGGCCGAGGCGCCCGGCGAGATGCTGGTGGTTCCCGTGCCGCTGCACCGCTCAAAATATGCCGAGCGCGGCTTCAACCAGGCGCGCTCGCTGGCCGTCTATGCGTTGAAGGCGCTGAGCAAGACGCATCCGCAGTGGAGGCTTACGCTGGCCTCGACAACGCTGATGCGGCTGCGCGCCACCGAGAGCCAGGCCGGCCTGACGCCGCGCCAGCGCCGCCAGAATGTGCGCGGAGCATTTGTGGTTTCCGAGCCGGGCGCAGTCAGCCTGAGACACGTTCTGCTGGTTGACGACATTTTCACCACCGGGTCGACAGCGCGAGCCGCGGCGCAGGCGCTGCTTCAGGCCGGAGCGGCATCGGTGTGGGTGGCCACGCTGGCCAGGGCGGGCCGCGTCTACGACCACCGCCGCGCAGCTTCCGCCAGGTTCGACGATGCGGAGGAGGATTTTGACGAAGCCAGCAACGCGCTGGCCGCAAAACTGCAAGGAGCGTTCAGTTTTTCATCGCACGGCCAATCATCTTTTTGACGAGGGGAAGAAAGATGTCGCTGGGAAAAGTCATGATTCACGCGCGCAAACAGAAGGCCATGGCCAGGGCCGCGATGTCAGCTGGCGAGCAGGTAACCCTGCAGTCGGCGCACATTCTGCAGATGCCGGTGCTGGTGCTGAACGCGTCCTATGAACCAATCAACATCTGCGGCGCGCGGCGGGCGCTGGTGCTGGTGCTGAAAGGCGTTGCGCGCACAGAAGAGGAGCATGGGCTGGTCCTCCATGCCCAGCGCAGCCGCGTCGCCATGCCCTCGGTCATCCGGCTGCTGGAGTATCGCCGCATCCCCTACCAGACGCGCGCCCTTTCGCGGAAGAACATCCTGCTGCGCGACCGCAACACCTGCCAATACTGCGGAGAGACCTTCGGTCCCGGCGATCTTACGCTGGACCATGTGATTCCCCGCTCGCGCGGCGGCGACTCGACATGGGAGAACCTGGTGGCCTGCTGCCATGCATGCAACCGGCGCAAGGGCAACCGGATGCTCGACGAGATTGACGACATGATCCTGCTGCGCGAGCCGCGCCCATTCTCGCTGCACACCAGCCGCCAGATCATGCGGATGCTGGGACGCGCCGACGACCGCTGGCGCAAGTATCTATTCTATTAAGGGCAGTTTGCAGCATCCGAGAATGGCCGCTTTTTCCATTCAAACTCCGCCATGCCATGGCCTGCCGCGTTGCGGGATTTGCGCGGCTTTTTTATTCAGCTACAGAGGATCATCCGTTCCTCCCGACAGGGAGGGTAAGAATGAAGAATTGGGAATCAGAGGGACAAAATGGACTTTCGACGTAAGAAGCTGATGACGGCAGGTATGGCGCTGCTGTTTGGCATGGGCATGGCCACGGCGCAAAGCAATCCCGATGCGCTCAAGGCGGGATTTGAGAATCCGCCGGAGGGCGCTCGCCCGCGAGTGTGGTGGCACTGGATGAATGGCAACATCTCCAAGGAAGGCATCAAGCTGGACCTGGAATGGATGCACCGGGTCGGCCTGGGCGGGTTTCAGAACTTTGATGCGGCCTTGTCGACGCCGCAGGTGGTGGATCACCGGCTGGCTTACATGACCCCCGAGTGGAAGGATGCGTTCAAATACGCTACCGTCCTTGCCGATCAACTGGGCATGGAGGAGGCAATCGCCGGTTCGCCGGGCTGGAGCGAGTCGGGAGGGCCCTGGGTGCCAGCTTCCCAGGGTATGAAGAAGTACGTATGGAGCGAGACCTTCGTTGAAGGCGGAAAGCCATTCACCGGCAGACTTGCCCATCCTCCGTCGCAGACCGGCCCGTTCCAGAACATTGGCATTGGCAATGCGTTCGGCGGTGCGCCTCCGCAGTTTTATGCCGATGCGGCGGTGGTTGCATTCCGCAGGGCGGCCAGCGATGTATCCATCGAATCATTGCACCCCAGGATCACCTCCAGCGGCGGCTCGCCGGATGCGGCGATGCTTGCGGACGGTGATCTGGAAAAGACCACGAAACTTCCTATTCCGGCGGCTGGAGAGAGCGCCTGGATTCAATACGAGTTTGCCGCGCCCACGGCCATACGGTCTGTTACTTATGTGACGAAGGATCCGGATGAAATCGCCAGCGTGATAACGGGAATCGGCGCGCCTGAAAAGAACCTGGAGGCCAGCGACGACGGGCAGAACTTCCGGCTTGCGGCCAAACTTTCCGGTGGCAGCGCTGCTGAACATACAATTTCTTTTCCCGCGGTGACAGCCAGGTTTTTCCGCGTCACTTTCAAACGGACGCCACCGCCTCAACTTCCTGGCTGGGCCGCCGGCTTCGATATTGATTCGATGAGAAAGCAGATGGCTCATCCACCGGCCGACTATGAAATTGCCGAGTTGGCGCTTCATACCGGAGCGCGTGTGAACCGGTTTGAAGAGAAGGCCGCTTTCACGCCAGAGCCCGACCTGTATGGCTACGCGACGCTGCCGGTTGCGGCAGACGATGCCATATCGAAGTCCGGCATCGTTGACCTGAGCGCAAGGATGCATTCCGATGGAACGCTTGACTGGACGCCGCCAGCCGGCGATTGGGTGGTGCTTCGGTTCGGGTATTCGCTGCTGGGAATCACAAATCACCCCGCAACCGCGGAGGCTACCGGCCTCGAAGTGGACAAGCTCAACAGCAAGTTTGTGAAGGCGTATTTCGACAACTACCTGGACAGCTACAAAGAGACAGTGGGCGCGGAGCTGATGGGGAAGAAGGGCATCCGCTATGTGATCAACGATAGCTGGGAGGCTGGTTCGCAGAACTGGACCGACAATATGATCGACCAGTTCAAGAAGCTGCGCGGCTATGATCCAACGCCCTGGATGCCGGTACTGGCCGGGCGTGTGGTGGAGAGCGCGGAAGCCAGCGACCGGTTTCTGTGGGACTTTCGCAAGACCATCAGCGACCTGATCGCCAACGAACACTACGCCCAACTGGAAGCCACGCTGCATGAAAGGGGCATGGGCCATTACGGCGAATCGCACGAAGGCGGGCGTGCCTTTGTTGCCGATGGCATGGAGGTCAAGAAGTTCAACGAAGTGCCCATGAGCGCAATGTGGACCCAGACGCCGGGGGTCAACAATGAGCAGTTCGGCTACAACGCGGATGATCGCGAGTCGGCGTCGGTCGCGCACATTTACGGCCAGAATCTGGCGGCGGCCGAGTCCATGACCGCGGCCTCCGCGCCCTGGGCCTGGTCGCCCTCGACCCTCAAGCCGACGGCGGATCAGGAGCTTCTGAACGGCATCAACCGCATTGTGATTCACGAGTCGGCGCATCAGCCGCTGGTGAACAAGGCTCCCGGACTTACGCTGGGCCCCTACGGACAGTGGTTCAATCGCAACGAAACCTGGGCCGAGCAGGCCGGCCCGTGGATCGACTATCTGGCGCGCAGCAGCTACCTGCTGCAGCAGGGGCATTTTTATGCGGACCTCGTGTACTTCTACGGCGAAGATTCAAACCTTACCGCGATCTTTGCCGACAAGGCGCCTGATCTTCCGGCAGGTTACAGCTTCGACTACATCAACGCCGACGCCCTGATTCATGAACTGAGCGCAGACGGCGGACGCATCAGGACTCCGGGCGGCATGAGCTATCGCTTGCTGGGGCTCGATCCGTATAGCCGGCATATGTCGCTGCCGGTGTTGCGCGCCATTCACAAACTTGTGGAGGATGGAGCAATTGTCGCCGGACCCAAACCTGACGACGATCCGAGCCTTGCCGACGATCAAGCCGAATTCCGCAAGCTGAATGACGAGTTGTTTGGCGATGGCGCTGGAGTGCGCAAGGTTGGCAAAGGCGCGGTTTACGCGGGCCAGAACCTCGGCGATGTTTTCAAGGCGCTGCGCGAAGCGCCGGACTTCGACTACACCAAGCCGGAGAGCGACGCCCGCCTTCTCTTTGTTCATCGCAAGCTGGCCGATGGCGATCTCTACTTCGTGGACAATCGCAGCGGCCGCAGCGAAGCCGTGGATGCGACCTTCCGTGTAACCGGCAAAGCGCCGGAGCTGTGGCGCGCCGAGACAGGCAGGACCGAGCCGGCCTCCTTCAGAATCGCAAACGGCCGCACTACGGTTCCCCTGAAGCTGGAACCTTGGGGCGCGTTGTTTGTGGTCTTCCGCAAGGCGACCACGGAAACAGCGCGCGCGCTGCCCGCCATCACCGAGACGGAGGTTGCGACCGTGAACGGTCCGTGGAAGGTGAACTTCCAGCCGGATCGCGGAGCGCCGCCGTCCATTACGCTGGACAAGCTGTCGTCCTGGACTGAAAACCAGGATGCGGGAGTGAAGTATTTTTCTGGAACTGGCGCGTACACAAAGACCATCGATGCAAAGGCGGATTGGTTCACAAAAGGCGCGCATTTGTGGATTGACCTGGGCGATGTCAGGAATCTGGCAGAGGTCACGGTAAACGGCAAGCCGCTGGGCATTGTGTGGCACGCGCCCTATCGCGTCGATGCGAGCTCCGCAATGAGGCCCGGCGCAAACGAAGTGTCGATCAAGGTGACGAATGCGTGGGTCAACCGGCTGATCGGCGATCAGCAACAGGATGCAACGGTGAAATACACCTTCACAACGGAGAAGCCGTACAAGGCAACTTCACCGCTGCTTCCTTCGGGGCTGCTGGGGCCGGTGCGGATTGACTCCGTTACCGCTGGACCAGAGTAGATGCACTTCAGAAAAAAAAGTCTTCGAGCGGCTCTTTCCTTATAGGATTTCCATGGATGGTGTAAGGAAGCTCCGTGCCCCATCCATTTCACGTTCTTTGTGAAATGGGTGGGAAACCACAAATTTAACCCTACAGGAACATAGATAGGGCTAATCAGGCATCCCGGCGAGCGATGATCTGCTTGCCTTATTTCTTAGCTGGCTGCGCGTCCGGCTGGGTTGCGGCTGGCGTCAGGTCCTGGCCTTCATAGAGGACCTTGAATGTCGCGCCGAACTGCTTGTAGTCGGTGTACTTGACGGTATCGCGGATGTGCACGTCCTGGGCCATGTAGCCCTTGCCGCCGCTGAAGTGCAGAATTCCCTCGCCCTTGGTGTAGACCGGGAACCAGTAGTGGCCGTCCACCTGCTCGCGCCAGGTCATGAAGGGTGGGTGCAGGTCCTCGCTGTTTTTGCGCGTGTCGTCGGGAACCATGCGGCCATTGGTCACCACAATCTGCAGGTCGGTCGCGTCCACCCAGATGCGGCCATCGAAGTAGCGATGCTTCTTTTCGATGACCTTGGGCGCCACGTCGAAGGCGTAGCAGTCGATCTCGTCCACCTTTTGCCGGCCCACGTACTTCACGTTGTACTGGGCGATTTCTTCGGTGGTGAGCACGAAGGAGTATCCGCGCTGAATGTCCTGCAAGTCGGAGGGCGACATCTGGACGCGTTGCAAGCTGCTCTCCGGCGCGTTGACCACCTTCTCCGTGCGCTTGCCGGTGGAGTCGAAGATCACGTCGTCCACCTCGTACCACTCGCCGTCCACTTTGTTGTCGTCGTCGATGGTCTGCACGCGGGCGGTGCGGCGGTAGGTATAGTGGTTCAGCGCCTGCTGGAATTCGCTCTCCTTGGCGGCAAACTGGCGGATGATCTGCTCCGGCGCGACGGCGGGCTCGGAGAGGTCCAGGCGTCCGAAGCCGGAGTCCAGCGCCATCGGCGTAAAGCTATCCTTGTTCTGTGCCCCGGCGGCCACGGCCAGCGCCACAGTCATCAGCGTGAGTAAAACCCATCGAGTCCGCATTGTCTTCTTGTCTTTCATGGCTCTGCTATCAGATTAGACGAAGAAACTGAACAGCTTGTGGCGAAAATCTGGTTTTGGAGGGACAGGCTACAGCCGTACCGTAAATGGTTGATAATGAACGGTGTAATCTAGCCCATGAGGAATTGGATTCGACTGTCTGAATTTTCACCATTGTCCGTCGGAACTCCCGGGGCTATCGTCGGAACCGGGGAAACCTGCACCGTGTTTCATTTATGAGGCAGGATTCTCCGGTGAGAATGAAAATAGTCATCATTCAGTCTGTGGAGCATTGCTCGTGAACTGTTTTAGATAATTATATGAATTTCTTACAACGATCTATATTGTTGTAAACACATAGTTTGAATAATGTTTTATCATGATGCTCGATAAACTGTCTCTATATAGAGACTACGTACACGAGCATAATTTGAATTGTTTCCGAATACCGATCGTTACGGGGACCAAGGAGATGGTGATGCCGGATTTCAACGAAATTTCGAAAGCTCTCGGAGGAATGCCTCTTGAGGGACTTGTTGCATCCGTAATTCTGGCCGCATTTGGGTTGGCGGCTTATGCGATTTATGCAGTATTAACCGTGGTCAAGAGGCGGCGCTGATGGCTTTGCGAAAATGGGTACGTCTGCCATCCAAGTGGATACGGCGACAAGGACTTCGAGCACTTCAGTGGGACAGTGAAGGTCGGGGGGCAGACAACATTGCTGCTTTAATGATCTTGACTGCCATCGCGCAACACACAAGCGCTGATAGAGGGGTTGCCAAACTCACATACGATGCACTCTGCTTCATGACTGGACTTAGCCGTGCTAAATTATCGAATGGTCTTGATGTGCTAGAGCGAATCAAGGTCGTTGAACGAACCCCAGAAGGACGAAGCAGCTATAAACTATCTAACTTCAGCCTTAATGGCGGGTGGGCAATGCTACCAGCCGAATGTATGTATTCCTCTGGAAAAATCGCTGCATTCAGCGATTTCCACTTGCGAAATGAAACTGAGTTGAATGCACTGAAGCTATTTTTCCTTTTTGTGGCGCAGCGTGGGGGGGATACCAACATGGCAAATATTGGCTACGATAAGATTGTGGAATATACTGCAATCGATCGATCCAAAATCAAGGCTGCAATTAGCAGATTGGTCGTGATTCCACTCGTCTACGTTGAGCAAGTTCCAAGCAAGAAGAATCCATTAGGGTTTGCTAATGCATATCGAATTGTCGGCCTGAATCCATATAAGCATATGGGCACTATGGGGCGCGGAATGGATGCGTACGACTATGACGAAGTCTAACGCCTAAGTTAGTCGGGTGTTCCTCTTTCGCATACTTCGCTCAGGATGACAAATTTGTGGTGGATGCGATAGTTGTGCGCAGGATATAAAAGGCAGCTTCATCGCCGAGTCCGTAAAATAACATTAGATGGCATTTTCCGAACAATATGATGTGGTTGTCGTGGGCGCGGGGCACGCCGGCTGCGAGGCGGCGATGGCTGCGGCGCGCATGGGGCTGAAAACGGCGCTCATTACGATGAACCTGGACCTGATCGCGCAGATGAGCTGCAACCCGGCGGTGGGCGGCGTGGCCAAGGGGCACCTGGTGCGCGAAGTGGACGCGCTGGGCGGCGTGATGGGCGAAGTGACCGACGCGGTCGGCATCCAGTTCCGGCTGCTGAACTCGTCGCGCGGGCCGGCGGTGTGGAGCCCTCGCGCGCAGTGCGACAAGCAGCTCTACCGCGTGAAGATGCGCGAGGTGCTGGAAGGCCAGCCGGGGCTGAATATCCGGCAGGCCGAGGTCGTCGATCTGATTGTTGACGAGGGAACAGGGACCGAGGAACCAGGGACTAGGGAACAGGGACTAGGGACTGAGGGACATAGGCGGATTCTGGGCGTTACGCTGCGCGATGGGCGCAGGATGCTGGCCGGGGCAACGATTATTACTACCGGCACCTTCCTGAACGGGCTGATTCACATCGGAGACGACAGCTATCCGGCGGGGCGCAACGGAGAGCCGGCCAGCGTTCTGCTGGGCGAAGCGCTGCGGGCGCTGGGACTCAGGACGTGCAGGCTCAAGACGGGAACGCCGCCGCGGCTGGACGGTCGCACCATCCGCTGGGAAGCCTTCCGTGAGCAGGCCGGCGACGCGGAGCCGACGCCCTTCAGTTTCCGCACCAAAAAGATTGTGCAGCCGCAGATCTCGTGCCACATTGCCCTCACCACCCCGGAGACGCTCCGGATCATCCGCGAAAATGTCCATCGCTCGGCGATGTATTCGGGGCAGATCAAGGGCATCGGCCCGCGCTATTGCCCGTCGATTGAGGACAAGGTCGTCAAGTTTCCCGACAAGACGCAGCACCAGTTCTTCCTGGAGCCCGAGGGGCTGCGCACGAACGAAGTCTACGTGAACGGCATGTCCACCTCGCTGCCGATGGAGGTGCAGTGGCAGATTGTGCGTTCGATTCCGGGGCTCGACCAGGCGGAGATGCTGCGCCCCGGCTACGCCATTGAATACGACAGCGTGGACCCGACCGAGCTGGACCGCAGCTTGCGCGTGAAGAGCATGGAGGGCCTCTACCTGGCCGGGCAGATCAACGGGACGAGCGGGTATGAGGAAGCGGCCTGTCAGGGCATCATGGCCGGCATCAATGCGGCGCTCTGGGTGAAGGGCGAGCCGCCGTTCACGCTGGACCGGAGCGAAGGCTACACTGGCGTTTTGATCGACGACCTGATCTCCAAGGGGACAAACGAACCTTACCGGATGTTTACCTCGCGGGCGGAGTTCCGGCTGCACCTGCGCATCGACAACGCCGACCGGCGGCTGACCCCATACGGGCGAAAGCTGGGACTGATCGGCGATGAGGATTGGGCGGAATACGAAAAGAAACAAGCAAGAATGGCGGCGCTGGAGCGGCTGCTGACCACGGGCAAGGTGGACAGCGAACGGCTGGAAGCGGCGGGTTTTGGCGAGCTGACGGCGACCGCCGGACTGACCTGGGCGCAACTGCTCAAGCGGCCGGAAGTAGGCATCGAAGCGGTGCTGGGCGCGGTGCGGGATGAACTGATGCGGGAGCCACTGCTGGTGGATTTTATCGCCGCAACAAACGCGGGTCCTTCGACTGCGCAGGTTGCAAAGAACGCAGCCTGCTCGGCTCAGGATGACAGCCCCATATCACTCTTGCGCAGCACTTCGCGCAACGAGGCGCACGCCGTGGAGACCGAGATCAAGTTTGCCGGCTACCTGGAGCAGCAGAAGAAAGCCATTGCCAAGCTGAAGGCCGCCGAGACCGTGACGATTCCGGAGTGGCTCGACTACGGCACAATCAGCGGGCTTTCACGGGAAATGCGAGAGAAGCTGGAGCGGGTGCGGCCTGCCACCATCGGCCAGGCCAGCCGCATTCCGGGCGTGACGCCAGCCGCGCTGGGAATGGTGCATGTGTCGATCCGGCTGCAAGGGGCCAGGCGGTAGGGCGGGCGTGAGTTAGCGCATAGCGGGGAGCGGCTCGGTGCCAGCGCCAATCAAATCGAGACAACGCTGATAGACGAAGATGCGATTGCGGTGTTGTCCCGTGGCTTCGTTGACAATGCCGAGTTTCTGCAGATTTGCAAGGGCTTGAGTGACGGCAGGCAATGTCTTCGAGATTCCGGAAGCAATATTTCTGATAGCGCTGACTGGATTGGCCTGCAAATAATCATGAACTTGAATAGCGGTTCCGGAGGCCCTGCCAAGTCTTTGTATGCGCAAGCGATCTTCACGGAAGAGTTGGCGCAGCTTCGCGGCTGTCTCGGCGGCCTGTTCCGCGGTGAACACGATTCCCTCCAGAAAAAACTCCAGCCATTCTTCCCATATGCCCTCCGTACGTACCTTTTGCAGGAGTTCGTAATAGCGATTCCGGTGTGCTTTGAGGTAGAGGCTGAGATAGAGCAGTGGCTCCCGGAGAACCCCGCTCTCGCAGAGCAGAAGCGTAAGCAAAAGCCGTCCCAGCCGTCCGTTGCCGTCCAGAAACGGATGAATGGTTTCGAACTGCACATGCACCAGGCCCAGGCGGACCAGTAGCGGCAAGCGATCGTCATAAAGGTACTTCTCGAAGCTGTCGAGGCACTCCATTAGAGCGTCGGGCGGCGGTGGCACGAAAAGGGCATTTCCTGGCCGCGTTCCACCGATCCAGTTCTGGCTATGTCGGAATTCCCCTGGAGTTCTTTCGCTTCCTCGACCTCCTTGCAGCAGTACCCCATGGATCTCGCGCAGCAGGCGAAGCGAAATCGGAAACCCATCTTTAAGCCGGTCGAGACCATATTGGATGGCGGCAACATAGTGCGAGGTCTCCTTCAAATCGTCCATCAGTGCAGCGGGCCCAACTCCGCGCTCGAAAAGCAGCAGTTCAGAAAGAGTGGACTGTGTTCCCTCAATCTGCGAGGAGATTACGGCCTCCTTGCGAATGTAAAAGTAGAGAAAAATGTGGGTGTCGGGCAGCAGCGCGGTCGATCCGTCCAGCCGCCCCAGCGCCTGGTTGGCCCGGTCCAGAAGCGGATAAAGTCCTGCCAAATCGATTGGTGGATCGGGGGGCAAAGGCTTGGGAACGTAAGCCCGAACTTCTTCCCCAGCGGTGGAGGAACTGCGGTATTCGCCGGTTTGGCGTTGAATTTCCATGGCGGCTGCTCAGGCAACGAAAGTCAAACTGTTAATAAACGGAAAGGCACTTTCCTATAGTAACGCAATTCTTGCTAAGTTTTATTCAGTAGTCGACTCTAATAGTAAAAATAAGGCGGCAACTTTCAGTAAAGGCGCTCGCTTTTTCACAAATTGAAGCAAATAAAAGATTTTGCTGGCCAGATTCCGCTTTCTGCTTTTCGATCCGGCACTGGAGGAGAGGACAGGCTCGGCTACATGAGCCTGTCCTCTCCTGCGGCCTTACTTGTCCTTGTCGCCCCTGGTCAACAGCGGGATGTGGAAAGGCTCCGCGGTGTTGGACTGCTTTCTTGATTTGCCGCTGGTCTCCTCGGGGAGCTTGGTGCGCTGGGAGTTGAGGCACAACCAGCCGCCGTGGGAGCGCTCGAAAACGTGAGTGAAGACGCCCTTTTCGTCTACCTGAGCGGAGCCGGCCTTGCGGCGCAACACGTAGGTGCCGTTGGCTACCGCGATGTCGCCCAGCATGCGCACGGTAATGACCCGCTGATCGAGATGGAGGGTCTTGTCCTCGCCCGTGATCAACAAGGCCAATTGCTGATTGCGCGTGGTGATTTCGCCGCCGGCGGAGACATCGACAAACAAGGGAGAAAGCACCAGTTCCAGGCTGTACTGGTCGTGCTGATTGATGGCGCTGGACCATGCGTCTTCGATCTTCTGGAACTCGCGTTTCGCCGGACTTTCAGTGGAGGTAACGGCGGGCTGGGCCGCAGCCGGAGTGGGAGCCGGATTCTGGGCGACTGAAAGGCAACCTGAGAAAAGAAAGACAAAAAAACCAGCTACAAAACGAGTCATAGGCACCATGAACTCCCGCCTGACAGTTTTCAGTTGTCAGCTTTTCAAAATCGGCCGGTTTCCGGCACGCACCACTGACTACTGTGATGATAGCTCTTGGACTCGGCAGGCGAACCATTGGGAAGCGTTAAAAAAGGCTACACGGGCCCTAAGCCAGTGTTTGCAGTTTATCGGGCTGGCGGAGAGTAATCAAAGAGCCTTCGATGGAGATCCAGCCATTTTTGCGGAACTGGCCCAGGGTGCGGGTGACGGTTTCGCGAGTGGTGCAGGCCATGGATGCCATTTCCTCGTGGGTAAGCAATAGCGGAAAGTGGAAGCAATCTCCGTCCAGTTGTTCGCCAATCTGGCTGGCCAGTTCCAGCAGCAAGCGCCCCAGACGGGCCGCGACTGTTTCCGTAAGGGCGACGCGGCAGGCGTCCTGCAGGGCGAAGCGGTACTCCTGGCAGATGCACTGAACGGCGCGCATCTGGGCCTCCTTGTGGTTGCGCAGGAAGGCGAGAAAGCGCTCGCGCTCAACGGGGCGCAGCTCGGCGGAGGTCAGCGACTCGGCCGAGACCTCGTAGACGCCGTGGGATAGAACCGCATAGAGACCCAGTATGGCGCCCGGTCCGGCTACCCGGACGATCATCTGGCGGTCCTCAACGTCTCCGGCGACGAGCTTGAGATAACCGCCGCAGATCAGGTAAAGGCAGCGGGCATCCTCACCCTGGGTGAAGAGCGAAGCCTGCGCGGGCAGTGAGATGTTGGAGGTGGCCAGCTCAAGATCAGCCAGCACGGCGCCGCCCAGAGAGCAGAACCAGCCGGGGCGTCGATTGGAGCAGGCCGCGCATCCCACAGGAGCCTGCCGGGCGATGTGCTTCTGCCGCGCTTGCGCTCCTGCCGAGTTGTCTGTGCGAGCCATGGTCGTGCGCCGTTCGCCGCCAGTTCAGAATCTCCATCCCGGCCATTGACTTGCACGCTGCCTGCTGGCGCAAGGACAATCCGAGGGGAAGACGCTCTGGCTATTCGGAAATAGGACTGTTACCTGAGGAGAGTCTGCCGGAGCCGCCTCTGCTGTGAATGTGATGAGCCTCACATCTATGCAAAACCCGGAGGGCTGGAATCTTCCCGCGCAAGACGTTCGTTGGGCCTCGCTTAGACTGAAACTGCCTGATTTCTGCCGGGATGAGCGGCGCAGGAAGTGATGCCGCGCACAAAGAGAATCTTCCGGAAGGGCGTGACCGGCACTGCTGCCGCCGAAGCTGGGTTGCGGAAAAGGGAGCCCTCGGATTCATGGCTGCCCGAGGACGATATGATTGTTTGCGGAAGAGGCTATGAAGGCACGCAAGGCGGTATTCGATGCATAGAGATGGGCCAGATCCAATCGATGCGGCTGCCGGCAAGAGGCCGGTGGTGCAAACTTGTTTGATGTTGTTGCTGGGCGCAGGCCTCGTGTGCGCTCCGGTGCTGGCGGCTCAGGCGCCCGGCGGCGGGCAGGCCGCCATGCAGGCCGTGGACGCCCAACCGGGCGATTATGTGGGTTCCGCGACCTGCACAACGTGCCACGATCAATCGGCCAGGCAGCACGGCAAGCTTGGGGTTGGCTGCGAAACCTGCCACGGCGCGGGCAAGGCGCATGTTCAGGGAAGCGGCGACAAGGCCAGAATCTTCAATCCCGCCAATGGGACCGCGAAAGAGGTTGATGCCAAGTGCCTGAAGTGCCATGCCGGCGAGCACGCCGGCTATGACCGCTCGCCTCACGCCAAGGCTGACCTCAGCTGCGTAAGCTGCCACAGCATCCATGGCGGCAGCGATCCGGAGCACTCGCTCAATGCTCCCCAGCCGGCGCTCTGCTTTCAGTGCCACAGCGACGTCCAGCCGCAGTTCTCCATGCCCTTCCACCACAAGGTGAACGAGGGCGTGGTCAAATGCACGGGCTGCCACGATCCGCATGGAGCGATGCAGAGCATGACGTCGCGGAACATGGCCAGCCAGAATGCGACCTGCGCGAAATGCCATACGGACAAGGCGGGACTGTTCGTGTATGAACATCCGGTGGTGAAGCTGGAAGGCTGTACGAGTTGCCACTCGCCGCACGGATCGCAGAATGCGCGCCTGCTGAATGTGAGCAACGTGAATGCGATGTGTTTGCAGTGCCACTCCTCGGCCAACATCGCCGCGTCTTCGGCGGGGCCGGTTCACAGCCAGATGCCGAAAGATGTGGCTTGCACCAGTTGCCATACAAAAATCCACGGCTCCAACGCCGACCGTAATTTCTTGAAGTAGCGGAAGAGGCAGGATCAAAGGAGTCTTGCAGTGAGAAGAGCAATCCGTTCCCATTTGGCGCTGGCAGTTGCGGTTCTTCTGGCCAGTGCCGTGTGCTTTGCCGAATCCCCAGGTGAAGCAGTCTACAAAGCAAGGTGCCAAAACTGTCACGGCGTCACCGGCACGCCCAGCGCGGGGATGACGAAGGCGACGGGCGTAAAGCCGGTTTCCGATCCGGCAATCAGGAAGCTGACAGCGGCCCAGATGTTCGCTTCCACCAAGAACGGCAAGGGCAAAATGAAGCCGTTTAGCGGACTTACCGACGCCCAGATCTGGGATGCGGTGAGTTTCTACCGCGGCTTTCTGAATCCGCGGCCGTAGACGCCCGGCGCCATGTAAGAGCCGCGGCGGGCTGCTTGTTTGGGGGGGGGAGCGGTCGGCACTCCACTTATTGATCCGGCCCTTTTGTATTGCAACACTGCTTGGGTGCCCCACCCTCGCGACGCTTTTGTTTTTGTCGCTAGGGTGGGGGAGCACGATGCAAATCTTTTGGGCCGAATCAATAGGCGACAATCCCATCAGCCGTGATGCGTTTGCCCTGAAGGGATAGCTTTCCGGTTTCTCCGCCGTTAGCTCGGCGTGATAGGCTGGCTCTGAAATTTGAAGGAGCCAGATCCCGATGTCTTCCAACCACGTGAATCATCCTTCCGCCAAAGTTTCCACCTCTCATCCGATTCACTTCAATCTTGTTGTCGCGGCTCATGCCGCCATGATCGAGCACGGTTTCCAGCCGGACTTTCCCGACGGAACCGAGAGTGAACTGAGCGCCATCGAGGCCCATCCCGAGCCGCCCGCCGCGGTTGGAATTCAGGACCTGCGCAAGCTGCTTTGGTCCTCGATCGACAACGACACCTCGAAAGATCTGGACCAGATCGAGTGGGCCGAGCAACTTCCCGACGGGCACATTCGCGTGCTCATCGGCGTTGCGGACGTGGACGCGCGCGTGTCCGAGGGCACGGTCATCGACGGCCACGCCAAGAGCGAGACGACCTCGGTTTATACCGGCGTGAAGGTCTTCCCGATGCTTCCCACGCAGCTTTCCGAGGGCATTACCTCGCTCAACGAGAACCAGGACCGCGTGGCGCTCGTCATCGAGTATGCCGTGGACGAGGCAGGCACGGCCTCGGATGGGAAGGCTTACCGCGCGCTGGTCCGGAACCAGGCGCAACTGGCCTACAACGCCGTGGGCGCATGGCTGGAAGGCCGCGCGGAGGCGCCAGCCAAGGTGGCCGACAACGCCGAACTGGCCGCGCAGTTGAAGCTGCAGGACACGGCAGCCCAGCGCATGGTCGGCGGCCGCTTCCAGCACGGAGCGCTCGATCTTGAGACCATGGAGACGCGGCCCGTCATGCTTGCCGATCAGGCGGTCGAGATCAAGCGCCTGGAAAAGAACCGCGCCACCTCGCTCATCGAGGAGTTCATGGTGGCTGCCAACGGCGTCATCGCCCGCACCTTCCAGGACGCCGGCGTCGCCTCCATCCGCCGCATCGTGCGCACGCCCAAGCGCTGGGACCGCATCGTCGAGCTGGCCGAAAAGCTGGGAACGACGCTGCCCGCGGAGCCGGACTCGAAGGCTCTCAACGACTTTCTGCTGGCCCAGAAGCAGAAGGACCCCGATCACTTTCCGGACCTCTCGCTGGCCACGGTGAAGCTGATGGGCCCCGGCGAGTATGTGCTGGTGAAGCCCAACGAGGTTTCGCCCGGCCACTTCGGCCTGGCCGTGCAGGACTACACCCACTCGACCGCGCCCAACCGCCGCTTCCCGGATGTGGTGACGCAGCGGCTGATGAAGGCGTGGCTGGCCAAGGCGGCGCAGCCTTACTCCGAGGGTGACCTCAATGCGATTGCCGTTCGCTGCACGCTGATGGAAGACGGCGCGCGCAAAGTGGAGCGCGAGATGCAGAAGCGCATCGCCGCCGTCGTGTTGCATCCGCGCATTGGCCAGAGCTTCCAGGCCATCGTCACCGGCGTCAACAAGTACGGCACCTTCGTCCGCACTCTCGATCCGCATGTGGACGGAATGCTGGTGCAAGGCGGCAAGGGGCTGGACGTGGGCGACAGAGTGACGGTGAAGCTGATCTCGACCGACCCGCAGAGGGGATTCATCGATTTCGCGGTGTGAGGGGCTGGTCCCGCCAACCCTCATGGTATGCGCTATTCAGGGATGAATTAACTATGGATGAGGCTGAATTTCGACGCTTGCTAGTCCTTGGCCTTGGCCGAGCGATTCTGTATGCCCGCGAACATGGTGTTCACGCCTTCAAAGACCTAATCCTGGACGCGTGTATAAACTGCTATGCGCTTGATCCTCAGATTGAGGGTACCCGAGCTGATTTCATGTTGGATTTGGTGGACGAGTTGCCAGACAGCGAGTTCTTTCGAGAGGGAGTCTTGAACTCCTTGGTGAACTGCGGCGACGATTGGCACGCCAAACAACGGTTTCGATTTGCGGCATGCCTGGCTCAAAGGGGGGACGAGCAAGCAAGGCGTCAAATGTATGAGAGCTTTGTCCCCGGTCCGCAAATGGGCGACGGAATAGCTATTGATTTCATGTTTTTGGATGGAATGGAAGGGTTGCTATTTGCAGTTAAGAAGCTGGGAAAACTCTTATCAGAAGATCCAGAGCACTTTGATTTTGGCTGGCTCATGAGCGCCGCGAACGATTATCTCGGCGAACAGGAGGCATTGGACCTCCTACGGAGAGAGGCGGCGCGGAATCCGTTCGTGCAAACCTACCTGTCGGCAGTCGAGAGGTTCAGCACGAAGACTGAACGAACTACTGACAAGAATACGATCAAGGGAGAATCCTACGATCAGCTCAAAGCAGGACTCCCAATGAAGTGGCCCGTACGTTTGGGCTTTTGGGGTGAACGAGCATCTGATTGTGAACTATTGAAAGCTGCACATGGATTAAGAATTGCTACTGATGTTGAAATGCAAAGATCGCATCTTGCAATCTTTAGAAGGCGGCGTTTTCCGCTTGATCACGAGATTTTGTTTCAATTTGCGGGTTCTTCTAACGAACAGATTCAATGGGCCGCGCTAAATGCACTTGCACAGATCACTGCTCCCGCTGTGCGAACTCTCGCAATCGATCTTGCTCAAACCAAAGCAAGATGGCGGGAGCTTGCAATTAATCTCTTGAAGCTGAACTTTCAACCGGGCGACCATGAAATCGTCCTCGACTGGTTCGAGGCGGAAAAGGATATGGAAGCCCTTCACACAGAGAGCAGAGGCCTTCTTGGTTTCTGGAAAGCAAATCCTTCGGAGGAACTCCACAATCGGATGCTTCTCGACCTATATGAAAAGTGTCCATGTTCATTCTGCCGTGAGGGTGCCGTATCGACGCTTCTTGAACGGAATGCTTTACCTGAGCACATCCGAGCCGAATGTACATGGGATGCAAACCCAGACATTCGCGAGCTGATAAACGCCGTTGAGGAAAAGGCAGAAGGCCCTATAGGGAAGTAACGATGTATCACCCAGCAAGGCCTTGTTTTTTCAGAGAGGGTGGAAACCGTACACGGCAGGTGCTGTAATCACCAAAGGAGATTTCATGCACGTACTTAGAAGTTGTCAAACTGTTTTTGCGGTTTTGATTGGTTTCGCAATTCTCGGTCAGGGCAATCGCATTCAAGCACAGTCATCCGGCAGTAGCGGATTGCCGCCTGCGCCGCACGCCAAGGAGGTTCGCATGAAGCATGTGCTGGTGATTGGCCAGACCAAGGATTGGGAGCACGACTCGGTTTCGGCGACGATGGCCGCTGTTTACAACATGGGCAAGGAGAGCGGCCTGTGGGATACGACGATGCGCACGGACACGAAGCTGCTCACCAAAAAAGAGCTGGTGAGAAACGCCAAGAATCTCAACTACTTTGACGTACTGATTTTTGCCAGCACCAGCGGCGAACTGGACATGGATGCCAGCCAGAAGCAGGACATGATGTCGTTCATCAAGGACGACGGCAAAGGCTTTGTCGGCATCCACTCCGCGCTTGACACCAACTACACCTGGCCGGAGTACGGAGAGATGCTGGGCGGCTGGTTCGACGAACACCCCTGGATGACCTTTGAAGCGCCCATCATCGTCGAAGACCCGAACTTCCCGGCGGTGCGCCACTTTCCGGCGGCATTTGTGAAGTACGAGGAGATTTATCAGCCGAAGGCCTGGTCGCGCGATCGTGTGAATGTGATTCTCAGCCTCGATCCCGCAAAGCTGAACTACGACAACAATCCGAAGATTCACCGCGCCGATCATGACTTTCCGGTGGCGTGGAGCAAGATGTACGGCAAAGGGCGGGTCTTCTATTCGACGTTCGGCCACACGGAGGAGTCCTGGCAGGACCCCGACGTTCGCAAGATGTATTTCGAGGCGATCAAGTGGGCGCTCGGCATGACCGAGGGCAGCACAGCTTCTCACCCGCGGCCGGCCGCTCCGGCTCAAGGCCGATGATGTTCCCCACTCAAGCACGGATTTTCCTGCTTTCGATGACGTTCATCGCGATGCTCGCGGCGGCGCCCTCTGCGCCGGCCCAGGCAGCGCACCAGAACGGCGCCGGAGCTTACGCAACCGGGAAGTATCGCAATCTTTTCGCGGAGGACGGCCATTCGCCTCAAGAGATTCAGGCGAAGATCGACGCCGCCTATCAGCAGCTCTTCCACGGCGACCCGCAGACGCAGGCAGTCGCTTTCTCCGCGGGCAGCAACGCCAACGGGCCGCTGATGTATTTGACCGACTGGGCGAATCATGACGTGCGCACCGAGGGCATGTCGTACGGGATGATGATTAGTGTCCAGTTGGGCAAGAAGGCCGAGTTCGACGCGCTATGGAACTGGGCCAAAACGTACATGTATATCAGCGACCCGAAGCACCCGTCATACGGCTACTTTTCCTGGTCGTGCAAGACCGACGGCTCGCCCAACGAAGAGACGCCCGCGCCCGATGGCGAAGAATACTTTGCGATGTCTCTGCTGTTCGCTGGCAATCGCTGGCCTGGCGGGCAAGGCATCTACGACTATCACGCCGAGGCTGAGCAGTTGCTGACCGCGATGCGCCACCGTGCGGTTATCACAGGCTCTACGAAGTTTGGTATACGCAGTGTGGGTCCGGAGGTGAGCGAGAAAGACGCCATGATCCTGTTTGTTCCGGGAATCATGCCGCACCCGTTTACCGATCCTTCGTACCACCTGCCGGCCTTTTACGAACTATGGGCGCTCTGGGGTCCGGTTGAAGACCGCGCCTTCTGGGCTCATGCCGCGGAGGTCAGCCGCGCGTTTTTCGTGAAGACCGCCAATGCCAGGACAGGTCTTGCGCCCGACTACGCCAACTTCGACGGCACGCCCTATTCGACGTGGTCCCCGCAATCCAAAAATTTTGCCTATGACGCCTGGCGCACGGCCAGCAACTGGTCGGTCGATTGGTCCTGGTGGCATAAGGCGCCCGCGGAGCAGGAGTTGAGCGACCGCATCCAGAAGTTCTTCGCCGCGCAGGGCATTGGCGCTTATGGTCCGCTCTATACGCTCGACGGCAAGGAGATGAGCCCCTCGCCCTGGCTCACGCACGAAGATCGTTCTCCCGCTGGGCTGGTGGGCGTCAATGCGGTCGCCGGGCTGGCGGCCACGGATCGCGCACGCGCAAAGCAATTCACCGAAGCCTTGTGGAAGACTCCGATTCCCTCCGGCCAGAGCCGGTATTACGACGGAATGCTCTACCTGATGAGCCTGATGCACGCGAGCGGCGAGTTCAGAATCTGGAGCCCGAAGTAGAATCTCCTGCACACAGTCAACGACGGCGCGCTCATGGCAGCGGAGCGCGCCGCCGTTGACAACACCGGTTGGAATCCTATAGCAAAACCAGAGTAGCTGTAACCAGAAACCATCTTCTCTAGTGGCTTTTTCCTCAAGAAAAAGCCATTTTTTCGGCTCTCAACAAGGGCACGTTTACTCTGGTTTTGCTCTCATCAGCCCTCATGACAAACCTTCTGGCACATTTCTCTCGACAGCTCGCGGCCGAGATTGAGTGCATGCTCATTCAGCTCCATCCAGCGCGGCTTCACCAGCCGCTGCAGAGCCGCTTCAACGTTTGCCTTCTGCAAGACCCCGACGATTTCCAGCAGCGCGCCCAGCATCACCATGTTGCCCGCGCGCGCATTGCCCAGCTCATCGGCAATCCGCGTAAAGTCGCGCGCCAGCACATGCACGTTCTCCTGCTCGCAATCAGCCGGGAAGCTCTCGCCGTTGTAAAGAATCCATCCGCCCGGAGCGACGCTCTTCAAAAACTTTCTGAGCGAAGGCTCGTTCATGGCCACCAGAACATTGGGGCTGGCCACCATGGGCGAATCGATCACATGCCTGGAGAGCCGCACGTGGCAGTTGGAGGTGCCGGAACGCATCTCTGGTCCATACGACGGCAGCCAGGAAACCTCGAAGCCGGCATCGAGACCGGCCTCGGCAAGAACCTCGCCCAGCAGCAGAACACCCTGCCCGCCAAAGCCCGCCACGCGCACGCGAAGATCCAGATCCGCCGCCGCGCCCTCCATCACGACCGGATGTCCTTCCGGCAGGCTCTCGCTGGCTACGCCAATGATTTGCGGAATCCTGTCGAGCGGCGGTTCAGCCTCGGGCAATGGCCGTGGCTGCGCCGTTTTGGTGCGGTCGCAAAACACGCCCAGCGGAAAAACCTTTTCCATCACATCGCGCACGGTGTGCTGCGCCTTTACCGGATACATCTTCCAGATTGTCGGGCAGGGCGAGAGCACTTCGATCATCGAGAAGCCCAGTCCGCGCACCTGATTTTCCAGGGCGCGCTTGATGGCGCGCGTCGCCTGAATGATCTGCTTGCTGTCGCCCAGGCCCACGCGCTCGATATAGACCGGAGCCTCCAGCGTGGCCAGCAGCTCGGAGACGTGCAGCGGGTAGCCTTCGTTCAGTGCGCTTCGTCCATTCGGAGTGGTGGCGGTCTTTTGCCCTATCAGCGTCGTCGGCGCCACCTGACCGCCGGTCATGCTGTAGACGGCGTTGTTGATGAAGATCACCGTCATGTTCTCGCCGCGATTGGCCGCGTGCAGAATCTCCGCCGAGCCGATGGCCGCAATGTCGCCATCGCCCTGATAGTCAATTACGATGCTTCCGGGCAGGCTGCGCCTCACTCCCGTGGCTACTGCCGGAGCGCGGCCGTGCGCGGCTGAGATGTTGCCCACGTCGAAGTAGTTGTACGTAAACACCGCGCAGCCGACCGGGCCGACAAGAACCGTCCTGTTCTGAATGCCCAGTTCATCGATTGCCCGCGCCAGCATCTTGTGTACCTGGCCGTGTCCGCATCCGGGGCAGAAATGCGTCTGATGCTGCAACTCGCCCTTGCGCTCGAAGCGCTTGTAGAAGGACTTCGCCCTGCTCTGCGACACCTCGTATTCGTTCACGATTGCGCTAGACATTGGCTACCTGCCTTTCATCCGTCTGCATCGCAGATGGGATTCGCCGCGCCAGTTCCTGAACAAATCCGAGCACCTCCTGGTGCGATGGCACGTTCCCGCCCATGCGGCTCAAAAACTCCACAGGCCGCGCGCCGTTGAGCGCCAGCCGCACATCTTCCAGCATCTGGCCGTTGCTCAGTTCCACCACCACGAAGGACTGCGCGCGCTCGGCCAAACGCTTGAAATGCTGCTTCGGAAACGGATAGAGCGTGATCGGCCGCAGCACGCCGACCTTGAGCCCGTTGGCGCGCGCTTCCGCGGCGACGGCCTTCAGAATCCGCGCCACGATTCCGTAGCCCACCAGCACAATCTCCGCGTCGCCGGTCTGCCACTCTTCGGCGCGCGTATCATGCTCTTCCGCGCGATGGTACTTGTCTTCCAGATGATTCAGATGCGCTTCCATCTCGTCAAAATTCAGATACAGAGAGTTGATGAGATTGCCGCGCGTTTTCTCCGTGCCCATCACCGCCCAATCGGGTGGCTGGGGTTCGATGGCCGTCTGCGGAAACTCGACCGGCTCCATCATCTGGCCGATGAATCCATCCGCCATCAGCACCACCGGGTTGCGATAGCGGTCGGCCAGTTCAAAGGCCAGCGCGGTGAGGTCCGCCATCTCCTGCACGGAGTGCGGCGCCAGCACGATGGTCCGGTAGTTGCCGTGGCCGCCGCCTTTCACCACCTGGTGATAGTCGCCCTGTTCAGCGCCGATGTTGCCCAATCCCGGCCCGCCGCGGGTGATGTCGGCGATCACGCAGGGCAGCTCCGCGCCCGCCAGGTAGCTGATGCCTTCCTGCATCAGGCTGATTCCCGGCCCGCTCGACGAAGTCATTGCGCGCACACCGGCCGACGACGCGCCGTAAATCATATTGATGGCCGCGACTTCGCTCTCCGCCTGCAAAAACACTCCGCCCGCTTGCGGCAAATAGAGCGCTGCCGCTTCCGCTACCTCGGTGGCCGGCGTGATGGGATAGCCGTAGAAGGCGCGGCATCCGGAAAGAATCGCGCTCTTTACAATCGCTTCATTGCCCTTCATCAGTTGCTTGCGCATTCGCCTGCTCCCGCAATGCCTGGTTCGACGCCGTGTTCTTCATCCGCCTTGCGCTGCACGAGTTTCAAAACCGTAATCGCACCGGGCTCAGGGCACACCATAAAGCAGATTCCGCAGCCCGTGCAGCCCGCGCCCGCATACTCCGCCGTGCGATAGCCATAGTGATTCAACCGCTCGTTGATGGAGATCACCTTCGGCGGGCAGGCTTCCACACATATCCCGCAGCCCTTGCACTCGTCCACGTCGATGCGCAGCTTGCCACGGTCCGGTTTTTTTTCATCCTTCATTTTTACCTCTCTCTCGCGAGCTGCAAGCCCTCAGGCCGTCGCCGTCGCAGCGGCTTTACTCTCCAGGGAGTGCGAGCGTACCGCGAAATCTTCCAGCTCGTCGCGAAAGCATCTGCCTGGCAGGCCGCTCAACGCCATCCGAGGTTTCAGCCCTGCTTTCACTTCCACAAAAAACGGTTTCGCCAACCCCCGAATCGGCCCTCAAGCCCACCTGATTCTCAGCCTCGCATAAGTGCCATGCTGTGATGTATATCACTTTATATGTGTTCGACAGTGAGCGCTAAATACGCATTCGCTTGCCGTTTTCAAAGCAGGATCTATGCGAATCTTCAGGCGGAATCTTCTGATATATAGATGTTTTCCCGGCGCATACGACTCGCCTCAGATTTTCCGAACGCCGCAGGGAAGAAAAAGCCGGATGGGAGCGCGAAATCTTGTTTCGAGTAAAATGCCTATTATCAATTACATATATGGGATGTTTAGGCTTCTTTCGACTGCATTTTTACTGTCCGTGAGGAATCGCGAAAGAAGGAGTGGCAAGCCGGGCGAGCGGCAGGCAATCCGTAAGCCGTCACCGGCGGCGGCCAGAGCGAATCCAAGGCGGCGGCTTTTCATCCTTCGCGCAGCGTTTGTTCCATAAGCATGACGCACTCTGATGGGTTCCATTTCCTTATGCTTCATTCATTCTGAAAAGGGCTTTTGCATCGGTGGGGCTTCTGTCGCGCTTGCTTTCGCCGGGCGGCTGAATTCTAATTTCGCTCGGATGCAAATGAATCTTCATTCCGGCGCGGGCGGCGAGGCGCAAGGCCGGGCGCGAGCTGTCAAGGCGGCTCTGATGCTGATCGGATTCAGCGCCGTCATCGGGCAGGTTGTGCTGATGCGGGAGCTGATTGTCGTCTTCAGCGGCAACGAGATTTCGCTGGGCATTCTGCTGGCCACATGGCTCTTTTGGACCGCCGCGGGCAGCCTTTTATGCGGCCTATTTGCGCTCGGCGGAAGCAACGCGCGCCGATTGGTGGCCCTGTTCGAATGCCTGCTGGGCCTGAGCCTGCCGCTCACGATCTGGGCCTTGCGCGCCAGCAAGAGTCTGTTTCAAACCGTGCCAGGCGAGCTGGTTGGTCCGGTTCCCGTGCTGCTGGCGTCGCTGGTTTGCTTGAGCGTCTTCTGCGTTGTTGCGGGGGCGCTTTTTGTGGCTGCGGCGCGCGCTTATAACCTTGAATGCGCCGCTGACGCTCGCCGGGCTGTCAGCGCGGCGTACCTGTTGGAGGCGGCGGGCTCCGGCCTGGGAGGAATCCTTGCCAGCCTGGTGCTGCTGCGCTTCCTGGAACCGTTTCAGATTGCCAGCGTTGTGCTCGTCTTGAATTTTCTGATGGCCAGCGTTCTCCTGCTGCGGAAGGGACGCAAGCAGCGTGTGACCGCGGCTGGGATGGCTGTGCTGCTCGCGATTTTTCTTTTCGCCAAGGTTGCGCCGTGGATGGAGAGACAGGCGCAGGCGCGCCAGTGGAGCGGCTTTCACCTGCTCGAATCGCGCGATTCGATTTACGGCAATCTGGCAGTCACGGAAACCGGCGAAATTCGCAGCCTGTATGAGAATGGCGTCATCCTGGCCAATGCGCCGGACGAAGCCGCCGCCGAAGAATCGGTTCACTACGCGCTGCTGGAGCACCCTGCGCCGAGGCGCGTTCTGCTCATTGGCGGCGGAGCCAGCGGCAGCATCGCGCAGGCGCTGCGGCATCCCACAGTGGAGCGGATCGACCTGGTTGAGCTGGACCCGGCGCTGATCGGCATGGCGCGGCAGTTTTTTCCGTCGGAGTCCGCGTCTCTTGCCTCCGAGCCCAGGGTGCGCCTGTACTACGCGGATGGCCGGGCATATCTGCGGTCGGCGCGCGACAGCTTCGACGTGATCCTCGTGAATGTGCCCGACCCGCAGACCGCGCAATTGAACAGGTTTTACACGGCCGAGTTCTTCCGCTCCGCGCGCAATCATCTGGCGGCGGGAGGCGTGCTCGCCCTGCAACTGCGCTCGTCGGACGAGGCGATAAGCCCCGATCTGGCGGAGTTTCTGCGCTGCATCCATCGCACGCTGCGCGAAGTTTTCCCATCCGTCGTTGTAATTCCCGGAGAGACGCTGCACCTGTTCGCCGCGACGCAGCCGGATGTTTTGACGGACGATCCGCATGTGCTCATTGCGCGGCTACTGGAGCGCAACCTGCAGACGCAGTATGTCAGCGAATACTTCATTCCTTATCGCATGATGCCGGATCGTATGGACGAGGTGCGCAACCAGTTGCAGCCAACGGCCATGACGCCCGTCAATCGTGATTTCTCGCCCATCGCGTATTACTTCAATGTGGTGCTGTGGAGCGGGCAGTTCAAGCCGGACTATGCCGGCTGGCTGCGGTCGGCGGAGCATGTGAGTTTCACGGTTGTGCTCGGCGGGGTTCTTATCATCCTGTTTCTGGTGGCGTTGATGCTGGCGTTTGTGCCCGGGCGCGAGCGACGCGAATATTCTGCGGCTGTCTGTTCGATGGGCGCGACGGGCTTTACGCAGATGGCGCTCCAGATTTTTCTGCTGCTGGCGTTTCAGTCCATCTACGGTTACGTCTACCATCAACTCGCCATCCTGATTGCTCTGTGCATGGCCGGGATTGCCGTAGGGAGCTGGCTGGGAATGCGCCGCATTCATCGCGACGACAGCCCCGCTTGCCGCGCCGTTGCAGCCACGCAGTTTCTGCTTGCGCTTTCCGGTCCTGTGCTGATGCTGGTGATTAGCCTGCTGGCGAAGCTCTCCGGAGTGGCGGCAACCTGGCTGGCCGCGCAGATTGTCTTTCCTGCACTGGCCGCGCTCTCGGGCGTGTTGGGCGGTTACCAATTTCCTTTGGCGACGGCGATGTTCCTCGGGGATGTCAGCGGACAGCGAAGGCTAGGCGTGCTTTATGCTATCGATTTGCTGGGCGGCTGCGCGGGCGCTCTGGTGTTGAGCGCTTATCTCATTCCAGTCTTCGGATTTTGGCGGACCGCATGGCTTTGCGCGGCGGTAAATCTGCCAGTGATGCTGCTGGCCGCGCTGGCGGGCCTGGAAGAGAAGAGAACAGGGAGATAGCGGAATCTCGATAGTGGTGCAGTTTTCGGCTTGCCGGTGATAGGACCGGGACTCGGAAATCGTGGATTCCGATGATTTGGGTTGCTCGACGAGTGCAAAGGCGATTTGGCGGAAATCCAGAATTCATTCGGGCGAAATGGGAACCTACGTCCAGTCTATGTCACGGAGTACCTGGAGTGACTGCACTAACTGACCGCAAAGGTGCTCAATATGTAGTCGCGGTGTCTTGTATTCGCGTAGAAGGTTAGTACGTATAGCGTTCGCCTCACCACCACCGCTGTGAGCAGCAAGCTTGGTTCTCAGTTGCTGAACTGTGCGGAGAGGTGCGATCACCTCATCTATAATCTCGTCGGAGGTGCCAGCGATTTTCATTGCTTCCTGCACCCAACGAATTGAACCCCATTGGGCCCATTGGGGATCGCTTTTTGCCCCTTTACTCTTGGCGTGTTCTTCGAAATATTTCCTTTCGAGACCTTCAACAACTAACTTCGCCAAGGCTATGAGAGTGTCGTCCCAGGCCTTAACTGAAAGCGTCAGCGGATAATGCACCTGATTACACTGCTGTCCAAGATAACGTGAGGTGTTCTGGGCGGACGTTGATCTGACAGGACATAGGGCTGCGAACCCTGGCTTTAACGGAGCGGGTTGGACAGCTTCGAGTTATGCGTCGCGTTGTCTGCTGT
>Ga0224530_1000232_pt1 | contig 39698 bp, 41 predicted proteins | sample CBST75metaG_FD_179873 | JGI IMG/M metagenome (GOLD analysis project Ga0224530, IMG submission 179873) | Peat soil microbial communities from Stordalen Mire, Sweden - C.B.S.T75 | ecosystem: Environmental > Terrestrial > Soil > Wetlands > Peat | place: Sweden: Norrbotten County, Stordalen Mire...
GCACCTCTTTCCGGTTGGAAAGTTTAGCCCTGAGTTCGTCCACAAGCGGCTGTAAGGCTCGTTTGCGAGCCTTGGAGATACGTAGACTCTTCTCCATCTCGTCCTGAGTGGGCCAAGGGGCTGTGATATGTGCAACAGGTCGAGGCATGGCTGCTCCTTCTTCATCATAATACTGCAAATCCAGAGGGAGGAAAACAGACTTAGGCGGCGGGAAAAGGCCGAATTTCCGGCATCGAGGCAGAGAAGCGTCCGTCAAGGGGGCTTTGTCTAAAAAGTTGGTCAATCGACAGTTGTATCCAAAAGTCCAGGTCTTGCCTGAAAAGTTGAGCTCTTGCCGAGCGGAGGCGTGCCGGGAAGTTTATCAACCGGGAACTGACGAGTAGGCGGTCATTCCAGTAGTGACTCCATTTTCGGAGATCCTCCTCCTCAAATCGCCGACTTTTGAGATGCGTCCTAAGAGCCCGTCTGCAGATGCAGTTCCAGCAAAGCTCTATATGGTTGAGGCTTTCCGTCTAACAACAACGGCTTGAATCGCCATTGCTGAAGCGCTTTGTCTACCATCGCAAAGTCTACCCCAGGCGGAGCCTCTGCAATGATCTTCTCGATGACAATCCCGTCCGTATCCACGGCGATCCAGATCTTGTAGATTGTGCCGGGTGCCACGTTCCCCGCCGGGACCACCGGCTCCACGATATTCGATGCTAATTTGCGCACCTCGGCATCGCTCAGCACATCTTTCGGTCCGGCTGCACGTGTATCGATATCGAAGTTCAGTGTCCCTTCGGCCTGAACGGGCAATCCCTCCCTCATAGCGGGCTTGAACTTCCAGCGCATGATCTGCCGGATTGCCGAATCATTCGACCGTTCATTGGCCGTCTTCAACGGCAGTACCTCGCGCAACTTACCCGCCGTGTCAAGTGAGATATAAAAACTCGCTTTGCCGGTCACATCTCCATCCAACACCTGTGGCCAGACAATTATTGGAGCTTCCACCGCCAGACTACGCAATTCCGCCTCACCGAGCATCTCGACGTGAAGACGCATCTCGGGTGGTGTCGGTTCGGTAATCGCAAACAACCCTTCATCCGCGTTTTTCAGATCGTCGAGTTCTGTGATTTCCGCGGTGTAATAGTCGCCAACCGAAATTGTGTGCGTCAGCCTGCGCGCAATTCTCTTACCATGGAAACCCTGGTAGTTAGTGAAGTCAACCGCGTGACCTTGCGCTCCTACCGACTCCATTAGCCCGAAAGCAGTCTGCATACACATATGGTGCGCCGGATCAAAACAGGTTACTCCCGACTCCAGAGAGGCCCCGTTCGCCTTGGTCCGCACCAGATCCCCAGGCTGGAGCGCGCCGATAATCGGCTGCGGATCGACCATTGCCGTCAGCAGGGTCTGGATCTCTGGTGGCATATACATCGGCGAATCGTGCTCGAAGACCTTGTCTCCGTTCACGACCAGGGTCTGCACAAACTGGTCCGACTGGATGGTGCGCCGCCAGCGGTCAGGCGCTTGCCAGAAAAGCTCGATAAACGTTTCCGGCGCACCGCCGCCAACTGAAATCTGCGCCTTCAAATGAAACGGCGGGCTGTTCGGCGTAACCAGTGCTCCCTGCACCAACCTCACAACCGGAGAAGATTCCGGTTGCTGCTGTGCTGCTCCCATAGTGGCGAACATAAGTGAGAGGATTGCAACCTTGGGTACTAACCGGAAGAAAGTCACCGAACGCCTCCTCGCGATTGTCATAACTAGACGCCGTGCATGCGCCACGGGCTGCCGCCATTCTATCAACGTCATGCGCCTCCATAGTTCGTTGAATGCCAGGTAGCGCTCTCAACTGGTGACGCTAGAAGTTTCTACTGAAATTCTGAGTTGAAGGAGCATGGTCGCCCAACCGGTAACTGACGAGTAGCTGGTGAATCACTCGGAACTGCCGCGAATTACCTACCTTCTAAAAGCCGAGTATGTTGGCCACATGATCGAACAGCCTGATGGCTGCACGCCGACCGTGGTCCTCCGGATACGAGGAGAGCAGCCTCTTTGAGTCCGGGTCCCTATAGTTTCTGACAACACCGAAGCTCATTTGCCCTTCATTTCGCTGTTCCCTGGGATGCATGTGTTCTAGGTCCATGTCCAGATTTCCCTCATGCAACACCCCGTTGTTCAAAATCAGGAGACCGAGGAGAAAGACAGCTTCATCCGGATTACAATTCGTTCCATTGCGATCTGCCGAAAACAACGCGGGGAAACCCTTGATCGCCGCAGCGTGCTCTCTGAAACTTTGCAGAGACTTTTCGTCAGTCCGCACGGATGATGGAGCCCCAACTTCTTTCATCAGACCATTGAAGGCCCGAGCAATGTCGCTTACAGGAACAAGCTTTCCCTTTCCTGTTCGTGCTGTTTGCTCTGCCCGTGTCAAGCGGTCGGCGAGTTTGGCGGCGTACTTTTCACCCAGAAACTCGACTTCGAACTGTTCCATTCGCCCGGATGGAGATCTTCCGTAGGTCCATTGATTGGGCAAGATCGCGTCAACTACATCCCTGCTATATTTGTGGATTCCCGCAGGATCGGAGGCCGCAGCTTCTTGATCGAAAAGACAGAAGAAGATTTGAGCGCAATGGGCAGGTTGCTGTGCCTCCATCTGGCCGCAAGATAGAAGGAGAAAGAACAGCGCAGGAATTGCTGCTGCCGCTAATCTAGCTTGCATGGTTACCCCCTCACAGTTCGCTGGCATTTACCGTGCACAGGAACTTACTGAAAAAGGGTACTCCTCGCGCCGACCGATTCCGAGTGTATCGTCATAAACCCCGGGTCTTCAGGACGGATTACGGATGCGTGCCCTCAGCTGGTGCGACATCGGAGGTCAGATAAGTGCGGGTCAGGTCGGCGTGGCCGGCGAGGGTGGGGCGCTCAAGTCCGTCCACCAGAAAGCGCACCTGGGTGACGCGGGGCAGGTTGGCGTGCAGGGTGCCGCAGATGGAGAGCACGGTGAGCGTCTCGGTCTCGATGCCGGAAGGGTGGCTGGCCGCAAAGCCGCCCGTCAGGTTGACGACGGCCAGTTGCGGGCCGGTTTCCTGCGCGTCCTGCGACGGTGCGGCGGAAGGATTGACGCTGAATCCGCCGGATTTTGGCTTCACAGCGGCATCAGCTCCGGCTCCGATCTCCGGGGCGGGCAGCAAAAAAACCTGGGTCACGGAGCTTCCGCCGCCGGGGACGGAGTGGGCGGCATCGGGAGCGGCATAGAGATCCAGCAGCTTGCCCAGCACGGCGCGCGCGCGTGCGCCGGGGTCGGCGGGCAGCGGCAGGGAGTGGACCTGGGTGAGCAAGGAGCCGTCGCTGTCGTTGGCCACCAGCAGGGTTGCCTGCTCGGCGGGCGCCACTTCAGGAGCGCTGGTGGGCGCCGAATTCTCGCCGGCGATCATCCGCTGGTGGGCGCGCTCGCGCAATTGCCACAGCCCCACGCCCATGGCCAGCGAGGCCACCAGCAGAATGGCGAAGAGAAATTTCTGGTAGCGGGGAATCACGGCTGATGGGCCTCCCCGCGCCACTCGACAAGCGCGGCAGCCAGAGCCGCGGCCACGCGCGCCTGGTAGTTCTTGTCATCCAACCCGGCGGATATTTCCTGTTGGGTGTTCCGCTCGGGCGAAATTTCAACGGCCACTGCCGGGCAGGTCATGCTGTCCAGCGTGGGCAGGGTGGTGCGGCCCAGGGTTACGCTCATGCCGGCGTGCAGCAAGGCCGAATTGAGCACCCCGGCAAGCGCCAGGCTGCGCGTCACCGAGGTGGCCTGCGCGGTTTTCCAGGCGGCAAAGCGAGTGGGCTGCGCGGGAGCAAGCGAGGAGGCGAAAAGATGAATGCCGGAGCCGCTCTGCGAGGCGTGCAGGCTCAGGCAGGCCCGGGCCTGGGCGTGGTTGGCGATCTCCGCGCGCTTGTTTGCATCGACGGTGGCGTCGGATTCGCGGGTGGTGACCACCTGGATGCCGCGCGCCGCCAGCAGCGAACGCAGCCGCACGCTCAACGCCAGGGTGTAAGCCTTTTCAAGCTGGCCGCCGTTCAGGCGTCCGCCCGCGTCGTCGCCGCCGTGGGCCGCATCCAGCACCACCACAAACCGTGCCTGGGGGGCTGGCGGAGACGGCTGCGCGGAGACCGGCGCTCCGGCCAATCCGCCAGCAACCAGAGCCGCCAATGTCCATTGAGTCCAGCGCATAAATGGCCAAACCGTTGAGCAGCCGGGGAGAGAAGCCGATGGAATAGGCACTCAATCACCCCATAACGCGGCCTTCCGGGCTGTTCTTCTTTCAGCGACGATTGTATCTCAGTGATCCCGCGGAATTGCGCTGGTTCGTTTAGGGACTGACCCGCGGCGGCAAGTGGCGTAAAGTGTAGGGGAAGGCGAATCCTTGCTGAGGATTGCCTCACTGATCGTTTATGTTCGCACCGGTTCCCATGCGCCTTTGCAATCACGCGATTCTCGCGCTTTTTCTGGCTGGAGCGGCTCTTTCGCTGGCGGCGCAACAACCGCCCAGGCAGCAGGCTCCCATTCAAGCTCCATCGCTCATCGTGGATCGCGACCCGGTGCGCTCACCGGATGGCGAAGCGCCCGCTTCCTCGGCTCTGCGCAAAGTGGGCCAGGGCTATGTTCTGCATACCGAAGTCGATGAGGTGGTGCTCAACTGCACGGTTCTCGACGGCACCCGGCTGGCCTCCGACCTGAAGAAGGAAAACTTCGAGGTCTTTGAGGATGGCGTCAAGCAGACGCTCATCAGCTTCCAGCACTTCGACCTTCCGGTTTCGATTGCACTGGTGGTGGACAACTCCGGCTCCATGGGCCGCAAGCGCCCCTCGGTGAACAAGAGCACCCTTGACCTGATCCAGGCTTCCAATCCCCAGGACGAGGCCTTCGTGGTGAATTTTTCCGACGAGGCCATCATCGACCAGGATTTCACCTCGGACGTCAACAAGCTGCGCGAAGGGCTATCGCACATCGAGGCCCGTGGCGGAACGGCGCTCTACGATGCCGTGGCGGCCTCGGCCGACAAGCTGGCAACCGACGCCAAGCGCCCCAAGCAGGTCCTCATCCTCATCACCGACGGCGAAGACAATGCCTCAACCAACAACCTGGAGCAGACCATCCGCCGCGTCCGGCAGCTCTCCGGCCCGGTGATCTACTCGATTGGATTGCTATTCGGCGACGAGATGGGCCGCGATGAGGTGAAGAACGCGCGCGAGGCGCTCAAGACGCTCTCGGACGAAACCGGCGGCATGGCGTTCTTCCCTAAAAATATCGAACAGATCGACGAAATCGCCGCCGAGGTGGCGCGGGACATCCGCAGCCAGTACACGCTGGGCTACCACTCGACCAAGCCGATGACCGATGCGGACTTCCGCACCGTGCAGGTGGTGGCCAAGGGCAAAGGCCATGGCAAGCTCACCGTCCGCACCCGCACGGGATATTTCCCGGTGGCGCGCGTGGCCAGGAAGTCCACAGCGCCGCGATAAGCTAGAAGCTGGTAGTAAGAGGCTGGAAACTCACGATGAAATACTCGACCCTTGCGGTTCACGCCGGGCAGTATCCTGACCCGCTGACGGGCGCTGTGAACGTGCCTGTTTACCTCACATCGACCTTTGAGCTGACTGGCATCGGCACAGACAGGGGCTGGGACTACTCGCGCGCCGGAAACCCCACGCGCGACCGGCTGGAGGAGTCGCTGGCCGCTCTGGAAGGCGGCTTCAGCGGGCACGCCTTTGCCAGCGGCATGGCGGCTATTTACGGATTGGCGGCCATGCTGCACGCGGGCGATCACCTGATCTGTTCGCGCAACGTCTATGGCGGCACGGAACGGCTGTTCAACCAGATCGTGTGTCATTACGGCATCGAGATCGAGTACGTGGATACAGTCAACCTGGAGGCCGTGGCCGCGGCCATCCGGCCCAACACCAAGCTGATCCACCTGGAGACGCCCACCAATCCGCTGATGGTGCTGACTGACATTCATGCGGTTTGCGAGATTGCCCACGCACGCGGCGTTGAGGTGAGCGTGGATAACACCTTCATGTCGCCCGTACTGCAAAGTCCGCTGGCGCTGGGGGCGGACATCGTGGTGCACTCCACCACCAAGTACCTCAACGGCCACTCGGACGGGCTGGGCGGCGCGATCATCGGCAGCCGGCCCGAGCACAAGCAGCGGTTTCAGATGGTTCAAAAAGCAGCCGGCGGAATTCTGTCGCCCTTTGAATGTTTTCTGGTCTTGCGCGGCATCCGGACGCTGCCGCTGCGCATGAAGCAGCACGAGGAGAATGGCCGGGCCGTAGCGGAGTTTCTAGCCCACCAGCCGAAGTTGAGCCGGCTGGCGTATCCGGGCCTGGCGAGCCACCCGCAGCACGCGCTGGCCCTCCGGCAGCAGAGGGGCTTCGGGTCAATGATGAGTTTTGACCTGGGTTCGCGCGAGGCGGCAGGCCGTTTTCTGGGCGCGCTGAAGCTTTTCACCTGTGCCGAGTCGCTGGGCGGGGTCGAGTCGCTGGCCGCTCACTCGGCCACCACCACGCACGTCTCGTTGAGCGATGCTGAGCGCGAGTCCCTGGGAATTACACAGGGGCTGGTGCGGCTCTCGGTGGGTATTGAGGATAAGGAAGACTTGATCGCCGACCTCGATCAGGCCCTGGCGGCGGTGTAAGAGGTGGCTCATGTTTGAATCGATTCTTCTGCTGGGCATTGACACCTGCGGCCCTTGCGGCTCGGTGGCGCTGGGGCGTCTGAACGGCCAATCCATTGAGATCATTGGCCAAACTGAACTTGAAGGACGGAGCTACTCCTCCACTCTGGTCGCGGCCGTCAGCGATTTGCTGGCGCGGAACAGCGTTCTGCTGAGGGAGGTGGGCGCAATCGTGGCCGTGAATGGGCCGGGCAGCTTTACCGGCGTGCGCGTGGGGTTGGCCGCCGTGAAAGGGCTGGCCGAAGCCACGCGGATTCCGGTGGTTGCCGTTTCGCGGCTGGAGGTGCTGGCCGCAAAGGCCGGTGTTTCCTCGGCGGCTCTCGATGCGCATCGTCACGAGGTCTTTCTGCGGCTTGGCGCCGGGGACAAGCCGGGAAGGGAACTACTGGCTGGAGCTGATGAGTTTGCGGCCATCCATCCCGCGCCTGTGCGAATTGCCCTCTGCGACGAGGCAGCCGTCCTGGTGCTGAGCGCGGCATGGCCGGAGACGGAACTGGTTCGCACCGCGGCGCCCACTGCCGCCGATGCTTTGTCGCTTTGCGCGCAGCGCGTAGCAGCCGGGGAGTTCGCGGATCTGGAACTGCTTGACGGTCATTACCTGCGCCGGTCCGATGCCGAGATTTTTGGCAAGGAGACCTTGGGCATCCCAGCCGCTGCCCCACCCGAACGCCCATGAATCAGCCTGGAACAGAGTTGCGTATTCGCCGCATGACGCGGACGGACCTCGATCCGGTGATCGGGATTGCGGAAAGCCTGAAAGATGCGCCCCACTGGCCTCGCTCGGCCTACCTGGCCGCGCTGGAGTCCGAGGCTGCCCCGCTGCGCATTGCGCTGCTGGCCGAGGAGTCCGCGGGTGGAGTCATTGCGGGGTTCGCCGTGGCCAGCCTGCTGCTGGCCCAGGCGGAACTGGAGTCCATCGTGGTTGCCCCGGCTTTCCAGCGCCGTGGCGTGGCGTGGCGGCTCTTTGGCGCGCTGGCCGCCGAGCTTGCAGCCGCCCAGGCCCATGAGATGATTCTGGAAACCCGCGCCTCCAACCAGCCGGCGCTGGGGTTCTACCGGCGGTTGGGCTTTGTGGAAACCGGCCATCGGACGCGCTATTATCATGATCCAATTGAAGATGCGATTCTGATGCGCCTGGGGCTAGAGGATTCTGTGCCTGACCCGGCTGGCCACGGATGCTGTGACGGCTAAACAGACAAGCCGTGACCGCGGTCACGCAAGGGGGCTTTCCGCAGCGAATTCCACATTTTGAGGGGGCTTTGAGCCTTTTTTAACTTGCAGGTTGCGCCGTGGCGGCGATATATGTAATTGTTCGTTAACAAACGGAGGTGCTCGATGGATGAAATACAGGGTTCCACGCTGAGCGAAGAAATCAATCGTCTGCAGGCCGAACATCATCGCTACGCTCAGCGGCTGGAAGAATTGCTGCAAAAGCCCTATCTTTCCGACGAGGAACAGATCGAAGCAGTCAAGCTGAAGAAGCTCAAGCTGCATATCAAGGACCTGATCTTCGCTCTGGAGCGCCGGTTACCGGCGGTTGCCTAGGGTTTTGAAGCAAGAGTAAATGCAGACGAATTGCCCGAGTGCCAGCCTTATTCGGCCTCCTCGCGGTTGGTGTGCCCATGAATTCATGGCGCGGCTGGCCCGGCTTAATCGGCAATCGAGCGGATTCACCGTATAATCGTCTGGACAATGGTTCGTGACGGTTACATCTACGGGTTGAGCTTGCTGGCAGTGGCGGTTGTGCTGGCGTGGGCCACGGGAAACTTGGCATGGGGCGTCGTGCCTGTGCTTCTGGCGGCGTTTTTCCTCTGGTTCTTCCGCGATCCCGAGCGGACGATTCCCTCGGAGCCCGGTCTGATTGTCTCGCCCGGAGACGGGCTGGTGACCGAAACGGCGGCCATCAATACCCCCCAAGGTCCGCGGCAGCGGATCAGCATCTTCCTCAGCGTATTTAATGTGCATGTGAATCGTTCGCCGATTGCAGGCGTTCTCACCAGCGTGCGCTACCAGAAGGGCCATTATCTGAATGCGATGAACCCCGCTTCGGCCGACCAGAACGAGCAGAACATTGCCACTGTCCGCGGCGAGGGCATTGAGGTCACCTTCAAACAGATCGCCGGCCTTCTAGCTCGGCGCATCGTCTTCAACTTGCATGAGGGCGACACGGTGGAGCGCGGCCAGCGCGTGGGTCTCATCAAGTTCGGTTCCCGCGTGGACGTGCTGCTGCCGGCTGAGGCCGAAATACGCGTGAAGGTGGGCCAGCGCGTCAAAGGCGGCGCAAGTGTGCTGGCGGCCATGGGCACCCCATCGGCCGGAGGAGATCGCTGATGAGCCACGACGCCGCACAGGCCAGGGCCAATGCACAGGCGCAGTTGCGCCGGGGTATGTTCCTTCTGCCTTCGCTGTTTACCGTGGGCAACATCGCCGCGGGCTACTTTTCCATCACCCAGACCATGGCGGCCATCGGCGGTGTCGGCGACGCCCATACGCATCTGGACTGGGCGGCCATCGCCATCCTCTTTGCCATCCCCTTTGACTCGCTCGACGGGCGCATCGCGCGCATGACCAACACGTGCAGCGACTTCGGCAAGGAGCTGGACTCGCTGGCCGACGCGATCACCTTCGGCGTGGCGCCCAGCCTGCTGGCGTTTATCTGGGGATTCCAATTTCTGCCCGACTCCATCACTCCGCAGTTGCATGAGAATCTGCTTCACGCCGGCGCCTTCATCTGCTTTCTGTTTCTGATCGGCGGGGTTTCGCGGCTGGCGCGCTTCAACATCAGCCACGACGCACAGCCGCGCAATCCGGGACGGCCGGACCGGAAGTATTTTGTGGGTATGCCGATTCCGGCGGCGGCGGGCCTGGTGGCCGCTTGTGTCCATTTTGAGTACGGAATTCCCGTGCAGGCTTGGTGGATCGCTCTCATCTGGCTGGCTATCGTGGGCATCAGCGGCTTCCTGATGGTCAGCACCTGGCGGTTCTGGTCGGGCAAAGAACTCAGCTTGTCCCGCCGCCATCCTTTCCAAGTTCTGTTTCTCATCTCGATTGTGCTGTTCGTGATTCTCAAGTTCTCCCAGGTTGTGCTCTTTTCGCTGGCGCTGATCTATATGTTCAGCGGCATCTGGGCGCGGGCGGCATATTCCTGGTCGCGCCGCCGTCGCAGGCAGCCAGCCGTTGCGGCTGCATCTTTGCCCGAGCCCGACGCAGCCGAACCGGAACCGCTTGACGCTCATAACCCTCGCAATTGAAGCAAAGGACGCCTGTGTACAAGATTGCTATAGCCGGAGCCTCCACCCTGGTGGGCCGGGAGTTGAAGGATGCGCTGTTGGAGTCGCCCCTGGCGGCGGCTGACATTGTGCTGCTGGACGAGGAAGAGGCGCAGGGCCAGTTGGACCAGGTGGGCGACGAGGCCACCTTTATCCAGGCCATCGCTGCCGATGCCTTCGACCACATCGACTTCACATTTTTCTGCGGCTCGGAGGACCTGACTCGCAAGCACTGGCGCTCGGCGCTGCGCGCCGGTTCCACGGTGCTTGACCTCTCCGGCGCTCTCGACCAGGAGGCGGGCGTTGTGGTGCGCGCGCCTTGGCTTGGCTCTGAGGGAATCGGCTCGGAGGCGGCTGGCGTTGACCTGTTTACCCCTGCCGTGGTCCCGGCCCACCCCGCTGCGCTGGCGCTGGCCGCGGTGCTCGAACGGCTCCAACAGGCCGCCCCGGTTCACATCGCTTTTGCCACGTTGCTGGAGCCGGCCAGCGAGTTTGGCCGCGCCGCCCTGGACGAACTCCACCAGCAGACCGTGAACCTGCTCAGCTTCCAGGGGCTGCCCCGCGCGCTCTACGATGCGCAGGCAGCCTATAACCTGCTCTCCGGCCTGGGTGAAGGCGCCAAGGTCAGCTTGGCCGCGGTGGAGGCGCGGGTTCGCCGCCACTACGCGGCGCTCTCCGCCGGCCACTGGCCCCCCCTGGCCCTGCACGTGATTCATGCGCCCGTCTTCCACGGCCACACCTTTTCAATCGCCATCGAACTGGAGCGGCCAGTCGAGATTGCCGCCCTCGAAGAGGCTCTGAGCGGCGGCCACGTGGACCTGGTTCTGGAAGATACTGATTCGCCTTCGAATCTGGCCGCTACGGGCCAGAACGACGTGTTGGTCCGGATGCGTCCGGAGCTGGACGCCCGCAACGCAAGCCAGGTTTCCCGCCTATGGCTTTGGGCCGCCTCGGACAACCTGCGCCTCCAGGCGCAGAACGCCGTGGCGTGCGCCTTGGACCTGCGCCGGCTGCGTCCGCAGGGGACCGTGCAGTAAGGGCGGGGTTTGAATAGTGAAACAACCGAATCTCGGTTATTGTTGTTGATTGCTGCTATACTTCAACTAGTCAATTGGACTGGTCACTTTATGCAGACGATTCAAGCCTCCGAAGCCAAGACCCATTTCCTCCGCATCCTCGACGATGTGGAGCGCGGGGAAAGCGTCATTGTCACCCGCCACGGCAAGCGCGTGGCGCGTCTGATCCCCGATGTCGAGATTGACCAGAAACGGGCTAGGCGGGCGTTTGCCGGCATTCGGGCGCTGCGTGAATTGAACCTGCCTGTAACAGCCGATGAGATTCTGTCGGCGCGCGATGAAGGACGCCGCTGAGGCAACCTGCGATGGCTTTTGTTCTCGATGCCTCAGTCACGCTCAGTTGGGCTTTCCCGGATGAGTCTCATCCGATAGCTTTTCGCGCGGGGCAGCTTCTGGAGTCGTCCGAGGAGTCGGCACTCGTTCCATCACTCTGGTGGTATGAGGTTCGCAATATATTGATTGTTAACGAAAGGCGCGGGCGCACCACTCCGCTACGAACAGCAAGCTTTCTGAAGGATCTCGCCGATCTGTCGATCGTGACGGACTTTCCTCAGGACGAAGACATCGTATTGGAACTGGCCAGACAGACCCGCCTGACCGTTTACGATGCCGCGTACCTGGCGTTGGCGATCCGTGAGCGCCTTCCGCTGGCCACGCTCGACAAAGCGCTGCAAACAGCAGCGCTGGCCGCAGGCGTTCCGCTGCTCTCGTAGAACCTTGCTTTACGGCTTCGCGGCCAGCTTCGGTGGATCGGTGACGTACTCATCCCCGGTGCGGGCCAGCAACAGGCTGCGGCGATCATCCAGCAACTTCAGTTGGCTCGCCAGCTCGATAAATTCCTGCTTCTGCGCGGCGATGAGCGGCGTCTCGGAGTGACTTATCTTGATCAGTTCGTCGAGGCGGGCCTGCAACCGTTGCATCTCGCGATCGATCAACACGGGGTGAATTACCGGAGTTTTTGCGCGTCCTGAAGCCAACTCGTTGCGGTTGTTTTCGCCCCACACAGGCAGAATCCCCACGTGGCCCAACTCGACGCGAACGCCGCCCGGTCCGTAGTCCTTGCGAACCGCCGAAAACAGCCCAATGATCGCGTCACGCGGGTCGCCGTCGTTGTCCGGCATCAGCCCGTCCACGTAGGTCCGCGACTGGTTCGACAAGAAATTGCCCAGCGAGTAAAAGATCACCGTATTGCGGCCATCCGCGGTGCGGTACGTCTCCACCGGCTGCAAGACGTGCGGATGGTGGCCGACAATCACCGAGGCTCCGGCTTCGAGCATTTTGTGCGCCGTCTGCACGTCCTCGGGCCGGGGCGCGGGCGCGTACTCCACGCCCCAGTGAATGGAAACCACCAGAAAATCACACTGGGCGCGGGCTTTTTTGACGGCCTCCAGCACTCCAGCTTCGTCCATTCCCGGTCCGCCGTCCGACTCGCCCGGATAGGGGAAAAAGTTGACGTGCGGCTCATCGTCCTTGTCCGGATTGCGGTTGCCATTGAGCCAGCGTGTCATCCCCAGCCAGCCCACCTTGATGCCATTGGCCTCGACGATGACCGGTTGCCAGCTTTGCTGCGCGGTGTCGCCGGAACCGGCAAAGGGCATCCCCCGCTCGCGCAGGTGCTCGCGCGTCTCAGTAAAACCGGCCCAGCCCTGGTCCATGACGTGGTTGTTGGCGAAGGAGACGATCTTGATGCCGTTGGCCTTGAGCGCGTCAATCAAGGCGATAGGCGCGTCGAACAGGAAGGGCTTGGTCCCGTGCGTGTGCACCGGAGCCACTGGGGTTTCCATGTTGACGAAACCGAAGTCGGCCCGCTGGAAGACGTCGCTCACGCCGGAAAACAGAGCGCCCCAGCCCGCCGCGCCATCTCCGTCCGCGACCGCGGCGGCCCGCACCGCCTCGTGCGGAATCACATCGCCGGCCACGGCAAAACTGACCTGCGCCAGCTCGTGCGGATAGGGAACCACAGCCGCCGCCGAACGGCTGCCATGAGAGCCTGCCAGCCAAGCCAAGCCCGTGGCAGCCACGGCCAGCAGCAGGGCTCCGGCGGTAGCCAGCCGCCAGTGTCGGCGCATCCCCGTGGAAAGCCTTCCGCCGAATCCCCTTCCAAGCCGGCTCATCCGCATCGCAAAACCCATTGTTCGCACCAACTCAGATTCCTTCTTTCCAATCGCAAAATGGAATGCGATCAGGATAATGGAATGCGATCAGGATACAGGTTCAATTGATTTTTCCCTCAGCGTTGAGGATTGACGGTTGCGCCCAGCTTGCGGCCCAGGAACTCAGCGCTTGCCTCGTACGCGCGCACCCAGTCGCGGCGCAGAAGGAAGTCGTGAATCTCGTCCGGGAAGACGAGTTCTTCGAAGTCGACCTTCTGCCGGCGCAAGGCTTCAACGAGTTCTTCGGTTTCGGAAAAGGAGACGTCGCGGTCATCGTCGCCGTGGATCAGGAGCACCGGCGAACGCCAAGTGGCCACCGAAGCGATCGGTGAAGACTCGAGGGCCAGCCGCATCACATCCGCCTGCTCGCGCGGGTCGGAGTTCGGCGGAAAGTCTGATAAATCCACGCGCCAGTCGTGAACGCCATGCATATCAACGCCGGCGGCAAAGAGATTTGAGGCTCGAGCCAGCGCCAGCGCGGTTAGGAAACCGCCCCAACTGCCACCCCACGCACCGATGCGTGTTCCATCCACGTCGGGCCGGCTCTTCAGATACACTCCCGCGCCCAGTGCGTCGTTGAACTCGCTTGCGCCAGAGGCGCCATAGCCAAGGGCCTCGCGGAAGTCGAGCCCATAGCCGATTCCGCCGCGGTAGTTGACGCTGAACACGATGTAGCCGAGGCTGGCCAAGTACTGGTTCATGGCATAGGCATTCGAGTAGTACTCCATGGAAGACCAGCCGAGCAGCATCTGGCGTTGTGAACCGCCATGGAAAAAGACCATGGCCGGGCGGCGTTCGCCGGGCGCAATCGACGCGGGCAGGAATAGCTGGCCGTGAATCTCAAGGCCGTCCGCGGCCGGAAAGATGACTGGCTGAGGCGTGACGAAGCGGGCGGCGGGATAATCCGCGGGAATGGCTTGAGGGGCAAGATCAACCAAATGGCCGTCCACCACCACCGCGGCGCGGATCGGCAAGTGGGCGTCGGAACGCAGGACAGCAACTGCGCCGTCGCTTGCCAGCACCGGCTGCGTCTCGATGCCGCTGCCCGCCGTGATGGCTTCCAAGCCATTGTTTGAGCCGTCTGAATTGAAGACAATTCGCCAGACATGGCGCCGGTCGATGTCGCTCATATTGGAGTCGAGGAGCAGCGTCTTCCGGTCGGTGCTGAGCGAGACGTGTTCTACCTCGAACTTGCCGAAGATGAGTTGCGCGGCATTGCCGCCTGAAGCGGGCACGGCAAAGAGATGAAGCCAGCCCTCGCGCTCCCATGGAAAAACGATTCGACCGCCAACAGTCCAATGCAACTGGTCCGGCGAATCCGTTTCGCGGAAGGCGCTGCCGACGCCCTCGGCCGAGCGCCAGACCTCATGCGCTTTGCCGGTGGCTACCTCTGCCACCCGAATCGACCAGGGCAACGCCGTGCGATGTGGCCCAGGGACCTGCGAGTTCTTGTCGGGCGGAATGCGCAGAAAGGCGACCTGCATGGAATCAGGCGACCATGCGGGGTTGCTGTCGAAGTCGGTGGAGGGGTCAAGGTAGGCGAGCGAATTGGCTGCCACGGAATAGACGCCGATAAAGCTGTGGCCGCCGCGACTGCTCACAAAAGCAAGCCGCGTGCCGTCGGGAGACCAGCGCAAGCCCTCGGCAGAGCCACGCATTTGTAGAAGTTGCCCCGGTTTGGCTTGGTCATCGTCGAGGGTCAGCAGCCACACCTGGCCGTGGAAGACGTAGGCCAATCGCTTGCCGTCAGGCGAGATTGCGGGCTCGTGGCCCTCGGCCAACAGACGTGGCTCGCTGCCTTCCGCGTTGACGATCCACAACTGCTGCCGGGCACCCATGGGAAACCAGGCCGGATTGGGCACAGGATGACTCTCACCCTCGGCGTCTCCGCCGCGTACGTAGACGATTTTCGCGGCGTCTGACGTCCACTGCGGGGAATTGATCTCTTGGCCGTCATCTTGAGCGTAGTGCGTGAGCTGGCGGGAGACGTATCCCTTGCCATCCGCCGCGGGTTCGGCAACCCACAAATTGCGCCGACCGCCGATGTTCGCCACCCAGGCCAACCGCCCTCGGGATGGAGCGGCGCGTAGAGCGGAAGTGAATGGAGCGCTCAGAGCCTGCTCAATCGTGAATCCCTTTGGCTGCGCAACCGATGCCGGTGCGCTCACTACAAAGGCCGCAGTCAGCAGCAGCGTTCCGATCCCAGCCAGCCGCCAGCGCCGGCGCATCCCCGCAAGCCTTGCGCCGAATTGCGCCCCAAACCGACAGCCTTGCATTGTCTGCACTATCTTCCGCGCCAATTCAGACCCCTTTCCCGCTGCAAAATGGAATGCAATCAGGATACAGGGTCAGTGGGAGCGGGACTCGGAGTTCTTTCAAGGCAGTCCGGTCTTGAGTATTGAGGCTTCCCGCCCTTGCGTCAGAAAATGCAAAACGCAGGTTCCCTTCGACTACGCTCAGGGCAGGCTTTCGGCTCCGCTGCGCTTAGTTCAGAATGACAGAAAGGATGGGTCATGGCACGACGATGGCGGAAAATATGTTTTCCGTAGCCTTAATGCCCATACGCTTCAGAAAATTGGCTCATGCGGAGATTCTTTGAGGCTGGACGTGGGAAACTGATAGCAGTTGCAGCGGCGAAGGAACGCCGGCAGACGGAGGATGGGAATAGCTATGGCTCAGGAGAATTCGTTCGACATCGTCAGCAAAGTGGACATCCAGGAAGTCCGCAACGCCATCGACCAGGCGCTCAAAGAGATTCGGCAGCGCTTCGATCTGAAGGATTCCCACTCGGATGTGACCCAGGAGACTGACGACGCGATTCTAGTTACTTCCGACGGAGAGTACCATTTGGAAGCGGTGAAGGAGATTCTGGCGCATAAGCTGGTGAAGCGCGGCGTCTCGCTGAAGAATCTGACCTACGAAAAGATGGAGGAGGCTTCCGGCAAGAGTATGCGGCAGAAGATCAAACTCCAGCAGGGCATTCCCATTGAAAAGGCGAAGGAGATCGTGCGCCTGGTGAAGGACTCAAAAAAGAAGGCGCAGGCCAGCATCCAAGGCGATACAGTCAGAGTATCGAGCAAGGATCGCGACGAGTTGCAGGGAATCATCGCCTTGCTCCGCGGCAAGGAGATGGGCCTGGAATTGCAGTTCACCAACTACCGCACGAATTGAGCAGTTGGATTCTAGTAGAGGAGTTCAAGAAAGACGATGAAGCTCGTTCGATCTGACTCGCCTGAGGTGACTCGCTGCATCGCCTCGGCAGGGGCGCGGGCTTGCTGGAATTGGCCCGCGCTAGGTTTTGGCGGCATCGCAAACTCACTGGGCCTGTTGATCGCCCTGTCCGTGCGCCTCATTTTTTCGACACCAGCAGCGGTCTGGCTTAGCGTACCGGTCTTTCTTGCGATAAATGGGTATGTGGTTTGGCGGGTAATATCCTCTCGCAGGCAGTGGGTGATAGCGGGTTCTGCGGGGCGAGTTTATGTTCGGCTGTTTGCGTGGTATCGCGGAAACGCGTGTGACGGAAATGAACCGGATATTTTGGTTTTCGCAGCTTCCGAAATCGCCTCGATGTCGGTTCGAACTCTCGAAGTGCTTTTAGATGGACCCAAGCCCAAGTTGGTTGAATGGTTGGTGATCGAGCCCGCCCAAGCAGTCGCGGAGGATGTTTCCAAGTACGTCTGTTCGCTGCTGAGGCACCTTGATCCCAATAAGGCAGTGTACGTGGTCAATGAGGAGGGGCGTTTCAACATGGCATGGAATCAGTGGCGTCCTGCTCTCCGGGTATTCCTCGAGCAGGTAGTTCGCGAGTGCCCACGCATCTCCATCGCCCCCGAAGAGCGATCTGAGTTGGATTTGAATGGGGTTTGGAGAGGGATTTCGAGGAATCTGAGGGATGATCAGAATAGTTTGAGTGCGCAGGATCGTCAGAAGCTCGTGCAGGCGATGCGCCTTGGATTTGGTTGCGATTGCGCGGGGTTGCTAAGTCAGTATAAGCACATTCCGTTTCGGAAGGCTGGGGCATACCTGACGGAGATTGCGCGAGAGGAAGCCGGGACAGGACACTCCACTGTTTGACCACCTGCGGTGGGGCAGCTTTTACTTTAGGTCAGCGAGCCAGCCGCTGCCGCAGCACTGTAGGATAAAGCACGGGACCGGAGAGCATTGAGCACATTGGCGACAGAGACGGCAAAAGAGGTTTTTGACCTGCTGCGGGACGACCTTGTGGCGATCGAGCAGGAGTTGGGCCGCGACGCCGCCTCCGGCGTAAGCACCATCACGGAGATTGCCGAGTACCTGCGAGGGGGCGGCGGCAAGCGCATCCGGCCAACGCTGCTTTTGCTGTCGGCGCACACGCTGGGCTACACGGGGCCCAATTCCATCCGGCTGGGCGCGGTGGTCGAGATGGTGCACACCGCAACGCTGGTTCATGACGACATCATCGACGGCGCGGATATGCGCCGCGGGCGTCCTTCCGCAAATACGACCTGGGGCAATGAAAAATGCGTGCTGGCCGGCGACTGGCTGTATATGCAGGCCTTCAAAGTGGCGCTGGAAGAGAAGAGCCTGCGGGTGCTGGATCTGCTGATCGGCCTGACCCAGCAAATGGTCGAAGGCGAGCTGCTGCAAATCCAGAAGCTGGGCCGCCCCGTCTCCGAGGCCGAGTACTACGACTTGATCTACCGCAAGACCGCCTGCCTGTTTTCGGTTTCCATGCGCCTGGGCGCGCTGCTGGCCGGGGCCACGGAGGCCCAGGAAGCGAGTCTGGCCGCCTATGGCCGCGCAATCGGCCTGGCCTTCCAGATTGTCGACGACGTGCTCGACCTGACCGCGACGGAGGAAGTTCTGGGCAAGCCCGTGGCCAGCGATTTGCGCGAGGGCAAGGCGACGCTCTCGGTGATCCACTCCATCGACCACGGTACTGCCGCCGACCGGCAAACCATCCAAAGAGTTTTAGATGACCGCAGCTTCGAGAATGTAAGCCGCGAGCAGATTCAGAAGATTCTGGTGCACAACGGCTCGGTCGAGTATGCCATGAGGGTGGCCGACCGCTACGCCGAGCAGAGCCGCCAATCCCTGGCTGATTTACCTGACTCCGAGTACAAGCGCGCCTTGCTGTGGGTGCCGGATTTTGTGGTGGCGCGGGAGAAGTAACCACCCCGGCGAGAGCTTCGGTATCAGTGCCGCTCGATCAGTGGCGGGCTGGAGCCTTCGGAGCATCCATCATCGTTCGCAGCGCAGAGGCATACTTTTCCGGGAAGGGCTTCTTGCCCATCTTCACGTCGCAGACGATGTGCGTTGTCTCGCCTTCGGCCAGGAGCGCGGGTTCGGCTCCGTCTTCAGCCTTGCGCAGAATGCGGTAAGCGAATCGGACTGCGGAGCCGCGCACCATCGTGGGCCGGGTTTCGATGAGGATTTTTTCGTCGTAGTGAGCCGAAGAGCGGTAGCGGCACCGGGCCTCGACCACCGGCAGAATGCAATGGAACTCGCTCTCCAACAACTTGTAGGAAAAACCGAGAGTGCGGAAGAGCTCGACGCGGCCAACTTCAAACCAGACCAGGTAGTTGGCGTAGTAGACAACGCCCATCTGGTCTGTTTCGGCGTAGCGGACTCGAATTTCGGTGATCACGGGCATGAAGCAATCTCTCTCAATGTCTGATAATGAGCGAATTTCGTCCCCAGATTTCCACGTAGAACGCTGACTTTTCCACATTCTTCCAACTTCCGCCTGATTTTTTCTTCAAAGCGGCGAAAAACTCCTCACGGTTTCAAATGGGCGAAGATCGGCAGCTTGGCGAAGTCGTTGAAGATAATGACGGCGAAGAAGGCCACAATCAGGATAAAGGCCGCCTGGTAGATGCGCTCCTTCACGTTGATGCTGATCTCGCGGCGGATTGTGCTTTCAATCAGCAGGAAGAGAATCATGCCGCCGTCCAGGATGGGGAAGGGTACGAGGTTGAGGATGCCCAGGTTGAGGCTGATCATCGCGGCCAGCCCAATTTTGGGTGCCCAGCCCTTCATCTCCGCCGCATCGCCAGCCATCCGTGCGATGCCAACTGGCCCGGCAAGCTGGGAGACGGCAACCTTGTGCGTGAAGAGTCCCCTCAGGACATCTACGATCAAAAACGATTTGTCGGCGCAGAAGGCGGAGGATTTTGTAAAGGCCTTGGTGAAGGAGAGAGGGTCATTGCGAACGGGAATCTGCACAGGCGCAAAGCCCAGCTTCCAGCCGTTATCGAGCTTGGCCGGATGCACCACGACGGGCGGCAGAGCGGCGCCGTTGCGCACAACGACCAGCGTAACCGGCTTGCCTTTTCCGGTCTGCATATAGGCCAGCAGTGAGGTAACCGTGTGGAAGCTGTGTCCATCCACGGACTGGATGGCGTCGCCGGCGCGCAGGCCAGCCTGATCGGCTGGCGTTCCCTGCTGCACTAGCTGGACGCCGATGGGGCCGAGCAGATACTGAGGAAGAATGCCCTCGTCGCCCAGGTCAAAATCATCGGCTTTGGCAGCGGCGGGCACGTGAAGACTCAGTTGCATGGCTTTGCCGCCGCGCTCCACCGTTACCGGAACAGTCTGGTTGGGGTTCAGCTTGGTGCGTTCGTAGATATTTTCCCAGTCGGGATTGTTCACCGTGTCGAAGCGGCGGATGATGTCGCTGGACTGGATGCCGGCCTGGTCTGCTGCCGAACCTGGAGTCACCCATTCGACGGTCGTGGTCTTGACTTCGACGGCGGGGATCTCATTGATCCAGCCGAAGTAGAAGACCATCAACACAAAAGCGAGAACAAAATTGGCGGTCGGACCCGCAAGACCGATGAGCATCTGCTGCCAGCGGGGATGCGAGGTGAGGGCACCGGGATCGTCGGCCAATGGAATGGGGGTTGAGCCGGGCGCCTCGAAATTCTGCTCCGCGCTTTCGCCGGTCATTTTCACAAAGCCGCCCAGGGGCAGCAGGCAGACCTTGTAGTCAGTGTCGCCGTACTTGACGCCGAAGAGGCGCGGTCCGAAGCCGAAGGAAAAGGCCTCGACGCGGACTCCGCAGAGCTTGGCAACGGCGAAATGGCCGAACTCATGAACCACGACCATGACGCCAATCAAAACGACAAAGGCGGCGGCAGAAACCAGAAATTCATACATAAATGTGCGGTTCTTCCCTCAAAAAAAGTTCTGCGCAGGTCAATGATGAAATCAACTGAAGTCCGGCTATCTTGCCAGGGTTATAACCCCGAGTTGCCAACTCGCACGCTTCAACTGAAAGCAAAATGATTGAATAGATGGCTCAGGCCTTGGCCAACAGCGAACGAGCCATTTGACGCGCCTCCCGGTCGTAGGCGAGCACCTCGGCAATGGTGGCCGGGTGCGCCTCTGGCGTGGATGCGAGCACTTTTTCAATTGTACGCGGGATTCCGGTGAAGGGAATGCGGCGGTCGAGGAAGGCCTCGACCGCGACCTCGTCGGCCGCGTTGAGGGCGATGCAGTGCGCTCCGCCTTTTTCGGCTGCTTCAAAGCCCAGCCGCAGGCAAGGGAAGCGCACCAGGTCGGGCTGCTCGAAGTCCAAGTGGCTGAGCGCAGCCATGTCGAAGGTGAGCGTGGAGGCTGGCCGCTCCGGGTAGGCCAGAGCGTAGAGGATCGGCAGCCGCATATCGGTGACGGAAATCTGCGCCAGGATGGAGCCGTCCACGTACTCCACCAGCGAGTGCACTGTGGACTGCGGATGAACCGTAACCCGGACCTGGCTGGGCGTCACGTCAAAGAGGCGGCAGGCTTCGATGACTTCAAGGGCTTTATTGAGCATGGAGGCCGAGTCGATGGTGATGCGGCGGCCCATTACCCAGGTGGGGTGCTTGAGCGCCTGCTCGGGAGTGATAGCGGCGAATTGGTCGAGCGGCAACTTGCGGAAGGGACCACCGGAGGCCGTCAGCCAGATAGTCTTCACCTCAGAGTGCGCGCCGACTCTCAAGCATTGATGAACGGCATTGTGCTCGCTGTCGATGGGCAGGATTGGGACGTGGCGCTCACGGGCGGCGCGGGTAAGAATCTCGCCGGCGGCGACCATGCATTCCTTGTTGGCCAAGCCGAGGGGCTTGCCGGCCAGGATGGCGGCATGGGTGGCTTCCAGGCCCTCCACGCCGACAATCGCCGAGACTACAAAGTCCGCTCCCGGCAGCGTGGAGCAGGCGACCGTGCCCGCAGTTCCGTAGACCACCTCGATGCCGCTGACGCCGTTTTCTTTCAGCCGTTTGGCCAGTTCGGCGGCCAGCTCTTCAGTGGCCAGCGAGACCAGCTTGGGACGCCAGCGCAGAGCCTGCGCAAAGACTTCGTCGAGATTGTGCCCGGCGGCCAGCGCGGCTACGCTGAAACGCTCGGGAAACTGCTCGACGATGGAAAGGGTGCTCTTGCCGATGGAGCCGGTGGAACCGAGAATGGCGAGATTTTTCATATTTTGGAATTCCTGAGATTGTGAGTCAAAAAAACGGCAGATAATTTTTCATTTCTCTCAAGGCGTGATCCCGGCGATTGAGCCGACAATTTCACGAACCTCAAGAAGAACGTCGTCCGGGGCTTTGCCAATCAATGCTGAATTGCGTGCGTGCCAATCCAAACTCCGCAGATGCGAGCAAAGGACCACTCCATGCACAGATAATTCCGGAGGGAGTAAAACCTCAGATGCGTAACCCTTGATTTTACTGGTAATTGGGCAGACAAAAGCCAACAACGCTCGTTGGTTGAATCGTCTGGAAGAAAGCACTAAGGCTGGTCTACGGCCTGCCTGTTCATGACCAGCTTGCGGATCGAAATCAAACCAAACCAAATCGCCAGAATCGGGGATGTATGAACTTACCAAAACTCAACCCCGCGTGGAGGGCCCCAGTTAATTTCTTCCATATGAGCGTCCTCTGGAATGCCTTCCAGAATCTCGTCCAGGGTCTTGCGCTTCCGGGGATTTGAGGGAGCGGAATCCGATTGCTTGACGAGCGCAATGCCTCCGCTTCCGTTCGTGACCCATTCCACAGGCTCTCCGACGGGCAATGAGGCTTGAGCGACCAACGCCTCTGGAATCTCGACAGTCAGCGTGTTTCCTACGCGAACGATTCGGGTGGTCATAAGGCCAACTCCTTCATAAATCATAGCGCGAAATGCGCCTCGCCCGCCCGTCTTCTAATCCCTGACCCCTAATCCCTAACCCCTGTTTAGGATGGTTGGTGCATCAGCAGAGCGTACCACAGCACCGGAGCGGCCAGGAGCAGGGCGTCGATGCGGTCCAGAACGCCGCCATGGCCGGGCAGGAGGGTGCCGGAGTCTTTGACGCCGGCCGAGCGCTTGAGCGCGGATTCAACCAGATCGCCCACCTGGGCGGCCACGTTCACCACGACGGAGAGACGCATCCAGTACCAGATGTCCTCGGGGTAGGAGAGCCAGGCGGAGTCGAACCGGGTCTTCAGCAGATGTTCCAGTCCCAAGAGGAAGCCAGTGACCAGAAGGCCGCCGGCCACCGAGCCCAGCGCGCCCTCCCAGCTTTTGTTGGGGCTGATCGTGGGCGCGAGCTTATGTCGGCCCCAACGGCGGCCTACATAGAGAGCGGCAATGTCACCGGCCCAAACCACGCACAGCAGAAAGGCTACCAGCGAAGGGCCATTGGTCTGCTCGCGCAGAATAGGCAGGGAAATCAGCGTGAATCCGATGTAAAGCAGGCCAAAGATGGAGGACGAGACGTCGGCGATCACCTGCTCAACGGGCCGGGAAAAGGTGCAATAAACCAGCAGGCCCAGGCTCAGAATGCCGAGTATGGCCGCTATCTGGTCGGGCCACTCGAAGTTTCCGGCAAAGAGCGCCAGAATGGCCGCCAGCACCGCAATGCGCGGCGGCTTGGCTCCAACCTTCTCTGCCAGGTCCATAAATTCCCATGCAGCGAGCACCGCTACCGCCGCCACCGCCAGCGTGAAGAGCCACTGCCACCGCGGCCCCAGGAAGACCAGGAGCAGAGCGATGGGAATCAAAATAAGAGCGGTCAATACTCGTTTCATTTAGGGTTGAGAATACACCGCCGGGGCGGGGTTTGTGTCGATTCCTGTCTCTTCAAGTGGTTTGTGCGGCCTCAAGAGTACGATCTGGAGAATAAACAAACAGTGCATTGACAAACTGTTTATCTTTAGATACTCTACATTTGCCGAAGAAGACTCAGTACTCTCGATGAGTGCTGAGGGGAGGTAATCTTATGAACCACGGATTAAGTGATCAAGTGCGCGCAGTTGCCCTGGAAAAATATGTGAATCCAGCCGTTCTCGCGGGTAGGACTCGGTTTTCTGTTGCTGTGCGGGATATTATGCAGCACTTACAAGCCGAAGGCTTTCCCGCCAAGAACTGGCCTCAGATTTGCACCGCGCTTCAGACGGAGAGGTTTCTTCGCACAAATGGGATTGAAATCGAAGGAGTAGATGGACCGCCGTCCAAGATGAGCACGACGGTGGTTGTCCGGTATCGCGTCACAAATCAGGATGAGGGCATCCATAAGAAATTTCCGGAGGGCAAGAGAGTTGAGCCCCAGGAAGAAGCCCCTTCGGCACGGGCGTTCCGGTTGACAGGCAAACTGCGCGGATTGCTCAAAACAGAGTTGGCGGAGTACGGAGGCGGCGAGGCTTTTCTGCGTTGGATCCGCTCAGAGGATGAGGACGCGGCATGAGCCGAATCTACTGGGACACGATGCTGTTCATCTATCTGCTGGAAGACCACCCAACGTTTGCTCCGCGAGCTCAACAGCTTCTTGATCGCGCATACAATCGGGGCGACTTTCTTTATACGAGTTACCTTGCCATGGGTGAGTTGATGGCAGGCGCGGAGAAATCCCCGCAGCCGCTGAAAGCGCAGGTTGTGCGCGAAACCATTCGAGAGATGGGTTTCACTTGTTTGCCTTTCGACGAGGGAGCAGTCGCTCCATTCAGCAGACTGCGGTCAAGAGAAAATGTGAAGGTAGCGGACGCAATTCATTTGGCTTGCGCGGCCTCGGCCGGGATTGACCTGTTTCTGACTGGCGACAAGCAGCTTGTCAAGCTGGATATTCCGGGCATCCAGTTCATTGCCGATTTCAACACGCCGATCTTGTAGGTTGACTTCCGCAGTGCGGGGCGGCGGCCTTCAGTAAGACAAACCATGACGGATAGCTTCGCCGGGAGCGTGTTGGATCGCTTCGGTTGAAGTTAAGAGCATTTTAGCTTTTTCTATAAACTTCAGTGCCCCATCCATTCCGCGTTTTTCTGCGGAATGGGTGGGATACCAAAAAATTCCGGTCTACACTATTTCCGAAAAAATTTTAGTGGGCGCCTTTTTCCCGCAGCAGCTTTACAACCTCGGCATTGCCCGCTGTGGTTGCCAGCTTCAGCGCCGTATCGCCGTTGTTGCCCTGGGCCTCGACATTTGCGCCCTTCTTCAGCAGCAGCTTCACAACCTGGACCGGGTTAATGTCAGAGGTAGCTGCCATCATCAGCGCCGTGCTGCCCTTGTTGTCCTTGGCTTCGACGCTTGCGCCCTTCGCCAGAAGCAGATTCACAACCTCCGCACTACCGTAGCGGGCCGCCATCATGAGCGCCGTGTCGCCGATGTTGTTCTTGGCTTCAAGATGGGCGCCTTTCTCCAGCAGCAGCTTTGCAATCTCGGCATCACCCCGGATGGCTGCCTTGATCAGCGCCGTGGTACCGTCGTTGGCCGGGACCTCGGTGTTGGCGCCCTTCTTCAGCAGCAGTTTCACCACCTCAGTGTTTCCCCGGTAGACCGACGATATGAGAGCCGTCCAGCCGTCGTCGTCCATGGTCTTGGCATCGATATGGGCGCCCTTGTCAAGCGCTTGCCGCACAGCTTCCAGTTCGTTGCTTGTGGCGGCTTGAATGAGTTGATCATCCATGCTGACGGGGCCGTCCTGGCTTGCGGCCGGATGACTGTATGACAAAGTAAGAACGAAACAAAAGAAGCTGATCAGGACTTTCTTCATCGCTTTCTCCTTGGGAATGGGACTGAGGCTATATTTCATGCTGAATCCTTCCGAAGCACGGGGTTGGCGAACGGTCTGACGCGATCTGCGGGCGGCGGCAGCGAGTAGTTTCCAGCGCACAATCTTATGCCAGACGCGGCGTCCGTGTAAATGCTTCAATTCTATGCGAAAAAAAACGGCAGAAGCCCGCGGAATCTAGATTTGTAAAATGGGAAACAGGGAGGGCAAAGAAAGTTCAGCTTACCGCGATCTTGATTTGATCGGGGTTCTCTTCCACTTCGCCGACGCTGTTGCTCAAGCCGCCGTAGCGGCGCTCGCGCTGCTGGTAGTCGGCGATGGCCTCGAGCAGATGGAGGCCGCGGAAGTCGGGCCAGTAGCGTTCGGTGAAGAATATCTCGGTATAGGCGATCTGCCACAGCAGACAACTTGATAGCCGCATCTCGCCCGAGGTGCGGATCAGCAGGTCGGGGTCAGGCATCTCAGCGGTGTAGAGATGGCGGTGAATATCTTCCTCGGAGATGCTCTCCGCGCTCCGATGTTTTTGCTCCATCTCGACCGACAAAGCGCGAAAGGCGTCCACCATCTCCGAGCGGCCGCTGTAGTTGAGAGCCAGGGTGAGGGTGGTTCCGGTGTTGCCGGCCGTGGCTTCCTCGGCCCAGCGCATCTTTTCCTGGACCTCGGCGGGCAGCTCATGGGTGCGGCCAATGTACTTTATGCGCACATTGTTGTCGATCATGCGCTGCACGTTGGACTCCAGGTAAGTTTTGAGCAGGCGCATGAGGAAGCTGACCTCTGCGCGGGGGCGGCGAAGGTTGTTTTCGAGGGAAAAGGCATAGAGAGTCAGCCAAGGCAGGCCGATGCGGGAGGCGGTCTCCATGACCAACTGAACGCTCTTGGCCCCCTGCTGGTGTCCCACAAAACGCTTCAGCGAGCGGTGGCCGGCCCAGCGGCCATTGCCGTCCATAATGATGGCGACGTGCTGGGGCAGGAGCTCGGGTTTGAGCGTCGCGTAGACAGCGCGCTCCTCAGCGGTCAGATCCTCAATGCGCGGTGTGCCAGCAGAAACCAAAGAACTTGCCTCTACAGATATTTTCAAGCTGTCGGGCTGGCGCCCAGCGGCCGTCGAATGGTTGCGGTCCTGCTGGCGCCGAGAGCCGGGGCGTTACAACCTCGACCGTAGCACAAGCGCCCATGAGCCGCAATTGCCCCTGTAGTCTGGCCTGAAGGCGCGAAGGAGCGGCAGGGGCTGGCGTAGGATGCGTTGGCCATCCTTTTTAACCCCTGGGGAGAAAATCTTCCCGGCCTGGGGCCACTACGCAATGCGCCGATGGCCCAGGGCCATGTCGTGCGCCGCGCCGTTGATGAGCGAGCGGTGCAGGGAGTCCAGGAATGGCAGCAAAGCCGCAATCTCCGCCAGCAAGGGATCGGCCAGGATCGACCCCACTTCCTCGTCGCGGAGGCTGCGGGCATCACGAACCAGTTGGCGCATATCCACGCCCAGGGCGGCAGCCAGCCGCTCAAGAGAACTGAGAGTGGGGATCGCCTTGCCATTTTCGATCTTCGATATGTAAGTGCGGGGCACCTGCATACGCCCGGCCAGTTGGCGCTGGCTGAGATGGCGCGCGCGGCGGATTTCCTTGACCTGGCCAGCCACCTTCAGTCCGGCTTCGGTCGAAGGATCAACGGTAGGTTGGTCGACCGGGATTGGCCCTGGATGGGCGGGCGCCTCGATATCCAAGGGTCTGTGGCACCGTCTGCAAAGGGCATTGATTGGTTTGAACTGAACCAGCTTGCAATCAGAAAAATTGCAGCGGACGACTTCACGTGTTTCCACGTTCGCCAGGTTGGTTGCCATGAGTCGCGTGCGGAGCGCCAGAGCAAGGCCTCCGCGGTGCATTGCTGCACCACGATGTTTGTTACTTTCGGGGAAGTGAACCATAATTGTCAAGTGAAAACTTGGATACAAACCTAAGTCTCCCGTACCATATCCAGAAAAGGACGGGAGAAACCGGAAGAACGCGAACCAGAGTATGCAACATGGAGGCATAGTAAAAATGAATAACTGCACCGGAATCGATGCAAAGGGCGGCGCTTCCCGCTATGATCGCGAGCAAGCCTGGCAACTGCTAACCGAGTGGACCCAAAGCGAGAGCCTGCGCAAGCACGCGCTGGGGGTCGAGTGCTGCGTCACCGCCATGGGCGAAGCCGAAGCCGCCCGCCTGGGGCTGACCGGGGAAGAAAGAGCGGCGTTCATCGAGATGTATACGACGACGGCCCTGTTGCACGACTTCGATTACGAGCGCCACCCCACGCTCGATGAACATCCGTTTGTTGGAGTCCGCGAGCTGGAACGGCTGGGCTGGCCAGAAGAGCTGCGTACCGCCATTCTGGGCCACGCGGAGTACAGCGGCGTGCCGCGTGTCACGCATCTGGCCAAGTCTTTGTTCGCTTGCGACGAACTGGCCGGCTTTCTGACGGCCTGTTCGCTGGTGAAGCCGACCAAGGCGATTGCGGATGTGGAAGTGAAGAGCGTGCGCAAGAAGATGAAGGACAAGGCCTTTGCCCGTGGCGTCAACCGGGCGGATATTCTTCAGGGCGCGGCGGAGCTGGGCGTCGAACTGGATGCGCACATCGCCTTTTGCCTGGAGGCGATGAAGAAGCGGGCTGGGGAGTTGGGGCTGTGAAAGACGGCTTTGCGCCCGTGATGAACAAAACCGGTAGAGTTATTAGAGTATGTCCATAAAATGTAGCGCAGGTCTCCTGACAGCCTGTACAGCCAGTCAGGAGACCTGCGCTACATCATTCGCAATTTACGGATAAGTCCTTAGCCTCAGAGGAAATGCCCTGTGGTGGAGCTTATGCTTTCAGCGCCTCCATGCGTTTCCGCGTTTTGCTCACGAAGGCCTCGTCCTCGGGCGACTCCGGCTTGATGGAACCCAGGTTGATCTCAACATTGGCCAGCGCCCCCTCAAGAGCGGCTTTTGCCAGGGCGATAGCCGTGGTCAGATCGGATGCCATGTTGGGGTTGGTGATCGGCTTCAGGCTGGTGGCAATCCGCGCTATCTCGACGGCTTTTTCCGCCACGCCCAGAGGCACGCTGGTTGCCTGTTGGAGCGCGGCGTTGATCGCCTTGCCGCCGTCGGCAGACGTCTTCGCAGCCTTGTAGGCTGTCATGACGACGTTGTAGGACTCGGCGTCGGCGTCAATCGCGGACTTGAGTTCCTCGCGCAGCGGCGAGAGGCGGCTGATGGCTTCGCTGAGCTGGCTTTCGTACTGCAAATAGGCTTTCTTGCCGCGTGACATGGAGGCAACCATGCCCGCGAGTCCGGCTGCCATGGCGCCGCTGGCTGCGGAGGCGCTGCCGCCGCCGGGAGTCGCGGTGGGAGCGGCCAGTTGCTCGATGAATGGCTCAACTCCGGCGCGCAGGCTGCCGACCGCCATCTTGCCGCCCATGACCGCCGCGAGGCGGTTTTCCAGAATGAGCGAGGAGTTGAAGTTCTCCACTTGCAGGAACCATTCCGCGGTCTGCTCCAAAGCTAATTTGGGAATCAGTCCGATGATCTCGCTGGAAACCGGAACGACGCCGTAGCGCTGCGCTTCGCGCTTCACAAATTCAAAAACGCGGTGGACCGGAGTCAGCTCGAAGTCGGTCAGGTTCATGGAAACCTGTGCCGTGCCGCGCACCAGGAATCCCGCCGCCTTGACGAAGCGCAGGCCGCCCGTGGAAAAGCGCACGGCTTTGGCGATTTTCTTGGCGATGGCGACGTCGGTCGTATTCAGAAAGACGTTGTAGGCAACCAGAAACTTGCGTGCGCCCACCACGGTTGCTCCGGCCGTCGGATGCACGCGCGGCTCGCCGAAATCGGGCTTGCGCGCCGGATTGGTGGCAATTTCGTCGCGAATTCCCTCGAACTGGCCGCGGCGGATATTTTCCAGGTTCTGCCGTTCGGGCGTGGTCGCGGCGGCTTCGTAAAGGTAGACCGGGATCTGGAAGCGCCTGTAGATTTCAGCTCCGACATAACGAGCCATGGCGATGCAGTCTTCCAGGGTGACGCCGTCGATGGGGATGAAGGGAATGACGTCGGTCGCCCCCATGCGCGGGTGCGCGCCCTGGTGGTGGGTGAGGTCGATCAACTCGGCGGCCTTCCCCACGCCGCGAAGAACGGCTTCCTGAATGGCTTCACGCTCGCCTACCAGCGTGATGACGCAGCGATTGTGGTCGGCGTCCATCTCCCGGTCGAGAAGATACACGCCGGGAATTTTCATGGTTTCAACAATGGCATCGACCTTGGCTGGATCGCGGCCTTCGGAAAAATTGGGAACACATTCAACAAGAGTGCTAGACATTCACAAAAGGATAATGATCCATGGCACAATCCGGCAAACCGGCGTTCGAGCGGGGCAGTGGAATAGAGCATTTTCAAGATCGTGTAAGGTCTTGGGACCTCATCCTTGCCGTGTTTTTGTTCTTGCGGCAAGGGCGGGATTCCACGACTCTGGCATGACAGAAACAGTGGAACCGCTCTAAATGCCCGGCTCGACAATCAATCTGAATGGACCTGGAACGAACTTGCGCTTTTGTCCTGACCAGCGCCAGTAGCGGCGCTCAACCTTTTTCAGCTTGTCGTTGACGGTCGTCGTCCGCGTCTCCTCCAAAGAGTTCTTGGGGAATCTCAGAAAGGTGCTGGATTGCTCCAACGCGTCGCTACCAGCCACGCCACCTTCGTCAAGATGGTCCTGAGTGGCCAGCGTTTGCTGCAACTTGCCGTCGAGGATCGAAAAGACCTGGGTCTGGTCAGCCAAATAATTGGATCCGTGACCTTCATTGACGTGGTGAACAACGATATCGTCCACATCGGGCTGGCGCAGCGGCAGGATCTCGAAGGAGTATGCCATGTCCCAACAGTCGAACTGTTGATGATTGATGACGTGCCATGCCTTCTTGACGGGATCTTCGTCCGATCCCTGGAGGAGGTACAGATAGCCACACACCCTGAAGCCGCCGGGCAGGTACGCAACACCGTAGTGGGCTTCGCCCTTTGCACGGAGGGGCTTCAACTCGATCTTTTTCCCCGCTAAAAGATCCTCAGCGACATATTGGGCAATTTTTGGATCGACGCCGAGCCGCGTCAGCAGGTTCGCCTTTTGATGGGTGTTGGCCACATCCAGCATGTTCTCCATTTCGTCCAGTTTGCCGAAAGGAATATCGCCATCCACTCCAACGCGGGGATACTGCCCCGCCGCTTTGTGGATCGGGCAAAGGGCAAGGCAGACGCAAGACGCGATAAGAAATTTCTGGAGCATTGGGCTGAATCTTCCTTCATGCTGGCGTGCAACCGGGCAGGAATTCAGGCGAACGGGTTTGTTGCCCTCAGTTCCGCCACAATCTCGGCAGCGGCTGCGCGCGCCTGGTCGGCCTGGTCGGGCGGGAAGCTGATGGCGCCCACGCGGGCATGGCCGCCGCCGCCGTAGCGCTCGCAGACCTTCGCCAGGTTCACCATTTTTGCCGGGTCGGCCTTGGTCCAGGGGTTCGAGCCGACCGAGACCTTGGTGCGGAAGCTGGACCTGGAGAGGCCGATCGAGTAGATAGCCTGGGGATGCAGATAGTAGGGGATGAATTTGTTGAAGCCTTCCAGAGGATGGTCGGTGATGTCAAAGAAGATGGTGCCGCTGCGCTCTTCGGCGCGGCTGCGGATCAGTTCGATGGATTGTTGATGCCGTTCCAGCAGGGGCGGCAGCAGTTCGGCCACAAAGGGCTGGCTCAGTACATCGGCCAGCGGCATCTCGGTGAAGAGCGGAATGAGCCGCGGAATGAAAGCCGGGTCCTGGTTGGCCTCGATGATGAGGGTGAGTTTCATGGCCGGAGCGGGCATCTCGACGGCTGACTCGGGACTCTCATATTTCGCGCCGTCCACGATGTTGGCCCAGTGAATCAACTCGGCGAGAGGCGCGATGTCGAAGCCGAAACGGGTGGAGGCGATGTGAGCGATAAAGCTGGTGCAGGAGGTGTAGTTAGGATCGAAGAACTTGCGTCCGGGAGGGACCGCGTTGTGCTGATAGTCCAAAAAGCTTTGGTGGTCCTGGGGGGTGAGAAACGCTGACAGGTGGTGGTCGAACCACCAGGTAATCCGGGGCGAGGCCGAGTACTTGAAGTCAACGATGGCGTTTTCGTCGCCGGTAAACTCGCTCTCGTCAAAGAGGGCGCCGGCGCGATGGACCAGGCCGTGGTACTCGTAGTTGGCCTGGGCTGAGATGCGCTCGCGGTGGAAGCGAGTGAAGATCGAAGCCGAGCAGGCTCCGTCAAAACATTTGTCGTGATAAAAGACGCGAACCCGCAAAATCGGAAGCCCCCGTGTGCTGGAAAATTGAATTGCCGGAACTGTCTAGCATCAAGGGAGAAGCCGATTGTGTCAAGGCGTGGGCCGAATAATACAGGGCTGGCCGGCTCCAAGGCAGAACACGGTCAATCAGGGAACAGGCGGCTTTGCTTCGGTTGCGGGCGGAAATAATACAGCGTATTATTTCGTATTATGACGACGCCGCGCACTATCAGTTTCCGCATCGCCCCGGAGAAGGTTGCTCAACTGGACCAGATTGCCAAGGCCATGGACCGCGACCGCAGTTATCTGCTGAATGAAGCGGTGGAGGGCTACTTGAGCGAACAGCAGCGTTTTACCTCGATGGTGGAAGAAGGCATTGAGGATATGCGCAGCGGCAGATTCTTCACCGACGAAGAGGTGGGGCGCATGATGGATGAGTGGGAACGTGAGGCACAGAACAAAGTCCAATGATAGTTTACTGGTCTGCCGCCTCGGTCAAGCATCTGCATGAAATTGTCGGCTACATCCAGGGCGAAAGCGCCACGGGTGCAATTTCCACGCGCAGAAGAATTCGAGAAATGGTGCAGAGAGTAGGACAGATGCCATATTCCGGGCGTACGGGCCGAATCGATGGAACGCGGGAAGCAGTTGTTCCTCGAACGCCCTACATCGTCACATATCGGATATCCGCGCAGGCGGTCGAAATTCTGGGTATCTGGCATAGCGCCCGCCAGTGGCCCGAATCCTTTTAGCCGCGGAACCGCCCAGGCCGCGTTTTCGTAGAGTATCTTTCCATTAGTAGAATCCAGAGCACACGAATTTTTTCTTGAAGGAGCCTTCATGGATCCGGAGATTCAATCGCCGCTGACAGAAGGTCAGCCCGCCGACATTGCCCGGGAAGCCGCCCTTACGCCTGAAATCCCGGTCCCGGAGGCGGAGTATCGCGGCCTGCGCTGGGCCTTCATCGGCAACCAGGGCTTGCGCGCCGGCTGGTCGGTGTCGGTTTTTCTCACGCTGACCTTTCTCTTCATGATCGTGCTGGGATCGGCCGCCACTGCAATCGTCAAGAATATTCTTCACGCCAAGACGGGCGCTTCAACGCCCACAACGGCGCTGATTGGCGAGGTGATTCTCGTCCTGTCGATTCTGGGGGCAGGCGCGCTGGTCGCATTCCTTGAGGGCCGCCGCATTCTCGACTACAACCTGACCGGGCCCCGGCGTATTGTCCATTTCCTCAGCGGCCTGTTGGCGGGCTTTGCCGTGCTTTCGGCGCTGGTGGGAGCGCTGGCCTGGGGCGGCTGGCTCCATTTTGGTCCGGTGGCGCTCTCCGGCGGGCAGATTTTCAGTTATGCCGCAGCCTGGGGCGCAGTCTTTCTGCTCACTGGTTTCGTTGAGGAAGGCAGTTTCCGCTGCTACCTGCAATTCACTCTCACTCGCGGCATCAACTTCTGGTGGGCGCTGGGAGTTATCGGCACAATCTGCCTCAGCTTGCTGTTCTTCGTTCATGGCAATGGAGTCTGGGGCGTCTATGCAATTGCTTTGCTGGGGTTTTTTCCCTGCCTGATGCTGCACATTCGCAAAACCCCACAGAGTGGCTTCTGGCAGGCGGCCTGGGTCACCTCGACGCTTTTCGGCTTCATCCACACCAGCAACAACGGAGAAAACTGGATTGGCATCTTTGCCGCGGCGTTGATAGGCTTTGTCTTCTGCGTCAGCGTGTGGGTAACCGGCTCGGCCTGGTGGGCCATCGGCTGCCACGCCGCGTGGGACTGGGCAGAGACCTACTTCTACGGCACCGCCGACAGCGGCATGGTAGCCAAGGGCCACTACCTGACCACGACCCCGGCGGGCAACGCGCTGTGGAGCGGCGGCTCGGACGGACCCGAGGGCAGTTTGCTGGTGTTAGGGGTTATCCTGCTGCTGCTGGTGGCGTTGCTGGTAATCTACGGGCGGAAGAGGGTTCTGGCTCAGCCTGCACCGGTTCTAGAGTTCACTGCCGAATAATTCCGCATGAGGCTCAGACCGGCGTTTTCATTTTGGGAGAAAGCCATGAGAAAAGCCATATTCTTCGTCATTGCTTTGTGCGGCCTGTCTTGGGCCGGATGCACTCTCTCGCAGCCAGCCGCCCCGCCTCACACCACCCACATGAAGCTCGGTCAGCCATCAGAGATTCAAGGCTACCCCTGCGCCGCTGGGCACGCTTGGTTCTTCGACGATGGCCGCTTGAACCGCTGCACGGTCACGCGGGAGATTCCGTTTGGCGAAGCGCGCATTCCCGCCGGATCGTACATTGCTCTGCATCCCGACGGCACTCCGGATCTAGTTCAGATGAGCCATGACGCGCCGGTTCTGGGCTTGACCTGTCAGGGAGGCAGTTGGCTGGGGACTGGTGAAGCTTCGGTGGTGGCCTTTTATCCCAGCGGCAAGCTGAAGCTCTGTTTCCTCGCCCATGCGCAGACCGTGCAGGGCGTTCCCTGTGCCAAGGGCGGATTCTTCGCTACGCTCAGCGGCGTCGATCCTGGCGTTTCGTTCAATGAGGCCGGCAAACTGAGCGCCTGCAAGCTGGCGAAAGATTTTGGCTCACAGCAGCGTGGAGATCGCTACGTCCCGGCGCCATGAAGCCACACTGATTTCCCGGCTCCGAAAGTGGAACTTGGGGCGCCTGGAGTTTTATTTCTTGCGCGCCTCGATGTCGAAGATATCCGGATCAGGATCCTGGAAGAAGGCTGCGTGGAGTGAGCGGACCGCCTCGTCAGCGTCGTCTTCCTCGATCATGAAACTCATATTGATCTCACTGGCGCCTTGCGAAATCATTCTCATGTTGATGTGGCGAATGGCGTTGAAGACCTGGGCGGCGATGCCGTTTTGTCCACGGATGTTGTCGCCGACCATGCAGATCAATGCCTTGCCGCCTTCATATTTCACGTCGGCCAGTTGGCCGAGGTCGGCGGCGATGGCGGGTAGCTTATCGTTGGAGTCAACGGTAAGCGAGACCGAGACTTCGCTGGTGGAGACCATATCGACTGGGCACTGGTGCTTATCGAAGATGTCGAAGATTGACTTCATATAGCCGTGGGTCATCAACATCCGGCTGGCCACCACGTCGATGATGCTGAGCTTCTTTTTGACAGCGATGGATTTGAAGGGGCTTTTGCAGTGGGGTGCGAGCGAGGCAATGCGCGTGCCTTCGCAGGTGGGGTTGCGGCTGTTGAGTACCAGAACCGGGATGTTTTTCCTGACGGCAGGTAGGATTGTGGCCGGGTGAAGAACCTTGGCGCCGAAGTAGGCCATCTCGGCGGCTTCTTCAAAACTGATGATCTTGACGCGGAGGGCGTCGGGGCAGACGCGGGGATCGGCGGACATGATGCCGTCCACGTCGGTCCAGATTTCGATGGCCTCGGCCTGGATCGCGCCGCCAACCAGGGCGGCGGAGAAGTCGGAGCCGCCGCGGCCGAGGGTGGTAGAGAGGCCCGCTTCGTTGGAGGCGATGAAGCCGCCCATCACCGGGACCTTGCCTTGCTCGAGAAGCGGGAGGAACTTCTCCCGAGCGCGTAATTCGATCAGGGTGTCCTGGGGAACGGCCTTCTGGAATTGCGAGTCGGTGATAATGATCTTGCGTGCGTCTACGTGAACGGCGGCGATGCCCATCTCACGGAAGGCGGCGGCAACGATGCGGCTGGAGAGGAGCTCGCCGTGGCTGGCGACGAGGTCGGAGATGTGCGGGGTGAGTTCATGCAGAGCCGCCAAGCCGCGCAGGATCTCATCGAGCGAGTCGAACTTCTGGTCGATTCGGTTGATCAGGGCTGAGGAGTCCTTGACCAGGGCTGCGGCGGTGTCACGATGGCGCGAGCGGAGGCGGGAACTGATGGCCAGGGCTCCGATGCGATCCCCCTCTACGGCAGTGGCGGCGGCGCGCAATAATTGGTCGGTGACCTTGGCCATGGCGCTGACGACGACTACGGGTTGCTTGCCCAGGGCTACGCGCCCAGCAACAATGGCCGCGGTACGGCGGATGGCCGCCGGATCCTCGACCGATGTGCCGCCAAACTTCATTACGAGCAGACTCATGCGCCTCCCTAACTGGAATCCTTTGCTTGATAGGGGCGCGGCTTCAACCGCACCCCTATCTATTCCAACAGATACACTCCCTCGGCGGCTAAAGCAAAACCAGAGTTGCTGTACCCAGAGGCGATGTCCTCAAGTGGCTTTATTAAAAAAGCCACCTGCAAACTCTCAAGAAAGGTAAATTAACTCTGGTTATGCTCTAATGCCGCACCCGAATTTGGTGCTCCTACAGCACGGCAAAAGCCGTGCTCTTAAAAAAACTACAGGTCTTCCGCAGCCTGTAAAGCTCTGCATGCCAGCCGTGCCTCTTCAGAACCGTTCGGGCGTTACACTCCAGAAACTCCCGGTTCCAGCTTGCCGAGTTTTGCCAAAAGTTCAGCATTGAGGATGGCGGCTCCGGCAGCTCCGCGAATGGTGTTGTGCGAGAGCGCTGTGAACTTCCAGTCAAGCACGCCGCAGGGTCGCAGGCGGCCCACCGTTACCGCCATGCCATTGCCGCGATTGCGGTCCAGGCGCGGTTGCGGGCGATCTTCTTGCGGAGTCCACTCGATGGGCTGATCGGGGGCGGTGGGCAATCCCTGTCCGGCGAGGGGACGAAACTCAGCCCAGGCGGCCAGAATCTCTTCGCGCGTGGCGGGCTTGGCAAGTTTGATGCTGACACTCTCCGTGTGGCCGTCCTCGACCGGCACGCGGTTGCAACTGGCGCTGATGTGCGCAGCCAGGGGAATCACCGCGTGGCCTTCAAGCTTGCCGAGCAGCTTGAGGGTCTCTTCCTCCATCTTCTCTTCTTCGTTGCCGATGTAGGGCACGACATTGCCCAGAATGTCGAGGGAGGGCACGCCGGGGTAGCCTGCACCGCTGATCGCCTGCATGGTGGTGACGACGATCTGTTCAATGCCGAAGCGCTCCGCAAGGGGCTTGAGTGCCACTACAAGGCCGATGGTCGAGCAGTTGGGATTGGTGACCATGTAGCCGCCTGATTGACGGCGCGTGGGCTGCTCCTCGATCAGGTGCAGATGTTCGGCGTTGATCTCGGGAATGACCAGGGGAACATTGGGAGCCATGCGGTAAGCGCTGGAGTTGGAAACCACGGCGCAGCCGGCGGCGGCAAAGCGAGGCTCCATTTCGCGCGCGATGGCGGCGTCCAGAGCGGCAAAGATGATTTTGGGCGCGCCCTCGGGGTCCGCCGGAGCCACCGTCATGTGGGCTATGCGTTCGGGCAGCGGCGTGTCGAGGCGCCATTTTGCGGCCTCGCCGTATGTCTTGCCGCTCGACCGGTCGCTGGCCGCCAGCCACGTGACCTGAAACCACGGATGGTGCTCAAGAAGTTGGATGAAGCGCTGCCCCACCATTCCGGTTGCGCCCAGGATGCCGATTGAATATTTGTTTTTCATGGCCTTGAAAACTTAGTGTACAGGAGGACGGGTGCGGTACTGCAATATCTCCGCGAACGAACAGAGATCAAATCCCGAGACAGGCGTGATGCGAGATGGAGGCGGGGCTGGTTCGCCGGCGCTTAATCCTCTGCGAAGGGGCCTGAGCTAGTGGTGAGCAATTTATCCAGAGTCGGAATATTCGCGCGTTGCGTTTCCACGAAGTCCACGCCCTCCGCCGTGAGCGTGAAAGCCGAGTTGTCCGCACGGGTGATGTATCCCTTTTTCAGAAGATACCACGAGGTGAATTCCAAATAATCGCGGGGAAACCCCATGCGGCCTTCAACTTCCGCCAGTGAAACTTCAGGCTCGTGGGGGTTCGTGCGGCGCTGGTAATAGAGCAGCGCCAGCACCGCCAGCCGCCGGTTCAACTCGCCCTCAATGCTATCCATAAAATCAATCGAAGCGGATAGTGGGGCCGGCTGGGGAGCATCCGTTTCGCGCATCCCATCATATTTGGCGCGGAGAGCTGGATTGGACAATACGTCATAAGCTTGCTTCAACAGAAAGAACTTATCAGCATCTCCGGTCTCCTGGTTGTCCGGGTGAAAGCGGATCGCCAGATATCGAAAAACGCGGTGGATAGTTTCCGGCTCGGCATTGGGGCTGATTTGGAGGAATTCGTAGTAATTCGGAATTTCCATGATCATCTCTCCGGAGTGACGCTTCTCTCTTGAAGAGAGCGGGGATGCCCCTAAAATATACACGCAATCACGGTATTTGGAGCCGTAATGTCAACTATGGGCGCTAAATTATTCATTCCAAAACCTTGTTCTTAACCAATCAACAATGGAGATCAAGCCGGGGGGGACAGCCAAGCCGGAGACGGACTCACTCCCTGCCTGCGGTAACAACGCGCAGGCAGGGTGGAGGATGCAAGGTCAGGCCTACTCCATGGCCGCCAGCACGGCGTCGGCAAACTGGCTGGTGCCGGCGGTGCCGCCCACATCGCGCGTGAGGGTTTTGCGCTCGGCATAGACGGTCTCCAAAGCCCGCTGCACCTTGTCAGCCGCGGCTTCTTCGTCCAGGTGGCGGAGCATCAGCACCGCCGACTGCAACAGCGCCGTGGGGTTGGCAATATCCTTGCCGGCAATATCCGGGGCCGAGCCATGCACGGCTTCGAAGATGGCGCAATTCAGTCCCAGGTTGGCTCCGGGAACCAGTCCCAGCCCGCCCACCAGGCCCGCGCACAAGTCGCTGACGATGTCTCCATAAAGGTTTTCCAGCAGCAGCGTGTCGTACTGGTAGGGGTTCATCACCAGTTGCATACAGGTGTTGTCGATGATGTGCTCGCCGTAGAGAATGTCTGGAAATTGCTCGGCCACCTGGCGCGCGCAGCGCAGAAACAAACCATCCGAGAGCTTCATGATGTTGGCTTTGTGGATGGAGTGGATTTTTTTGCGTCCATGCTTGCGGGCGTACTCGAAAGCGAATTTGGCGATGCGCGTCGAGCCCTTCTCAGTGATGACCTTGATGGCCTCAACCACGCCGGGAACCACCTCGTGCTCCAGACCCACGTACTCGCCCTCGGTGTTCTCGCGAACGATAATCAGATCCACACCGGGCCAATGCGTTGCCAGGCCGGGAAGATTCTTGATGGGCCGAAAATTGGCAAAAAGATCAAATCTTTTTCTCAGCGTGACGTTGATGCTCTTGAAGCCGCCGCCGATGGGTGTAGTGACCGGCCCCTTCAAGGCCACGCCGTTGCGCTCGATGGACTGATAAAGCGCGGTGGGGATATACTCGCCGAAGATTTCGAAGGCCTCGGCGCCGGCGGCAAAGCGTTCCCACTCGAATTGCACGCCGGTGGCTTCGAGGATGCGGACGACGGCCTGCGTCACTTCCGGGCCGATGCCATCGCCCGGAATCAGAGTAACCTTGTGGGTCTTTTGCTCTGCCATCTGTCTCCTCTTCAGTGGTTTGTCGTTGTGACTCTCAGCATCACCTGGTCAAGTGCTTCCGCGAGCGTTCCGAAAGTGTTGTGCTCCTCCAGATGACGGAGAAGCTGTTCGTTGAGCCCGCCCGCCGTCGCGTGGCCGGTGGCCATTCCCCTGAAGCTGCTGGTCGGAGCTTTTGCCGCACTTTCCATGAGGCTGGGAAGAATCTGCGCCATGTAATCCCGCGCAATGACCGGTGTAATTCCGCGTTTCGTGAGCCAGGTCGCCACAGTGTCGGCGAATACGAAATACGATGCGACTGCCGCGGTTGCCGCGCACAGCGCGTCAAACTCCTGCTCGGTATCCACCGCGAAAGGGGCGCCAATTAACGAAAAGAACTCCAGAGCCTCCGGGTCGCGCGGATAGATCGCCGTCGGGCTCTCGCACTTGGCGGCCGAGAGCAAGGGCACAGCCCGTTCCACCCTGGTTGCGGGAGACGTCAGCTCGTGCAGCCTGCGCACGCTGAAGGTCGCAATGATGCTGATGACGTGGTGATCCGCGCGGAACCGCAGGCTCGATAAAACGCTTTCGGCAATCTGCGGCCTCACTGCAAGGATCACGGTGTCGCATTTGTCCAGTACTTCCTGATTCGACGCGGCAACGGTGACGTGCGGATAGCGGCTGGCAAGCCCTGCCGCAATCTCCGGATTGCGCGGCGATAGCACAATCGCGCGGGAGCCAGCGCCCGCCTTGTTCAAGCCAGTGACAATCGCCGCTGTCATCGTTCCCGTGCCGATAAATCCCAGTGT
>Ga0224530_1000233_pt1 | contig 39309 bp, 34 predicted proteins | sample CBST75metaG_FD_179873 | JGI IMG/M metagenome (GOLD analysis project Ga0224530, IMG submission 179873) | Peat soil microbial communities from Stordalen Mire, Sweden - C.B.S.T75 | ecosystem: Environmental > Terrestrial > Soil > Wetlands > Peat | place: Sweden: Norrbotten County, Stordalen Mire...
AGCACGTTGAAGCCATGGGAGCCAAGACCGTGATCCCATCCAAACGAAACCGCAAGCTACAACGCGAGTACGACAAAGATCTCTACAAACAACGCAATCGTATCGAGCGTTGCTTCAGCAAACTCAAACAGTTCCGACGCTTTGCCACACGATACGAAAAATCCAAAACCTGCTTCAAAGCCCTCGTCGCCATCGCCTGCGCGTGGATTCACCTGCAACTATATGTCGATACGGCCTAGCGCCTCCCGTGCACAAACACCGCCATCCGCAACAGCAGCACCGCCACGGCAAACGCCACCAGAACCCACAGCAGCAGCCTTTGACTGCGCGGCCTGGCCGGTTGCCTTCTGCCTCGTCCCGCTCGTGAAGCGCCCCTCATCTCAACCAGCCCCCTGCACAATATGCGAAGGCCCTCCGGCTTGCGCCGAAGGGCCTTCAATCAACAACGATCCACCCTACGCTATTACTGTCCGCTTAGGTTTGGATCCCCAAAGCCCGTAATAGGCAATGAAGAGGTAGCAGAGCACCGGCAGGACAAAGGCATGCTGAATGCCCACCTTGTCGGCCAACGCGCCCAGCAGGTAGGGAATCACAGCTCCGCCCACTACGGCGGTCATGATCAGGCCCGAGCCCTTGCTGGTCATCGGTCCCAGCCCGGCAATGCCCAGCGTAAAGATGTTGGGGAACATGATGGAGTTGAAGAAGCCGCACAGCACCAGGCTCCAAATAGCCGTCTGGCCGGTGGTGAACATCGACACCAGCAGCATGGCCGTGGCGGCAAAGCCGAAGATGCCCAGTAGCTTGCCGGACTTGATGCGGGTCAGCATCCAGGAGCCGAGCAGACGGCCCACCAGCGCGCCGAACCAGTAGAGAGAGACCAGGAACGAGGCGGTCTTGGCGCTATCCACGCCCTGGGTCTTGAAGTAGTTGACCGCGATGGAGGCCAGTCCGACTTCAACGCCCACATACACAAAGATGCCCACTGCGCCCAGCACCGTGTGCCGGTACTGCCAGATGCTGCGGCTCAGGATCGGGTCGCCTTCCTTGGCTGGCCGGAAAGCCTGGGTGGCAATGTTCGGCAGGTGCATGAAGGCCACGGCAATGCCCAGCAGCAGTAGACCGCCGGCAATGAGCAGGTAGGGCACCCGCACCGTGTCGGCAACGCTGGCCTTGCTGGCCAGCTTGGCCGGATCGGTGAGGATGTAGGCGCCGGCCACCAGCGGAGCGATGGTGCCGCCGATGGAGTTGAAAGCCTGCGCCAGGGTCAGGCGGATGGGCGCGCTATGCTCCGGTCCGAGGATGGAGACGTAGGGGTTGGCCGAGGTCTGCAGGGCGGTGACGCCCGCGCCCACAACGAACACCGCGGTCAGGAACAGCGGAAAGCTGACCATCTTGGCGGCGGGGACGAACATGAGGCAGCCGACCACCTGGATGAACAGCGAGACCACCATCGTCTTTTTGTACCCGATGGACTCGATCAGCTTCGAGGTTGGCGAAGCGAACACGAAGTAGGCCAGAAAGAATGCCGACTCGGCCAGCATGGCCCACGCGTAGGGAAGGTCGAAGATCGACCTCAGGTGAGGCACCAGGGCCATATTCAGGTTGGTAATGAACCCGAAGATGAAGAACAGAATGGTGACCGTGATAAACGGTCCAACGTAGCTGGTGGCGCTCGGCGCCGCCGGTGGTGTGGATCGACTTGCCATAAAGGGTGGTTCCCCGTTTCTTCAAGAGTTTTGCCCGGTAAGGGCTGATTCGCGCGTCCTGGGTACAGGATGATTGCGCTCTGACAGCGGGTTGGCGTCAGCCAACGGGATGCCATTTTCCCGGAAATCCGGTTTTTGCTGCACTCAACACTATACGGCAGACCCGCCCCAGGGGAAGTGACTGTGCGACGGATTGAACGGGAAGCCGCGAACAGCGACGACGCGGCCGCAAGCAGGTTTTTCAATTCCACGGCTCATACGGACCGGGGCTGGTACGCGCAAAGGCTGCTGAATCAGGCGAAATGCCGTATTCTCAGGAGAAGGCAACAGGAGAGACCGATGGCTAATGGAGCGTTGAGCGACGTAAAGCGGAAGAAGGTCCTGGAAGCCCTGGAGGGCAACTGGCAAGCCGAAATGGAGGGCCACCACACCTATCTGGCCCTGGCCGACCGTGACAGCGACCCGGTGCGCGCCCAGGTTCTGCGCCATCTGGCCGGCGCCGAATGGGAGCACGCCGACATGTGGCACGGCCGCATCATGGAACTGGGCGGAGAAGTGCCCGCCTACCGCGGCAACCCCGGTGGCGAGGCCGACTCGCTGGCCAATCGCGCCGGCGGCATCCGCATGGCCCTGCGCCGTCTGGAGATTGAAGAAAGCCGCCAGATCGCCAGCTACGGCGCGCAGTTGAAGGCGCTGGGCGACGAAGATTCCATCGCCATTCTCGAACACGTCATCGAGGACGAGAAGGACCACTACAAGGAGTTGGGATCGCTATTGCGCGGACACTACACCGCCCCTGTGGGCGCGCACAAGGTGGACGCCAAGGCCGTTCTTGAAGAGATGCTGAACAAGCGCGCCCAGGGACGCAAGCAGCCGGGTAGCTGGATCGGCGACGCCATCTACGGCGTCAATGATGGCCTCGGCGCCATCTTCGGCATTGTCAGCGGTGTTTCCGGCGCCACCGCCGGCGACAGCAAATATGTGTTGCTGGCCGGGCTTTCCGGCTTGATCGCCTCCGCCCTTTCCATGGGGTCCGGCGCCTACCTGGCCGCCAAGAGCGAACGCGAAATCTACCACGCCGAGCTGACCCGCGAACGCGAAGCCATTGAGATGAACGGCCCCGAGGCCCGCGAACTGCTTTCGCTCTACTACCAGGTCAAGGGTCTGCCCGAGGAAGACGCGCAGAACATGGTGAACCACATCGCCAGCGACCCCGACCAGTTGCTGCGCGCCTTGGCCAGCGAGCGGCTCGGCACCTCAGAGGATGCGCTGGCCAACCCCATGGTCTCAGCCAGTTCAGGCGCACTCTCGACCGCCGTCGGCGCCGCCATCCCCATTATTCCTTTTTTCTTCATGCACGGGATTGAAGCGGTGATCGCTGCAGCCGTCATCTCGCTGGCCGCCCACTTCGCCGTCGGCGCCGCCAAGAGCCTCATCACTATCCGCTCGTGGTGGTCTTCCGGCATGGAAATGACCATCGTCGGCGCGTTGGAAGGCGCGGTTACCTACGGCATCGGCGTGCTGCTGGGCGCAGGCGGCATGTAAGAAGAACTGCAAAACTTTCTTCGTGGCGCTCGACCGCTAAAATGGGTTCGGCCTCCGCCACGGAGAAAACTTCATGCTGAAAAACCGGCTCTGCTTCTTGTTTCTGGCGATCCTGCTCGCGCCTGCTCCGTCTTCCTTTGCCCAGTCGCTCCCGCAGACCATTGCGACTCCCATCGTCATTGAGCGCGGCGTTGCCATGAAGACCCGCGACGGCGTCACGCTGCGGGCGGATATCTACCGGCCGGCCGGAGACGGCAATTTCCCGGTGCTGCTGCAGCGTACTCCCTACAGCAAGGACAACACCGCCGAGTTTGGCCGCACCGCAGCCCAGCGTGGCTACATGGTGGTGACCCAGGATGTGCGCGGCCGCTATACCTCCGAGGGCGAGTGGTACCCCTTCAAGCATGAATCGGCCGACGGCTTCGACACGGTGGAGTGGGCGGCCGCGCTGTCCCATTCGAATGGAAAAGTCGGCATGTTTGGCGGCTCCTATGTGGGCGCAACGCAGATGCTGGCCGCGGTGAGCCATCCGCCCCATCTGGCCGGAATTTGCCCGGTGGTGACCGCCAGCAATTATCACGAGAACTGGACCTACCAGGGCGGCGCCTTCGAGCAATGGTTCAACGAGTCGTGGACCAGCGGCCTGGCTCAGGACACGCTGAACCACACCATCGTGGAAAGCACCAATGCGCTGGTCGGCAGCATGGTTCTGCCGCTCAAGCAGTTCCCCATCTTCAACATTCCCGCCGTTGCGGACGGCTCCGTACTGACCCGCTCCCAGGCGCCCTACTTCCTCGACTGGCTCGGCCACCCAGCCTATGACAGCTACTGGAAGCAGTGGGCCATCGACGAGCAGTACGCCAACATCCAGGTGCCCGCGCTCACCGTGGCCGCCTGGTACGACATCTTCCAAGGTGGCTCGCTGAAGAACTTCATGGGCTTGAAGACGCACGCCGGCACTGAGGCGGCACGCGGTGGGCAGCGGCTGGTGGTGGCCATCGGCGGACATTCCGGCTGGAACCAAACTGTCGGCACGGTCGATTTCGGCGCTGAAGCTGCGTTTGACGAGAACGTGGTGACGCTGGAGTGGTACGACTACCTGCTGCAAGGCAAGCAGAACACGCTGGCTACATCCAAACCAGTGAAGATTTTCGTGATGGGTGAGAACAAGTGGCGCGGCGAGGACTCCTGGCCGCTGGGGCGGGCCAAGGAAGTGCACTACTTCCTGCATTCGGCGGGCAAGGCCAACGCAGCTTCAGGCGACGGTGCGCTGTCCGCCGCCTCCGCGCTAAAGGAAGCTGCGGACAGCTACGTCTATGACCCGGCTAATCCGGTACCCACCGTGGGCGGGCCGTTGTGCTGCGACGCCATCCACCTTGCGCCCGGACCGAGGGACCAGCAGGCAGTGGAGAGCCGTCCGGATGTGCTGGTGTATTCCACGCCCGCGCTGGAGCAGGATATGGAGGTGACCGGCCCGGTGGCGCTGGATCTTTATGCCAGTTCTTCGGCGGTGGATACGGACTTTACCGCCAAGCTGGTGGACGTTTGGCCCAACGGATTTGAGCAGAATCTGACCGAAGGCATCCTGCGTGCGCGCTATCGCGAATCGACGGCCACGGCCCAGCCCATTGTTCCCGGGAAGATCTACGAGTACAAGATCGACCTGTGGTCCACGAGCAACGTGTTTTTGAAGGGCCACAAGATCCGGCTCGAAGTCTCGAGCAGCAATTTTCCGCGCTTTGACCGGAACCTGAACAACGGAAAGAGCGCAGCCGAGAGTTCGGAGTTCGTGAAGGCGACCAACACCATCTACCACGACACAGCCCACCCCAGCGCGCTGGTGTTGCCGGTAGTTCCGCGCTAGAGGCCGTCGGTTGTTCTTGAAGAAACTGGGCTGTTCCACCCTTCGAGCGCTTTGGCTCGAAGGGTGGAACAGCCAAAATGCTGACTAGCTGACCGGCTGACTCGCTGGCTTGCTTTCTGCCAGCAGTTCTTTGGCCGCGCGGCGTCCCAGGCGGATGCAGTCGGGGATGCCGATGCCGTCGTAGGCGTTTCCGGCCAGGCGCAGGCCGGGCAGGGTGGCGACTCGCGCAACAATCCGCTGGGTGCGCTCCTGGTGCCCCACGGAGTACTGGGCCATGGCTTTCTTCCAGCGCGAAACCTGCGTCAGTTCCGGCTCGATACCCATCCCCAGAACCTTGTCTCCCAGGATCTCGCTCAACTCACGGCGCACAGTGGCCAGCAACGTTTCGTCGGATTCTGCCAGCAGGGCTTCTCCGCGCATGCCGCCCAGGAAGGCGCGGACCACCGCCTTGCCCGGTGGCGTGCGACCCAGGAATTTGCGGTGGACAAAGGTGGCTGCCAGCATGACTCGTCCTTCGACTGCCGGAACCAGGAAGCCGAAGCCCTCCGGCAGCGGACCGATTTTAGCCTCGTCATACACGAGGTTGACGGTGATTGAAGAGGAATAGGGAATGGCGCTCAGATTCTCACCCAACACCGCATCCACCGGCGCCAGCAGTGGGCCCACGGCCCACGCAGGCGAAGCCATGATCACCGCATCGTAAGACTCAGTTGCGCCGTCGGCGGTTACCCGCCAGCCGTCCGCGGTCTTTTCGAGGGCGGTCACCGGCGTTTCCAGCCGCACGGAGGCCGGGTTCAGTTGCGCGGTCAGCGCGTCGATCAACTGCTGCATGCCGCCGCGCAGGGTGGTAAAAATGCCACGCGGCTTTGGGCGGGCGCCGGTCTGCGCCGAGCCTGCCTCTGCATTTTTCTGTGCGACGGCCTTCATCGCGGCGCGCATCTTCTTATGCGCCGCCAGCATGCCGCGGGTCAGCGAGCCGTATTCGCTTTCCATCTTCACCAGCGCGGGCAGTACGGAGCGCGCGCTCAGCTGCGTGGAATCGCCGCCAAAGATGCCGGAGAGCAGAGGATCGGCCAGCCGGTCGACGGTTTCAGCGCCAAAGTGCCGCTTGACCAGGTCCGCGACCGCCTCGTCCGGCTGCCCACTGGGGCGTGGCGGATGCAGCAGTTCCAGCCCCATGCGGATCTTGGTGCGCAGGCTGAACAGCCGGGTCAGCGCCGTGGGAATCAGCTTCGTGGGCACCAGAAACATGAGCCCGTCGGGCAGGGGAACCAGACGATTGTGCACCACCACGTAGGTCTTGCGGGCCGCGTCGTTGGAGGGCGTCAGGTCTGCCCCCAAGCCCAGCTCGCGGCACAACTCCGCCGCCGACGGCTTCTCGGAGATGAACGAGTCCGGGCCTCGTTCCAGCACCGTGCCGTCCACAATCTCCGTGGCCAGCGAACCGCCCAGCCGCGGGCGCCCTTCAAAAAGGGTGTACTCTACCGGAGCGCCTGCCTTGCGCGCCTGTTCCAGTTCATAAGCGGCGGCTAGCCCCGCTACGCCACCACCGATAATTGCCGTTCGCATGCTTGACCTCATCCTTCATTAGAGCAGTTCCGGTGCTGCCACACAGGCATCCGATAGAAACTACCAGATTCACCGCCAACTCGCCCCACCAGAATTAGAATCATGACGATGGCTGTGTGTTGCAAATGATTTAAGTCACTCCGGCAGATGTTTCTGAGGCCTGCCGCCTCTTCACCATCCAGCAGCATGAACAGTTCTACGTGTCGTCCTTGTCCAAAACCGCGGCTTTCGCGTGGCTTGTACCTTTTCCCCCTCGGACACATCCAAGAAGTATGAAATATGAGGTCCTGAATGACCGCTGAATTGATTCACCGCCTACATTTTGCCTTTACCATCACCTTTCATTACCTCTTTCCCCAACTCACCATGGGGCTGGGCCTGCTGATCGTCATCCTCAAGTCCATGGCGTTGAAAACCGGCGGCGAACAGTGGGACCGCGCGGCCCGCTTCTGGGGCCGCATCTTTGCCATCAACTTCGTCTTCGGCGTGGTGACCGGCATCCCCATGGAATTCGAGTTCGGCACCAACTGGGCACGCTTTTCCCGGCTTTCCGGCGGTGTCATCGGACAGCCCTTGGCCATGGAAGGCGTCTTCAGCTTCTTCCTGGAGTCGGCTTTTCTGGGCCTGTTCCTCTACGGTGAGAAGCGGCTCTCCAAGCGGATGCACTGGTTCTCTGCCGTCATGGTCTTTGTCGGGTCGTGGATCTCCGGCTTCTTCATCATCGTGACCGACGCCTGGATGCAGCACCCGGTGTCTTTTGAGCGCCTGCCCAACGGACAGTTTCAAGTGCTCAGCTTCTGGCAACTCATGCTGAACCCCTGGGGCCTGCTGCAGTATGCGCACAACATGACCGGCGCGGTGGTGACCGGCTCCTTTGTGATGGCCGCCGTGGGCGCCTTTTATCTGCTGGAAGGGCGGCTGGTGAACTACGGCCGCATGTTTCTCAAGTTGGGTGTCATTGCCGGCCTGGTCTCCACCATCCTGATTATCTTTCCGACCGGCGACTTGCACGGCAAGTATGTAGCCCGCAACCAGCCCGCCGCCATGGCAGGAATGGAAGGCCTGTTCAAGACTGAATCCGGCGCAGGCATCGTGCTCGTCGGTCAGCCCAACGAGGAAACCGGCCAGATCGACAACCCCATCGTGGTCAACGATGCGCTCAGCTTCCTGATCTACGGAACCACCAAGGCCGAAGTGAAGGGTCTTGACCAGATTCCGCACGACCAGTGGCCCACCGCGCTGCCTCTGCTCTATTACGCCTACCACATCATGGCGGGGCTGGGGACCTGGTTCGTGGCGCTCATGGTGCTGTCGGCGTTCCTGCTGTGGCGCAACCGCCTCTACCAGAACCGCTGGGTTCTGTGGGCCGTGCTGCTCAGCTTCCCGCTGCCCTACATTGCCAACACCGCCGGCTGGATGACCGCCGAACTGGGCCGCCAGCCGTGGCTCATCTACGGCCTGATGCGCACCAGCGAGGGCTACTCCAACACCGTCTCGGCCAGCAACGGCCTGTTTACGCTGCTCGGTTTCATGGGCCTCTACGCACTGCTAGGACTGCTGTTCACGGTTCTGATCTATCGCGAGATCAGCAACGGACCGGAGCCCAAGGCCCTTGCCGCGCCTCACGCCGACTGATACGAGACGATAGACTCCTTGCACACATGGAGCGCCTTGCATGATTTTGCGTGATCCCAAGTCACGATTCACAGACCTCGGAAACCATGCAGTAAACCGAGAAACTGATCGCTGACAACTGATCACTGACAACTTTTGTTCCTCAGGAGTTTCATCATGATGGGTTTCATCTGGTTCTGGCTGGTTGCTGTAATGATCGTCGGGTACGTGGTGCTCGACGGCTTCGATCTGGGCGTGGGCGTACTTCACCTGTTTCTGGTCCGCACCGAGGACGAGCGCCGCGCCGCCCTGGCCAGCATCGGCCCGGTCTGGGACGGCAACGAGGTGTGGCTGCTGGCCGGCGGCGGCACGCTTTACTTCGCCTTTCCGCTGCTGTACGCCTCGGCCTTCAGCGGCTTCTATCTGCCGCTAATGATCGTGCTCTGGCTGCTGGTGCTGCGCGGCGTGAGCCTGGAGTTGCGCAACCACGTCGAAGTCGGCGTGTGGCGCGGCCTGCTGGACGGCGTCTTCGGCCTGGCCAGCGCCCTGCTCACCATCTTCTTCGGCGCCGCCCTGGCCAACGTGCTGCGCGGCGTTCCGCTCCAAGCTGACGGCTACTTCTTCCTGCCCCTGTGGACCAACTGGCAGCCCGGCGTGCATCCCGGCATCCTGGACTGGTACACGGTCATCGGCGGACTGGTGGCGCTGGTGGCGCTGACGCTGCACGGGGCGCTCTGGCTCACCATCAAGACCGCGGGCGCGTTGGAGCAGCGCGCCCGCCGCATCGTGACGCCGCTCTGGCTGGCGCTGGCCGCGCTGACGGTGTTCAGCCTCATCGCCACCATCGCGGTGCGCCCGGTCAGCCTGAACAACTACTTCAATTACCCCTTCACCTTCGTCGTTCCGGTCGGCGTGGTTACCGCGCTGGCTGCCATCTGGCTCTTCAACCGCAAGGCCCAGCCGGTGAAAGCGTTCCTCTCGTCGTGCCTTTACCTGTTCCTGATGCTGGCCGGAGGGTGCTGGGGACTCTATCCCACTCTTCTGCCCGCCACCACCGGCGCCGCCTTCGACATCACCCTTGCGAACTCCATCTCTGGCCCGCACACGCTGGCCGTCGGCTTGGTCTGGTGGGGATTCGGCATGACGCTGGCCCTCTGCTATATCGTCTTTGTCTATAGCCGTTTTACGGGCAAGATCCACCTGGACTCCGCCGGGCATTAAAGCGGGTTAACGGACAATCCCCTTGAGACAAAAAGCGGGGCAGGCAGGAAGAGAACCGAAGTCCTCTTCCTGCCTGCCCCGCTTACGTTTGTGATTGCAGCCCCTGCTCCAGAATCCTTGGCTACAGCTTGACCAGCGTCTCCTGGCTTTCCGGCTGGCGGAAGGATTCCGCCTGGTGCTCCAGTTCCGGATCCCAGTTCTTGGGCTGATAGATGCAGCAGGGCTCCTGGGCCAGCGGATCGCCAGTGAGGGCATAGGCCCGGGCGCGCGAGCCGCCGCAAATCTCCTTGTACTCGCAGGCTCCGCACTTGCCCTCGAGCTTGCTCGTGTCCCGCAGCGATTTGAAGATCGGCGCGTTGCGATAGATGTCGGCCAGCGGCGTTTCCCGGATATTGCCGGCATGGATGGGCAGGAAACCGCTCGGATAGACGTTGCCCACGTGGGAGATGAACATGAAGCCCTTGCCGTCGTTCACCCGCCGCGTGGTCCAGTTGGCGGTGCGCGCTTGCGCGTCGCTGGTCGGAGTGCCGGGCTCGTACTTGTGCGCGCCATGCGGATGGCCGTTGCCCATGCGCCGCTCTTCCAGATTGTTCTGCAGCAGATAGCGCCGGTAGTGCATGGCCTCGGTGGTCTTGATCTGGAAGTTCACCCGGTGCGACAACTCGTAAATCTTGCCGAAAACCTGCTCAAATTCTTCGCCACTGAGCAGGTCGTCCAACTGACCGCGGCCCACGGGAACCAGGAAGAACACGTTCCACATGACGATGGCCATCTTCTCGAACAGCGCGCACAGGTTATCCAGATCGTGTGCGTTATGGCGGCTGATGGTGGTGTGTACCTGCACCGGAATGCCCGCCTCGTTGGCCCACTCAATGGCCTGGATGGTACGCGCATAGGCGCCCGGAAGGCCGCGGAACGTGTCGTGAATCTCCGGCGTCGAGCCGTCCAGCGAAATGCCCAGGCGGACGAGGCCCGCCTCTTTCATCTTGAACATTGCCTCGCGCGTGAGCAGCGGGGTAGCGCTGGGTGTGACCGCCACCGACACACCCTTGTCCGCGGCGTAGCGGATCAGCGCATACATATCCTTGCGCTTGAGCGGATCGCCGCCGGTGAAGACGAAGATGGGAATGTGCATATCGGCGATCTGGTCGATCAGGGCCTTGCCCTCGGCCGTGGTCAACTCGTCGGGGTGGGCGATGGGCTGGGCGGCAGCACGGCAGTGCTTGCAGGCAAGATCACAGGACTGCGTGATCTCCCAGATGGCGAGAAAGGGAGTTTCGTCGTAATTCAACCCGCCGCGGGCGGGAATATTGCGCATCGGTTCCATGAGACCTCCGTTTGAATCGCGGCGGGCCGGCCCTTGAAAGCGGGTCCTGCACCGGGGATTGGATGGCTTCCCATGTAAAAGGTTACCCGAAGCCCTGCCGAGAGACTTGTGTAGCTTGGGAGGAAGCCGCCAAGGGCGGTACCGGCAGAACTTCGTGACTTGGGAAACCGTCCTGGTCGCCACGATTCCACTTCAGGAGACCAGCAATGAGGCAGCGCGGGCTGTGATTTAGATCACCACATCTCGCTCAATCGGCTCCTTCAAACTTCTCTGGCTGGACTTTCGTCTGAAAAAGGCGCAGAATCCCGTTTCTGGCGAGGAGTGTTCAGAAATCGGCGTTTTTATTGGCTGAATTCGGATTTCCGAAACCCCGCCGCCAGCCGCCGCCGTAGTCGAGCGGGTGATTGAACTCACACAGGCATGTGCCGCCGGGCACCGTTTTACCCTGCCGACTCTGCCACAGTATGGCCGCACCATAAGGAGGTTCCCATGGCAGCCACCGTCAAGCCAGGTTGGAGCAAACCCTCCAACATCCTGTTTGCCTCCGAGATTCCCGCCAACGAAAAGGCCTTCGCCTTTGCACTTGCGCAAGCCGCAGAGTTCAGCGCAAATCTCATTCTCTTCCACGCTTATGACACGCTGGTCGTGGCCGCGTCGGAAACTTCGGGCGTCCGCTACTACGACTATGCCGCTGCCGCCCGCACCGAAGTGCAACATCTTGAGCCTCTTGCCCAGCGGGTACGCGCGGCTGGCGTGCAATGTGAAGTGGTGGTGCGCCCGGGACTGGCCGCCGACCAGGTTCTCGCCTTCCTCCGCGAGCGGGATATCGACCGCATCGTGATGGGCACCCACTCCCCCGGCCCGATCGGCAAACTGCTGGTGGGCTCGGTGGCCGAAGCCGTGCTGCGCACTGCCAAAGTGCCCGTGTTTATCGTGGGTCCCGACGTGGTAGACGCTGGCTACCGCAACTTTGCCACCCGCACCATTCTCTGCGCTGTCAGCATGCAGGAAGCCAGCCACCTGGTGGCCACTTTTGCCGCGCAAGTGGCCCTGCAACACAACGCGCGCCTCATTCTGCAACATGTGATCCGGCCACAGGAGCGCTCCGAGGTACTGGCCGGCCGCAGCATCGACCAGATCGAGGCCGACCTGCTCAACCTGATTCCAGCCGAATTGCAGAACAAGATTGCCGTGCAGACCATCGTGGTGCCCGGCGATCCGACCGAGGAACTGCTCTACCAGGGCAAGGCACAGCAGGCCGACATCATTGTGCTGGGCGCGCAGGGCGCATCGGCCTTTGCCGCCGTCACCCGTCACGGCGTGGTCTACAAAGTGCTGGCCCACTCACATTGCCCGGTCATTACGCTGTCGCCGGCCGTGCTGGCCGCATGCGGCGCGAATGGGGAGAAGCAGCACTCCTCCGAGGTCTATATGGCTGGGGTATTTTAGTACCGCAACGCCGGGGCGGATCCTTTCGAGGTAGGATTCGCTCCGGCATAAGCGGCTTACTTGGATGGTTTGCTGGCCGGGGGCTCTGCTTTGGGAGCAGCCTCTGCGGAGCAAGGTTTGCCTTCACACATGGCGCCGGTAATTTCCTGTCCCTCGGTAATGGTGTAGATGCGGTCCGCAGCGGGCAGCTTTACCATTTCCTTCGTGCCGTCCGGCCAGTGAATCTCCGCTGTGCCGGGGTCGGTTGCATCGCCCAAACCGAAGTGCGGACGGTTGTCGTTCACCGAAATATAGCTACCACTGGACATCACGTCCTGGCGCATCCGCATGCCGTTGGCCTTCAAGTAGACCGTGGCGCAGGTGGCGTCTTTGGGACTCTTGCCCGTGCCCACCAGCTTCATCTCTACCCAGTGATGATGATCCTGATTCACGTTCCGGAGCAGCTTGGGCTGCCCGTCCATGACGCTGATCACCACGTCGATCTTGCCGTCGTTGAAGATGTCGCCGAAGGCCGCTCCGCGCGCCGGAATAACCGCTGCCAGCCCTGAGCCCTTGACTGGCGGAATGTACTCGAACCGCCGTCCCTTTCCGTTGACTTCCGGTACGTTGTGAAACAGCAGCGGGCGCTCGGCCCAAGTGGTACCCCAGTCGTGCTGGTCCACCTGCGGATAGACGTGACCGTTGACCGTGAACAGATCGAGCCAACCGTCGTTGTCGTAGTCGATGAAGGCATCGCCCCAGCCGACAAAGGGAATCGTGGTTTGGGCAATGCCGGCCTTGTAGCTAACGTCGCTGAAGCTGGCGTCGCCGTCGTTGTGGTAAAGCACCTTGTAATCGTCGCCGAAGTCGTCGACGAACAGGTCGATCAGCCCGTTGTTCTCGTAGTCGCCCACCGCAACGCCCATGGAAGCGATCTCGCGCCCATCCTTGTTCAGCGCGAAGCCGGAAACGTAGCTCTGGTCGTCGAAGGTGCCATCCCCTTTGTTGATATAGAGGAAGTTGGGCTCGGAGTCGTTGCCCACCACCAGGTCCGGTTTGCCGTTGCCGTTGAGGCTGACAAATATCACGCTGAAGCCGTAATAGCGGTCCTTGTCTTCGACGCCCGCCTTGACCGTCACATCGGTAAACGTGCCGTCGCCGTTGTTGTGGAACAGGTGGTCGAGCTCGCCCCTGAGGCCGCGGGGTCCGCAGTTGACCGTGACGCCGCGATACATGCAGTTGGCATAGCCCACCGCCTTCGAGCCTGCGATCGGCAGGTTGTCGCGGTCAAAGTGCACATAACCGGTGACATAGAGGTCCAGCAGCCCATCGCCGTCGTAGTCGCCCCAGGCCGAACCGGGCGACCAGTTGCCCAGCGCCACGCCAGCCTTCTCCGCCACATCGGTGAAGGTGCCGTCGTGATTGTTGTGGTAGAGACGGTTCTTGCCGTAATTGCCTACATAGATATCGGGCCAGCCGTCATTGTCGTAGTCGGCAACGCTCACGCCGTAGCCCCAGCGGTCGTTGGCCACGCCGGCCTTGGCGGTTACGTCGGTGAAGGTGCCGTCGTGGTTGTTGTGGAACAGGGCGGCATGGGGCGGCTCTTCCTTGCCATCTAGGGCATTGAACGTGGAGCCGTTGACTAGGTAGATATCCAGCCAGCCGTCGTTGTCGTAGTCGAGCAGCGCGACGCCCGAACCGTTGGTCTCGACAATGAAATTCTTTTCTGGCACGCCCATCTTGTGGATCCAGCCGGAAAGACCAACCTGCTTGGTGATGTCCTCGAAGATGACCGGACCGTGGTCCACAAAGCCGCCCGCGGTGATGGGCCGCTTCTGCTCGTCGTAGACCGGGGCGGCGCCCATGCCGCCGGCAATGCCGCCCATGCCCTGCACCGCAGGCTTTTGCGGCGGAGCTTCCTGCGCCGCCGGCTGCGGCGGTTTGGCCGGTTCAGGCTGCTGAGCCCAGGCCTGGCCCGGGAGGGAAAGAATGGCAATCAGGATGCCGGAAAAAAGTCCACGAACAGGCAGCAACGAGGTTCCTCCAACGCTTGAAGTGTATCGTAACCAGCACTGTTTTCGATTGCGGGCGGCGGATGATCCCTTTACGACAGTCCTGCCCAACACGGCGGGAGTATGTTCAACGGACAACCGAAGGACGGAGACAGAATCCATGACTCAACCAGCAATCGAAGCGAAGGAACCGACCGTGCACGACCATTTCGGCCGATTCGCCGCAGCGGCCTCCGGCTGGCTCGGATCGACGTGGGCGTTTGTGGGTGCCGGCCTGCTGGTGGTGGTGTGGGCTGCCACGGGGCCGATACTCCATTTCTCGCCAACCTGGGCGCAGTTCATCAACACGGGAACCGGTATTGCGACCTTTCTGATGGTCTTCCTGATCCAAAGCACCCAGAATCGCGATTCACGGGCCATCAATTTGAAACTGAACGAGTTGATCCGGGCTATGGACAAGGCCCGGGACCAGATGATCGATATCGAAAGACTGACCGACGTGGAGTTGGATGAGATGCAAACGACCTACGAAAAGATCAAAACGACCTGGACCGAGCGGCAGGCGCGCGCCGCTCACGGCCCCATCGTGAAGTGACGCAAGCCCACCAAGGCGCGCGCCGCTGAGGTGTTCCATTTTGTACTGTACAGTGGCCGGGCGTTGTGAGGAACTGCAGACAGGGGATCCAGCCCCATGCCGCTTATGGGATCACGGGGCCTCCGAGACACCAACTGACTCCGGGTCGCAGACCGTTGTTGGACGGTTAAGCAACCGCCCTGGAACTCGATCGAGACACCGGCACAAACCTGCCGGCGCCTCCACACAGTCATCAAAATTCTGTACTCATGAAGGGACAAACAATGAACAAGGACAGAGTAAAGGGAGCAATCGACCAGGTAGTGGGAAGCACCAAGCGCCATGTTGGAACCGAGATCGGCGATACCCGGACCGAGGTGGAAGGCGCCGTCCAGCAGGTCAAAGGAAAAATTGAGACGGGCGTCGGCAAGCTGAAGGATGCTGTTCACGATGCCAAGGAGGACGCCGCCGCATCCCAAGAAGCCAGCGAAGTCGCCAAGCGCGAAAAGCGCCACACCGACCTCGTCGAGCATCACAACTTGTTCTAGGAACTTGTTGAAAAACGTTCAAAGCCACACGCGGCATGAAATCAAATCGCGCCACAAGGCCCATAGCGCGATCGGTGGCATCTCGATGATGGTTTTGGTATCACGATTTTTGCCGTATTCCGGGACTCGTAAGTGTTTTTCAACAAGTTCCTAGGGCCGTTCGCCGGCTCCAGCCGGCGCTGTAAGATGCAGCTTCATTTTCCTGTAAAAGCTGCATGAATACGGGCAAGTCCCGATCGCGTCCTGGCGATATGCCATGGAAACTACCGTCTGCTCCGGGGTATACTGTCGCCAAGGCGGCGCAGATTCGGCTGATCGTTGAGCAGCGCAGCCCCAAGTGAGGTGCGTCTTCCGCAGGGACTCCGGTTCACTGACGTTCGACGTTCCACCCTCGCAGACTTCTGCATGGCGAGCCATCGCTCGTGTGCTTCGAAGTCCCGTGGACGCCTTGGGTTGTGCCCTGCTTCCTGCCTTCTGCACTCTCTGCGGCTCCCCGCTGCCGCAGCTTTCTTCCGTGCCAATTTGCGATGCCTGTTGGGCCGAGTTTCCCGTCCAGAGCGCCCCCTTGTGCGCGCGCTGCGGCGACACCCTGGCCGAGCCGCTGCTGGGTTCCACGGGTCTTGTGCTCTGCCGAGCCTGTCGGCTGGCACCCCCTTCTTTTGTACGGGCAGTGGCCTTTGGCCCCTATCAGGGCCGTATGAAGGAAGCCATCCACGCGTTGAAGTACGACCATCTGCATCCGGCAGCCCGCGGATTGGGCAGGATGCTGGCCGAGGCCATTGCCCAGTTGGAGCCCGAGGCGCCGCCCGAGATGCTGGTGGTTCCGGTACCGCTGCACCGCTCGAAGTATGCCCAGCGCGGCTTCAACCAGGCCCGGTCGCTGGCCGTGCATGCTCTGCAAGCGCTGCGCAAAACCCACCCGGAGTGGCGGCTGAAGCTGGCCTCGCGGACGCTGATGCGGCAGCGCGCCACCGAAAGCCAAGCCGGTTTGACCTTCCGCCAGCGCCGTCTGAATGTGCGCGGAGCCTTTACCGTTTCCGATCCATCCACCGTCTCCATGAAGCACGTTCTGCTCATCGACGACATTTTTACCACCGGCGCCACCGCACGCGCTGCCGCTCAAGCGCTGGTCCGAGCCGGAGCCGCTTCGGTGCGGGTGGCCACACTGGCCAGGGCCTGCTCCACCATCAGGACCCGCGGCGGCTTTGCCGCCTCGTTCGACGAGGCGGAGGACCAGATCGAACAACCCGGCAATATGCCGGCGAGAATTATTCAACAGGCAAGCATTTATTCATCGCACGACCAATCATCTTTTTGACGGGAGAAAAGAGATGTCGCTGGGAAAAGCAATGATTCATGCACGCAAGCAAAAGGCCATAGCGAAAGCGGCGACGCCTGGCGGGGATTACACCGCCATCCAGCCCAACCATCTGCTGCAGATGCCTGTTCTAGTGCTCAACGCGTCCTATGAGCCCATCAACATCTGCGGAGCGCGGCGCGCCCTGGTGCTGGTGCTGAAAGGCATTGCACGCACCGAGGAGGAGCACGGCCTCTCGCTCCATGCCCAGCGCACGCGCATCGCCATGCCGTCGGTCATCCGGCTGCTGGAGTACCGGCGCATCCCCTACCAGACCCGCGCCCTCTCCCGCAAAAATATTCTGCTGCGTGACCGCAACACCTGCCAGTACTGCGGCGAAGTGCTGGCCCCCGGCGATCTGACCCTGGACCACGTGATTCCGCGCTCCCGCGGCGGCAATTCGACCTGGGAAAACCTGGTGGCCTGCTGCCACAGTTGCAACCGGCGCAAAGGCAACCGCATGCTCGACGAACTCGACGACATGATTCTGCTGCGCGAGCCGCGACCCTTCTCGCTGCACACCAGCCGCCAGATCATGCGCATGCTGGGAAGAGGGGATGATCGGTGGCGGAAGTATTTGTTCTATTGAGTTGTCAGTTGCCAGCAATCAGTTGTCAGTTTCACGTAAGCCATTGCAGTTCATCGACTCCGCCAACGGTCCTCACTGACCACTGACAACTGATCACTTCTTCGGCTTCTCTTCCGGCTTCGCTGCCCCCGGCGTCGTGATGTCCTGCCCCTCGTAAAGGATTTTGACGGTCGAGCCGAACTGCTTGTAATCGGTGTACTTGATGGTGTCGCGCATGTGCACGTCCTGGGCCATGTAGCCGGAGCCGCCGGCAAAGTGCAGGACGCCCTCGCCCTTGGTGTAGACCGGGAACCAGTAATGGCCGTCCACCTGCTGCCGCCAGGTCATGAAGGGCGGGTGCAGGTCTTCGTTATTCTTGCGCGTGTCGTCGGGAACCATCCGGCCATTGGTGACCACGATCTGCAGATCGGTCGAATCCACCCAGATACGGCCCAGCAGGTAGCGCTTCTTCTTTTCGATCACCTTGGGGCTGACGTCGAAGACGTAACAGTCCACCTCGTCCACCTTTTGCCGGCCCACATATTTCACGTTGTACTGTCCGATGTCCTCGGCGGTAAGGACGAAGGGATAGCCGTGCTGAATGTCCTGCAGGTCAGACGGCGACATGCTGACCCGTTGCAGCGTGTTTTCCGGCGCAAAGACCACCTTTTCCGTGCGCTTGCCCGCGGAGTCGAAGATCACGTCGTCCACCTCGTAGTACTCGCCGTCCACCTTGTTGTCGTCGTCGATGGTCTGGACGCGGGCGACGCGGCGGTAGGTGTAGTGGTTCAGGGCCTGCTGGAACTCGCTTTCCTTGGCCGCAAACTGGCGGATGATCTCCTCCGGCGGCTTGGCGGGCTCAGTGACGTCCATGGGGCCGAAGCCCGCATCCAGCGCCATCGGCGTAAAACTGTCCTTGTTCTGCGCTGCGGCGCTCAGGGCGCACCCTGTAGCCACCAGAACCGCCATCAACCATCGATTTCTCACCCTGAGTTCTCTCCTTTGGTCGCTTTCGCCTGGTTCAGTCCCCGCACCAGCGCGATCCGGTTTCCAGAATCTCTCGCCGCCTACAACATTAGACGCATATACATAGCCACCGTAGGGCTCCAGAATCAGAATTGGACCGCCCGGCGGCTGGCCGGCAGGCGGGAGGGTCCTTCATGCAGAGTACCTTGGGCCCATTCTCACCTGTGAAGGCAACTGTATTTTCAGTCGATGGGGATAGAAGGAGATTCCCGGTCCATGCCCGATTATTACCACCTTCCCTCGATCATCCTGATCGCGTTCCTGATGCCCGCCTTCGGGCATCTGTATCTACGCTTCCGGGATACACGCACCCTGCTCTGGTTCCTGGGCTTCCTTTTTGCAATCGTCCGGATGGCCGTGCTCTATCCTCTGGGCTGGTGGAATTTCTCGGATGGCTCTCACCTTTGGCTGGTGACCGCCGGGCAGACCTCCATTCTGATCAGTTCCGCCCTGTTTCTTGCTTCGCTGTCGCCGCAGCGCTTTCGGGTTGGCCGGTTCAATGTTCTCTATGTCCTCCCCTTCTCCCTCCCGCTGGTTATCTACTCCATCCTCTTTTACGGCGTATTTCACGGCATCGCGCCGCAGGGGCCGCTGTTTCTGATCTTCCCCGCCCTGGGTCTGATGGCTGTGGTTCCCGGCTTCTTCTGGGCCATCGACAAAGGCAGCCTGCCCCTCTGGATCGGGGTAACCTGCTGCGTGGTTTCCAGCATCCTGGGCCTCTGGATCCTCTTTACGCTGGGCCTCGTCTGGCCCCTGAATTTTGTGGAGTGCGCCAACCACCTCATGACCGCCTTGCTGCTGATTTACGTTTTCCGGCGACTCTCTGCGGGTGTGGTGCTGAGCGTATTGGGTTTTATGGCCTGGTCGCTCACCATTCTTGAAATTTTTCCTTCCATTGCCTCCAATCCGGAGCTCGACCTCAGCCTGATCCGGATCATCGTGATGGCCAAGGTAGTGGCGGCTCTGGGCATGATCCTGCTGGTGCTGGAGGACGAGTTGGCCAAGAACAAGGCCGCCGGGGAACGCGAACGGCGGGCGCGTCTGGAACTGGAGGCCTACACCAATCTCATCCTCTCGCGCCGCCGGGTGGAGGACTTCGATCACCAGGGAACCGGAATCTGCGAGACCGTGACGGCGAACAGCCGGTTTGCCCAAGCCGCACTGTTGCTGGAACGCGCGGGACGCTACCGGCTGGCTGGGTCTGCGGGGCTGGACACCGCTACAGCCGCGGCACTGGACGCGCTGGCCGCACGGATTCCAACCACCGAATTTCTGGCGCCCGGCTCGGCGCCGTCTGCCGTGGAGCGCAGCCAGACGGTCAGCCTCGACCTGACGCATTGGCTTATTCCCGGCGACGATCTGAAGCGGCTGCGGTTTACCGAAGCACTGGCTGTGCCGATGACCGGGCGCGCGGCCACCGAGGGCGCGCTGCTGCTGTCCGGGTTGCGGAATCCCGAGGAACCCCTCCGCGCCGACGATCTGCTTCCCGTGGAAATGCTTACCGCCCGCCTGCAGGCCGTTCGCAGCCAGACCTCCATGCTGGAAAAACTGATCGACTCGGAAAAGTTCGCCGGCCTGGGCCAGTTGGCGGGCAATGTTTCGCAACAACTGAACAATCCGCTGACGGTGATCCTGGGCTATGCCTCGCTGCTGGAGGAAACCTCCTCGCGGGATGAGCAGGAGCGCAAGGGCCTGGAGGCCATTCTGAGCGAAGCCCGCCGCATGAGAGCCACGCTGGAGAGCCTGTCGCGCATTGCCCGGCACCAGAACGACCAGTTGGCCGCAGTCTCGGTGGGCGAATTGCTGTCGGACATGGAAGAACTGCACCGCTCGGAGTTCCTGCGCCGCTCCATCGAATTCCGCATGAGCATCGCCCCGGATCTGCCCCGGGTTCTGTGCCATACACAGCAGTTGCGCCAGGCGGTGCTGCACTGCCTGCAGTTTGCCATGGCGGCAGTGGAGAGGCAGGATCCGGCCCAGGCGGATGCCAAGACCGTGCGCCTGGAGGCAACCAGCGAAGGAAACATGGTGCAGATCCTGGTGGCCCACTCCGGCCCCGCCTTCCCGGATCCGGAGCGGGCCTTTGACCCCTTCGTTCCGGCCCAGGCCTCCGAAGAAACCGCCGGCCTGGGCCTCAGCCTCTGCTCCACCATCCTGCGCGAGCACAACGGCCGCGCTTCAGCCGTAAACCTGGAGCCGCGCGGAGCCGCCATCCTGCTGGAACTGCAGGCCGCCTAGTTTGCCGCCCCCGGCGCGTAAAATGGCCGGTATGAACCCGAAGGCGAACATCGACGCGATTCAGACGGCACTCCGCGAGGCCGGCTTCGACGGCTGGCTGTTCTATGACCATCATCACCGCGACCCCATTGGCGGGAGCATCCTGGGGCTGGACGAGAAGGCCCACATCACCCGGCGCTGGTACTACTTTGTGCCCGCGGCGGGCGAGCCGCGTAAGCTGGTACACCGCATTGAGCAGGGGCGGCTGGACTCGCTGCCAGGCACGAAGGTGCAGTACTCGAGTTGGCAGGAACTGGCGGCTGGCCTGGAAGCGATGCTGACTGGGGCGACCCGCGTGGCCATGCAGTACTCACCCAACAACGCCATCATGTACGTCTCCATGGTGGATGCCGGCACGGTGGAGTTCCTGCGCGGGCTGGGCAAGGAGATTGTGAGTTCCGCCGACCTGGTGAGCCAGTTCGAGGCTGTTCTGACCGCAGAGCAGGTGGCCAGCCACGGCGTGGCGCAGCGGGCCATCGACGCCATTGTGGCCGAGGGATGGAAAGAGATCGGGCGGCGTCTGCGGCCCGCCAACGGCGGCAAGAGCGAAATCACGGAATTTGAAATGGTGCAGTGGCTGGGCGAGGCCATGCGCCGCGAGGGGCTGCTGTGGGAGAACGGGCCCGACGTGAGCGTCAACGCCAACACTTCCGAATCACACTATGAGGCCACCGTGGAGCACTGCTCGCCGATCCGCGAAGGCGACTTTCTGCTGATCGACATCTGGGCCAAGCTGGACAAACCCGGGAGCATTTACTACGACATCACCTGGACCGGGGTGGTGGGACGCGAGCCCTCGGCGCGCGAGCAACTGGTGTTTGAAACGGTGCGCAATGCCCGCGACGCCGCCATTGCCACTGTGGAGAAGGCCTTTGCCGAAGGGCGGGCGATCTGCGGCTACGAGGGCGACGACGCGGCCCGCAACGTGATCAAAGCCGCCGGGTTCGGCGAGTACTTTACCCATCGCACCGGCCACAACATTGCCCAGGAGATTCATGGGCCCGGCGCGCACCTGGACAACCTGGAGACGCACGACGTGCGCCGCCTGCTGCCCAATACCTGCTTCTCGGTGGAGCCTGGAATTTATCTGCCGGAGTTTGGGGTGCGCAGCGAGATCGATATGCTGACCGCTCCGGGCAAAGCATGGGTCACGGGCCGGCTGCAGCAGGAGCTGGTGCGGATCTAGGTCGAAGCGGGCACAGAATCATCGCGATTTGTGAACCTGTAATTCATGCCCGCGTAATCGATTTAAAATGAATTGGTTACGCGGACGTCACAGTTTCACAAGCAAAAACATGCCATTTTGACGCCTCAGGGGCAGTGAAGCTGTAACTGAAGATTCCAGAGGAGTTCTGTAATTATTGGGCCCTCAAAACTACCGTTATAAGCCTTGGTTTCCTTCTCCACAAGGGGTCCAAACCTGTCGGCAAAGGCCCTAAAAGGCCTGAATTCACGCAAAATAGCAGCTTTTTTGCAGCATCCGCAAGGAATGTCCTGGGAGAACCGCACTTTCCTATAAGAGGGGATCGCTTCTCAACTTCCCTACTCGATTGTGCGCCAGAGGACGGTAATCTTCTGCAACGACAGGGATACGCCAATGGAACCGGCGCGCTGTTCGACGCGTACTTCTGAATGGATTCATGCCTTTCAGGAGCACAACCTAACGATGAACAAGCTTCCCGGTTTACGCACGATGCTTCTGCTCGTGCTTCTAATCGCCGCTCCAGCCCTTTTTGCAAACGCCCAGTCAAATCCAGGCGCAAAAGCCACCGACGAACTGGTGACCACCATTACGGGGCTGGACGCCACGCTTTTTGACGCCTATAACCGCTGCGATCTGGAGAAGTTCGGCTCGATGCTGGCCGACGATCTGGAGTTTTATCACGATCAAACAGGGCTGGCGGTCGGCAAACAGAAGACCCTCGATGGCGTGAAGAACAACATTTGCGGCAAGGTGCATCGCGAGCTTGTTCCAGGGACATTGGAGGTGTATCCGATCCACGGCTTTGGCGCGGTGGAGATCGGCATCCATCGCTTTTCCCACCCCGGCAACCCGTCCGACCGGATGGGCGAGGCAAAGTTCATCCACATTTGGCAATTGAAAGACGGCGTGTGGAAGGTAAGCCGCGTGATCAGCGTCGATCACCACGGCCTGGGCGAATAGCGGGAAGTGCTTGCTGGCGGAAGAGGTACTTTGGCCGGGAACCGGCCCGCAACCTGATCCGATTCCCGGTTCCGTTGCGGTATAGTCAAAAAGGAATGGCTACGACCCAAGACAAGAACGAAGTTGCAGGAAGCGGGTTTGTGTATCTGCCCCTGATTGCTGGATGGCTGATCCCCGGAGCGGGGCATTTTTTGCTGCGCAAGTGGGGACGCGGAGCGCTTTTGGCGGCTTCGATCCTGGGCATGTTCGCGATGGGCATTGCCATGCAGGGCAAGCTCTACGGCGGCGCGCACGACATTCTGGAAATTCTGGGAATGGCCGGCGACCTGGGCAATGGGATGCTTTATTTCCTCAGCCGGGCGATGGGGCTGGGCGCGGATCCGGTGCAGGTGACCACGGCCGACTACGGCACGCGATTTATCGTGGTGGCCGGGCTGCTGAACATTATTTCCGCCGTGGACGCACACAATCTTCGCACCGGGAGGAAGAGCTAATGTTTCATCCTTCCCATTTTGCGGCGGTTGTGTTGTTCGCCCTGTTTGCGTCCGTGGTTTTCGGCATCACCCAGCGGGAGACACCGCGGCGGATGGTCCGCTACGGGATCTACTGCTTTGTGCTGTTTGCCGGGTCGGCCATGGCGCTGAGCTGGCTGATGTTTCTGATCGCGCGGTAAGTTCGCGCCCGCGACTCGGGGTTTGCGCACATGCGTCTGCTGCCGTTTCTGGCCTGCGCCGTTCTTTCAATTCCGTTCGTCTCAACCCTTGCAGCGCAAACGCGCACCGTGGCTCTGACCGTGGACGATCTTCCGTTTGCGGCGGGAAACGACGAGCGCCCCATGCAGCCCGAGGACGCCAAGGCGGCCGCAGCGGCCAACCACAAGCTGCTAGCCGCGCTCGCCCGACACCATGTTCCGGTCACCGGTTTCGTCATCCAGAGGGGCGTGGAAGCGCTGGGGCTTGCCTCCGGGACGGAGATCCTGCGGGAGTGGACGCGGCGCGGCTTCGACCTGGGCAACCACAGCTACGGGCATCCGGACTTCAGCGAACTGACCGTTGAGCAGTTCGAGGATCAGATCGTCCGCGGCGAAGCCACGTTCGTTCCATTGATGGAGGCGGCAGGGCGCAAGCCGGCCTTTTTCCGCTTCCCTTTCAACCACACCGGCGATACGAAGGAAAAGCACGACGCGGTGGCCGCCTTTCTGGCGCAGCGCGGATACCGGCTTGCCCCGTGCACCATCGAGACTTCCGATTGGATGTTCAACGCCGCGTATGTCCGGATGCTGGCGCTGCACGACGATGTTTCGGCCGCGCGGCTTCGGGCCGATTACCTGGCCTTTACCGGCGCGCAGATCGATTCTTTCAGCAGGCTCAATCGGCAGGTTCTCGGATACGAGCCTCCGCAGATCATGCTGATTCACGACAACCAGTTGAATGCGGATGTGATGGAAGACCTGCTGGCGGTGGTCGAGAAGAAGCAGTATCGCTGGATCACGCTGGCGGAAGCCGAAGCGGACCCGATTTATCGTGCGCCCGATACCGTGATTACGAAATACGGCCCGATGTGGGGCTACCGGTGGGCCAAGGAGCGCAACGTAAAGGTCGATGGAACGCTGGAGCCGGACCCACCCAAGTGGGTTTCCGACTACGGCAGGGACGAACCCGCCCCGCCTCGCCGGCCACGCGCCTTGGACTAGGGCCTGTTCACACTGCTGCGGTCGATGGCGCGCTGAATTCCTTCGAAGTTCCCACGTTTTCTCAATCCGTGTCGCGCCGATGCCAGACCGCGGCGTCAAAGCTGTGCGTCCCCGTGAAGTCTTCGGCCAGGTAAAGGTCGATGGCCGGGGCGTTGGCTTCCGTAACGGTAAGGGAGATTTCGCTGGCGCCCTGCAGCAGGAAGCTGAAGGCCGACATGGAGAGCAGCATCCGGGCCAAGCCGCAGCGGCGGTAGTGGGGATGGACGCAGACCTGGGTGATATGGCCGCTCAGCTGGCTGACGCGCGAACCCAGCACCAGGGCGACGATGTCGCCGCTGTAGCGCTCGACCACCACATGCGATGCCTGAGCGGAGAAGATGCCGCAGCCGGCGTAACGGACGATGTTGTGCAGAAAGCGCAGCGAGCCGTGGGCGGAGCGGTACTGGTCATTGATGACGCTGTCGGGATGGTCGCGGTAGGCCTCGACAATGAGGCGGCCGGCGGCGGTGAGGTCTTCGTCGCGCCACGCGCGCAGTTCAAGCTCGCCGGGGATGTCCATGCGGATGGGCCGGGACAGGCCAGCCAGCGGCCGAACCATGAAGAGGCGGCGAAAAATCTGAAAGCCGGCTTCGCGAAACAGCGCGCCGTGAGAGTCGGAGGGGTGAAGCAGCAACTGAGACTCAATGCGATCGATTTGCGGCGAGTTGAGCAGCAACTCGAAGAGGTGGCGCAACAGCGTTTGTTCTATTTCGTGGGTTGCCTGGGGAGCGCCCAACGTGCCGGCAGGCGGGCGGGAGATGGCGTAGACGTCGCCGATGACGGCCTTGGTTTCTTCGTAGACGCAAAAGGTGTAGCCCATGAGCCGGCCTGCATCGAGGGCCGCAAAGCCGGGGAGCATGCGGTTATCGAGATACTGCATCAGGAGCTTGACCGAGGCGCGATAATCCCAATGCAGGCGCTGGTTCCAGAGGTCGCCTTCGTCTTCGAGCACAGGGCGCAGCTCCTGCGCCGCAAAGTGGCGAAGGTCGAGTATCTCGATGGAAGCGCTGGATGCCATGTTTCTCCCTTTGGATGCGCCCCCTTGGCACGCCGGTGCAGCGGACAAGGGGGTGCGGCTCCAACAGGCTACTCGAAGAAAGCCCGGGTTTGAGTCAAAGCCGACTCGGCAGTTTCTCTAGAGGAGTAGACGGAATTTGCAGCGACCGAGAGGCCTTTCAACAAGAAAAAGCCGTCTTGCGCGATTCCAAAAACTCCACACAAACTGGAGAACCGCTAAAAACATTCTTCCGCAGCCTGCACCGGCGCACATCCCTTTTTGTGCACCGGTTGCCCGGCCGCGAGTTACCACCCCATGCTACTCGATGTACAGCTCCGGCATACGCAGCGGCGCTGCATGAATCCCCGGGTAACTCGATAGCTTAACAGCTTAGCGGCTCCCCACGAGATAGACCACCAGACCTTGTTCGGGCCAACTGAAGAGGGGCTCATAGTGGCGGCCCTCGAGGTACTCCTGGATGGCAGCCGGCGAGTGCAGATCGACGCCGCCGGTACCGGCCACGCGCACCACCAGGATGTGCTGCTCATCGGGCACGCCGCCCTGCTCGTAGTTGACGACTTCGCGGTTGCGATAGAAGGAGAGTCCATACTCCACGTCGCGGCGGACGCGGAAGACCGCGACCGTCTCCTCGGCGGGAACCAGGGTGGCGATGCGGTCGGCCAGCGGGCGCGCGGAATAGGCGCGATCGAGCAGGTGAATGACGCGCTTGGTGGCGCCGACTTGGGGGATGCCGAAGATGGGGCCTACGCCATAGAGAAAGAGCACCAGGACCACCAGCACGCAGGAAGTGACCAGCCGGAGGCGGGCGATGCCGAAGCCCTTGACGACGATGAGGATGAGCAGAGCCGCACCGGTGGCAGACAGAGCCGCGACCACCAGAGCGTGCAGCGGCGGCCACTGACGGCCGTGGAGCACAAACCAGGGCACCAGCAGCGCCGCCATGGTCATGACGCCGCACAGCACAGCGTGGCCCACCAGGACCCAGCGGTTGAATCCCAGCTTGCGGCGTCGGAAAAGGTAGTCGCCGGTGAGGATGGCGATGGGAGGAATGGAGGGCAGAATGTAGCCCGGCAGCTTGGACTTGGAGAAGGAGAAAAAGAGGATGGGAAGGAGGGCCCAGATGACCAGGAACTCCGGGAAGGCATCGCCGGGGCAGTTGGCGGCGAGTTTGCATCCGCAGGTGCGGCGGAGGCGCCACTCGGCCACGGAGGTCTGGACACCGTCAATGAGCGCGCGGATGGAGATCACCGTCCAGGGCATCATGGCCAGCAGGACCACCGCGATGTAGTACCAGAAAGGTTGCGCGTGCTGGTAGCGGTCGGTGGCAAAGCGCTCCAGATTGTGTTCGAGGAAAAACTCCCTGAAGAAAGTGGGATTCTGGCGCTGCACGGCGATGAACCAGGGCAGGACCATGGCGAAATAGAGCACGATGCCGGGCCACCAGAAGGAGCGGCGCAGGATGGACCAATCGCGGCGCAGGAAGGTGAAGGCGGCGACAATGGCCAGGGCCAGAAACGGCGCTACCGGCCCTTTGGCGAGAGTGGCCAGGCCGGTGAAGAAATAGATGTCGTAGAGCCAGAACTTGGAGTCGGTTTCATACCAGGCATACCAGCCAAGCAGCCCGATGGCCAGCGGGGCGGCCATCTGCATATCCGTAGAGGCGCTGCGGGAGAAGCCGATGATGGCGGCGCAGGCCATGGTGATGACGGCCGCGTCCAGATGGCCGCCAGGGCGGAAACGCCGCATGTGCAGGTAGATGAGCGCCACCATGATGAAGGCGAAGGTGGTGGAGGGCAGGCGGGCGCTCCAGTCGTGCACCCCGAAGTCCTGGAAGAGGAACATGGCGCGCCAATAGTAGAGTGCGGGCTTCTCAAGCCATGGAGAGCCATAGAGATAGGGGGTGACGCAGGCGCTGAGGCGGCCTTTGAGGGTATGAGCCGAGTCAAAATGCTCAAGCATTTCATGGGCGATTTGAGCGTAGCGGGGTTCGTCGGCACCCACCAGCCCGAGGCCGTCGCCGCCGAGGATGGGGGTCAGCCCATAGGCCAGGAAAAAGGCGGTAAACGCGAGAAAAACAAGGGCTTCGCAAACTCCCGCCCGGGGAGGGAAACGCCAGTGCAGTTCATCCGGCGCGTGCGGATCAGGGGGCTTCAGAAAGGGCTCAAGATAGCCGAGTGCCCATTGGGGCAGCCGTTTGCTCCGTCTTTCTGGCGGATTCGGAGCAGAGGTTTCCAAAGGAGTTTCCACTTCCAGCATTTCTCCAACGGGCCGGCCAACGCCAGTTCTACGCAAAATATGCATGCCGACTTAGAGAAGTTCTCCAAAACCTGCGCACTCACGAAGACCGTGCAAGGCGGATTTTTCTTGAGGAAAAATCCACTTTGGGCAGCGCCTTCGGCGTACACCCACTGGAGAACCACTATAGGTCAGCTCACATGAGGTGAGGAGACCTGGCCCGGTTCTGATGCGCGCCATGCAGCAGCGCGGTCATGCTCTTGTATTTCGACTGGGACAAGGCTAACAGATTCGCCGGGAATCTCAAGCACCGTCGGGACTGCTGGGGGTGAAACAGGCCAAGGCAAGCCGCAATTCCGCCAGGATCTGGTCAAGGATGCGGGGCAACGGCCCCTCGAGGGTGCAGCCGGCAGCGGTTCGATGACCTCCGCCGCCCAGGCGCTCGGCGATTGCGGCCACGTTGACCGCGCCTTTGCTGCGCAGGCTCAGGCGAATGCGGTGCTCTGGCAGCTCGCGCAGAAAGGCCGCAAGTTCAACGCCGGAGATGCAGGCAGCGAAATTCACAATGCCTTCGCAATCCTCCTCGGCGGCGCAGGTGCGCACCATATCGTGATGCGAGACCCAGAGCCAGGCCAAGCGGCCCTCGCGCTTGAGATTGCCGAGGGCGGCGCCCAGGAGCAGCATTTTCGACATGGGAGTGGAGTAGAAAACGCTTTGGGCAATGCGGACGGGATCTGCTCCGGCGAGGACCAGTTCGCGGGCCAGATCGAACGTGGCGGCCCGGGTTCCGCCGTAGCAGAAGCCGCCGGTGTCGGTGAGTACGGTGGTGTAGATGCAGGTGGCCATCTGCGGAGTCACCGTGGCTCCGGCGGCCTTGACCAGGGCGTAGACCAACTCGCCCGCACTGGCGGCGCGGCAATCGACCCAGTTGATGTTGGCGAAGTCGCGGCCGCTGACGTGGTGGTCGATGTTGATGAGGAAGAACGGCTCCATGCCGCCTAGGCTGGCCCGGTCCAAGCCGTCGCACTCCAACAGAATCACCGCGTCATACGGTCCATGGACATGCATGGCAGAGCGGATAGCATCCGCTCCGGGCAGGTCGCGATAGATGTCGGGAACGCGATCGACGGCGACCAGATCGGCCTGTTTGCCCATCTGTTCCAGCAACATGCCCACGGCCAACATGCTGCCCACGGCATCGCCATCGGGCCGGGAGTGGGAGCAGACCAGGAACCGCTGGCCTTGGCGCAAGACCTGCAAAATCTGGCCGACGATCTCGACCGGCGCAGGGATGGGGGCATCCGGGCACAAAGGCGGAACCGGGTTGCGAGGGATGGAAAGCATGGGCAGTTACTCGGCCGGAGTCTCTTGGGCGGCTCCAGCCTTTGGCTCCGCGGGAGCCGCCGGGTCAACCGGAGCGGCTGGCTCCACCGGTGTCTTCTGGCGCTTGCGCGCCCGGTCCATCAACTCGGTGATGCGCGCCTGGAAGCGGCCCGAGCGATCGGCCAGGAAGCTCAGATCGGGCACGTTGCGGACGGCCATGCGCTCCTTCAACTCGTAGCGAATGTAGCCTTTGGCGGCCTCGAGGCCGGCCACGGTTTCCGTTTCAGCCTTTTCGATGTCGGGCGTGGCGCTGTCGACGGCCACGTAGACACGGGCCGACTTGCCGCCGGGGTTCAGCGCTACCTCGCTGACGTAGCAGGGGTGGATGCGCTTGTCGTGGAGTTCGCCTTCGATCATGATGATGATCTCCTGGCGCATGGTCTCCGCGACCCGATCCTGGTGATGTTTTCGCGCTCTATGCTCTGGCATGGCCCTTGGGCTCCTTACAGGGGTAAACGTCTCAGGATACCAGAGGCGCAGCTGGGAGCCGAGCGGAAAAGCACAGGGAGACAGGGTAATCGCATGAACCGCGACGGGATTGGCTGAAGAGTTTCGTTCCGGCCCTCCGGGGCGGAGGTTTGGCAATCGGCCCCGTTCCCAGGGTTGCGCTGCGCTCCACCCTGGGCTATTTTCACCTCTTCCCTCCGGGAAGGGCGCGGTTGATCCTGTGCTTTGGCAATGGACAGAACCGGATTCGAGAACCCAGGGCATTGATGCGATTGCCTGCTCGGGGGTGAGCTGATGCGGAAATCCGGATCAGTGGCCGATTTGCACTTCGGCGTGGCTGGGATCGTTGGATTTGAGCAGGAAGGAGAGGAAGAACATGGCTGCCGCGCCGGCGCCCAGAACCACATAGAGATCCAGGTACGACAGGGCGGCGGCCTGCCTCATCAGGGATTGGTAGATCAGGGCAAAGCCGGCCGCCTGGGCTCCTTGAGCACTGACGCCGTGGGCTCGAGTGGACATGGCTTGCATGCTCATCGCCATCCCGGGAGATCCCAGGCTGAGATGATCGCCCAGGCGGGCGATGTGGAATTGCATGCGGCGGGCCATGATGGTCTGCACCAGGGAGACGCCGACGCTGCTGCCGATGTTGCGGGTGAAGTTGGTCAGGCCGGAGACCGCATCGCTTTTGTCCTTGGGGACGCCAAAATAGGCGACGGTGATGGCCGGGACAAAAACCAGGCCGAGCGGGCCGAACTGCATCATCATGATGACGGCGGCGGTTCCGAAGCTGATGTCCAGAGACAGAAGCCGGGTGGTATAGAGCAGGCCTGCGGCGGAGATGATCCAGCCCAGGATGATGAGATATTTGGCCGGCACTTTCCCGGTAAGAATGCCGACAATGGGCATGGTGATCATCATCATGCCCGCGCCCGCGGAGACGACCAGTCCGGCCTGCTGCGCGGTGTATCCCAGGAGCGTCTGCAGAAACTGGGGCATCAGGACGGTCGCGGAAAAGACGATGGCTCCCGCCGTGAACATCATCACATTGGCGCTGGAGAAATTGATCATTTTGAAGAGCTTCACGTCCACGATGGGCTGTTTCTGCTGCCACTCCCAGATCACCAGCCCGGTGAGGCAGACCAGGGACGTGACGACCAGCGTGACGATGAAGTTGGAGCCGAACCAATCGTCTTCCTGGCCTTTGTCCAGAAAGATCTGCAGAGCAGAAACGCCCACGGTGAGCAGGGAGAAGCCGATGTAATCGAAGCGCAACTCGCCGGGCTTGAAGCGGCGCAGGAAGGGCGGATCTTCCACCAGTTTGTAGATCAGGAACAAGGTCAGCAGGCTCACCGGAAGGTTGATGAAGAAGATCCAGCGCCAGGAGAAGTTGTCGGTGATCCAGCCGCCGAGGATGGGGCCCAGGGCTGGGGCGACCAAGGCCGTGACGGCGAACAGAGCGAAGGCCGATCCGCGCTGCTTGGGCGGGAAAGAATCTGCCATGATGGCTTGGGCCATGGGCTGCATGCCGCCGCCGCCCGCGCCTTGCAGAGCCCTGGCGAAGAGCAGGATCGGCATGCTGGGAGCCATTCCGCACAGCAGGGAGCTAACCGCAAAAATGACGATGCAGGCAAGGAAGAATCGTTTGCGGCCCAGGGCGCTGGAGATCCAGCCGGTGATGGGCAGAACGATGGCATTGGCGACCAGATAGGTGGTCAGCACCCAGGTGCCCTGATCCTGGCTTGCTCCCATACTGCCGGAGATGTGGGGCAGGGCTACATTGCAGATGCTGGTGTCGAGCACCTCCATGAAGGAGGCAAGGGCGACGGCGATGGCAACCAACCAGGGGTTGTACTTGGGTCTCCAGTCTTGATTGAGTTGGCCGTCGACCAAAACTTCCCCCACTCGGCATGCAGCAAAACGAAACAGCTTGTTTCGTATATGGGTACAATACTACAGAAAGGCAGGGACACGCGATGAGCGCGAAGGCCGGACAGATCAAGAGCGAGCGGAAACGGTCTACGGGGCGACCGCGCAGCGAGGTGTCGCGGGTTTCGATCCTGGAGACGGCCTACTGCTTTTTGCAAAGCAAGCCCATCGCGTCCATCTCGACGGTTCACATTGCGCGCAAGGCCGGGGTGAGCACGGCCACGGTGTATCGCTGGTGGCCGACCCAAGAGGCGCTTCTGCTGGACGCTTTTCTGCACAAGACAGACCATGTGCTGGTTCTTGTGCCGGAAGGCCCCCCGCTGGAGCGGCTGAAGGAGTATGTGCTGCAGATCGGGCGCTTTTTCACCGGGGAAAACGGGATTGTGGTGGCCCGGCTGCTGACGGCCATTCAGGACAATGCCGTTCTGCGGAAGGAGTTCGCGGAACGCGTGATTTCGCCCCGCGACAAGGAGTTTCGGGCGATTGTGCAAGAGGCGATCGAGCAGCATCAGCTCCCTGCCGGAACGGACCTGGGCCAGTTTCTGGACACGATCATCGGTCCCCTGCTGACGCGCCTGCTGATTCGCCATGAATTGATCGAGGAGGCGTTTGTCATCTCCGTGTTTGACCGGGTGGTGGCAGGGACGATTGCGCAAAGTGCGGGGCAGCTGGCCGCCGGGGTTTGAGCACAGAGATCGGTTAACAGCCTGCGGTAAAAGTCAAAAAAGACGAAAACCATCCCCATGGGCTAAAGCCCCTGTTTATTTTCAACCACTTATGGCACGACTAAAGTCGTGCCCTTTCAAAGCCGAACTGAAGCCACAGGTTGTTAGCCTTGCGCGGTGCGCTCCAGTTCCGCGATGTCGAGTTTTTTCATGGCCATCATGGCCTGCATCGCCTTTGGATGCTGGATCAGACTGGGCAGGCGGGCGGGCACAATTTGCCAGCTCAAGCCGAACTTATCTTTGAGCCAGCCGCACTGACTTTCGCTGCCTCCGGCGGTGAGCTTCGACCAGTATTCGTCCACCTCCTGCTGCGAGTCGCAGCGCACAACAAAGGAGACCGCCTCAGTGAATTCAAAGGCGGGACCTCCGTTGATGGCGGTGAACTTTTGGCCGTCGAGTTCGAAGGCAAGGGTGAGGATGGAGCCCTTTGAGCCAGGCTTGCCGTCTGGAATGCGCACTTCGTCGAGGCGGCGGGAGTTTTTGAACACGGTGAGGTAGAAGTCGACGGCTTCTTCGGCATTGGTGTTGAACCAGAGAAACGGCGTAATACGGGGATAGCTTTCCAGTGCGCCCATGGGGGATCTCCTGAACGTTCGCTTGGGAATGGAACATTTTTGCTTGATGTGGCGTCTTGCGCGGGGATGCCCGGGTGATGCGTGGAACGGGAGCGAGATGTTGAGGGATTCCTTGCTCCCGCGCAAGTACCGGGCACGCGCAACGACACATTGTAACCATGAGCCCATTGCAAACGACAAGCTGAATTTGTAGAGTGCTTTTGTGGGTGGCAAACGCAATCCGAGACACGACCGCGGATTCCTGGTCAGCGGGCTGATGGAAGCTGCGCGACGCCCTCACTCTCATCCCGCCTTCCCTCTCCAAACCATTCCCCGAAAGGAAAGAAGACCCGATGAAACTGAATACGTATCTGAACTTTGGCGGTAACTGCAGAGAAGCACTTCGCTTCTATGAGCAGCATCTGGGCGGGAAGATTACCGACCTTTCCACCTTTGCCGATATGCCCGACCCGAAAAGCGTCCCGCCGGGCCTTGAAAACGGCGTTCTGCACGCACGGATCGAGATCGGCGGCGCGCTGCTGATGGCGAGCGACGGGCCGCCGGACCGCTATCAACCGATGCGCAGCGCATATCTTGCCCTGACAGTCGACAGTGCAGACGAGGCCGAGCACCTTTATGCCGTGCTTTCCGAAGGGGGCGAGATTTTTATGCCACTGGCGGAGACCTTTTTTGCCACGCGCTTTGCCATGCTGCGGGACAAATTCGGCACGTCCTGGATGATCCACTGCGAACGGTCGGCGCCTGCGGCCGTGTGAAGAATGCGGGAGATGAACCGGGCTTCCGGCTCTGACCGGCAGGGGATCCGCTCAGCTCTCGATGAAATCCCAGAAAGAGTCGGTTAACTCGGCGCCGAGTTCGTTGAGCATGCGGCGAGCGGCGCGTTCCACCTCTTCAATGAGGCCGTGAAGATAGTCGCGGGAGCGGGAGATGGCGACCACGCCGATGGTGGCCGACTGCCAGACGACGGCTTCGTCTATTTCGGCGACGGAGATATTGAAGCTCTGCTTCAACTGATCTTTGAGCGAGCGCACCACCTGACGCCGGTCCTTGAGCGACTGGGCGTGCTCGATGCGAATCTCGAGGGTCAGTTGAGCGACGGGCATGGCGCCTCGGAATTGACACGGTCAGTGTAAGTCCGAAAGCGATTGGCGCACAGATATTTCTTGGAGGGCGAGTTGCTCACAAATCTCCCGAAGAGCATCCCGCAGGGGCTAAACAGGCTGCGGAAAAAGGACGAATTTCAAGCGAAGTCTCTGAAAATCGTTCCGCAGGGGCTGAAGCCCACGTTGATTTTGCCGCAGTTTCGGCACGACTCAAGTCGTGCCCTGTTACAAAGCGCGAATTATTCGACTACAAACAGAGTTTTCCCGCAGCCTGTAAAGCCCGGGCTCATTTGAACTTGTGGCACGGCTAAAGCTGTGTCCTTTCAAAACAACGACTCGATTAGAGATTCCTTAGTCGGCAAACTGGGCTAACTGCGCCTCGGTTGGCTTGGGGGTGAAGAGGCTGACGAGGACCATGGCGCCGACGGAGGCAAACAGGGCCGGGAAGATAGCGTCGCGCTGAGCCAGGATGGGCGGGAAGATGGTCCTCACGCCAGGCAGGTCCCAGGCCAGAGTGACCACCGTGCCCATGCTGATGGCAGCCACCGCTCCCCAGGCCGTGACCCGCTTGGAGTAAAAGGCGGCCAGAACCACCGGAGTGAGAGTGGCGGAGTAGACGGTGTAGGCATAGAGCATGCGCTTGAGGATGCTCTCGTCGCCAACCGCCTGATAGAGCGCCCAGCAGCCGAGCAGCACCACAACCAGCCGGGAGACGATGAGGACCCGCTTGTTGGAGGCACCCGGATCGATGTAGCGCACATAAACATCCTCAATGAGATTGGTCGCCGGGGAGAAGAGGTAGTTGGAGGCCGTGGAGATGACCTTGGCAAAGACCGCGCCGAGCAGGAGCGCTCCCATGACGGCGGGCAGGCCGTGGCGGGCGGTGTAAGGGATGATTTCGCGGGGATGGAGGGCGACCTCGCCGGTGGGGAACAAGGCGCGGCCAAAGATGGCGATGGCCACAATCAGGGTCTCCAGGAGGACGGTGCCCAGAATCCAGCCGATGACCGAAATGCGCGCGTCCTTTTCGGACTTGGCGGAGAAGAACTTCTGGTACATGACCTGGTTGCCGAGCATGAGCAACAGGGTGGGGACCAGGAATTCGAGCGCCCGGATCATACCCATTCCGACAGATTGCTGCACGTGATCGGGATTCAGGCGGTAGTTACCAAGCACCTGGAAATACTGGGGCGGCAACGAGGCGTGCAGCCCGGCCCAGCCGCCGGCGTGGAGAAACAGCATGGGCGCGGCAATGATGCAGATGACTGTAACCAACGTGCCGATTGCCACGTCCATATAAGCAACCGAAGACATGCCGGCCATGGCCGTGGTGAGAATGACAAAGCTGGCAATGAGATAGGTGCCCAATTCCGGGGTGACGGTATCGGGAAAGATGAGGTGGAGCACGTCGCCACCGCCACGGAACTGGTAACTGGTGATGGCGGTGAAGGCGATCAGGATGGCGATGGTGCCAAGAACGCGGGCGGTCTGGTTATAGCGGACTTCGAGCAGATCGGGCAGCGTGAACTGGGCAAATTTGCGTGCGCGGGGAGCGATGAAGTAGATGAGCAGCAGGCCGAGCCAACCGCCGGCGGGTTGCCAGAGAGCGGCAAAACCGTTTTTGTAGGCATTCTCAGCCCCGGCAAATAAAGAACCTGCGCCGATCCACGAGGTGAGGAGGGTGAGCACCAGGACCACGGCGGGAAGCGAGCGGCCGGCCACCAGATAATCGGCTTTGGTCTTGACCTGGGAGGTGCGGTAGAGTGCGACCGATAGCAGAGCAACGACAATGACGGCCAGAACAGCAACATACAGTTGAGACATTTCGGAAACTTCCTCACAGCGTTCGGCTGGCTGTGGCCAGTTTACCGGATCAGGTCCGGAGCGGAGGAAAGACGGGGGCAACAAGCGGAAACGCGCAGGGCAGAATTATCGGGTACACTGTGGGATGTATAGTTTGACTTGAACATTTAGCTAGAGTATTTCCCAGATTTTGTGGGAGTAAAAGAGCGAAATGGAAAAAGGCCCTAGTTGGCTGGAGCCAAGTGAATTCCATGAATCGCCTTACATTGCTTTGGAAAGCTCCGCAGGTTGCATTCACTTGCCGATTTAGACAAGGACCCGCGGGCCCCGTGAACAGAACGCTTTCAACACTGGAAAAGACCCATGCTGCCTGCACTTTAGGTCAAAGCACCCCGTATCTTGGGGTTGATTCCTGAGGGTCATGCAGGTTTAGGACTAAGGCTGCTTTCTTTCGTCCGCGGCGCGCAAGGCAAACTGACTTCGGAACCATGCCATCGGGCGTCCGAATACGTTGCGGCGACGCCAGCCGGAAGATGCGGCATACGGAGAAAAAGAGAATGAAATCGACCAAAGCTGCCCAGGGCAGCGTAGATGGATTCAATTTGAGTATTCCCGACGCAGAAGAGATTATCGAAGAAGCTTTGAACGAGCTGGCATTTTCAACAGATCCCGGACTGGCAAGCGCGCTGCGCTTTCTGGCTCCGGCCGGATATCAAGCCATTGTGGAGTTATGCGGCGAGAACGGCCGCAGCAAGCGGCGTAACGCCTCGGCAGAAAGCTGGTCGCCGGAAGAGGACGAGGTGCGCATTTATTTTGAGCGCATTGGCGATGCCGAACCCGCGCCCCGGCCCACCCGCAGCGCCCCGCGCGCAGTGGCGGCCGAGCCTGCCGACGAAGAGGACGACGACGGCCAGGAAGCCGTGATTCCCGCGGATCTGGACGCCCGGGTGAAGGAACTGTGCGCCGCGCTGGCGGAAGCGGAGCGAGGCGGACACGCCTTTATCGCGCTGAAGTGGTTCCGCGACTCCTTCCTGCCGCGCAAGGCTTTCCGTTGGAATCAGCACCCCGAGTCGCGCCAAGCGGTACTGGCCGAAGCGATTCAACGGGGCGTGGTGATCACCAGCAAGATCGCCAACCCCAAGACCCCAGCGTATCCCACGACGACGATTCGCCTCAACCGGGCCGAGGCGGGCATTCCTGAAGAGGCCCAGCGCTTTCACCCCATCACGGCCCACGGCGAGTCGATTGCCGAGGCCATTGAAGAGGAACGAGGCAACTTGTGAGTTGCTACTTCTTTGAGTCCACGGCCTTCGCCAAGCTGTTTGTGCAAGAGCAGGGCACGGATGCCCTGATCCGCCTAATGGAGGCTGTGGAAGACAACCGGAAGCTGATCTCGGCCTCGACGCCTCTGGAGGTGTATGCGGCCATCCGGCGGCACGAGCGGGCCGGGGATATTTCTCTTGAAGACTCGACCGCCGCGCTGAACATTTTGCGCATGGAGGCGGCTCGCATGGTGCAGCAGCCGCTGAATCCGGCGGTGCTGGAAGCGGCGCGGCAGTTGCTGGACCGCACCACACTGCGCTGGCCCGATACCGTGCAACTGGGCGCCGCAGCCGTGGCCCGCGACATGTTCCAGGGCACGGAGATTGTTTTTGTCTCCGCCTCGGAGGCCCTGCTGGAGGCCGCCAAGGCCGAGGGCTTCCGCACGCTGGACCCCACCAAGGAAACGGTTGAGCCGGAAAAGCAGACAGTCGAGGAATAGAAGAACTCCGCATCCTTGCTGAATAAAGAAACGGCCCGCGAATGGGAGTGTTTTTCCCACCCCCAGGTCTTTGACCGCATGATTTCGCTCTTTGAAGTTTGTGCCTTCCCACCCTTTCGCCAGGAAAGAGGCGAAAGGATGGGGCACGGAACGGGTACAGCTTCAAGCGATGAGAGCACGACAGTATTTTCGATTCTGTTGTTTAGAAAAAGCAGACAGTCGAGTGGCTTTTTCCTCAAGAAAAAGTCGCCTTTGATGCAATTCCAATGTCAACAAACGAATCGAAGGTGCTCTAGCGGCGGGTTTTGCGCTTGGCGTCGATTTTGGGCCAGTACTGAAAAGCATCGGCGTAGAGTTCGCCGTCGAGATCGGCTGCACGCTGCTGGATGCGCGCCTGCGCGTCGCGGATGGCCTGGTTGTAGACGGCTGGGCCCACTTCCTCCAAAAAGAAATCCAGCAACAAACCCGCAGGCAGGTTGCCGAGGGGCTCGGGCAGGTTCTCTTCAAAATAGCGTTGGAGCGAGGCAATCGCATCGGTGCGCGCCTGTTTGGTGAGTTCGATGGTCGTCATCTGTATTGATTCCCTAGCGGAGTGATTGGTCCGGACTCTTTGGTCCGAGATCGCTGGCCTGGGCTTATTGGCCTTGGCGGAAGCGGTTAGCCTGCTCGAACTCGTCGCGCAAGGCCGGGGTGCGGAGGTTTTCGCGCAGGTGAGCGAGACGCTGCTCCAAGGCAAAGAGCGCGGCCTGGACGGCTTCGGTGTTGGTGTAGGCGATGTCGCGCCACATGGAGAAGGGACTGGCGCCGAGGCGGGTCATTTCGCGCAGGGCGCGGCCGCCCACATCCTTCAACTCGGGCGCGTCGCCCACTTCTTCTTCAAGCAGGGCGCTGAGGGCCGTGGCCAGAAACTGGGGCAGGTGGCTGACCCAGGCGACTAACTCATCGTGGCGCGCGGGATCGAGATCGAGAGTTTTGGAGCCCATGGCGACGACCCACGCGCGCCAGTCCTGGACGAGTTCGACCGACTGCGGAGAGCGCTGCGCCTGGGGATCGTCGGTGAAGAGCCAGACCGCACCGCGAAACAGCGTGGCATCACCCAAGGAGGCACCGCCGCGCTCCTTGCCCGCCATGGGGTGGCCGGGGAGAAACGCCGCGCGACCGGGAGCGTTGTAGAGACGAGTTCCGGCGGCCGTGATTTGCGCCTTGGTGCTGCCGACATCGGTGACCAGGTGGCCGGGACCGAGGAGGGGCGCCAGCTTTTCCATGAAGTCGAGCGTGGCGTAGATGGGCAGGGCCAACAGAACGACCTGGCTCTGGAGGGCGGCCTGCAAGGGGTCTGCCGCAATGGAATCGATGGCCCCGGCAGCGAGCGCAACCTGCGCACCTTCCGCGCTGCGGTTCCATCCAACGATGGATCCGTGAAAATTGCGGCGCGCAACGCCAGGCCTACCGATGTGCCCAACAGCCCCGTACCCAGAATCGCGACGCGCTCAACCATGCGAACCCTCTTGGGGTCATTGTACTGAAAGGCAGCGGAGTTAGCGGGGCTAGCCGCGCTACGCGCGTGGTTAGCGGAGTTCGCATAGGTTCGTGGGGCTGCGGGCGTGGTGGCAGCGCGAAATCTTGGTTGCAATTGAGTGCCGTGCTTTCCCAGGTCCCAAAATCGGAACCTGGGGCACCCATATGCCTTGGCGGACCAACGCGGCTGGGAGGGGGTCGTGGTTTCCCACCCTTCCGCAAAAACGCGGAAGGACGGGGCACCCAGCATGTTGGCGGAGGGCTGGCCCCCGGGGCTAAAGC